>Ga0182030_10000057_pt1 | contig 155665 bp, 132 predicted proteins | sample 812S3MmetaG_FD_121299 | JGI IMG/M metagenome (GOLD analysis project Ga0182030, IMG submission 121299) | Permafrost microbial communities from Stordalen Mire, Sweden - 812S3M metaG (Illumina Assembly) | ecosystem: Environmental > Terrestrial > Soil > Wetlands > Permafrost | place: Sweden...
CCAAGCGATGGAATACCGGTAACCGTGAGTTCTTAATTAAGGACAATAGCCGGCCCGGGGCCCCATGCTAGAGGCAGCTCAATCCATGCAGCGGCCCGGTGCAACTCCGGGCCGCTCGCGACACCCGTAGTGTCTATGGAACCCCGACAGTAATGAAGAGGATTGTTCCTGCCGATCATTCCTCGTGAACTGCCCCAACTGCGGCGCCGCCATGCGCCTCAAGGACGATGCCGACTACCTGCTCTGCGACTACTGCCAGACCCCTCATTTCCCCGATCCGAACTCCGACGGCGTCCGCGTCCTCGGCGTCGAAGCGCAAATATCGTGTCCCGTCTGCGCGATTTCCCTGACCCACGCCTCTGTCGCCCGCGAACGCATTTTCTACTGTGAACGCTGCCGCGGCATGCTGATCGCAATGGCCGTCTTCACCGAAATCGTCGAAGACCTGCGCGCCCGCCGCGAAATCACCGTCGCCGCGCCGCACCCTCCCGATTGGAAGGACCTCGACCGCCGGATCCACTGCCCCAAATGCACCGCGACCATGGATACGCACCCTTACTGCGGCCCTGGCAACATCATCATCGACACCTGCGAGCCCTGCGTCGTCAACTGGTTGGATTACGGCGAACTGGACCGCGTCGTCCGCGCCCCGGACCCGTCCGTGCCGCATCTTGACATCACAACATCACGTCATCTAGATTGAAGGCATGCGCACCACCGTCGACCTGGACGAAGATATCCTGCGGGTCGCCAAGGACATCGCCCGCGACCGCGACGAAAGCCTCGGCCGCGTGCTCTCGGACCTAGTCCGTCGCGGATTGAAACCTGTGAGCCGGACGGCAAGCTCCCGGAGTCGCATCCCCGTCTTCCCCAGACTCCCCGGCGCAAAGCCCGTCACGTCCGAGATGGTGAAAGAACTCCTCGAATCCGAGGATTAGAGTGGTTTCCCTTCTCGATGTGAATTGTCTGATCGCTCTGTTGGACCTCGATCACGTTCACCATCCGACGATGGCCCGATGGTTTCGGTCGTACGAGGTGAAGGGGTGGGCCAGTTGTCCCATCACCGAAAACGGGCTGGTTCGTGTCATGTCCCTTCCGCGGTACCCCAGCGGACGCCGTTCTCCCAGACACGTCATCGAACGATTGCAGATGTTGAAAACAGATTACGAAACGACCTACCAGTTTTGGCAGGACGGAGTTTCGCTCACCGACGAGTCGATCTTTCGGTCGGAATTCATCACCGGATCGCTCCTCGTCACCGACGCCTACCTCCTCGGCCTCGCCGCCAAACGCGGCGCCAAACTCGTCAGCTTCGACCGCACCCTCCCCTGGCAGGCGATTCACAACGGAACCGCCCGGCTGGTTGAGAGTCCACTGCTACAATAGGTGCGGGTCTTCCTCGAAAAATGAGTAATGTAATCGTTCTTGGTGCGCAGTGGGGTGATGAGGGTAAAGGGAAAGTAGTCGATCTTCTGGCCGAGCGCTTCGACATCGTCGCGCGCTACCAGGGCGGCCACAACGCCGGCCATACCGTCTTCATCGGCGAAAAAAAGTTCGTCCTCAAGCTGATCCCCAGCGGCATCCTCCGTCCCGGCGTGCAGGCCGTCATCGGCAATGGCGTGGTAGTCGATCTCGCCGCGCTGCTCGATGAAATTGCCGGGCTCGAAGCCAACGGCATCGACGCCAGCGGCCAGCTCCGCATCAGCAATCGCGCCCACGTTATCTTCCCCTTCCACCGCCTGGTCGAAAAAATGTCGGAGGCGCGCGAGAACCGGATTCCGATCGGCACCACCTCGCGCGGCATCGGCCCCTGTTATGAGGACAAAACCGGCCGCCGCGGCATCCGCGTCGCCGACCTCTACGACCCCGAAAGTTTCCGCGACATCTACGACACCCTGGTCGAGGACAAGAAGGCCTTAGCCGCCACCTTCAACCTGCACGACACCATCGACTACGCCGAAATCCGCGCGCAATATGAGCAGTACGCCGAAAAAATCCGGCCCATGGTCTGCGACACCGCCGCTCTGCTCAACGATGGCATCGCCCAGGGCAAGCGCATCCTATTCGAAGGCGCGCAGGGCACCATGCTCGATATCGACCACGGCACCTACCCCTTCGTTACGTCCTCTAGCGCCTCGGCGGGTGGAGCGTGCATCGGCACCGGCGTCGCGCCCACGAAAATCGGAGGCATCATCGGCATTTCGAAAGCCTACAACACGCGCGTCGGCTCCGGGCCTTTTCCCACCGAAAGTACCGATGCGACTGGCGACCTTTTGCGCCGCGAAGGTAAGGAATTCGGCGCCGTCACCGGCCGCCCGCGCCGCTGCGGCTGGTTCGACGTGCCCTTGCTCCGGTACACAGCCATGGTGAACGGCTTCGACACGCTGTTCATCATGAAGCTTGACGTTCTCGATATCCTCGACGAAATCCCCGTCTGCGTCCGCTATCGCCTGCACGGCAAGGAAGTGACGGAAATGCCGGCGACGTATCGCGCGCTCGAAGCCATCGAGCCGGTCTATGAAATGATGCCCGGCTGGCGCACGTCAACCAGAGGCATTTGCCGCTTCGACGATCTTCCGGCCGAAGCCCGCGCTTATCTAAAATTCCTGGAAGACAAAACCGGCGTAGAAGTCGGCGGTATTTCCACTGGACCGGAGCGCACCGAAACCATCATCCGCGCCGGCTCGAAACTCGAACGGCTCATCGGCTGAACGTAGGTACGTCTGTCCGCATGCTTACGCATGGCGGTTCCCTTGCCCCCCAGTTCTCTTACGGAACCGCCATGCGTAAGCATGCGGACGGACGATTAGTAGCCCTTCACATTAACCCTCGTTCACAAACGAAACCCGATCCCTTCGCGCCACTGTCTCACATGACAGGAGAACTTATGCGGAAATTATTCGTCCTGTTGTCGCTCGCCTCGTTGGCAATCGCCCAGGAGGCGGCCGATCCTCCCAGCCGCGCCGCTCGCCTCAGCTACCTCAATGGAACCGTCTCCTTCCAGCCCGGAGGCGTCGACGACTGGGTTCCGGCCGAGCCCAATCGCCCTCTCACCACCGGCGACCGCCTGTGGACCGAGGAAGCCTCGCGCGCTGAACTGAATCTCGGTTCCGCGGCGTTCCGCCTCTCCAGCCGCACCAATTTTACGTTCTTGAATCTGGACGACAAGGCCGCGCAGGTTCAGCTCTCTCTCGGAACTTTGAACATCCGCCTCCGCCGCCTCGCCGAAGACGAGACGATCGAAATCGACACGCCGCAAGCCGCCTTTACTCTGCTCCGCCCAGGCGATTACCGCATCGAAGTTAATGAAGCCGGCGACGCGACCATCGCCACCGTCCGTGGAGGCGACGTCGAGGCAACCTCCAACGGCCAGTCGTTCGCGATCCACGCCCGCGAACAGGTTCGCATCACTGGAGTGGAGGGTACCGAGCCAGTCTTCGACCGTCGCCCGGCTCCTCCCGCCGACCCGTTCGACAATTTCTGCCAGGACCGCGATCGCCGCGAAGATCTCTCGACCTCCGGGAAATACGTCTCGAGGGACATGCCCGGTTATGCCGATCTCGATGCCAATGGAACATGGCGCACCGATCCGGAGTACGGAGCGGTGTGGGTTCCGTCCACCGTGCCCGTCGGCTGGTCGCCCTATCATTACGGCCACTGGGCCTGGATAGCCCCATGGGGATGGACCTGGGTTGACGACGCGCCATGGGGCTACGCGCCGTTTCACTATGGCCGCTGGGCATTTTTCGGCGGCGTGTGGGGCTGGGTCCCCGGCCCCATCGGCCCGCGACCTGTCTACGCTCCGGCGATGGTCGCTTACGTCGGCGGCGCCAGCTTCGGCGTCGGCATGGTGGGCTGGTTCCCTCTCGGCCCTCGTGAAGTCTTCGTGCCCGCCTACAGCGTCAGCGCGGTATATATGACCCGCATCAACGTCACCAACACCGTGGTCACCGAAGTCGCCATCCGGAACGGCGCGGCTGGAGTGGTCTACGCGAATCGAGCCGTCCCCGGCGCAGTCGTCGCGGTTCGTGGCGAAGCGCTGGTCGGCGGACGCCCCATCGCCGCCGCGGCCATTCGCGTTCCTCCCGGCGCTATGGAGCGCGCCGAAATCATGCACGCCGCCCCGGTCGCCCCCGAGCGAGCCGCCGTGCTCGGTGGCCGCGCACCTTTAGCCGGACCTCACCTGCCTCCGGCCGCCGTCGTGAATCGCCCCGTCGTCGCGAAGATGGGCCCTCCGCCGAGGCCCGTTCCATTTGCAGGCCAGCAAGAAGCGCTGCGAGAGAATCCGGGAAAGCCTCTGCCTGGTGTTCGTCCGGCGGCTGCTCCAGTCAACGCCACTGCGCCCAGGCCGCGGGCGGCCGAGCCGGCTCCGGCAGCACCCGCGCCAAGGCCGGAATCTCGCACGGAAGTCCCCCCGGCGACGCACGCCAATCCTCCGGCCGAGAAGGAACACGCTCAGAAAAAGACCCCGAAGCCGGCTAAAAAGACCACTAGATCCGAGAAGGACAAGTAGCCGCGCTCGACCCCGCGAACTGGTGAGGCTCGGCAATTAGCCCGGCTGAGACGGGATTATTTTCAATGTATCTCTGGATGCGGCCGAATTCACCCGGCCTCACCAGCCGGTCGTAGCTTTCCTCCTGCCAGAACCTGTTGCCGGTCCGGTCCAGCAGCAGGTTCGCTTGCCGAGCGGTGAACGCCTTCAGAGGCGCCAGCCATTTTGTCGCTTCCACGCGCGGCGTCACTAGCGCGTGGACATGATTCGGCATGACCACGAACGAGTGCATCTCGCATCTCTCGAACCGGTGCTCCAGGTCCCATAAAGCCGAAACCACGAGCCGCGATTTCCGGAATGGCCAGGAATCTCGGCCCGGTCGCCGCTGCGTCCAGTATCCGGTCCATAGCGAGAAACGACTTCCCATCGGTCACTTGCGCCGGAGGAAACACGCGATGCCCAGGCAGGCTGCCGTCGAGGCGGAAGGTGACGAAAAGCGGTTGGTCGATTACCTCAAAGTGCGGCAGCCGGCGCTCGTAATGCTTCATTCTTAACTGTGCTCGGGCGCGGTGAGAAATCTCAACAAAAAGCCGCCTGGTAGGCGGCTGCGGCCAGGTTGGCCGCCCCACAAGGCTCGGTCTTGCACTTTGCAGAAGAGTCTTGGCCTTGTGTGGGGCGGGCCAATGGCCCGCAGCCGCCTACCAGGCGGCTTTCGAAAAAGAGTATGATGATCCTCTCGACCGCTACCAATGTGCCATGCGCCACAACGCCGTCTCATAGTGCCAACAGGCAAGCGAAGGAAGGAACTGGATATGCGAAACTTTTTCACTCTCTTTACCGCGGGCGTGCTCTTGAGCGCAATCGCGGTGGCCGATGACGACCCGCCCAGCCGCGCGGTACGGCTGAGCTACATGGCGGGTACGGTAACTTTTCAACCCCAGGGCGAGGAAACCGACTGGGTGCCGGCGGACGTTAATCGCGCCCTCACCAACGGCGACAAAATCTGGGTCGAACAGGGCGGACGCACGGAGATGCAAACGGTCAACTCCACCATCCGTCTCAACGGCCACACCAACTTTTCGTTTCTCACCGTGGAAGGCGACACCACGCAAATTCAACTCTCTCTCGGCTCGATGCTGATCCGGCTGAAGAGTCTCGATGAGAACGAGACGTACGAAGTGGATACGCCGCAGGTGGCCTTCACGCTGCTGCGGCCCGGTATTTATCGCGTCGAGGTGGATGAAGCCGGCAACACCACGGTCATCACGGTTCGCGGTGGCGACGGAGAAACCACCGCCGACGGCAAGGCCAACACGCTGCACGCCAACGAGCAGGTGACCATCACCGGCAACCCGGTCTCTTACAACAAGCACGGCGCGCCGAATCCCGACGAGTTCGACGATTGGGCCAACACCCGCGACAAGGCACAGGACGCTTCCGTTTCCGTCAAGATGGTTGCGCCCGGCGTGGTCGGCGTCACCGATCTGGACGTGGCGGGCGCGTGGCGACCGGCGCCGGTTTACGGCAACGTGTGGTTCCCCAACGGCCTGGTGGCCGGCTGGGCTCCGTATCGTTTCGGCCACTGGGGCTTTGTCGGGCCGTGGGGCTGGACCTGGATTGACGACGCTCCCTGGGGCTATGCGCCGTTCCATTATGGCCGCTGGGTCATGGTCGGCGGAATGTGGGGGTGGGCGCCGGGGCCGATCGCGGTGACCGCGATTTATTCGCCGGCGCTGGTCGGGTTCATCGGCGGCGTGGAAGTGGTCGGCGTCGCGGATCCGGTCAGCTGGGTCGCGCTGGGCTGGGGCGAACCCTGGTATCCGAGCTTCGGCGTCAGCTGGGGCTATTACAATAGCGTCAACCTGTGCGGCACCGTGTTCGCCGCCGGCATCATCGCCGGTGTGTGGGGCGGAGCGGCCGTCAATCTGGGGTACGCTCACGACGCCCGCGCGGTGAACGTGGTCGGACGCGACGGATTCGCCGGAGGCCACGGAGTCGGACGAGAATACGCCCACGCCGATCGATTGGGCGGTCACGCCCTCGATCATGCCGGAGCGAGGCGGGAAGGCGTTCGCGGAGTCGGCGCCACCAGGGAAGGACGCATGGGCGGTCATGCTCCACTGCGCGCAGGCAGCCGCGGTATTCCTCCCCGCGGTGCGATGGGCCGTTCGGCCGTAACCCGTCATGAGCCTAAAGCCGGCGGCAACTTCAAGGGAGCGGGCGTCAATGCCCGGCACGGCGCATCGGCCAACGCAGGACACGCGGGCGCTTTCAAGGGCGGCGCGCACGGCGCAGCGGCGGCCAATCACGGCGCAGCTGGCGGAGCCAAAGGCGGAGCGGCATCGCATAGTCCCGCGGGTGGCGCGAAGGGCGGAACTCCATCGCACAGCACTCCCGCGGGTGGTGCGAAGGGCGGAACTCCATCGCACAGCACTCCCGCGGGTGGTGCGAAGGGCGGAACTCCGTCGCACAGCACTCCAGCGGGTGGCGCGAAAGGCGGAACTCCGTCCCACAGCAGCACTCCGGCGGGTGGCGCAAAGGCCGGAACTCCGTCCCACAGCAGCACTCCTGCGGGCGGTGCTAAAGCCGGAACTCCGTCCCGTGGCAGCACGCCTGCGGGCGGCGCTAAAGCCGGAACTCCGTCCCGTGGCAGCACGCCTGCGGGCGGTGCCCGAGCCGGCTCTCCCGCCGGTGGAGGGGCCGCACGGCCTGCCGCGCCGGCAGCCCGACCGGCAACCCCGGCGGCTCGACCGGCGGCTCCGGCCGCCCGACCCTCGGCGCCAACGGCTACGCACAAGAAGTAACTATCCGTTCGATCAATCGGGAGAGCGCTTCGGCACTCTCCCTTTTTTGTCCATACAGCAGCCTTGCAGGCTCTTTGGCCGCTGAAAACAAGCGCCGCCCGGTGGGCGGCTGCGGGCTGATAGCCCGGCCCGCGTATGTATTCGCACCGTTCCCCGCCTGGGCGGCGTCTATAATAATGTCCACCGTGGATAATAATGAATAGAGGTAGTTTTCCTTCCATGAACAAGTGGCTGGTCGCGGGCGCTTTGGCGCTCACCGCGAGTTCGGTGATGTATGCCGCCGAGCTCACACGCCCCAAGGCAGGCAAGGTCGAGATCTTTCCACTCAAGGACATCAAGCCGGGCCTGACCGGCACGGCCTGGACCGTTTTTGAGGGTACCGAGCCCGAGCCGGTACCCATTGAGATCGTCGGCGTATGGAAAAACGGCAGCGGCCCGCGCCAGGACGTCATCCTGGCAAAAATGGGCGGAAAAGCCAAAATCACCAACGTCGCCGCGGGTATGTCCGGCAGCCCCGTTTATATCGATGGAAAACTGGTGGGCGCCGTCGCCCTCCGCATGAGCGTTTTTTCGCCCGACGCCGTTTGCGGCATCACCCCCATCGAACTGATGCTCGAAATTCCCGAGTTCGATCGTTCGCGCCCCATGGACGCGAGAGCGCCTGATAAAATCGACGCGCGCACGCCGGATAAGCCCGTCGCCAATCGCGCGGCGGCGCAAGTGGGCCAGTGGAACATGACGCCGATCGATACGCCTCTGGTGCTCTCCGGATTTTCCTCGCAGACCCTCGCCGCGTTCTCGCCGTTCTTCTCTCAAATGGGCATCACCGCCGTGCAGGGCGGCTCCGGCGCAGGACCTCTGACGGCGAAACCCGTCGCCGGATGGAAGGATTCGCTTAATCCGGGCGAGGCAATTTCAGGAGTTTTGGTTTCCGGAGACATGTCGGCGACAGGCATGGGCACGGTGACCTATAACGACGGCAAGAAGGTCCTCGCCTTCGGCCATCCCTTCTTCAACCTCGGCCCGGTCGATATGCCGATGGCGAAAAGCGAAATCCTGATGGTGCTCAGCTCCGCATTTCAACCCACCAAATTCGGCAATGCCACCGGGGTGGTCGGCGCGCTACGCCAGGACCGCTTCAGCGGCATCATGGGCGAGTTGGGCGCGGAAGCTCCGTTCATTCCGGTTCATTTGAATATCCGCTCGCTCAACTCGAGCGGCGCGTCAGTCACTCAAAAGCAGCTCGAGTTTAAAGTCTTCGTCCATCAGAAATGGACGCCGTTTCTGATGATGCTGACGCTGTACCAGTCGCTGCAGCAGATGAACGAATTCGCGGACGACATCACCTACCGCATGAACGGCCACGTCGACTTGGAAGGCGGCCGCTCCATCAACCTATCGACGATGCTGGCGCCCAGCGAAGCGCCGGTCGCGCCGCCCATGGCTCTGGCCGGCTGGTGGGGAGACAAGTTCAACCGCCTGTTCCTCAACCCCGTCGCGATGCCCAAATTGAAGAGCGTCGAAATCACCGTCGACCTGCTGCCGGAACGCCGCGCCGCGGCCATCGACTATGCCTGGACGCCTTCGACCGAAGTGGACGCGGGGACTGAGATCCCGGTGAAGGTTTTCCTCCGCCCCTACCGCGGCGAGCGCCTTGAACGCGACGTGCAGGTGAAAATTCCCGCCGGCATGCCGAAGGGCGAGCAGCGCATTCTATTCAGCGACGCCGATACGTTGAACCGCATGCAGAACGCCGCCGTGCTCGGCAATCGCTACATGGATATTCCGGAAACGATTTCGCTTCTGAACCAGGAGCGCGGCAACAATCAGGTTTATGTTTCGCTGGTGGAAGGCCGGCCGACCTATTATGCCGACGACAAGACGCTGCCCAGCCTGCCGCAATCGGTGTTGAACGTTTTGCAGGCCGAACGCACTTCGACGCGCGTTCTGGTCGGCACGCCGGAAAGCGCCACCCAACAGCTGGCCGTTCCAATGGATCAGATGGTCAGCGGCAGCTACTCGCTCAAAATCAACGTCAAATAAATGAACATTTTTAAAACAGCAAGCGCGCTTTTGTGCGCCGCGGGCATGCTCTGCGCGGTCGACACCAAGACTTGGCAGCAGGGCGAGATGGCGGATTTCGAAAAGGGCACGTTGACACGCCTTTCTCTGGCCAGCGACGGCCGCCTGGCGCTGGCGCCCGTGGTGAAGGAAATTTTCGATCCCTCGGTGGCGTTCTTATGGGCCGTGGCGCGCGATTCCAAGGGCAATCTCTACGCCGGAGGCGGCGGGCTGGGAGGCACAAAAACAAAACTGTTCGTGGTCGACCCCAGCGGCAAATCGAAAACCCTGGCCGAGCTTGAAGGCATCGCGATCCAGGCCATCGCCATCGATTCGCGCGACCGTGTGTACGCGGCAACTTCGCCCGACGGCAAGGTCTATCGCATCGACGGAGCCGGAAAATCGGAGGTCTTCTACGACCCCAAACAGAAATACATTTGGGCGCTGGAGTTTTCCCGCTCCGGCGACCTCTTCGTCGCCACCGGCGATCAGGGGGAGATCCATCGCGTGACGCCGGCCGGCGTAGGCAGCGTGTTTTTCAAAACCGAAGAAACCCACGCCCGCTCGATGGCCATCGATCCGAACGGCAACCTGATTGTCGGCACCGACCCGGGAGGCCTGATCCTGCGCATCAGTCCGTCAGGCGATGGCTTCGTGTTGTATCAGGCTCCGAAGCGCGAAATCACGGCCGTGGCCGCCGCTCCCGATGGGACGATCTATGCGGCCGGTGTCGGCAATAAGGTGGCGGCGCCCGTGCCCGCTCCGGCGCCGATTGCGATTCCCGCTGCGAACCCGGCCGCGAGGCCGCCCGCGCCCCCCACCCTCGCCAGCGCCGCGCCGGCCATTGCCGGGGGATCGGAAATTTATCGCATTCAAACCGACGGGTATCCGCGAAAAATCTGGAGCCACGCCCAGGACCTGGTCTACGCGCTGGCGTTCGACGGCCGCGGACGGGTATTGGCCGCGACCGGCAATCATGGCGATATTTACCGCCTGGAAACGGGTCGCAAATATTGGAAGTTAGTAAGCCTCTCGTCCACCCAGGTGACCGCGTTCTGCGCCGGAGCGGGCGGCAAGTTATACGCCGTGACGGGCAACATCGGCAAGATTTTTTCCATCGGACCGGAACAGGAGCAGACGGGGATTTTCGAAAGCGACATCTTCGACGCTGGCGCGTTTTCCTACTGGGGCCGCGTGACCACATCGCCGCGCGAGAACAACGCCGTCGCCGTCGAGACGCGCAGCGGCAATTTGAATCGGGCGCAGAAAAATTGGAACGAGTTCGTGCGAACCAACAACGGCCGCGTCGTGTCCGCGCCGGCTCGATTCCTGCAATACAAGCTGACCATGTCCGGACCGGGCGAGGTCACCGAGGTCGACGTCGCCTATCAGATGAAGAACGTCGCGCCGGAAATCGACGAAGTGGAGATCACGCCCGCCAATTATAAATTCCCCGCGCCTTCCAGTGGCGCGCTGACCTTGACGCCGTCCCTGACGCTGCCCGCGCTGGGGCATCCTACCGCGTCCTCCTTATCGACTTCCGCGCCGGCCGCCGATTCCGGATCGTCTCCGGCCATGAGCTACGCGAAAGGGCAGATCGGCGTCCGCTGGCTGGCGAGCGACGATAACGGCGATTCGATGCTGTTCAAGGTCGAAATTCGCGGAGCGAACGAATCGGCGTGGAAGCTTCTCAAGGACAAAATCCGCGAACACTATTACAGCTGGGATTCGACCGCCTTCCCCGACGGCAAATATTTCGTGCGCATCACCGCAACCGATGCTCCGTCGAATCCTCCCGACCAGTCGTTGAGCGCAACCGCCGGGAGCGAACCGTTCCTGATCGACAATACAGCGCCGGAAATCACCGGACTGAGCGGCACGCCGTCGGGCGCGAAGCTCGAAGTTCGTTTCCACGCGAAGGACGCCATGAACGCTCTGAGCAAGGCCGAATATTCCATCAACGGCGGCGACTGGATGGTGGTCGAGCCCACCACCCGCCTTACCGATTCGCTGGAGCACGACTACCGCGTCGAAGTGGACCGGGCCGGAGAAACAACGGTCGCGGTGCGCGTCTCCGACGAAAACGACAACCAGTCCGTTGCTAAAATTGTCGTGAAATGACATGGTGGCCAGCCCCATGCGCAAGAGTCCATGTGAAAACTGCCGTGTGCAGCCCGCTGCCTGCTACCAGCAGGCATTTCGGTATTGAAAATGGGCGGCTGCGGACTGGTAGCCCGCCCCACGTAAGCAACCCCACGCTGACGCATGGGGCTAAAGTGTATCACTGGCCGGCCGAATAAATGCATATGGGGATGTTCCTTTGGATGGCGCAGGGCACCGCGATCATCGCGGTGTTCATGTTCATTTTGTGGCTGCTGCACTTCCCTCTGCGCAATGCGGCGGTGGTGGATGCCGGGTGGGCCATGGGCCTGGTGCTACTGGCCATGATTTACGCGGTCCACGGCGCGGGCTACTGGCGCCGCACGCTGATCCTGTTGCCCATGGTCGTCGTCTGGGGCCTGCGGCTGGCCTTCTATCTGCTGTTCTCGCGCGTGAACGGGCAGCCGGAAGAGGGCCGCTATGTCGAGTTGCGGCGCAAATGGGGCACCCACATCGGCCTGAAATTCCTGGCCTTCTTCGAATTTCAGGCGCTGCTCTGCGGTGTGCTCTCGCTGCCATTCCTGCTGGCCCTGTACGATCCATTGAAAGGCATCGAGGAACTGGAAACCGCCGGCGCATGGACGTTCGTCATCGCGTTTCTAGGCGAACTGGCGGCCGACTGGCAACTGTCACGATTCAAGCGCAATCCGAAAAATAAAGGCAAAGTGTGCAACGTGGGGTTGTGGCGCTACTCGCGCCATCCGAATTATTTCTTCGAATGGCTGATCTGGGTTTCGTTCGCGCTGGTCGCAAGCTCGGCGCAATACGGATACTGGGGATTCCTGTCGCCTGCGCTGATCCTTTATTTCCTCCTGCGCGTCAGCGGCATCCCGGCCACCGAGGAACAGGCACTGCGCAGCAAGGGCGACGCGTACCGGAAGTATCAGAAAGCGACGTCGCCGTTCGTTCCGTGGTTTCCGAACTATAAGTGAGAGCTGTTAGTCCGGCTCCGGCATCGCTCCAAACTCCTCCGGATGCGCGGAGACGTATGCGAACAGCAGGTCCGTAAGGTCGTGGGGATAAGCCGTGAATTCGACATCCAGGCTCTCCAGATCTTCGAGCGTTTCGTCCGAGAAACCCAGCGCGGCTTCGGAAACTTGCTCAGGGGTCGGCGGCAGCCCGGAGGAAAAGGCGCAAGCGATCGCGCGCCGGCAGATGTCCGCCGTCCGCGGAGCGCCGATGGTATCGAGCGCTTCCACGACGAATGCCGCGGTCTCCGCGCTGCTGTTCCCGAAGTACTGCGAAAAACCGCCGTTGTTGACTTCCGACTCGACGGCCCAAACGCTGGAGAAGACTTTCCGCGGAACGGACTGCGCGGCAAATTCTTCCTTCCCGAATTTGACGTTTTCGGATTCGGAGAGGTCGATCAGAATGCGGTTCTTGTTCATGGATATTGCTTCCTCATCCCTATTCGGCTCAAATAGGCGTCGCCAATAGATTGTATTGGCGGCACGGCATGGCCCTGCCCCACTAAGATGGATCTGATGGACCGTCTTGCGCGCCGCCTGGTTCGAATTGCGATCGCACTCGGTGTGACGCTTGCCGGCGGCACCGCGGGGTTCATGCTCATCGAACACTACTCTCTGTTCGATGCCTTCTACATGACCCTGACCACGGTGACCACCGTCGGTTCGGGCGAAATTCGTCCGCTCAGCCATGTTGGGCGGATCTTTAATGCATTTCTGATCTTTTTCGGCGTGATCGTGATGCTGCTGGCCATCGGCGCCATGACGCAGACCATTATCGAGCTGGAGCTGAATCAATTTTTCGGAAAACGGCGGATCAAGAAAATGATCGAAAAACTGCAAGGCCACTACATCGTCTGCGGCTTCGGCCGCGTGGGGCGCGGGGCGGCGGACGAGTTGCGGATGCAGGGCGCGACGTTCGTGATTGTCGACAACAACGAAGAAAAAGTCGAGCGCGCCATCAAGGAAGGCATGCTGGCCGTGCTGGCCGACGCCAGCCGCGACGAGGTGCTGCGCGAAGTCGGCATCGACCGCGCCAAGGGTCTTATTGCCACGCTGGCGTCGGACGCGGACAACCTGTTCCTGATTCTTTCGGCGCGGACGCTGAATTCGAAAATCCAGCTGTCGGCGCGAATCGCCGAGCAGGCGTCGGAGGAAAAGCTGCGGCGCGCGGGAGCGGATTTCGTATTTGCGCCCTACAACAGCACTGGCCATCGCATGGCGCAGGCGCTTTTGAAGCCTCACGTGCAGCAGTTCATCGATTTCACCACTACCAACCTGGACGTAAAGGTCAACATCGAGCAGGTGAGGGTTTCGGCGCGTAGCGCGTATGTCGATTCGACCATTGCCGGGATGCAGATCCGCAGCGAGATGGGCGTGATTGTGCTCGCCATCCGCAAGGCGGACGGAAAAATGCTGTTCAATCCACCGTCCGATACGCGGATCGCGGTCGGCGACCATCTGATTGTGATGGGGCAGGAAGAAGGGCTGCAGAAACTGGAATCGGCTCTGAATGAGGCGTCCGTATGAACGTCCTGACCGATGAACTAATGCGGGAGGCGGACCGGCGCACGATCGCCGCCGGGACTCCGGGCGAGGTTTTAATGGAGAGAGCCGGAACGCGCGTGGTGGAGGTTCTGGATCGCGAGTTCGTTCCGCTGAGCGAGCAGCGTGTGGTGATTTTCTGCGGCAAAGGGAACAACGGCGGCGACGGCTTGGTGGTCGCGCGGTTGTTGGAGGGGCGGGTCGCGGCACTACAAGTGGTGCGCGTTGAGGAGCCTCCAGCGGAGGCGATTCAACGTGACGCGACGATCGTTGTTGACGCGCTGTTGGGCACTGGATTCCGGGGCGAAGTCGAGGGCCGGTACGCGGAGATGATCCGCTCCATGAACGAAGATTTTCCCCGCGCGAAGATTGTTGCGGTGGATATTCCGTCGGCGATGCGCGTGCGCGCCCATATTACGGTGACGTTCGCGGCGCCCAAGGTGGAGTTGGTCATGAACCCGGAGAATGTCGGGAGAATGATCGTGGCCGACATCGGCATCCCGCGGGAGTTCCTGCAATCAGATCTGCATCTGTCCGAAGCGCGCGATTTCGCTTCGCTCTTCCAGCCGCGGAAAGGCGACTCGAACAAAGGGATGTACGGGCACGTACTGATGATCGGCGGAGCGGCGGGAAAATCCGGCGCGGCGGCGATGGCGGGACTCGCGGCGCTGCGTGCCGGAGCAGGCCTGGTAAGCATAGCCTGCGCCGACGCGTCGAAACTGATTCCAGAACTGATGACCGAATCGCTCGAACACTTTTCGCTCGAGAAGAAGACGGTGATTGCGGTAGGACCGGGATTAGGGCCGGCTCCCGAACTAGTCAAGAACCTGATGAGCGAAGCGAAGGTGCCCATGGTGATCGATGCTGACGGGTTGAACTCCATTGCGGGAACCGATTTTCGCGGCCGCGGATTACAAACCATCCTGACGCCGCATCCGGGGGAGATGGCTCGACTGGTGGGCGGAAAATTCACCGATCGGCTGACGACGGCCCGCACCTTCGCTCGCGATAAAAATGTTTGCCTCGTATTGAAAGGCCAGGGCACGCTGATCGCGCTTCCGGATGGGGATGTCTGGGTGAATCCCACCGGCTCGCCGTCGATGGCGAAGGGCGGGACGGGCGACGTTCTCACCGGCATGATTTCTGGGATGGTTGCCCAGCATCCGGATGACATCGCGACCGCCGTCCGCGCCGCCGTCTGGCTCCACGGCCGCGCCGGCGAGTTGGGCGCGGAGGAGTGGACGGACAAGTGTCTGCTCGCAACAGAGCTGCTGAACTATCTGCCGAGAGCCATGCGCGAATGCATTGATCCCCTCCATGACTGTCGGGGTTCCGTTAGTAGATGAGAGAAAACTCCAACAGAACCCCGACCGTGAAGGAGGGGATATGAATCGCGGCGCTGCTCGCTGGTCCGATCACCTGCTCCGGCTGCCTGGGGCCGTCCTGATCGGTGCATACGAACTCCTGTTTGGTTGGTGGCTGAACGGGCTTCTTGCAAGAAGGTATGAAAAACAATTGGCCCGGGACGTCCACGACGCGATGCCGTTTCTCTTTGATGAGTTCGGCGGCCGCATCGTACCGAGCCTAGGTGTTCCTTTTCCGCCTGCCTTCGATTATGCGTTCGTGACAGTTGCTATTGAAAATTTGCTGATCCGCTTTTGCCGGGGTCGCGGCGAATTCGACCTCCAGATCGCCGCGGCGGATGCGCCGCGCGAGTTGCGCGAGCTTGGTCTGTTGCTGGATGTGCTGGGGGAAAATGACGGCGCGAGGCGTCGTGGCACAGCGGATTTATGGCAGGCTGCGCGCCTGCTGCAACCCGAGATGAATCGTCTCATCGGCGCTTTCAATCCGAATTCCCGTCAAGATCTGAAGGAGCGCATCGCCGAAGCTGACGCAAGCGGCACGGCTGCCATGCTGCAACGCGGCATGCGAATAGCATATGTGACGTCTTCAGAGGAGGAGACGGTTGAGGTCGGGCGGAAGATTGCGCGCATTTTGCCGAAGAGAGCCTGCGTTTTGCTGATTGGAAATCTTGGTGCAGGGAAAACGACGCTCGCCAAAGGGCTGATTCAGGGACTCGGCGTCGCCAGACTGGAAGAAGTAGTGAGTCCCACCTTCACCCTGATCCACGAGTACGGCGGTGGACGCGTTTATCACATCGATTTATATCGATTAGACAAACCGGAACAAGTCGCCACGCTCGGATTAGACGACATTTTCGATAAAGACGCCGTGGTTTTTATCGAATGGGGTGAACGGTTTCCGGAGCTGATGCCACGCGCCCGATTCGAGATCCGGCTTACAGCAATCGGGGAAGATGAGCGCCAAATCGAAACTAAAAGCGTCCTGTAATCAAATATTTACACAAATATCTTGTCACTCGACCCGCGAGTGTGCTAATAATAGTCCTTGGGACGCAGAGAGTAAAGCAATCTGCGCCCCGCCTATCCAGATTTAAGGCATTTTTTAACCAAACCCTAAGGAGGTTGATCCATGAACATTCGACCGCTGCATGACCGCATTGTCGTGAAAAGGCTCGAAGAAGACGAATCGAAAGTCGGTGCGCTGTTTATCCCCGACTCGGCGAAAGAAAAGCCGCAGAAAGGTGAAGTCGTTGCCGTTGGCAAGGGCAAGCACGCTGATGACGGAAAGTTGATCCCGCTGGACGTCCAGGCCGGCGATCAGATTCTGTTCGGCAAGTACTCTGGCTCGGACATCAAGCTCGATGGCACCGAATACCTCATCATGCGCGAAGACGAAGTCCTCGCGGTGCTTGAGGGCGGCGTCTCGAAAACCAAGGCTGCTTAGTTAAAGGAGATTTTTCAACCATGGCTGCAAAACAAATTGTTTACTCTGAAAATTCCCGCCAGGCGATCCTGCGCGGTGTGAATCAACTGGCCGATGCGGTGAAAGTGACGTTAGGACCGAAGGGCCGCAACGTGGTCCTCGAGAAAAAGTTCGGCGGACCCACCATCACCAAGGACGGCGTAACCGTCGCGAAGGAAGTGGAACTGAAGGATCCTCTCGAAAACATGGGCGCGCAGCTGGTGCGCGAAGTGGCTTCGAAGACCTCCGACATGGCCGGCGACGGCACCACCACCGCGACGATTCTGGCCCAGTGCATCTACCGCGAAGGCGTGAAGAGCGTCGCCGCCGGCGCGAACCCGATGGCCCTGAAGCGCGGCATCGAGAAGGCCGTTGAACTGGTCGTCGAAGAAGTGAAGAAGCATTCGAAGAGCATCTCGGGCGACATGATCGCGCAGGTTGGGACTATCTCAGCTAATGGCGATCCGACCATTGGAAATACCATTGCCGAAGCGATGAAGAAAGTCGGCAAGGACGGCGTGATCACGGTGGAAGAGTCGAAGACGATGTCGACCGAACTGTCGACCGTCGAAGGCATGCAGTTCGACCGCGGCTACCTGTCTCCTTACTTCATCAGCGATCCGGAGCGCATGGAGTGCGTGCTCGAAGATCCCTACATCCTGATCCACGAGAAGAAAATCAGCAACATGAAGGACCTGCTGCCGGTACTGGAGCAGATCGCGCGTTCGGGCAAGCCGCTTCTCGTCATCGCCGAGGAAGTGGAAGGCGAAGCGCTGGCCACCCTCGTTGTGAACAAGCTGCGCGGCACGTTGAACGCTTGCGCGGTAAAGGCTCCGGGCTTCGGCGATCGCCGCAAGGCGATGCTTGAGGACATCGGCATCCTGACCGGCGGCCAGGCGATCTTCGAAGAGACCGGCATTAAGCTCGAAGGCGTCCAGTTGAAGGACCTCGGCCGGGCGAAGCGCATCACGGTCGACAAAGACAACACCACGATCATCGACGGCGCCGGCACGGCCAAGACGATCGAGGGCCGCATCAAGCAGCTCCGCGCCCAGATTGAAGAGACCACCTCCGACTACGATCGCGAGAAGTTGCAGGAGCGGTTGGCGAAGTTGGCCGGCGGCGTGGCGATCATCAAGGTCGGCGCGGCCACTGAGACCGAGATGAAGGAAAAGAAGGCTCGCGTCGAGGATGCTCTGCATGCCACGCGCGCGGCTGTCGAAGAAGGCATCGTTCCGGGCGGCGGCGTGGCGCTACTGCGCGCGGCATCGGCTCTGGACGGGCTCAAAGTGGAAGGCGACGAGAAGATCGGATACGACATCATCCGCCGCGCATGCGAAGAGCCGGTTCGCCAGATCTCTGGCAACGCGGGCTTTGAAGGCGCGATCGTGATCGAGAAGATCCGCGCGAATAAGGATCCTCACTTCGGTTTCAACGCTGCTTCGGCAGTGTATGAGGACCTGGTGAAGTCCGGCGTCATCGATCCGACCAAGGTAACGCGGTCGGCCTTGCAGAATGCGTCGTCGATCAGCGCGCTGATGCTGACGACGGAAGCGATGATCTGCGAGATTCCCGAGAAGAAGTCGGCACCGATGGGCGGTGGCGGCGAGCACGGCGGCGGGATGGAATATTAAGAGGTAGCCAGTACCCAGCAGCCAGAAGAGGCCGTCCGAGAAATCGGACGGCCTTTTTGCGTTTCATGCGAGCTTATCTTGAGTTCTTCTCCATCCACCGAATGATGCTAATGACGTATGTCGATCCACCCGCGGCATCCATGCTCTTCCGGGAGATGATCTGTTTACAGTAGTCGCCCCAGAGCTCAAGCGGCCTGAAAAAGAGGTGTCGGCTCACGTAATGCTTCTGGTTTATCGGGACCTCTACCGGAGGGCCTATGGGAATGATGCGTCCGCTCACAAGGGCGTCGAACGAAATCGGCCGCACAGTTTTGGTGGCTGGGAGCGAGGGCTTTGCAATGTCGATCCAGACGCGATCGCTCTCAAAGCTGAGTATCCGAAAGCTCCCGTTTAACTGATATTGACTGTGAGCGCTCCAATGGAAGACCTCTGTGCCCGGCTTCAGGGTTGACTCAAGAGCGGTCCACCATTCCCCGAATTGAGCCTTGGTCATCGCCTCATAATACTCGATTTTCGCTCGATCTCGGCCGGACTTGGTGTCGGACTTGGAGCATGGAGCATGGTTGACAAATGCGCATGTTGTGCTACGCTGAAAGAAGCATGGCCGACTCCTCTGCGCATTGAGCGTACGTGTCGGCCTTATTTTTTAGTGCTGCCGCCCTACGTTAAGCCCTACCTCACGGTGGAAGATCAGCTGAGCTTACTCAGCGGTCGTGGAATGATCATGCCAGCCGACTTCGATCAAGCCGTGAACTGGTTGCGGCGCATTGGCTACTACCGCCTAAGCGGGTATTGGTACCCGTTTCGAGAGCGTGACGGCGAAAAAGTGCTCGAAACCTTCCGGGGAGGCACGGAACTAGCTCATGCCTTCAACCTATATGTTTTCGACAAGCGGTTGCGGCTCCTCATGCTGGATGCGATCGAGCGTGTCGAAGTGGGCTTCCGTGTTGAAATAGCTCTCCTAATCGGGAAGGTTGATCCGTGGGCTCATCGTTCTCCGCAGACATTCAATAGATACTTCAACGAGGTCGTTGATCCGACAACATCAGGCACGAGGCACGCGGATTGGCTTTCGCGACTGGATGAGCTTTGCGGTCGATCCCGTGAAGATTTCGCAAAGCACTTTCGGGCAAAATACAGTGGCCACTTCCCAATATGGATTGCCGTCGAGCTCTGGGACTTTGGGACCCTTTCAAACCTGATCAACGGCCTCCATGATAAGCACGTTCAGCCGTTGGCTGAGAGATACGGATTGCCGCGAAGAACCATGCTGGTGAGCTGGATACGCTGTCTGAATTTCGTCCGGAATGTCTGCGCTCATCACGGGCGGCTTTGGAATCGACCGCTAATCGACCAACCGGCCCCGCCACGAAAAGATGAAATCCCTCTTCTTCAGCACTGGCTGCCTCACGAAAAAATTAACTCGCGTCTTTATGCAGCTGCGTCGATCCTACAGTATTTTCTGCGAAGCATGAGCCCGCAAAGTGCCTGGGGAAACCGGCTCCACGCGCTTATTGACGAATTCCCAGGGGGCCCCGGACTACGATCGTGTGGGTTTCCATCCGATTGGCATTCTCAGGATCTTTGGATTAACGGTTCAGCAACTGCCGCCCTGCCGTCGACGGCGCGATAAGCAATTCCTTGCGTTCCCGCTGGGTTTCCAATCGTACTCATTGCGGGATCAAATCGATCCGTTTCATCCGACAGTTAGTTGGGCAACTTTGCGAATGCCAGGAATTTCACCGCTCGTCAGATCCTTGTACAGGTCCCGAAGGTTCTCTTCAAGCTCCGCAAGCGATTCTCCCTGCGTCATGTAATCCGGGAATTCTTCGAAGTATCCGAGCCACATGTCGCCATCTTGCCAGTGGACGTATCGCGCAGTGCTCATTACAACATTCTACGGCAGCCTCTAAAGTTTCCGGCGCCTAATGAGCCGGGCGACGTCTCGACTTCCATGCACGATCATGACGATCTCGACGGAGCCGCCGAGCGTTCGGTAGAGAATCAAATAGTCCCTCATCAGCCAGAAAAGCAACGGGCGATAGCCGGCGAGATCCTGGCGTTTGTGACCGATGCCTTCATCGCGATAGTACGGAAGGCGCTGACAAATTCCGCCATCATCTCGCGGGCAACTCGGTACCCGGCTTCCTCGAAGTAATAGTCGAAAATTCCGCTCAGATCCTCTTGCGCAGGGACGGAAAGGCGATAGCCCTTCATCCGGCCTTGCGTTGCGCCTCTTTTGCGTCCAGTTCGTCCCGCATCCGTTGCATAAACTCCTCGCCGTCGACCCCTTCGCCGCGGTCCAGAGACGCGAGTGCTTCGTCCATCCGCGCCTGGAGTTCCTTCAAGTCGGTCTCGCGGTCGACCTCTTGTTGCTCAAGCAAGTGCAACGCCTCCCCCACTACTTCGTTGGGAGAATGAAAGCGGCCACTCGCGATTTTGGCCTGGACCAGTTTTTCCAACTCGGGGGTCAACGAGACGTTCACGGCTGTACCTCAATTTCATGATATCAATCGTGTACGTGATCCTCAGCTACCGTGACAAGAGCACGAAGACGTTCGCGCTCGGGAACAGGGTCAAGGCGTTCTCCGGCATCGAACGTTCTGCCCGAATCAAGCTGGACCGCTTGGAATCGGCAACGTCCCTGAGAGACCTTGCCGCTTTGCCGGGGAATCGCTTTGAGGCCCTCGCTGGGAATCGAAAGGGGCAGTACAGCATTCGTATTAACGATCAATAGCGAATCTGCTTCGAATGGCTCGACCACGATCCAGGACCATCGAATGTTGAGATTGTCGATTATCATTAAGAAAGAGCCGCTATGAAGATTGCCGCCATTCATCCTGGGGAGCACCTCGCTGAGGAATTGGACGCCCTGCACATGAGCGCTGCGGAATTGGCGCGCAAGCTGGACGTGCCGGCGAGTCGCGTTTCGCAGATTTTGAACGGCACGCGCTCCATCACCGGGGACACGGCCTTGCGCCTCGCGCATTTCTTTGGCACGAGCGCGCAATTCTGGCTCAATTTGCAGGCTCTCTACGACCTCCGGACGGCGCAGGAAAAGGCGGGGAAGTCGATCGCTGCTCTCCCCAGGCTGAGACGCCGCGATGCGATTCCCGCGTAGGCGTTAAAATATAAAGACCGCTGCACCCTCTATATGAAAACTTCCCGGACATCTGCCACGTTAGCTCGTTCCGTCGCTGAACCTTTGAGCCGTAATACTCACCTTCTTGCCTGGGTCGACAAGATGGCGCATCTTACCAAGCCTGACTCCATTCACTGGGTCGACGGATCGCAGGAGGAGTATGACGAGCTCTGCTCCCAAATGGTCGAGAGCGGCACGTTTGTGAAGCTGAACGAAAAGCTCTGGCCGGGGTGCTTTTATGCTCGCTCCGACGCCAATGATGTCGCGCGCGTCGAGGATCGGACGTTTATTTGTTCGCTCTCGAAGGACAACGCCGGGCCCACCAACAACTGGGTGAACCCTTTCGAGATGCGCAAGACCATGAAAGCACTTTTCAAGGGCTCTATGCAGGGGCGCACGATGTATGTGCTGCCGTTCAGCATGGGGCCGGTAGGCTCGCCCATGTCGCAGATCGGCGTGCAGTTGACCGATTCGCCGTACGTGGTGGTCAACATGCGCATCATGGCGCGCATCGGGATGCCCGTGTTTCAGGAAATCGATAAGGACGTGAAGCGCGTCGTTCCGTGCATGCATTCCGTCGGCGCGCCACTGGCGCCGGGGCAGAAGGACGTGACTTGGCCCTGTAATAAAGAAAAATACATCGTCCATTTTCCCGAGACGCGTGAGATCTGGTCCTTTGGCTCGGGCTACGGCGGGAACGCGCTGCTGGGGAAAAAGTGTTTCGCACTGCGCATCGCGTCGAACATCGCTCGCGACGAGGGATGGATGGCGGAGCACATGCTGATTGTCGGCGTGGAGGATCCGAAGGGCGAGAAAACGTACGTCGCGGCGGCGTTTCCCAGCGCCTGCGGGAAGACGAATTTCTCGATGCTGATTCCACCGGCGGGGTTTGAAGGCTGGAAGGTCTGGACCGTCGGCGACGACATCGCGTGGATCAAGCCGGATGCGCAGGGGCGGTTACACGCGATCAATCCCGAGGCCGGTTTCTTCGGCGTCGCGCCGGGAACGTCGGTGAAGACGAATCCGAACGCGATGGCGGCGCTTTCGAAGAACACGATTTTTACCAACGTCGCGCTGACGCCTGAAGGAGGGGTGTGGTGGGAAGGCATGACCGATAACCCTCCCGCCGAATGCATCGACTGGCAGGGTAAGAAATGGACGCCTGCGATTGCCAAGGAGACAGGCGCGAAGGCCGCGCATCCCAACGCGCGTTTCACCGCTCCCGCGTCACAGTGTCCGACCATCGATCCGGGTTGGGAAAATCCGAACGGCGTGCCGATCAGCGCTCTCATCTTCGGCGGCCGCCGCGCGACCACCATGCCTCTGGTTTATCAGGCGTTCAACTGGACCTCCGGCGTCTACATCGGCGCGACCATGGGTTCGGAGATGACCGCCGCCGCCGCCGGCACCATCGGCAAAGTGCGCCGCGACCCCATGGCGATGCTGCCTTTCTGCGGCTATCACATGGGCGATTATTTCCGCCATTGGATCACCATGCGGCGGTCGTTAAGCGAGACGCCGCAGATCTATCATGTGAATTGGTTCCGCAAGGACGCCGAAGGCAAGTTCATGTGGCCCGGGTTCCGCGAAAATATGCGCGTGCTGAAGTGGATCGTCGATCGCGCGCACGGGCGGGGCAAGGCGAGGGAAACTCCCATCGGCTGGATGCCCCAGTACGGCGATATCGAGTGGAGCGGGCTTGACTATCCGAAGGAAAAATTCGACGAGATGCAGGCGTTCGACAAAGATGCCTGGCGCAGCGAAGTGATCGGCCACGAGGAACTGTTCATCGAACTGCACGACCATCTGCCATCCGAGATGGTGTACGAGCGCGAGTTGCTGATCTGCAGGCTGTAACTACTTATCCTTAGGCTTCGACAACCACTCAACAATCTTGTTCGGCGGAAACGCGAACAAGGTAATCGCCACGGCGACGATAAAAAACACGACTAGCAGTGCAGCTAATGCCATAACTTCAGCCTAGCAGCTTTGCGAAGTTCTTAGCGCCTCTTTATGCCTTCTTTATGGATCCGGGCATAACGTGGAGTTGTATGGCAGATCTCTTCTACATCGCCGTGGGCCTGGCGTTTTTCGCCGCCTGCTGGTACCTGACCAAAGCGTGTGAAAAGTTGTAATTTATGGACTACCTGTTAGCCGGAATCGCGGCGTTTTTCCTGTTTCTCTACCTGATTTTCGCGCTCCTCAAACCGGAGCGATTCTAAAAGAACTCTGGTTCACACCAATATGACAGCCAACGGATTTCTGCAAATTGCAGTGTTCTTTGTCCTGATTCTCGCCTTCGCCAAGCCGATGGGCGCCTACATGACAAAAGTTTTCGCGGGAGAGAGGACGTTTCTTCATCCCGTGCTCAGGCCGCTCGAAAAGGTCTGTTACGTTCTCTGCGGCGTGAAGGAAAATACCGACCAGCGCTGGACGCAGTACGCCGCCAGCATGATTGCCTTTAGCTTTTTCAGCTTTCTGATCCTTTACCTGTTGCAGCGGCTGCAAGGGGTGCTGCCGTTCAACCCCATGGGATTCTCGACCGCTCACGCTCCTACGGGCGCGACGCCGATGACGCCGGACCTGGCGTTCAATACAGCCGTCAGTTTCACCACCAACACCAACTGGCAGAATTATCCCGGAGAATCGACGCTCAGCTACCTGGTGCAGATGGCCGGATTGACGATGCACAACTTCACTTCGGCCGCGGTCGGCATGGCCGTCGCCGTGGCGTTGATTCGCGGATTCGTGCGGCAACAGGCGAACGCGATCGGCAACTTCTGGGCCGATATCGTCCGCGCGACCGTTTACGTGCTGCTTCCTCTGTCGATCATCGTCGCGCTGTTCTTTTGCTCGCAGGGAGTGATTCAGAATCTACATCCTTATACCGCGGCGACTACGGTCGAAGGCGCCCAGCAGACCATTGCGCAAGGGCCGGTGGCATCGCAGGAAGCAATAAAAATGCTGGGCACCAACGGCGGCGGATTTTTTAATGGGAATTCATCGCATCCGTTTGAGAATCCTACACCGCTGACGAATTTCGTGCAGATGCTGCTGATTTTCCTCATCCCGGCGGGGCTGACTTACACCTTCGGCCAAATGACTGGAGACACGCGGCAGGGCTGGGCGATTTTCGCGGCCATGAGCCTGATGTTTTTGGCCGGCGTGTTCGTGCTTTATGGCGCGGAAGCCAGCGGCAATCCTATCTTGCAGAAGATCGGCATCGCGCAGGGTAACATGGAGGGCAAGGAAGTGCGCTTCGGCATCGCGGCCAGCAGCCTGTTCGCGACCGTGACCACCGACGCGAGCTGCGGAGCCATCAATGCCGCGCACGACAGCCTGACGCCCATCGGCGGCCTGGTTCCTCTGTTCAACATGCAAGTCGGCGAAGTGATTTTCGGAGGCGTGGGCGCGGGCCTTTACGGAATGCTGCTGTTCGCGATCCTCGCGGTCTTTATCGCGGGCCTGATGGTGGGCCGCACGCCGGAATATCTGGGGAAAAAGATCGAAGGCAAGGAAGTCAAAATGGCGATGGTGGCGCTGATCGCGACCTCCAGCGTGATTCTGCTGTTCAGCGGCGTTGCGACTTACGGCGTGGGCCTCGGCGCGCTGGGCAATAGCGGACCGCACGGATTTGCCGAGATTCTCTACGCGTTTTCCAGCTCCGCCGCCAACAACGGCAGCGCGTTTGCGGGCCTCAGTGCGAACACGCCCTGGTATAACGGGGCGCTCGGCATCACCATGCTGGTGGGCCGGTTCCTGATCATCATCCCGATGCTGGCCGTGGCCGGCAGTCTCGCGTCAAAGAAACGAGTCCCGGTCACCAGCGGCACGCTGCCCACGCATGGCGCGCTGTTTGTCGGATTGCTGATCGGAACCGTGGTTATCGTTGGCGCGCTCACGTTTTTCCCGGCGCTCTCTTTAAGTCCGATCGTCGAGCATCTTTTAATGCAGGCAGGGAGGACATTCTAATGGAAGACCAGACAGAACTGCTCCCCAAAAAGCTGGCGCACGCGCGCCCGTTGTTCGATCCGCAGATTATCGGCCGGGCTACCAAGGAATCCTTCGTCAAGTTGAATCCCATGGCGCTGGCCAAAAATCCGGTGATTTTCGTGGTTGAAGTCGGCGCGGCGATCACCACGATTCTGCTCGCGCACGATATTTATAAAGGCGCGGCCGCCGTCGGATTCACGCTGCAAATCGCGCTTTGGCTGTGGTTCACCGTGCTGTTCGCGAACTTCGCGGAAGCCATGGCGGAGGCGCGGGGAAAGGCGCAGGCCGATTCGCTGCGCAAAACCAAGTCCGACGCGCTCGCCAAACGCTGCCTGGCCAATGGCAAGATCGAGGAAGCATCCGCCTCCGCCCTCCGCGCCGGCGATATCGTTCTGTGCGACGCGGGCGATATCATCCCCGGCGATGGCGACGTAATCGAAGGCATCGCCACGGTAGATGAATCGGTCATCACTGGAGAAAGCGCCCCCGTCATTCGCGAATCCGGAGGCGACCGCAGCGCCGTTACCGGAGGCACGAAAGTTCTCTCGGACCAGATCAAAATTCGCATTACGTCGAATCCCGGCGAAACATTTCTCGACCGCATGATCGCGCTGGTGGAAGGCGCGGAGCGGCAAAAGACTCCGAACGAAATCGCGCTGAACATCCTGATCGCAGGTCTGACGCTGATTTTCCTGCTCGCCGTGGTCACGCTGCAGCCGTTCGCGAAATACGCCGTGGACCAATCCCATCAGGGGTCGATTCCGTCGGTCGCGGTGCTGGTTTCGCTGCTGGTCTGCCTGATTCCCACGACCATCGGCGGCCTGCTGTCGGCGATCGGAATCGCGGGCATGGACCGCGTGATGCAGCATAACGTGCTGGCCATGAGCGGGAAGGCGGTCGAAGCCTCGGGCGACGTCAACACGCTGCTCCTCGACAAGACGGGCACGATCACTATCGGCAATCGCCAGGCGGTGGAGTTCGTTCCGGTCGGCGGAGTCACCGAAGCCGACCTAGCCGACGCCGCGCAGCTGTCCAGCCTGGCCGACGAGACGCCGGAAGGCCGCTCTGTCGTCGTGCTGGCGAAAACCAAATATGGTTTACGCGGGCGCGAGGTGGCCAGCCACGAGGCCACATTTATTCCCTTCTCGGCTTATACGCGCATGAGCGGCGTGGATCTCGACGGGCGGAGCCTGCGCAAGGGCGCCAGCGAATCGGTCGCGAATTTCGTCCGGGAGCAGGGAGGCGTTGTTCCCGCCGACCTGACCGAAGCCTGCGCCCGCATCTCGCGAATGGGCGGAACGCCTCTGGCCGTGGCCGATGGGCCTCGCGCGCTCGGCGTGATTCATCTGAAGGACGTGGTGAAGGGCGGCATGAAGGAGCGCCTCGCGCAGCTCCGCACCATGGGCATTCGCAGCGTCATGATTACCGGCGACAATCCTCTTACCGCCGCGGCGATCGCGGCCGAAGCCGGCGTCGACGATTTTCTGGCCCAGGCATCGCCCGCCGACAAGCTGAATTACATCAAGAAGGAGCAGACCGACGGCCGCCTCGTCGCCATGACCGGCGACGGCACCAACGACGCTCCGGCGCTGGCCCAGGCCGATGTCGGCCTCGCCATGAACACCGGCACGATGGCCGCGAAAGAGGCCGGCAATATGGTCGACCTCGATTCCAATCCGACCAAACTCATTGAGGTCGTCGCCATCGGCAAGCAGTTGCTGATCACGCGCGGGGCGCTGACGACGTTTTCCATCGCCAACGATGTGGCGAAATATTTCGCGATTATTCCAGCGATGTTCATGGGCACGTACAAATCGCTGGAGAAGCTGAACATCATGGGGCTGCATAATCCGCAGAGCGCGATTCTCTCGGCGGTGATTTTTAACGCGCTCATCATCATCGTGTTGGTTCCCCTTGCCTTACGCGGGGTCCGTTATCGCCCGGTGAGCGCGGCCGCGCTTCTGCGGCGCAACCTGCTGATCTACGGCCTGGGTGGCGTGGTTGCGCCGTTCCCCGGAATCTGGGCTATCGATCAAATCGTCCACGCGCTGGGGCTTGCTTAGGAGATATATATGTGGCGACAAATGCTTCCCGCACTTCGCATGACTTTAGTTCTGACCGTGCTTACGGGCCTGATTTACCCCGGCATTGTGACCGGCTTGTGCCAGATGTTGTTCCCGAATCAGGCCAATGGCAGCCTCATCTCGAAGGATGGAAAAGTCATCGGCTCGACTCTGATCGGGCAGAACTTCACCAAACCGGAATACTTTCAGCCGCGTCCATCGGCCGCCGGCAACGGGTACGACGCGACGGCGTCCAGCGGGTCGAACCTTGGGCCAACCAGCCAGAAACTGGTGGATCGCGTGAAAGCGTCGGCCGACAAATTTCACAAGGACAATCCGAATTTTACCGGCACGATCCCCACCGATCTGCTCACCGCCAGCGGCAGCGGCCTTGATCCGCATCTGAGCCCCGAGTCGGCCGACGCGCAGGTAGACCGCGTGGCGCAGGCGCGCGGCGCAAGCCCGCAGGACATCCGAAGCTTAGTCGCGCAACTCACCGAATCGCGCGACCTGGGATTCTTAGGCGAGCCTCGCGTCAACGTCCTGAAGCTCAACGAAGCTCTCGACGCGAAATTCGCCGCGCGTGGTAAATGACAGGCCCGCCGCTTAATGTTGTATCGTAATCAACGTTCCCGCCTGCGTCACCGCGCCGCCGTAGGTAGCCGTGACTGTCTGATCGCCGTCGGCAAGCGTTGACGGCACCACCACATTGAACTGATATTGGCCTGGCGCGACCAGCCCCGCAAACTGGACGCTGGCCGCGACTGCGCCGATTTTGATGGCCGGCATCGTCGCCAGGCTACCCGATTGGTTGATCGATCCGCTCACCACCGGCGTGGAGGTCGAGCCAAATCCGTTCGCATAGAGCACGATAGTTTCGCCGGGCTTCGCCGGAGTGGTTTGCCCGGGGAACAACGTTGTCGTACCGATGTACGCGCCGTTCGCGTGCGTCGCCGCCACATAGGGCCCGCCGTTAAAAACGAAAAACGACGGCGAGATCGATTGCGCCTGCGCGATGAATGCCGCCGTCTGGCCGTTGTTGGTCACCTGGACTGCGACTGGTCCCGACATCGCGTCCGGCGGCGTCAGAATGTTGATCTGCGACGGGCTGATGTAATACACGTACGCAGTTTTGCCATTCACGGTTGCGCTGCTGCCGTCGAGTTTCGCCGGCAGCTGATTGTTGAGGAAGTCGGAGTTCGTCCAGTTTCGCGCGTCGTTGCCCTGAGACAGACTCAGTCCCTTGATCTCGACCCATGTGTTCGGCGCGATGGCCGGGCTCTCGCCTTCGGCATTAGCCACCAGCGTAATCGCCGGCGGCGAAAACGACGCGCTGGCGCCCACCGCCGTAAACGCCGCCAGGCCGCCGTTGCCTTGCCCGTTATTATCGTCGAGGACCCAGCTTCCATTACTCCCGCCGGCGTCGAAATAATCGTACGCCTTCAGCAAAGGATAGCGCCCTGCCTGGACTTCGGATAGCAGCCCTTGCAAATAAATCTTTTGAAGTTCGACGTTATTCTGGACGAAGCCCTGCGACCCGTTCTCGCCGACCATTAATGGCTTGTCTCCGTACTGGCCCGTGGAGAAGTTGCTGTAAAACAGACCGAAATCGCCAGCGAACGTCGCGGTGGTCGCGCGCTGGTAGGTATCGATGCCAATCCAGTCCACATAACTGTTGCCCGGATAAAAGGCATGCGGATCGTCCGCGTTGCCGTCGGCGTCGTAATGGCCGGGGTTCCATAGAAACAGGACGTTGATTGCACCCGCGTTCTGAAACAGTTTCCAGATGTGCTGCCACGCGCCGATAAAATCGCTGTAGACCTGTGGTGTCGGCGTTCCTCCCGCGTCGCCGCGGCAGGTTTGATGATTGCCCAGGTCGTTAAATTCCCACAGCCAGCGCAGGAGGACGGGACCAGAATATTGTGCCAGCGCCTTGGCCGTGGCGGTTATTATCGCGTCCTCATTCGGATTGCCGTCGGCGATGACATGATCGGAGTTGGCCACGGCATCGTCGCAGGCCCAGGAAATCACCGGTATGCGCCCATGGCCGATATCTCCCGTCAGTTGGGCATCGGGTTGAAGGATGCCGTTCTCATCGAGTTCCCCGGCCAGGTCAGTCCAGGCGTAATAGTGCAAATGAAGCGCGAACGGCTGGCCGATGGAAGCCTCGCGCATTTCAATCGCCGCCTCCTGATTCGACGCCAGCGCCGGATTCGCCCAGATTCCCAAATAGACTCCGTTGAAAGGAACCGGCAGCGACCCCGCGTACGCACTCGCCAAAAGCGCAGCCGCCAGCATGAGTTTCATGTGTATCATCATCGCCGAAATCCTATTGACAAATACAAGCTTCAGGAGCATATTTTAGTTGGATACTAGATGAAATAGATGTACCGGCCAGCAGGGCCGGAGTGGTTTGAAAGGGGGCCCTTGGATAATCCACCCAACGTAAATAAAAGGGCGGCGAAGCTGGAGTCTGTTCACCAGTAGTCAGGATCGCGAACGGCCGGATCAACTCCATAGGAGAGCGCATTAAGCGCGTCGTGATGGCGTCAACGAAAGATCCTAGAGTGAACCTCTTGGTAACGCCGCCCTTTTTCATTTTCCCGTTCAGTTGTGCCGCGGGTCGCGCGGGAGCGGTTCAATGCTAATGGCTGGATACTGCGTGCACGATGAATCGGTGCGGCGCGTTGCCGATATAGTTGAACGGGAAGCAAGTCACGATCGTCAGAGTTTGCCCTCCCTCCGATTTCAATACCCCGACGTTATCCGGTTCCACCACCCTGAGCGATTCCACCGTGAAATGAAAGTGCCCGGAGTGCGTTGTGAAATCGATCTCATCATACGGCTCCAAGTCTTTCAGCGCCCGGAAGAACGTATCGCGATGTCCGGCGATGCCGATATTTCCGGTTTCACCCGGCAACGCCGTGCCCGGGATGTGACCTACTGCCCGGGAAAGCGTGACGTCGTCTACTCCTTCCTCGACAATCGCGGAAAGGTGTAAACGCGGAATAGTGATGCGGCCGATAACGCTCGCCGAGCCTGAGTTCCTGGGCGCGGGCACGCCATGATCTGGATCGGGCAGCACCACAGGCAACGCCGCCGGATTCTGTTCAGGGGCAGGCGTCGCCGCCGGCGCCTCGTGATCGAACCTCCAGCCTTCATAAAGTTGATAAGTGGTTCGGTACACGTAGGAGTAGCAATAGATTCCCAGGCAGGCCAGCCCCACCAGAAGCAGAAGCAGCCGGACCGCGCGACGCGCTCGCGACGCCGGGCGTAGAATCTTCAGCTTCACGGCTGTTCGGGAAGCAAATAGCTGGTGCGCGCGTGGACGATCAGCTTGCGGTCCCCCGCTCCCTTGACGGAAACCTTGATTGTTCGCAGCGAGCCCTTGTTGTCGGCTCGGACGGGCACATAACCGATGGCGTAGCGATTCCGAATATCCTTTGCGATTCCCCGGCAAATTCCGGGCAGCTCCTGAAGATCCTCCGGAAGATAAGCCACTCCCCCGCTGATCGCGGCAAGGCGGCGCAGCAGGGCCGGGTTGCGATCCGGGTCCAAGGTATCGAAAATGCCAATCATGTACAGGATCGCGCGGGTGGACCGGACCGCTTCCAGCACATCGTTGAATCCGTGCGTACTGGCGTTGTCGCCTCCGTCGCTCATGACCACCAGGCTTTTCTTGTCCTGCCGGCCGGACTCCAGTTGATGCAACGCATCGAGAATCCCGTCGTACAGTGAGGTCATGCCTTCGGCCGGACTGTTCCACAAGGCCGTGCGCAGTAAATTCTGGTCCGCGGTGAACCCGGTTCCGGGCGGCAACCCTCGGCTCACGTGATCGTTGAAGTGGGTCACGAACATTTCATCCTGCGGATTGCTGGCGTCGATAAATGCCAGCGCGGAGTTCACCACCTCCGTGCGCTTCGGCTTCATGCTGCGGCTGTCGTCGATCACCAGCCCGACGGTAATCGGGGTGTCTTCGTTGCTGAACTGGGAGATGGTTTGCAGCTTGCCGTTTTCATACACCTGAAAGTTCTCTTTTTTGAGATCGGAGATGTATCCGCCTTTTGCCTCTTTGACGCTTACGTCGAGCAGCACCAGCTCCGCATGAGCGGTGATGGTGAACGGCTTGTCGGTGACCGCCTGTCCGCCAACAGAAAGGATACCCATGAGAAGCAGCAAAGCGGCTGAAACGAGCCCACGGACTGCGGAAATGGGTGAAATCGCGATCATGGCCAACACCGTTAGATACACCGTTGCAAGTTTTGTTCCAAGTCTTCGCCGGGAGTCCTGATTTTGCCGCTGCAACGAAGCGATGACTGTCCGGAACCTGCCGCTTTGGCTCTTCATAGATATTGGATGGTGGCTTCCATTGACGAAGGAGCGGGAACTTCGGCTCCCGTCTTTTCTTTTGCGTAAGCTTCACATTTATTTTGCCCTCGGCAACCTTTGTCCACTGGACGGCAACAATTGCTGGGTTTTCGACACCAGCCGACGCGGAATTACCAGATACAAGGCACTTACAGTTGGCATGCCAGTTGCGTTAGTAAATGCGTCCGGCTTTAGAAATACTTGGCAGGAAGAAAAAGGAAATGATGACTTCAATACGACTGATAGCGTTAACGTCCCTGGCAGCCGCCGTGAGCCTGGCTCCTATGGCGAAAGCCGATGAGTGGAACAAGAGAACGGTCTTGACGGTTAATGAGGCGATCCAGCTTCCCACCGTTGTGCTCCAACCCGGAACTTACACGTTCAAACTGCTGGATTCTCTATCGGACCGGCACATCGTGCAGGTTTTCGACAAGGATGGGATGCATCTCATCACCACCATTCTCGCCATCCCCAACTACCGCCTGCAACCCACAGGCAAGAGCGACTTCACCTTCTGGGAAGTGCCCGCGGGTCAGCCGCCGGCCATGCGCGCATGGTTCTATCCTGGCGACAACTTCGGGCAAGAGTTCGCGTACCCCAAGAACATGTCGACGCAGATTGCTTCTTCGGCAAAGATGGCGGTGCCTACGGTAGCCGCGGCTACTGCTGAAGAATACAAATCAGCGCCGGTCAGCGCCACCAGCGAGACGGGCGAAACCGCCAGCCTGGATTCGAACACATACACACCACCTGCCGCGGTAGCGGTAGCGGCCGCACCTGCGCCAGAGCCCGCGCCTGCTCCGGCTCCGGTCGAGACGCCCGTGCAAGTGGCCGCCGCGGCGCCGGCTCCTGAGCCGGTGCAGGCTGAGACTCCCGCCGAGCTTCCCCACACCGCGTCTTCGGTGCCGTTGATCGGCTTGCTCGGCCTGGTTTCGATGGCCGGGTTCTTCGCGCTCCGCACGAACCGCGCGCGATAATTCAAACCAGTAAGGTTGAGCGGCGGGAGCAGATCGCTCCCGCCGTTTTTCATTTACGCCGATCCTCCATCGGCTCGACCAAGCCCGGATCTGATGCTTTTCCAAAAGTGGTAACCTTGACACTGGGGAACAGCGTCGATAAACTCGATGCGGATTCCTGGCCGGGTCTCTCGGCAACCACGCAGTTTTCGAGGGGAGAATTGATGAAAAGCTGGGTCGCCTGGAGCGGTTTGACGATACTGTCCGGCGCCGCCGCCCTGGCTCAAGCCCTCCCCCGAACGCTGGTCAATCAGTACTGCGCCGGCTGCCACAACGACCAGTTGAAATCAGGCACGTTTTCTTTCACGAAGCTCGATCTGGCGCATCCTGAACAAACCGCCGAGCAAGCCGAAAAAGTCATTCGCAAGGTCCGCGCGGGGTTGATGCCTCCGCCCGGAGTGCCTCGTCCGGACGCTTCTCAGATGAAGGCTTTCGCCGCCGCGCTCGAAACCAGCATGGATCAGGCCGCGGCACTGCACCCGAATCCCGGCCGCCCGGCGCTGCATCGCCTGAATCGCACCGAATACGCCAATTCCGTCCGCGATCTTCTCGCCGTGGATGCCGAAGTGGCCGCGCTTTTGCCCACCGACGACATGTCCCACGGGTTCGACAACATGGCCGACGTTCTCTCCATTTCGCCGGCTTTAATGGAAGGCTACATTCGCGCCGCCGGCCGGATCAGCCGGGAAGCGGTGGGCGATCCCTCGGCGCTGGCGCTGACCTCGACGTATTCCATCCCTCGCGTGGCCTCGCAGACGCGGCACGTCGATGGCACGCCTTTCGGTACGCGCGGCGGCTTGTCGGTGGTTCACGATTTTCCGGCCGACGGCGAGTACATATTTAAGGTTGGATTCTACTATTCGCCCACCGGCCCTCTGTTCGGGCTGAATCAAGGGGCAGGGCAGCAGATCGAAATCGCGGTCAACGGCGAGCGCGTCGCCCTGCTCGACATCAACCCGAACATGAAGCTGGCCAACGACGGGATCAAGACTCCACCTATCAAGGTGAGGTCCGGTCCGCAGCGCATCTCCGCGTCCTTCCCGCAGAAATTCGACGGCCCGCTCGAAGACGAGTACCGCATGGTGGAGCAGAGCCTGGTGGACGTCAGCGCCGGAACCGTTCCCGGCATGACTACCCTGCCGCATCTGCACGAACTCTCGATCACCGGGCCGACCGTTGCCGCCGGCGTTTCCGACACTCCCAGCCGCCGCAAAATTTTCACCTGCCGCCCCACCGGCGACGACGAAATCCCCTGCGCCAAGAAGATCATCTCGAACCTCGCCCGCCAGGCCTATCGCCGCCCGGTCAACGACAACGATATTGAAAGCCTGCTGGGCTTCTATCAGCGCGGGCGCAACGACGGTAACTTCGACTCCGGCATCCGCACCGCGATTCAAGCCATGATCGCCAGCCCCGAATTCGTGTTCCGGTTCGAGCGCACGCCGCCGGGCACAGCGCCGGGCAAGAATTACCGCATCAGCGATCTGGAACTGGCCTCGCGCCTTTCGTTCTTTCTCTGGAGCAGCCCTCCGGACGAGCAACTGGTTACGCTCGCCTCCCAGGGCAAGCTGAAGGATCCGGCCGTCTTCGAAAAACAGGTCCGCCGCATGCTGGCGGATTCCCGCGCCACGGCCCTGACCACGAATTTTGCCGGCCAGTGGCTGCGCCTGCAGAACCTGAAAGGCGTCAGCCCGGATCTGTTCGAATATCCCGATTTCGACCGCACGCTGGCCGAAGCGATGCGCCGGGAAACTGAGCTCCTGTTTGACAGCGTCGTCCGCGAAGACCGCAACGTTCTCGATCTCCTGACCGCCGATTACACGTTTGTCAATGAGCGCCTGGCGAAACATTATGGGATTCCCAACATCATGGGCAACCGCTTCCGCCGCGTGACGCTCACCGATCCGAACCGTTTCGGATTACTCGGCCAGGCCAGCATTCTCACCCTGACCTCGAACGCCATCCGCACATCTCCCGTGCAACGCGGAAAATACGTCATGGAAGTGCTGCTGGGCACGCCTCCGCCTCCGGCCCCGCCGAATGTTCCAGCGCTGCCTGAAAACGCCGAGAGCCGTACCGGCCACGTCGCGAAGCCTCTTTCCGTCCGCCAGCGCATGGAAGAGCATCGCAAGAACGCCGCCTGCGCGGGCTGCCATAAACTTATGGACCCGATCGGGTTTTCGCTCGAGAATTTCGATGTTCTGGGCGTCTGGCGCACCAACGACAGCGGCTATCGCATTGACGCCGCGGGCAAAATGTTTGACGGCCAGAAGCTCGATGGCCCGGCCAGCCTGCGGCAGGCGCTTCTCGGCCATTCCGACCTCTTTTTGCAGACCGTCACCGAAAATCTTTTAGCCTACGGTATGGGGAGGGTGCTCGAACCATCCGATATGCCGATGGTACGATCGGTGGCAAGGGAAGCGGCCCGCAATAATAACCGTTTTTCGGCGCTGGTACTGGCCATCGTCAAGAGCGCGCCTTTCCAGATGAGGCGGGCGGAAGAAAATACGCAAACCGTGACCGATGACGTCGCGGCCAACCGGTAGTAGATTAGGAGACTCTATGTTTCTAACGAAGAAGCACCTTTCGAGGCGCAGCGTTTTGCGCGGGTTGGGCGTGACCATGGCGTTGCCCCTGCTCGATTCCATGGTGCCGGCGCAGACTCCTTTGAGTAAGACCGCCGCCACGTCGCCGACGCGCCTGGCTTGCATCGAGATGGTGCACGGCTCGGCCGGCTCGACCGGGGAGGGGACCAACAAGCATTACTGGTCGCCCGAGAAAGTCGGCCGCGATTTCGAGATCAGCCAGACGCTGGAGCCTCTGGCGCCCTACCGCGACTACCTGACCATCGTCAGCGATACGGATCTTCACCCGGCCACTGCCTGGGCCGCCGCCGAGGAAGGAGCTGACCATTTCCGGTCCAGCGCCGTCTACCTGACCGCCGCGCATCCGAAGATGACCGAAGGCTCGGATTACTTCGTCGGCACGTCGATCGACCAGTTGTACGCGCAGAAATTCGGACAGGACACGCCTCTTCCTTCCATCCAGCTTTGCATCGAAATGGTGGACGCTTCCGGCGCCTGCGATTACGGTTACGCCTGCGTTTACGCGGACACTATCAGTTGGGCGTCCCCCACGCAGCCCTTGCCCATGACGCTCGACCCGCGCATGGCGTTTGAAAATCTGTTCGGCGAAGGCGGCACTCCAGAAGACCGCTTGGCCCGAGGCAAGGTCAACACCAGCATCCTCGACTGGATCGCCCACGACGTCAAACGATTGCAGAAGGACCTCGGCGCCAGCGACCGCCAGCGCCTCAACGTGTATCTGGAAGACGTGCGCGAAATCGAGCGCCGTATTCAGAAGATCGAAAAATACAATGCCAGCGGCGATGCCCGCGCGTTGCCGGCCGCGCCTCTCGGCGTTCCCGATTCGTTCGAGGAGCACGTGAAGCTGATGTTCGACTTGCAGGCGTTGGCCTTTATGACCGACGTCACCCGCGTTTCGGCCTTCAAGCTGAGCCGCGATGTCAGCGGTCGCGTGTGGCCGGAAAGCGGCGTCAAGACTCCGTTCCATCCCTGCTCGCATCACGGCGAAAATCCGGCCAAAATCGCCGAATTCGCCAAGCTGAACCGATATCACGTCAGCCTGCTGCCCTACTTCCTCGACAAATTGAAGAACACGCCCGACGGCGACGGCAGCCTGCTGGATCATTCCATGGTCATGTACGGCAGCCCGATGGGCGATTCGAACGTCCATAACCACAAACGCGTTCCGCTTGTCCTGCTCGGCCACGCCAACGGTCAATTGAAGGGCAACCTGCACGTCCGGACCGAGGACGGGACGCCGATGGCCAATGTTCTGCTCACCATGGCTCACAAACTGGGCATCAACGTCGATAAATTCGGCGACAGCACCGGCGAAATCGCCATCTAAAGAGGGTTTTTCATGCGCTTCCAAATCGGGCTCCTTCTTGTCTCCACGCTCGCCTACGCGAGCGACGCTCGCCTTTCCGAAGCCGCCATGCGTGGAGATCGCGCGGCTGTCGCCACCTTGCTGAAACAGGGTGTCGACATCGACGGCGCGCAGGGCGATGGCAGCACCGCGCTACATTGGGCCGCGTTCAACGACGATCTGGAAACGACGAAGATCCTCGTCGCCGCCGGAGCCAACGTGAAGGTCACCACGCGCGAAGGCGCCATCACTCCTCTGTTCATGGCCGCGAACAACGGCAACGCCGCCATCATTGAAGTGCTGCTGAAAGCCGGAGCGGGCGCGAATTCCGTGAAAGCCAACGGAACCACGGTATTGATGCTGGCCGCCTCGTCCGGCAACGCTGACGCCGTAAAAATCCTGCTCGATCGCGGCGCGGACGTCAACGCCAAGGAATCGGTCCACGGCCAGACGGCGCTGATGTTCGCCGCCGCCCTGAATCGCGACGCCGCCATTCGCGTGTTGCTGGCGCATGGAGCCGATCCGAACATCGCGACCACGGTTCGCAAAATGGAGCGGGTCCGTTTCGATCAGGACGGCAACGTTGTCGAGGATCGGCCCGCAGGCAGAGGAGGCAGAGGAGGCGCTCCCGCCAAATCCCCCGAAGTGATGGATGCCGAATCCGCTGCCGCTGCCGCGAAGTTCGCCAACGAAACACAGAAGGGCGATCTCGACGTCTTGTCGCATGCGCTCAGCCTGAAGAATGTCGTCTACCTGACCGCGAAACCCCGCGCCCGTGCCGGCGATGTGGCCGCGCGCCCTCCGCGCAAGGTCGGCGCCGATTTCATGGGCGGCATGACCGCTCTGCTCTACGCGGCGCGCGAAGGCCATATGGAATCCGTGAAGGCTCTGCTCGAAGGCAAAGCCGATGTGAACCAGGTTAGCGGCGGAGACAAGTTCAGTCCCATGGTGACGGCGATTGCCAACGGGCATCTGACGCTCGCGAAATACCTGCTCGATCACGGCGCGAATCCGAATCTGGTGACGGGGTCCGGGCTCACCGCGCTCTACGCGACCATCGATGTGCAATGGGCGCCCAAGGCATGGTTCCCGCAGCCGACGACCGATCAGGAAAAGGTCATGTATCTCGAATTGATGAAGGCGCTGCTCGATCATGGCGCGGACGTCAACGCACAGGTCGGCGAGAAGCTGTGGTTCCGGTCATTCACCAACGACTACACGTGGATCGATCCGGCGGGCGCGACTTCGTTCTGGCGCGCCGCGCAGTCGAGCGACACCGCCGCCATGCGGCTCTTGATGGAATATAAGGCCGACCCGAAGCTTCCCATCAAAACCGGCGACACGCCGCTGATGGCCGCAGCAGGCATCGGCTGGGCCGCCAACTGGAGCGTTAACGCCCCGGTCCCGTTAGTTGACGCCGTCAAGTATTGCGTCGAACTCGGCAACGACGTCAACGCGCAAGACAATCGCGGCTACACCGCGCTCCACGGCGCGGCGTACCTGGGCGATAACGACATGATCCACTACCTCGTGTCGAAAGGCGCCAAACCCGATGCCCGCAGCAAGGCAGGCGATTCGCCCGCCGATATGGCCAACGGCCCCACGCGTTTCGGCCAGCCCCACCCGGAAAGCGTTGCGCTGCTCGAAAAGCTGGGCTCGTCGAACTCTCACAACTGCCGTTCCGATCAATGCGTGGTCGCGTCCAAGGCCAATATTTACGACCGTCCGCTGACCGTGGCCGAGCAGGCCGATAAGGACATGCTCGACAAATTCGCCGTGTCGCTGGGCTTGAAGGAAGCGACGTATCTCGTCGAAGGCGCCGCCGTCCGGCCCGCCACCCAGAATTAGCCATCATGAATCCATGTGGGGCGGGCTATCAGCCGGCAGCCGCCCTCAGGGCGGCTTGCGTGGTAGGTGCGGAAAGAGCCTGCTGGAAGCAGGCTGCCGGCTCCATAGCCCGCCCCACACGAGCACTGTTGATCCTCACACTCGCTCTAACGTCTCCTGGATTTGCGCAGACCTACGCCGACAATATCACGCTCGATCACCCGGCGATCCATTATTCGAGCGGCCCTTTCGACAACGCCGTGACGCGTCTCCAGGCTCAACTCGACAGCGGGAAAGCGAATCTCGATTTCGCCGGGGTCACCGGCTATCTTCCCAGCCTGCTCCAGCATCTGGGCGTGAACGTCGATTCCCAGGCCCTCGTGTTTTCGAAGACCAGTTTTCAGTCTCAGAAAATCTCTCCCCGCAACCCGCGCGCGATTTATTTCGCCGACGACGTAGCCGTCGGCTACGTGCGGGGCGGCGACGTTCTGGAGCTGGCGGCGACCGATCCGCGGCAGGGAATCGTTTTCTATACTCTCGCCGCGGCGAAGGCAGAAAAGCCTTGTCTCAAGCGACGCGAAGACTGCCTCCGGTGTCATCAGGGCCCGGCGACCATCGGCGTTCCGGGAATTTTCGTCGGCTCCGTCTATCCCGGCCTTAGCGGCCTTCCCGATCGCTCCGGAGCCATCATCACCGACCATCGCACCGCGTTCGCCGATCGCTGGGGAGGTTGGTACGTCAACGCCCTCCGTGGCGAGCAGCCCGACCGTGCCAACTCCGTCGCGCCCGATCCGGAGGAGCCGCAAAAGCTCGAGCTTCTGCCCGCTCTGTTCAAGACGTTTAACTCCGCCGCGTATCTGTCCCCCGTCAGCGACATCGTCGCGCTGATGACGTTCGAGCATCAGACGCAGATGACGAACCTGCTGATCCGTCTGGCCTGGCAGGCGCGCGTCGGGATCGTCCAGCAGCAGCAAATCGACGAACTCGCCGCGTACATGCTCTTCGCCAAGGAAGCTCCGCTAACCGAACCCATCGAAGGTGCCTCGACGTTCAGCGAAACTTTTCCCAAACGAGGGCCGCTTGACGGCCAGGGCCGCTCCCTGCGCGACTTCGAACTGAAGACGCGCCTATTCCGTTATCCGCTCAGCTACATGATTTACAGCCCGTCGTTCGACGCGCTCCCCGAGCCCATCCGCGCGCGCATCTACCAACAGATATCCGCGCACAGTTCGCGCGCCGCGATTGAAATTCTGTGCGACACGAAGCCCGGCCTGCCTTCGCATTTTTGCCATTGATGTATGATGGTGCCCATGCGCTTGATCGCGATAATGTTACTCACGATGCTGGCTGCCGCAGGCCAGGAATCTCCAGACAAAGCCAAAGCCAAGCGTGTGCTCCCTCCGCCGACGAATCTCAAAGTGCTGAAGGTCTCGACCGGTCCGGAAGTGGGCCAAATCATGCGAACTTTCACCACCGGCCTCGGCGTGCAATGCGGCTACTGTCATGAGGCGGGCAATTACGCGAGCGACTCGAATCCGAAAAAAGACATCGCCCGCCACATGATCACCATGACGCAGACAATTAACGGCAACTTCGAAGGCAAGCTGCGCGTGTCGTGTTACACCTGCCATCGGGGGGAACCGGAGCCGAAGACAGCGCCGGAGCCCAAGCCCGCTCAATAGATCTGGCTGCTCTGTGGCGTACGCACTCGTGCGTGCCGCGTCGAGACTCGTCTCGACGCCCGTCAACCGCGCCGAAAAGGCTGGGCGCTGACCGCTCCCGATGGTCGCGGCTCTGCGTCGCGCTCAATTTGAAACAGGCCGTCGCTATCACTCCCCCGACTCACTAGCCAACTTACTCGCCAACGGCCGATCCTGCCCCGCGTATTTATTCCCGACCTTGTTGCGATACGACACCGCAACCCGTGTAGAAAGTTGCTCGAAGGTGAACGAGCAGATCCGCATCCCCGGATACAGCGCCACCGGCATCCGCCCCAGGTTGCTCAACTCCAGCGTCGCCTTGCCAATCCAGCCCGGGTCGAACAGTCCCGCCGTTCCATGCACGATGATGCCGATCCGCCCCAGGCTCGAACGTCCTTCGAGCCTGCCCAGAACGTCGTCGTCGAGTTCCAGCACCTCTTCGGTAATCGCCAGCGCGAATTCGTGCGGCTGAAGGATGAACGCCTCGCCCTGCGGAACGACAATCGTCCGCATCAGGCTCTGAATCGCCGCCTTTTCGCGAATGTCGATCAACGCGTGCTTGCTGTGCTCGAACACGCTGAACTCATGGCCTAAACGGAAATCGACCGAGCAGCTTCCGAACTGCTCCGGCGGCAGCGGCGGCGTAATCTTGATTTTTCCTTCTGAAAGATAGCGCTTGATATCGATGTCGGATAGGACCATTTATTTTGTGTACTTCTCCATCCACGCCATAATGTGCTCGATCTTTTCAATGTAGTGGCTGTTGCGCCCGCGGATGCCGTGGAACTCGTCCGGCACGCGCACCAAGACAGCAGGGATCTTCTGAGCCTTCAGCGCGAAGTACAGCTCCTCGCTTTCGGCGATCGGCGTGCGCAGGTCGGCTTCGCCCGTGATCACCATCGTCGGCGTCTTGAAATTCTTCGCGTAGTAAATCGGCGAGTGCTCCAAAAACTGTTGCGGCTGCTCCCAGGGGAACGCCTTCAGCCACAGAGCGGAATGCGTATACCCTCCGTCGGCCGTGCCCGCCTGCGTGATCCAGTTGGTCACCGGATATTGCGACACCGCCGCCGCGAAGCGGTCGGTATGTCCGATAATCCACGCCGTCAGCAGTCCTCCGCCGCTGCCTCCGGTGACGCATAGTTTCTTCGGATCGATGTATCCTTTCGCGATCATCTGATCCACGCCCTTCATCAAATCCGTATAATCGTCGCCCGGATATTTCGTGTGGATGATGTTGCCGAACTCCTCGCCGTAGCCGGTCGACCCGCGAGGATTCAGGTACAGCACCACGTAACCGCGCGCGGCCTGAATCTGCAATTCATGCTGGAACCCGACCCCGTACATCGCATGGGGTCCGCCGTGAATATCGAGGATGAACGGGTACTTCTTCGACGAATCGAAGTTCGGAGGCTTGATAATCCAGCCCTGCATCGGCTTCCCGTCGAATGAATCGTAATCCAGTTCCTCCACCGCGCCCAATTGGTATTGCGACATCAGGCTATCGTTCACGTGCGTCAGCTTCACGGCCGGCCCTTCTCTGTACACCGGGACCATGGCGATATCGCCAGGCTCGGTCGGTGTGGTGCGAACGGTCGCCGCCATCAGGTTATTCGCCAGCGAAAAATCGCTGAGCTGCTGCACTCCCTTGGTGACTTCCTTCACCGCGCCCGATTCAGGATCGGCCGAATAGAGCTGCGTGTTGCCGCGATCGTCCACCAGGAAGTACAGCGTCTTCCCATCCCAGGACCAGTGCGGAGCTCGCACGTCACGATCGAGCGATGCCGTCAGATTCTTGGAATTCTTCCCGTCCGAATCCATCACGTACAGATGGTTCACGGTATAACTCTGGAATTTCCAATCGTGCCCGATATACGCGATTTTCTTGCCGCCCGGCGAAGGCACCGGATCGCTGTCGGGGCCCTTGCGCGTGGTCAACTGCTTCACCGTGCCGTCCTCGACCGAATAGGCGTAAATATCACCGCCTTCGAGCGAATATTCGGCATCCGGAATCCGGTTGGTCGACGCGTAAATCCACTTGCCGTCGCCCGACCAGGCGAACGTTCCGTTGTGGTTGTAATCGCCGCTCGAAACCTGCTTCGGCGTTCCGCCGGTCGACGGGATGGCGAAAATCTGCGAATAGCCGGGCGGAATCAACCCCACGCCGTTTTCGCGCCAGCGCAGCTTGGTGACGATGATCGGAGGGTCGGCCCACTTCGCGCCGGCCGGCTTTTCCGGCATTTTGGGATTCCAATCCGGCTTGCCCGGAACGCGAGCCTCGTAGCCGATCCATTTCCCGTCGGGCGACCACACGATGTTACTGGGGGTCTGCTGCGCATCGGTAATCTGCGCGTCCTGCCCGCTATCCAGCCAGCGGACGTGAATCTGCGGCTTGCCGCTGCGGTTCGTCAAATACGCCAGCCGCGTCCCGTCCGGCGAGAGCCGCGGCGAAGAATCCTTGAAAGCGCCCGTGGTCAACGGACGCTCGTCCTTGCCGTCGCCCGAAACAATCCACAGGTTCGTCCAGCGCTGATCGGTCATTTTATCGGACCAGCCCAGCACGTAAATCACGCTCTTCGCGTCCTTGGTGACTTGGGGCTCGCTGACCGAGCGCATATCCCAAATCGTGTTCGTGTCGAGACCCAGTTTCGCGCCGAACGCGGCGCTGACGAGACCAAAAACCACCAGGAAGCGTTTCATAAAAACTCCTTATTTCACGTATTCGGAATACAGTTTCGCCAGATCGGTCCCGGCCGGATGAATCACCACGCGATACTTGAAGTGGAGCTTTTCGCCGGGCAGCAGCGAAATACTCCCGTCCTGCGATTTGTCCCCAGTGAACGCGCTCAGCCCGAACGGATTCGCGGCGAACAGCCCGTACCCGCGCACATGCCAGCGCGCCCGGCGGAAGTTCTTCGGATAATCGAAAATCGCGACGCCCAACTTCTCGCCGTCGATCTCGCCCGAATCGTCGCACCAGTCCGAAGGCTTGCCCCAAACTTCTTTCTCGCCGGTCTTGCCATCGGCGTTGCTGATCACTCCGGGAGGCCCGGAAACCGTTTTATCGGGCTGGCCCTTGGTCTTGATGATTTTCGTTTCCTGCAACTGCGGCGAGAGGCGGATGCCGAAGCAACAGTCCTTGCCGTCGCCGAATTTTACGTTGGTCACCGCCGTCAGGTCGATCTCGAAGTCGATGATCCGCAGCTTGGGGTCGTCATGAAACGTGATCAGCCGCGAATCCTCGACGATCTTTGTGCCCTTCGGGTCCATCCAGTCGAACGTCGCGGCGATGCTGCCCTGTTTTTTACCGCTCTTCAGTTCGCCGATTTTATTAAGTTTGGTCCAGCCGGCGATGGGATTCTTGTAGCTGAACTCGTTGTTCCAAAAGTCGAAGCCGTTGACGATGTCGGGACCGAACCAGACGCCGCGCTGGTGCTGGTGGTCCACCGGTTCGATCGCGTCGATCTTGTCCATCGGCCAGTGCCGCGTCACAATCGTGCCGGAGGCCGCGCGCAGCGGATAAAAGTACGGTTTCATCGCCTCGTCGCTTTTCACGACGAAGTCGCCGTACGGCTTGCCATTGATCTCGACGTGAATCCGGCTGTCGTCAGAAGTGATTTTGACCTGCGCGACAGCCGTCGCCAGGCCGAGAGTGGTGTAAAGGAGCAACTTGGTCATCTTGATATGCAAGTACATCACAAATGGGGCGCGTGCCGCATCCGTTGTTGAAACCGCGCCCGCCAGCGTGCGCGGATGGTATCATGAGATCGGGCGCGGTTTGTAATTGGGAAGCCGCGCTATTTTAATTAAAGTGAGGGCACACGATGGGTCCGATTGGCATGCAGGAAATGGTTGCCATCTTCCTCGTCGCTCTCGTTCTGTTCGGGCCGAAGAAGCTTCCAGAACTGGGGCGGACGATCGCGAAGGCGATTACCGAGTTCCGTCGCGCTTCAAACGATCTGAAAGCGACGTTTGAGCGTGAAATGCAGTCACTGGAGCGGGAAAGCGAATCGATTAAAGACGTCATGCAGCCGATTGCGTCCGAGATCCAAAGTCACACCAACTTCGACTATCCGTATTACGACTCGGGCTCTTATGGGACCGATGCGTACGATTCCACCGCAACCAATCCTTCCACAGTAGGCGCTTTAGAAGCTCCAAGCGCCGAATCACATGGGGCCATAGAAGCCGCTCCGCATCAGAATCTGATCGAGGGAACCGTCCCTAGGACGATTGATGCCGCTCCGCATACGGATCACGCGACAGTCGATGTCGCCGTCGATCACGTGGAGACGACGCCGGTTCACGAACCGTCCCAGCACAATAGTTAGGTAGCTTTTTTAAAAAGTAGAATGGACGATCAGCACCCGGACATCTATCCGGATGATCCGTATGGTGGAGAATTGTCCAAGAAGGACAACGTGAGCGACGACGACAGCCCAATTGAGAAGATGCTCGCGCGGTTTAACCAGCCGGGAAAAGGGGGAGACAAAAAGCTTCCTCCTGCCGGCGGGGACGGCGGCGATGGTGGGGACGAAGAAGAAGACGGCATGCTGCGCATGTCCTTCCTGGATCACCTGGGAGAACTGCGTTCGCGCATCATCCGCGCGCTGGTAGGCTTCGGGCTGGTGTTTTTGGTCTGCCTGGTTTTTTCCAATCAATTGTGGTTGATTGTGCAGGCGCCCGCGGTGGAAGCGTTCCGCAGGCTGACCATCACGGCGCAGCAAAACGACGATGAGAAGGTGCAGGAAGTTTGCAAGCCTCCGGCAACCGAGGCGACCTCTGCGCCGTGCGCGGAAGCCGTAAAAGCCGCAAAAGCTCCCAAAGTCAGCGGAAGTCTGGTCGGTATCGACCCGATGGAGCAGTTTTCGATCCTATGGATGTGGACGCCTCTAGTGGCGTCGATCTTTTTGGGGTCGCCGTGGATTTTGTATCAAATATGGGCGTTCATCGCCCCCGGACTTTATAAAAGCGAGCGCCGCTGGGCGGTGCCATTCGTCCTGACCACCGCGGGCCTGTTCATCAGCGGAGGCCTGTTCGCCTATTTCATCGCGTTCCGATATGGCCTGACGTTCCTGCTCGGCTTGGGAGGCTTCGCGGGCATCAGGCCGATGATTTCGATCGACAAATACTTCGAGCTGTTTGTCGACGTCATGCTCGGCGTTTCGGCGATCTTCGAAATGCCGGTGATTATCTTCTTCCTGGTGCTGTTGCGCCTGGCGACGCCCAAATTCCTGATGGAGCATTCGCGCTACGCGATCCTGGCCATCGTCATCATCGCGGCGATCATCACGCCGACGCCGGATGTCTTCAACCTGATGCTGTTCGCGGTCCCGATGTGCCTGCTCTTCTTCGTCGGCGTCTTCGCGGGCTACTTACTGGTCCTGCATCGCGAAAAACGGAGATTCCCGTGGATGAAGGTGCTGCCGTGGTTTCTGGCGCTGCTGGTAATTGGCGGGGCAATCGCATGGGTGATGGTGACCAAGTATCACTATCATCTGGTCAAGCACTGGCCGTTTCTGATTAAATAGCCGATAAGAGGGTTGATGATTTATCTGCTTCTGACCGCGCTCGCAACGCTGATTTATGCGGGCGCGTGGATGGCCGCGGCTCCTTCGAGGGCCCTGACCGTCGTAAATAGAGTGTCCAACGAGGTCGGCCGCCTCGATCGCCAGATTTTCTTGCAGGTCCCACAGACATTGCCCGAATCCGGCCCGGTGCGGGTTGCGTTTCGTTTCGTGGGCTTGGCGTTGATTCTGCTAAGCGTACTGCGCTTGAAGGAAATTATCTAGCCCCATGCGTCACGAATGGGGATAAATTGCGAGCGAATCATAGGGAGCGCTCGTGGTTTCTCTATCTCCGCCGCAGCCTGTCGATCTCCCTTCGATCCCTCTTCGACGGCTTCCCCTCGCGCCACGACTCAAACCCCGGCATCGCCTTCCGCTCCTCCGCGACCTTCTTCCTCAACTCCCGGCTCTCCTCGCTCTCGCGGAAAAGCGTCTGCGCCACCGCCGCCGGCCCTCGCATTTCGCTTAGCGCCAGCACTTCCACCTGAAACTCTCCGCTGTCGTTTTTGATCCGCAAATGGTCGCCCACGCGCACCGGGCGCGCCGGCTTGGCCGTCTGCCCATTCGACTCAATCCGCCCCAACTCGCAAGCATGGCCGGCAAGCGACCGCGTCTTAAAGAACCGTGCCGCCCACAGCCACTTGTCCATCCTCACTTCAGTCATGTTCTATTCTTTTATCATGCGGACAGCACTCTGGATGGTTTTCGCCTCCCTCGCCTGCGGACAGACTTTCGACGTCGCCACGGTAAAGTCGGCCGCTCCGCCGACACCCAACGGACGCGGCATGGTCCGCTTTGCGTTTGCCACGGGAGGCCCCGGTACCAACGATCCCGGGCGCATTCACTACCCGTTCACGACGCTCAAAGCCCTCCTCCAAAACGCCTACGACGTCAAGGATTTTCAAATCTCCGGCCCCGACTGGCTCGCCACGGAGCGCTTCGACATCCAGGCCACCATGCCTCCCGAAACAACCAAGGAGCAGTTCAAGGTCATGCTCCAGAACCTCCTAGCCGAGCGCTTCAAGGTGACCGTTCATCGCGAGACCAAGGAACTGCCGATGTACTCGATGATCGTCGCCAAGAACGGGCCGAAGCTAAAGGAATCGCCGCCCGAAACGCCCGCCGCGCCAGCCGATGCCGACGATACTCCGAAGCCCCCTCCGCCTTTGCCCGCGCCCGGCCAGATGAAATTCGACCCCCAAGGCTTTCCGATTCTGCCGGCTCCCCCGGGCGGAGGCCGCGGAGGCATGTTCCAGATGATGATGCCCGGCCGCGCCCGCCTCATGGCCACCCGTCAGACCATGCAGGACCTGGCGGAGCGCCTGTCGTCGGTCCTGACGAAACCCGTTACCGACGCCACCGGCCTCAAAGCGAAATATGACTTTACACTCACCTATTCGCCGGAGGGCCTCGCAGGCGGAGGACTCTTCTTCGGCCCCCCTCCCGGTGGCGGCGGAGGCGGCGAAGAGGCCCGGAAAAACATGCCCGACGTGGAGGCTCCTCAAGATCTTTTCAGCGCGATTCAGGCGCAGCTCGGGTTGAAGCTGGAGCCGAAGAAGGGCCCAGTCACGCTAATCGTCGTCGACAAAGCGGAAAAGACCCCGACCGAAAATTAGCGCCATGCGTCAGCTTGGAGTTGATTCTACGCCCGAACAACTTGGGGCTAGAACACGTACGCCGGCGGCGTGATTCCTTTCACCCGCAAATAAACTTCGGCCTGCCCGCGGTGATGCGCCGTGTGGGTGAAATACGCCCACAGCCATTCAAATCCGGTCATCTTGCGCGTCGCCGGACCCACCATGGCGTCCATCTTCTCGGGCGTCATCGACGCGACCGCCTGGTTGCAGAAGTCGAACGTGTCCGATAAAAACTTCACCGCCGAGTCCTTCTCCACGTCGATCTTCTCGTCCTTCAACGCCGCCGCCAGATTGGCCGGCACCGTCGGCCGCGCCTTCCCACTGGCCGTGGCGCATGCGCCGGCATTCGCCGCCCCGATCTGAACCATCAGTTGTCCGAAGCTCAACTCCACCGGTACGGGGCGGAACCCGTATTGGTCGGCCGGCATCAGCTTGGCGACGGCGATGGTGAAGTCGCCGGTCACTTTCCAGTGCTTCACCAGCGCGTCTTTGGTAGAAGCTTGCGAGAAGGCGGGAACCGCCAGGGCGAGAGTCAATAGGATTTGTTTCATCGATTGAGATTACCGCACCGGGAGCCGCACCGTGAACGTCGCGCCGGCCCCAGCGGCGCTGCCGACCTCAATCGACCCCCCCGTCCGCACGATCGCCTTCGAAATCGCGAGGCGTGGCCCGGTGTGACCCTCAGTGCGCGACCGTGCTTTGTCGGCGCGATAAAAGCGGCCGAAGATGCGCGTTTCCAAATCGCCGTCGACCTGGCCAAAGCGTGTTATCTGTTGCAACCGGAACACGGTGATCCCGAACCCGGCCAGCACGCAGATCAACAAAAACGCCAGCGGAGAGATCCGCATTCAAGTCTGCCATCAGCGCGGCGGTTCTGCGAAATCGCTTTCCTTTTCCGGCTTCAAGCTCGGTTTGACCGTCTTGCGCGTGGTCGCGTTCGGCGCCTTGGCCTCGAAGGGCGACCGTCGCTCGTCCACCACGCGGAGCATCAGCAGACGAATCGCGTCCGAAATCGACAGACCCATCGCCGCGAGCGCAATCCGTGGCGCGTTCTTTAGTCGCGGTGTCGATGCGGGCGCGGACGTAGGTGTCGGCGGTGGCCTTGGTAAATTGTCGTCGCCTTGCGACTACTTATCCTGCCCCACCACCTTCGGTCCGCCCTCCAGCCCGTAAATCACCGGCTTGGTCTGCTTGGGAGCAGTCGTATCCCTCGCCGGCAGAGATCGCGCTGCGCCAATGAGAGCGGCCAGTTGGTCGCCCACAGGACTCGCGACGACCTCGGCGAATTTATGCTGCAACTCGCTCGCTTCGATCGACGATCTTGAGTGCAGCACGTTGCCTTCAAGCGTCCCGCCCAACTTGCTGAACGCTTCGAGCGTCCTTGCGTTCGGCACTCCGTTGAATTCGAACGCCAGGTCGCTGATCAGATTGCTGCGGATCCAAACGGTCAGAAAGAAACGTCGCAACCCCGCATTTACCGCCTGCGGCCCGGCCAGCCGCGCCGACCCGATGGCCCAAAACTCGCTGCCCGCCTGCCTCTCCTGCGCCGACTTGGCTATGTCCGAAAGAGGAAACTTCGAGTTGATGCGCTGCGCCGCTTGATCCACCGCATCGGCCGTGCCGAACAGCATTACGCCCGCCGAAACCGACACCGCTTTCATCCCTGCTTCAGCCGCAGGAGCCGCATCGGCCTCCGCTCCGGTCAGCATCACGACAACCTTGTTGTCGCGCACCGACAGCCCGATCTGGTCCAGGCCCGAAAGCCCGTCGAACAGTTTCTTCACATCCGCGTCGGTCAGTCCCGCCTTGGCGCCCAATTGCAGCACCAGGGCATGCGCCAGCGACGAATCCGCGATCCTGCTGAAATTGATCCCGACCACCGCATCGGCAAACGGATCCACGAATCTCCAGTCGATCGCGGCGACCATCATCATGGAAGGCATGGCGCTCCGCGATCCCGGCGATGCGTTGAACCCGCGGTTGGTGACCGCGGCAGGCGTCGAGGTGTTGGCCGGCTTCGTCGGCTTTACCGCGTAGTCGCGTCCCTGGCAATAGGGCAGCGCGGGATTATTGAAGCAGCGATCTTGCCACGTTGTTTGTCCAAACAGAGTGGCAGCCGACAGAAGACACAGCGGGAGTACAAAAATCCTCATATCCTAAGTCTGCTGGTTCCCGCAACCTTTGGAATCGGGGGAAAGCCTGAGCTTCCCCAAGCAGAAAGCCTCAATCTCAAACCCTTTCATCGACATCGCGTTTTCATCGAATCTCGGCGCGATAAATGTGCTCTACTCTCAAGTCGAAAGTAGCCCAGGTGCTCTTCCAGCGGAGGACCTGGGTCACCGGCCGGACATTCTAGATCCTGCTCCGACAGGTTTGAGTGCGTTGGATTGCTGCCAGTCAATATACTGGCTAGGGCGCGCCCGATAAATTTACAGCTCTTTGAAAATTCGACGTGGGGCCGGCCATTTAGCCGGCTCTTGTTCCTATTTCCGCCGCTTCTTGAAAAATACATCGGACGATTTTAACGTCGTCGATACCAGCACCAGGAACAGCACGCCCAGGGCGACAAGGGTCGCCACCGAGCCGATCACCATATAGTCGGACTCCTTCAACGGCGCCGGCATCAGCATCACCATCAGCCCCGCCACCACCACGAACACGCACAACGACGCCGCTCCCAACATCAGTCCGCGTTTCATCAGTCGTATTTCTCGAACAGAATTTGCTTGCGGTCGAAACCCATCTCTTTCAGGATATTCCGCACGTCGTCCACCATCAGCTTCAGCCCGCACAGAAACACGTCCACATCGCGACGCTCCCCGATGGCTTCCTCAAGATGCGCCTGCACGTGGCCTGTCCGCCCCGTCCAGGAGTCATCGGGCCGGCTGAGGGTCGGCATAAAGCGAAAATGCGCGAACTCGCGAGCCATTTCCTCAAACTCCGCGCGATACATCAGGTGCGGTTCGTAGCGCACGCCGAACACCAGCGTGAAGGCTTGCGAACTGGCGTTCAAGCGGCCCTGAAGAATGGAGCGGAACGGCGCAATCCCCGTGCCCGTGGCGACGAAGAGCGAATCGCGCGGCGGATTGCGCAACACGAACATTCCCAGAGGAGGACGAATATCGACGGTTTCGCCCGGCCGCATCGCGAACAATCGCGGCGAGAGCAACCCTTCGTGAACCAGGTTCAGGCATAACTCAAACCGGTTCGTCTCCGAAGGCGCAGACGCCAGTGAATACGCGCGTGTGATCTTCTTCCCGTTGATCACCTGGTTCATCGAAACGAACTGGCCGGGAACGAACGTGAATTTCTCCACGTCCGGAACCTCAAATACGAAATGCCGGACGTCCGGCGCGATTTCCATCGATTCAATCAGCTTTGCTTGCATGCCGCCCGATCCAGCAACGCATCCACCATCGCCGGGTGCCCGTCCAGCGGCGGCGTGACGCCGACGCTCAGCCCCGGATGCGCGCTTTCAATCTCCGTTATGAGACGCGGCAAGTCGCGCTGAAGATGCAGCCCGAGCGTCAGAAAGTACGGAATCACGACTATGTTCCCGATGCCTCGCGCCGCGAGCGCTTCCACCGCGCCCCGCAAATCCGGCCTGCCTCCTTCCAGAAACGCCGCTTCCACTGCTTCGTATCCGCCGCGCTGTTTCATCTGAGACGCCACCGCGCGCACCGCTTCGTTCGCCGTCTCGACGCTCGACCCGTGCGCGAACACCACGTATCCCGTCATATTTGTACGCTCGGCGCAGGCTCCGGAAAATACGTTCGCAGAAAATCGAAAAACGCCCGCCCGCGGCGCCGTCCGTTATTGTGCTGAAGTTCGAGCCGCTGCAAAAACACCAGCGTCGCGAGAACGTCCGTATCGCGCAACGTCTCCATCCCCGCCTCTTCCGCCATCAGCTTCCTTAATTCCTCGATCGCCCGTGCGAGCCGTTCCTGAATCCCGGCGGCGTATGGATTTTGCGGACGGCTCTCATAAATCAGCCCCGATTGCAGCGTGCGATAGGTCTTGACCAGCGATTCGAGTGACTCCCTGGCGTCCAGATCGACCGCCTTCTCCTGCTCCATCGCGCGAGCCATCGCCAGACTCAGCGCCATCACCTCGCGCTCATGATCCTGAACGAAGCTTTCCTTCAATGGAATATCGAGATTCGGAATGTCTTTTTCGGTCAGCGGAGCCAGCCGTTCATGCACCCGCGCGTCGCGCAGAAAAGGACAATCCAGCGGACAATCGATGGTAATTTCGCGCCCTGTTCCGCAGCATTGCGGGCAAATATCGCCGCCCACGCCAGGGCAATGCCTGCGCGCAGTCCTCTTTTCACAAATCTTACAAGGGATATTCACGGCGAGACACTTCTATCGTATCGCGTATCGTATGATTGGAAAATGTCCCGGACCGATCTTTATCTGAAAGTCGAAATCGACCTCGATGAACGGGAGCAGCCCGAACGCCTGGCCTCCGAAATTTGCCGCCAGATCCGCAAAGTGTACGGCGTGCGCTCGGCCGAAGTTTCCAACATCATCGAGCGGGAAACGTAAGCACAGCTTTCCCCCTCACCTTGCGTTCCGCCAGATCCCGCAACCCTCGCGGAGCCTCCCGGAACGGATACACCGCGTTCACCGACGGCTTGAGTTTCCCCGCCTCGTACCATTTCATCAGCTCCGCGTGCGCGTGCCTTTCGTAGTCCGGATGCGAAATCACGTAGCCTCCCCACAGCACGCCGACAATCGAAATATTTTTGAGCAGCACCCGGTTCAGAGCGATCGAAGGAATGCGGCCAGCGGCGAATCCAATGATCAAAATGCGCCCCTCGCCGGCCACGCATTTGGTCGATAGGTCGAAAATATCGCCGCCCACCGGATCGTAAATCGTGTCCGCTCCGTGCCCGTGAGTGATCTCCTTCACCCGGTCCACCCATCCGGCATCCGTGTAGTCGACCGCGTGATCGGCGCCCTGCTCGCGGGCGAATGCGAGCTTCGCCGCGCTGCCGGCTGTCGCGATTACCTTTGCGCCCAGAGCCTTGCCGATCTGAATCGCCGCCATTCCGACGCCGCTCGCTCCGGCATGCACCAGCAGCCACTCGCCTTCGCGAATCCGGTAGCGATGCGTAAAGGCGAAATATCCCGTCTGGTAAACGATCGGGATGGACGCCGCTGCTTCGAAGCTCATCGCCTCAGGCATGGCGAAAGTGCTCGCCTCCGGCGCCAGCGAATATTCCGCGAACGCGCCGCCGCGCGGAATCGCCATCACGCGGTCGCCCTCTTTCACCGAGGTCACGCCCCAGCCCACCGCATCCACCACTCCCGCCACTTCCGCACCCGGCGTGAACGGAAACGGGGGCTTCACCTGATACTTCCCCTGTACCTGCAAAATGTCGAAAAAATTCAGCGCCGCGGCGTGATTGCGAATCCGCACCTGACCCGCCGGCGTCTCCAACATCTCGACTTCGTCCAGAGTCATCGTCTCCGGCTCGCCCCACGCGTGAACTCTCCAGGCTTTCATATTCCTCCGATCTTGCCGATCACCGTCTCTTTTTGAGCCGCGAGCTTCACCGTTATCACGCGGCCGCCGGCGAAGCGCACCTTGTGCTCACCCGCGATCGCCGATCGAAGCACCACGCGCGACGCTTTGCCGTCCTTCCATTCGATGTCGACCTCGACCGCGCCTCTGGCATGCAGCCCCTTCACGAAGCCGATGGGCCATGCCTTCGGCAGCGCCGGAAGAATGCTGATCTCGCCGGCGTGGCTCTGCAACAGCATCTCGGCGATCCCCGCCGTGCCTCCGAAATTTCCGTCTATCTGAAAGGGCGGATGCGTATCCAGCATGTTCGGCAGCGTCGATTTACCCAGCAGCGCCTGCACATTTTCGCCCGCCTTGTCGCCATCTTCCAGGCGCGCCCAAAAATTGATGATCCACGCCCGGCTCCATCCGGTGTGTCCCCCTCCATTCGCGAGCCGCCGCACCAGTGTCGCGCGCGCGGCCTTCGCCAGTTCGGGCGTGCCTCGCGGCGTGATCTGATTCCCCGGATGCAGCGCGAACAACTGCGAGACGTGGCGATGCCCCGGCTCTTTCTCCTCGTAATCCTCCATCCATTCTTGCAGTTGTCCGTACTTGCCGATCTGAAATGGCGGCAGGCGGTCCATGAAGGCTTTCACTTTAGCGCGAAAATCGGCATCGATCCCCAGAATCGTTCCCGCCTCGATGACCCGCGTGAAAAGTTGCCGCGTGATTTCGGTATCCATATAAGGACCCATGCACAGCTTCGCCGTGACGCCGTTCGGAAGTTTGTACGTATTCTCCGGCGATATCGACGGCCCGGTGACCAGGTGCCCTTTGCCGTCGTCGACCAGGTAATCGAGCAAAAACTCCGCCGCCTCCTTCATCACCGGATACCCACGCGAAGCGAGAAATTTCCGGTCGCGGGTGAAGTCGTAGTGATCCCATAAATGCAGGCTCAACCAAGCGCCGCCCATCGCCCATATCCCGGAGCCGACGCCGTCGATCGGCACCGCGTCGCCCCAGATATCGGTGTTGTGATGCAGCACGAAGCCGCGCGCGCCGTAAATCTCTTTCGCGATGCGCCGCCCGTCGGGACGCGCCAGATCGATCAGGTCGAACAGAGGCTCATGCAGCTCGGAAAGGTTCGTCACCTCCGCCGGCCAGTAATTCATCTCGGTATTGATGTTGATGGTGTACTTGCTATCCCACGATGGATCGAGCTTATCGTTCCACAGCCCTTGCAGCGTAGCCGCCATCGCGCCCGGACGGCTGCACGAGATCAGCAGATACCGTCCGAATTGAAAATATTGTTCGATCAGATGCGGATCTTCGGCACCTGCTGCGACGCGCTTCAATCGCTCGTCGGTTGGCAGATCCGGGGCAGGCGTGGTGCCGAGCGAAAATTTCACGCGATTGAATAATCGCTGATAGTCGGCGATGTGGCGAGCCTTCAGCTCTTCATACGGCCGCTTCGCCGCGAGGAGGTCGCGCTCTATGTCGCGAGGCTTAAAGCTGGTGGAGGCGGCAAGGAAGATCGTCACCGAGTTGGCGCCCTGCACAAACAGCTCCGTCCATTTGTTTTCGTGCTCGATCTTACCGCCTTCCTGTGTAACCAAGAGTACGGTTTGAAACTTAACGCCAACGGGCCGTTCCTGATCGTGTCGCGGATCGCGCGCGATCGCTTCACCTTCTAAAACGACGCGATCCGAGCCGGAGAAACGAAGCTTCGCGTCGATCAGATAGCCAACATGGACAGCGTCGGCCTCCCGGCCGAGCCCCGCGCCAATGGAGATGCGATGCGGCTTGTCGCAGCTAAGATGGACGACGATCACCTGGTCTACAACCGACGAAAAATATTCGCGTGTGTAGTTCGCGTCTCCCGCGCGGTAAGTGACGCGTACAACGCCCGTATCGAGATCCAACTCGCGCCGGTAATCGCTGATGATTCCCTGGTCGCCGGGGCTGAGCCGCAGATCGCCCATCGTCTGATACGGCGGCAGCCTTCGCGGCGTCGAAATCATCGTCTTATCCGCCAGCACCTCCGCCTCGTGTGGCATCCCGGCAAACAGCAGCCGGCGAACCTCCGGCAGATTCTTCGCTGCCTCCGGATTATTGCGGTCGCGCTTCTCGCCTGCCCAAACCGTGTCCTCGTTGAGCTGAATGTGTTCGGCAATCGCGTCGCCGAAAACCATCCCGCCCAGCCGCCCGTTGCCGATCGGCAGCGCCTCATTCCAATTCGCAGCCGCTTGCCGGTACCATAAAACATCCGATGCGGCCGCGATCGAGGCGGCGCAGATCAGAACACTGCCGATGATTCTAGTCACAATGTTCCGATTATAATACTTGACACAATCGCCCAACTTGAGCGATAAAGTGTTCGTGTCTGTACGGATGAAAGACATCGCGCTCGACCTCGGCGTTTCGCTGATGACTGTGTCGAAGGCGCTTCGGAATCACAGCGACATCAGCCAGCAGACCCGCGACCGCGTGCTGAAGCGCATGCGCGAGCTGAATTACCAGCCGGACTGGATCGCGCGCAGCATGGTCACGCGCCGCACGTATCTTGTCGGCCTGGTTTTGCCTGACCTGATGCACTCATTTTTCGCCGAAGTGGCCAAGGGCGTGGCGCGCAAGCTGTCTCCGCTCGGCTATCACGCGGTGATTCTGAACACTGAGGAGGATGGCGAAATCGAACGCCGCCACGTCGAGATTCTGCTGACGCGCAAGGTCGACGGCCTCATCATCGCCTCCGCGCAACGCACCGGGCAGATGGAATTGTTCGAAACTCTCGGCCGGCGCGAGGTTCCGTACGTTCTGATCGACCGGGTGGTCAGCGGCGCGGACGCGAATTTCGTCGGCACCAAGGACGAGGAACTCGGCGCGATGGCCACCGGTCACCTCATCGATCAAGGATCGAAGCGCATCGCGCATATCCGCGGTCCGCAAACCGGCACCGGCACCGGGCGATTAAAAGGGTACAAGCGCGCGTTGACCAGGCGCGGCGTCGCGATCCGGCCCCAGTACATCGTCAGCGGCCAGTACGGGGACAGCACCGGGTATGAGGCCATGCGCGAATTGTTGAAAGCCTCGCCGCCGCCTGACGGCGTCTTCTGCTACAACGATCCGGTGGCCGCAGGCGCGGTGAAAGCGATCCTGGAGGCGGGCTTGCGCGTGCCGGAGGATATCGCCGTCATCGGCGCAGGAAATGTTCATTATTCCGACCTTCTGCGCGTTCCTCTCTCCACCATCGATCAGAGCAGCGCCGCCATCGGCGAGACCGCGGCCGAGCTTTTGTGCGAATGCATGGAAGCGAAGACGCCTTCTGAAATCAAGCGCATCTTCATCCCGCCTCGATTAGTGGTCCGCGATTCCAGCCGCCGGATATGAAGTTCGTTCTCTATTTCGTCGCGTCGCTGACACTTTGCGCGCAGCCATTCGACGTCGCGGCGTTTGATCGCGCCCGTGTCATCAATGCCGCCGATTCGTACCTTAAGGACGCGCCGGTGACTGTTACTGCGTCGCATTCGCCCCGCAGCCGGGGCGGCCTGCACGATTTTTTCTCCGAAGGCGACTACTGGTGGCCCGACCCGAAAAATCCCGATGGGCCGTACATCCAGCGCGACGGCATGACCAATCCCGATAACTTTGTCGAGCATCGCAAGGCGCTGATGCGACTCAGCGTCGAAGTGCCCGCGCTCGCCGCCGCGTGGAAGATCACTCGCGATAAGCGCTACGCCGAGCGCGCGGCAATTCACCTCCGTGCGTGGTTCGTCGAGGACACGACGCGCATGAATCCGAACCTGGAATACGCGCAAGCCATTCACGGCCGCTTCACCGGACGCGGCACCGGCATCATCGACACCATTCATCTGGTGGAAGTCGCGCGCGCCATCGAAATCCTGTCGTTGTCGAAGCGCGATCTCGACGCCATCAAGAAATGGTTCACGGAATACACAACGTGGATGATGACGCATCCCAACGGCATCGCCGAGCGGGACGCGAAAAACAATCACGCCACCTGCTGGGCGATGCAAGTGGCCGCGTTCGCCCATCTCACCAGCGACGAAAAAACGCTGGCTTACGTCAAGGAGCGCTTTAAGACCGTCCTGCTCCCCAATCAGGAAGCTGCCGACGGAAGCTTTCCGCTGGAGTTGGCCAGAACCAAGCCGTACGGCTATTCTTTGTTCAACCTGGAAGCATTTTCCGCGCTGGCGCAAATTCTCGATCTGTGGAATTTCGAGCTGCCCGACGGCCGTGGCATGCGCAAGGCCCTCGCCTATATGGCGCCGTTCATCCGCGACAAATCGAAATGGCCGCTGAAGCCCGACGTGATGTATTACGACCAATGGCCGATGCGGCAGTCGAGCCTGTTATTCGCGGGGCTCGCGTTTCACGATGCGGCGTATGTCGATTTATGGAAGACTCTGCCCGCGGATTCCAGAGTCGATGAGACGATCCGGAATTTCTTTATTCGCCAGCCGGTGTTGTGGGTGAAGTAGAGATCCTCTCCATAACGGGTCTGTGTGAAAACTCCAGGGCTGACCGCTCCCGCTGGTCGCGGCTCTGTTTATTTTGTTGAATCCCCAACGTCCGAAACAGAGCCGCGACTTGCAGGAGCGGTCCAATCCGACTTTTCACGCAGACTCGTTATGGAGGGGATTGTTTACTTCCCAGCCCGCTCTCTCGTCTCGACCACCACTCCCTCGCGAATCTCATCCGTCGGATTCAATACCACCGCGTCGCCTTCCTCCAACCCGGAATTCACCTCCAGCTCCGCGCCCAGATCGCGGCCCAGCACCAGTTTATGGAAATGAACCTTGTGATCCGCGCCCACCACGGCCGCGTGCGGGCCGTCGGTTTTCAGCACCAGCGCGTCGGCCGGGAGCATCATCACGCGCACCATATGCGGCAGCGCGAACCGGATTTTCGCGTACATCCCGGGCAGCAACTCGCCCTTGGGATTATCCACCAGCAATACGGCCAGCAGCGATCGCGACGCTGGGTCCACCGAATTTGTCGTACCGCGAACCCTCGCCGGGAAGGTGCGGCCCGGAAATTCGTCCACCATCAGATCGGCCGTCTCTCCGGCGTGGATCAGCGTCGAATACGACTGCGGCACGTTGACGAAAATACGAATCGTATCGATTGCGGAGACGCGGATCAGTTCCTTCGTCGCCGTGGTGTTGCCGGAAGTGATCAGCGTCCCCGGATCGGACTGCGCGCTGCGAAAGGTGACGATGCCGTCATACGGCGCGACAAGGTTGGCGTAAATCTTCAGTTCCTGCATGCGCTGCACGTTGGCCACGTTGGCATTGATCGTGGCTTCCGCCGCGTGGATATTTTCTTCCGCCTGCTTGATGTTGGCCTCGGCCACCTCGGCCGCCGCGGCCTGATTGTCGTAATCCTGCCTGGCGACGCTTTCCTGCTGCAACAGAATTCGATACCGCTCGGCCGTCGTCTGGGCCAGTTTGGCGTTGGCTTTCGCCACGGCCAGCGCGGCCCTGAGCTGTTGCAAGGTCGCCTTCGATTGCGCCACCGTCGCCTCGCCTTGCGCGATCTGCGCATCCAGGTCCGGCGTTTCGATCTCGATCAGCAGGTCGCCTTTCTTTACATGGTCGCCGATGTCCACCGGGCGCCGTTTCAGGTATCCATCCACGCGCGCGTAGAGAGGCGTCTCGACCCGCGCCACCAGATCGCCCGGCAGTTCGATGGTGGATTTTGCACCCGATTGCCGCACCCGGCCCACGTTCACCACCGGCGCGCGGCTGGAATCCTCGTCGGCGCTGGCCGCCAATGCGCGGTCGTGCGTCTGCCTCCGCAAAACTCCAAAGACAACGCTCGCGATCAGCACGACGCCCAGCACCACCAGCAATCCGATGAACTTCGCGTGCGATTTCTTATGCGTGTGCAGCGCGCGTCTCGGTTCGCGCTCGATCTGGTGTTCCGTTTCCATTACTCTACTTCTTCAATTTGCTCGAATCGTTTCGGCGGAGTTTTCCGCATCAGACTATACACCACCGGAACGACGAACAGAGTCGCCACCGTCGCCATCATCAATCCTCCGATGACCGCGCGCCCCAGCGGAGCGTTCTGTTCGCCGCCCTCGCCCAGGCCCATCGCCATCGGAACCATGCCGGCCAGCATCGCCACCGCGGTCATCACCACGGGACGCAGACGGGTGCGTCCGGCCTCATAAGCTGCCGTCATGGCATCCAGGCCGTCGTGTCTTAAATCATTGGCGAACGTAACCAGCAGGATGCTGTTCGCCGTTCCCACGCCTATGCTCATGATAGCGCCCATCAGCGCCGGAACACTGATCGTGGTCCGGGTGAAGAACAGCATCAGCAGAATTCCGGCCAGCGCGCCGGGCAGAGCCATCAGGATGATGAAGGGGTCGGTCCACGACTGGAAATTCACCACCATCAGGAAATACACCAGCAAAATCGCGAACACCAGTCCGTAGGCCATGCCTTCGAAAGACGCCTGCATGGTGGCCACCTGGCCTCGGGTTTCGAAAAAGCTGCCCGGAGGCAGTTTCGATTTCATGCCGTCCACCACTTTCGCGACGTCCTTCGAAAAACTGCCCAGGTCGCGATCCTGCACGTTGGCGTACACGTCGTACACCGGCTGCACGTTGTAATGATTCACCACCGACGCCGTGTGCCCGCGCTCCATTTGCGCCAGATTCCCCAGTAGTTGCGTCGATCCGCGCGCCGTGTGCACCGGCGTGTTCATCAGCGCTTCTTCCGAATCCACTTTATAGGCGGGTGTCTGCACCGCCACCAGGTAATCCACGTTGTTGGCCGGATTCACCCACCAGTTGGGCGACACCTGGCCGCTGGAACTGAGCGACATCAACATGTCGTTGGCCACGTCCTTCTGTTGCAGGCCCAACTGGCTGGCGCGCGCGCGATCCACGTTCATGCGCATCAGCGGCACGTCATTCACCTGGTGCACGTGGACGTCGGCCGCGCCTGGAATCTTCGCCAGGCGGCGAGAAACCTCCTGCGCGATGTCGTAATTTTTGGGCGCGTTCTTGAGCGGCCCCACCACCTGCACGTCGATCGGAGCGGGCAGCCCGAAGTTCAGAATCTGGCCCACGATATCGGCCGGCTGGAAGAAAAACGTCAGGTCCGGATACTCGCGCGCCAGCTTGTGGCGCAGTTCGCGAACGTAATCCCAGGTCGGGCCGTGCTCGCCCGGCTTCAATGACACCAGGATTTCGCCGTCGAACGAACCCAGCGTCACGCTGTCGGTGAACGCCATGTTGAAGCCGTTATAAGGCAAGCCGATGTTGTCGAGAATATCGGCGATTTCTCGGGGAGGAATCGTTCGGCGGATGGAATCCTCTACCTGCGAGAATTTCAGCTCCGTTTCTTCGATGCGCGTGCCGCCCGGGCAGCGGACGTGCAGACGAATCTGCCCCGCGTCCACCAGCGGGAAGAAATCGGTGCCGATGATGGGATAGAGCCCCACGCAGCAGACGGTCAGCACGCCGAACAGAATCAGCACCAGCTGGCGATGCGTGAGCGTCGAATGCAGCATGCTCGAATAGCCGTCGCGCATGCGCTCGAACAGATTGTTGAAGCGATGATGAATGTTCCAGATGATGCCCGCGTCCGGAATCTCGTCTTCGTGATCCGCGCCGTGCCGGAAGAATCGCAGCTCGGCCGGGATCAGGTAGCGGACCATCGTCGGAATCAGCGTGCGAGATAAGAGATAGGACGCCATCATCGCCAGCACCACGGCCAGGGCCAGAGGCGTGAATAAATATTGGGCCACGCCCTGCAAAAAAATCACCGGCACGAAGACGATGCAGATACACAGCGTGGAAACAAAGGCCGGCACGGCGATCTGCTGCGCGCCGTCCAGAATCGATCGCGTGACGCCCTTCCGCATGCCCAGATTGCGATGGATATTTTCGATTTCCACCGTCGCGTCGTCGACCAGGATTCCGACCGCCAGCGCCAGTCCGCCCAGCGTCATGATGTTGATCGTTTCACCCAGCAGCGACATGACCGCTAATGAAGTCAGAATCGAAAGAGGAATCGAAATACAGACGATGAGAGTGCTGCGCCAGCTTCCCAGGAAAAGCAGGATCATCAGTCCGGTCAGCAGTGCGGCCACGGCCGCTTCCTTCACCACACCGGAGATGGCCGCGGCCACGAACACCGATTGATCGAACAACTGGGTGATTTTCAGCGCCGGAGGCAGCGTCGATTGCACGCGCGGCAGTTGCGCCTTCATCTGCTTCACCACTTCGAGCGTGGACGATGCGCCGTTCTTAAGAATCGTCAGCAATGCGCCGCGACGCCCGTTGTGCCGAACGATGTTGGTCTGCACCGCGTAGCCGTCGCGAACCTGGGCGATGTCGCGCATGAACACCGTGGTGCCGTTCACCGTTTTCACGGGGAGATTGTTGAAGGCGTCCACGATGGCGGGGCTGTTGTTCAACTGCACGCTATATTCGCGCGTTCCGATTTTCGCCGTCCCGGTGGGAAGAATCAGGTTCTGGTTGTTCAGCGCGTCGGCGACGTCGTTGGCTCCCAGCCCGTGCGAAAAGAGCGCCTGCGGATTGATGTCGATCATCACCTGCTTGGGGCGTCCGCCGTAAGGCAGAGGAATGCTCGCGCCTTCGATGTTGGCGAGCTGGGTGCGGATGAAGTTGTAGCCCAGGTCGTACTCTTCCTGCTCGGTCAGAGTGTCGCTCGAAAGACCCAGGTCGAGGATCGGCACGGTAGCCGCGTTATAGCGGATGACGTTCGGCGGAGTCGAGCCGGGAGGCAGCGATTTCAGCGTCGATTGCGATTGCGCCGCCAGCTGCGAGACCGCCGCATCGATCCTCGCGTTCGGATGGAAATAAATCCGGATCACGCTGATGCCGGTGAGCGACGTCGATTCCATGTGATCGATATCGTTTACCGCGGTTGTGAAGCCTCGTTCGGAGCGGGTAGTGATGATCTCCGCCATTTCCTCGGGCGACAGACCGGCGTAACCCCAGATCACGCTGACCACGGGGATGTTGATGTCGGGGAAAATATCGGCCGGCATCCGCACCATCGCCAGCACGCCAAGCACGACAATACACAGCGCCATGACGACGAACGTGTATGGACGGCGAAGGGCAAGCTGGACAATCCACATCGGGAGACGGTAATTTCATTGTACGTGCATTTGCTTCGCATCCAAAAACTGGCCGTTTGGGAGCGGCCGGGTTCCGGGCCGCCGATTTTGTTCACCCACGCCACCGGTTTTCACGCCCGCCTATGGGACAGCATCATCAAGGATTTGCCGGACCGGCACTGTTTCGCCATCGATTTGCGAGGCCATGGGCGCAGCGATAAAGACTTTGAATCCTATTCCTGGCGCAGGTTTGGCCAAGACACGGCGATGGTCGCTCGGGAACTGGGTTTGTCCGGAGCGGTCGGCGTAGGGCACTCGATCGGCGGGCATGCGATGGCGCTCGCGGCATCGATGGAACCGGTTGCATTTTCAAGGCTTCTGCTGGTGGACCCGGTGATCCATTCGCCCGAGTGGTACGACGGCGCGCCCACTCGCGTCGAGTTCATCGCACGCCGCAAGCGCCACTGGAAATCGGCGGAAGAAATGTTTGAGCGTTTCCGCGACCGGCTTCCGTTTTCGGCCTGGAAACCGGGGATTTTGCGCGACTATTGCCAGTTCGGGCTGCTCCCCGAGGGCGATGGGTTCGTTTTAGCGTGTCCACCGGAAATCGAGGCGACGATCTATGAGCATTCCAACTGGCCGGATGCGGATATCTCCCAGGATGTTGCGAAAATCCAGGCGTTTACGACGGTTTTGCGGTCGGCCAAGCTGATGACGAAGGAATTTTTCGATTTATCGGCGTCGGCCACGGACCCGAACCTGGCGTCCAGGATGCCGCATGCTCAGGACATCTTTCTAGAAGGCGCCTCACATTTCATCCCCATGGAGCATCCGGAACTGGTAATAAATCATCTTGGCGACGTCGCGAAATCCCCGCCCTGACGGACGGGGTTATAACCCCTGGCGTAAGCCAGGGGACCCAGTGGGGCCGCCAAATTTGGCGACAGCCGCCCTTTCGGCGGCTTCGTGATGGCGCCCTTCTAATTCGCCATAAATTTCCGGTCCGCGACCACAGTCACCTGGCGGTCCTTGGCCAGTCGCACCACGTCCATCGCCACGCTGCGCGCCCCCAGGAACGGAAACTGCCGCTTCGGCGGCTTGGAAAGAAAAATCTGCGTGACGGAGTTCCGGCGGGCGAAATCGACCAGCGTTTCTGCCGCGTCTTTTCCTTCCAGCACGCGCGTTTCAATGTGCAGTTTGCGCGCGAACTCCAGATGCTGCTCCAGCGCGACAGGATCGGGCGATGGCATCACGCCAACGGCGAAACAATCGGCCTTCAGATAATCCGCCACGCGCCGTCCCCTGCGGATCACGGCAACGGACGCCGGAGACTCCGTGACATGAATCAGAATCCGTTCCCGCACCTCCGGTTCGCTGTGATGCGAGCGGACATTTTCCTCGCCCTGGCGAATCTCCACTTCATGGGCGGTCTGGCGAAGGGCCATCTCGCGAAGCGCGGCGAGCGCGGGCTCTTTGAAAAAATTGTCGAGCGCGCGCTGTGCTTTCTCGGTGCCGTAAATCACGCCGCGCTGCAAGCGGTTGAGCAAGGCGCGCGGCGGCAGGTCGATCAACACGACTTCTTCGGCCTGCTTTACCACCCAATCGGGAATCGTTTCGCGCACGGCCACGCCGGTGATGTCGCGGATCTGGTCGTTGAGGCTTTCCAAGTGCTGGATGTTCATCGTCGTCAGCACGTCGATGCCCGCATCGATCAGGACCATGACGTCTTCCCAGCGCTTGGAGCGCGCGGAGCCGGGAATGTTGGTGTGCGGAAACTCGTCCACCGCGCAGACTTCGGGGTTGCGGCGGAGGATGGCCTCGGTATCCATCTCTTCAAACTCGCGCCCGCGATAATCGATCTTCGAGCGAGGCACAATTTCCAGGCCCTCGGTTTTGGCGATGGTGTCCTTGCGGCCGTGCGGCTCAAAGTATCCGATGACCACGTCGCGCCCCGCGCGCTTGGCCTGCTGCGCTTCTTCGAGCATGCGGTACGTCTTGCCGACGCCGGCGGCGTAGCCCAACAGGATTCTCAATTTGCCTTTTTCGCGCTCCGACATTTTGCTTATCCCAGAACGTTAGCATGTCCTCTCATCTGCGTTTACCGGCGGCCAATCTTGTTTTTTGACGGCAGGAGCGGGACGGCCGCCAGAGGCTAGTCTAAAGAGATTTATTGGCCGCCGATAAACGGATGAACGCCGATTTATTAAACCGGCTGCTCATTCGGGAACACGCGCACGTCGATGCCGTCGGCTTCCATGATCAGGCGCTCCACCGGATTCGCGCGCAGGCGGCTGGTCCAGCCCTTCTGATTGCTATGGCCCACGAAAATCTGCGTGACGCCGTGCTTGGCGGCGAACTCCAGGATGGATTCAATCGGGTCCTCGCCGCTCAATAGTTCGACGCGCGCTTTGGCCATATGCGCGTAGTCGAGATTTTCGCGGATCTGGCGCTGGTCGGCGTCGTTCAGATTATCCTGCTCGACGTAGACAACATAAAGGTCGCCGTGAAAACGGTCGGCCTGGCGGCGGGCGCGATGGATCATTTCCCGCGCGCTTGACCGGGGAGTGACGCAGACCAGGATGCGCTCCTGCGCGCCGTAGTTTTGCGCGCCTCCCTGGTGGTGCAGATATTCTTCGAGCTGATGATCGACGACGTCGGCGGCCAGCACCAGGGCGATTTCGCGTAGTTCGGAGAGCTGGCGCTGCTCGTCGCCTTCGATGGAGCGGGTGGCGCAATATTCGGGCGTGGCATCGACCACCTCGATTTCGTCGGCGGTCTGAATGAACGACTCCGGCACCGAATCGGCAACGCTTTTCCCGCGAATGATTTCGATTTCCCGCTGCCGCTCGGCGATGTATTGGATGTTGATGGAGGTGATGACGGAGATGCCCGCCTCGCGTAGTTCCTCCACGTCCTGCCAGCGGTCAGGATGCTTGCTGCCGGGCGGATTGCGATAGGCGAGTCCGTCGATGAGGCAGACCGCCGGGTGCCGCTGGAACAACGCGGGCATGTCGATGGAGGGAATTCCGTTCACGACGCGGGGCGGAATCACCTCCAGGCTGATGAGGATCTGCTCGGCTTCGGGCGAGGCACAGGGTTGCGTGGCCGCGACGACCACATCCTGGCCGCGGAGCTTGCGGCGCCGTCCTTCGTCGAGCATGCGCAGCGATTTCCCGACGCCCGAGGCGTAGCCGAGGAAGATTTTCAAGTGCCCGCGGTTGGTGTTGCGCTCCTGCGCTTCCACCTGTTTGAGAAGGCGCTCCGGGTCCGGGCGCCGGCGTTCGGAATCTGCCATTTAGTTTGAGGATAGCGCATGCAAATGGAAACCCGACCGTTATGGAGGGGATATATGCGTGCTACAAACACGCGGGGCGGCGGTCTGAGCCCCAGGGTTCTGCCACCAGCCACGGAATCTTCAATTCAAACTCCATCTGAACCCAAGGCTGTCCAAAGAAGGGAGCCGGCGGGCGCGCACCTCCTTTGAGAAAGTAGATCCGGAGGCTTTCGGAAACATCGACGATGTCGTCGTCGCTGATTGGTTTGCCTATGAAGTGAAACCAGCCCCCGTAGTCGCATATCATGTCCGTGCTGATTCCGAGGTCGTAGCATTCGTGGGGCTTGGCTGTGTTGATGCCAAATTGTTTGAAGAACGCAAGGACAGGCCCGGTAAAAACGCGGTCGTGCGCGAGGCGGAAGTTGCGGCATCCGCAGCAATCGCACTTCCATAGCCCCGGTGTGTAGGCGCTATACGCGGCGATGGTTGCCTCCACGTCGCAATCCAGCGTATTCCCGCCGGCCCGGATGATCACGCCACCACTTCGATGGCGATGGGCGACAGTTTCCTGCGCCCCATGCGCACCTCCAAGATATGCGCGCCGATTCCGATCTGCTCGGGCAGCCGCAGATTCACTTCGAATTTTTGCGGGCGCGGGTCGACGCAGAAAAACTCCAGGTCGGAAACAGGATACCCGTCTACCGACGCTTCCAACTCATGCGGGCGCGTGATTTCTTCGAGCGTCACCTTGATCATGCGCGTTTCAATGCGCCTTCCGGCGACCAGGTTCACGCCGTCGCTGACCGACGCCACGCTTGGCACCGATGGACCGGGGGGGATGACGCGCAGCACCGCCGGCGGAGAGATCCGCTGGCCGAACCATTGCACTTCCACCGGCAGCAGCCCCGTTTCTTCCAGTTCCGGAAGAATGACGTTCAACTGCTGCAACCCGACGCTATCGGGCGGACCGATATAGGTGATCGTTCCGAAGGAACTGCCGACAGTCACGCGCAGATGCTGCAAGCCAGCGTCCGGCGGCAGATTTTCCACCCAGATGGAGATCGACGCCCAGCGGCCTCGCGAGGGCGCAACCGGTTCCGAACTGCCTGCGTTGGTGATGCGGCGGATGCGCAATTCGGTTTTGGGCTGGCGCGATTCCTGCGCGTCGCTCCAGCCGGCGGGCTGCTTTTTCCATGACGTCCACATATACTGCGTGCCGACGCCTTCGAGCGCGAGGACCTGAAAATCGTTGGCGCGGGCGAACTCCATCACCTCGTGGGAGGAGAAGCGCGCGCCGGCCCAGGTGTCATACGGCATAGGCTCGTTGGACAAACCGCCTTGCGGTAATCCGTTGAATTGCAGCCGCGCAAGGCCTCCGGTCTTCATGACGCGATGCGTTTCCCGCAGGTATTGGAGGACCACCTCGCGGCTGGGGATGTGCTGAAAAACGGCGTAAGAATAAACGAACTCGAAGGTCTCGTCCGGAAACAGGGCGAGGCTCGCGCCGTCGGTGTGATGCGGATGACAGTTGGCGAGATCGTTCAGGCGCTGGCGGGCGATGGCGATCATTTCGTCCGACACGTCGACGCCGTCGATCTCGACAAAATGGCGGCTCATAGGGCGCATCAGGCGCCCGGGTCCACAGCCGATTTCGAGCGCGCGCCAGCCGCCGCGTTTCGACAGAGGAACTCGACGCAGCTCAGACTCCAGGCTGGAAACCATTTCGGTGGCGGTGGCGTAGAACTCCGCATCGTCCTGGTCGCGGCGGCCGAAGGCGACGTAATAACCGGCATCCTCGCGGGCGCGCGCGTTCCAATCGTCACGCATGCGTGCGGAAACGTCGTCCTCACCTGGGCTCGCGGCGCGTGGCATTACTTGCGGCTCGAGTAGCGATTCAGTTCCGCGAGCAGCGCCTGTGCGGAGGCGGGTGGCGCGATGGTGGAGGTGATGATTTCCCGATTGGTGATCTTGCGGCCGTAGAGGTCGTTGTTCCAATCGGAATCCTCGCGCAAGGTCGCTCCGCTCAGTGATACTCCGGCGAACAAGCCACGGGCGCGGGACCAGGTGAGAATTTCGGCCGTCATCATAGCGTCGGTCTCGGCTTGCGTCGACCGGCCCACGGGTCCGGCGGCGACGCTGGCATCGCCTCCCAGAGTGAACTTGCTGGTCAGCAGGCGATTCATGCCCCTCTCATTCATCACCAGCATGATGACGTCGATTTCCGATCCGCCGGCCTGGAAGCCGAAGCTGCCGCCTTCGATGCGCATCGACCCAGGAGCGCTCCAGCCGGTGCCGCCTTTGGAGCGGCAGGAAACGAATCCTTTCCCGTATTTCGCGCCGACGATAAACGCGCCCTTTTTCAATCCCGGGACGATGACGATGCATTGCGCCTTGTTAAGAAGTTCCTGCGGAATGGATTTATCGGGAATACCCATCACTTCCTTCAAAACCTCGGTGGCGGCCTGCAGGCGCGCCGGGGCGTCGGATTCGGCGGCGGACAAAAAGGCGGTGGTCAGCGTAAGTGCGGCGAACAATTTGTTCATTCGTTATCCTCTTCTATCAATATCGCGCACAACGCAGCCGCGTGTGTATTCCAACCGGCACTTCGTAGGGCGGCAGTTCAATGGATCTCGTAACGACCAGCGGAATCGTATTACTATGATGGCGACATGAGACTCGACGATAAAGTAGCGGTGGTCACCGGCGCGGGCACGGGAATGGGTCGCGCGATTGCGGAGTTGTTCGCGCGGCACGGCGCGAAAGTGGTGGTGAACTACGCCAGTTCCCGCGACGCCGCGGTGCATGTGGTGGAGGCGATTCAGGCCGAGGGCGGCACCGCCATCGCGGTGGGCGCGGACGTATCGAAACAGGCGGAGGCCGTCGAGTTGATGGCCGCGGCCGAGCGCGAGTACGGACGCATCGACTATCTGATCAACAACGCCGGATGGAGCACGCGCATCCCGCACGCGCAGCTGGGCGATTTGACCGATGAGATTTGGGATCACACGTTGAACGTGAATCTGCGGGGCGTGTTTTATTGCGTGCGCGCGGCGGTGCCGTTTCTGAAACAACATTCTGGCTCGTCGATCGTGAACGTATCGTCGGTGGCGTCGATTTCCGGGCAGGGAAGTTCCATCGCGTATGCGGCGTCGAAAGCGGGCGTGGTGACGATGACGAAATCGCTGGCCAGGGCGCTTGCGCCGGGGATTCGCGTGAACGTGGTTCTGCCGGGATTCGTGCGCACGCGGTTCGCCGGATGGCCCAAGGAATCGTTCGACGCGGCGGAAAAGATCACGCCATTGCGGCAACTCGCCGGCGTGGAAGACGTCGCGGAGGCGGCACTGTTTTTCGCGGCGGTAGCCAAGAGCACCACCGGAGAATCGCTGGTGGTGGACGGCGGCATGTCGACGCTGGGGCCGAGTCTATGAAAGAGATTCTGTTCACGAAAGACGGCCACGTCGCGACCATCACGCTGAATCGTCCCGCCAAGCGCAACGCTTACTCGGAGACAATGGTTCACGAGATTCTGGAAGCGCTGGCAGACGCTCGGGATGATGATGAGATTCGTGTGGTGATGATCACCGGCGAAGGAAAAGGATTTTGCGCCGGCGGCGACATCGGACGCGATTTTCAGTATCCGGCGCGGTATCGGGGGCATCGTCTGGAATCGATGCTGGAAATGCGTGAGAACATGCACGTGCTGATCCGGTTTCTGGAGCGTTTCGATAAACCGGTGATCGCGGCGGTGAACGGCGCCGCGGTGGCCGGAGGGCTGACGCTGGCGCTGGCCTGCGATTTCCGCATCGCGGCGGAGAGCGCGAAGCTGGGCGATACGAGCCTGAAATTCGCGCTGATTCCCGACGAAGGCGGCGCGTACCTTTTCCCGCGGTTCATGGGGCTGGACAAGGCGCTGAAGATGTCTCTGCTTTCGGAAGTCTATACCGCTCGGCAGGCGCTCGAGTTGGGGCTGGTGACGGAAGTGGTGCCTGACGATCAGTTGATGACGCGGGCGCGAGAGCTCGCCGCGCGACTCGCCGAGGGTCCTCCGATCGCGATCCGCATCACCAAGCGGATGATGTACAAGCAGAGGTCGATGCAACTCGATAATGCGCTGGAGGATGCGGCGATGGCGACGCTGGTGACCAATTACACCGACGACGTGAAGGAAGGCACGGCGGCGTTTCACGCGAAGCGGAAGCCGGAGTTTAAAGGCAAATGACCCGTCACGCCAAAAATAGCTTCGTCATTATAAAGCCTGTTAGAGCGCCAGATTGTAGACGTAAAACTCATCCCGCCGCAGCCATCCCTCGCCTTCATAGAGCGCCTGCGCGGTCGTATTGGCGACTTCCGTCGACAGCGTCAGCCGCACCGCGCCCACTTCTCGCCCGAAGCGCGTCGCGGCGGCCAGCAGCAGCGCGCCTACCCCCATCCGCCGCGCCTCCGGACTCACAAACAGATCGTTGAGAACGAAAATCCGCGCCGCCGCCGTAGACGAGAAGCTGGGAAACAACTGCGTGAACCCAACCGCGGACCCCTCCCGTTCCGCCACGAAAATAATCGACTCGTTATGTTCGAACCTGTCCCGCAGGAACTGCCGCGCCAGTGGCAAATCGCCCGGCTGCCGGTAAAACTGCCGGTAGGCGTCGAACAAAGGGACTAGAGCGTCCAGATCGAAAATCGTCGCGTGACGCACCGTTACCTGATTCATGGTCAGATGGTATCTAAATGAGAAAGTCCATTCTCCTGGCTGCCGTAGCTCTGCGACTTTTCGCCCAGCCCAGCGCCGCCGATAAGGCCCGTCAACAGGCCGAATACACTCGCGCTCACTACACCAAGTTCGATTACCGCATCCCCATGCGCGATGGCGTCAAGTTGTTCACCAGCGTGTACGTGCCCAAGGACTCGATCCAGTCGTATCCGTTTCTGATGCAGCGGACCCCATATTCTGTGGCCCCATACGGCATCGACAACTACCCGGCCAACCTCGGTCCGTCCGAGTTGTTCACCAAGGAAGGGTTCATCTTCGCCTATCAGGACGTCCGCGGCCGTTATCTCTCGGAAGGGACGTTCATCGACGTGCCCGTCCACAACACGCACCTCAGCGGCAAGGAGACCGACGAAAGCACGGACACCTACGACACCATCGACTGGCTGATAAAGAACGTCCCCAACAACAACGGACGCGCCGGGCAGTGGGGCATCTCCTACCCCGGTTTTTATTCCGCATTCAGCCTGATCAACGCGCATCCCGCGATGAAAGCCGTGTCGCCGCAAGCCCCCATGGGCGACGTCGGCAACGGCGACGACGCGTACCACAACGGCGCCTTCTTCCTCGCCGCGAATTTCGGTTTTTATACCTTCTTCAAGCCTCGCCTGGAACCGGAGCGCCCCAAGCGCGGCGCGCCTTTTGAATATGGCACCTCCGACGAGTTCGATTTTTATCTGCGCATGGGGCCCCTCGCCAACGCCAATGAAAAATACTTTCGCAGCGAGAACGGCTATTGGAGCGACCTGTTGAAGCACCCCAATTACGACGCCTTCTGGCAGGCGCGCGCCCTCGCGCCGCACATGAAGAACGTAACTCCCGCTGTCCTCTGGGTCGGCGGATGGTTCGATGCCGAGGATCTGGCCGGCCCGCTGAAGCTTTTCTACGCCAACGAAAAATCCGGTCCCTCCGCCCCGCAGACGCTCATTATGGGTCCGTGGCCGCATGGCGGCTGGTCGCGCGGGGATGGCGACAAGCTCGGCAACCTGAACTTCTCTTCGAAGACCGGCGAGTTTTTTCGCGAGCACATCGAACTGCCCTTCTTTATGGCGAATCTGAAAACCAAAGGCAACGGACTCAAGGAAACGCCCACCGGCAGCGTTCCCAAAGCCTGGGTCTTCGCCACCGGAACCGATGAATGGGTCCGTTTCGACCGCTGGCCGCCGCAGAAATCAACCGAAAAATCCTTGTACTTCGGCCCCGGCGGGACACTTGCTTTCGCCGCCGCCAGCGGATCCGCATACGACGAATATGTGAGCGATCCCGCGAAGCCCGTTCCGGTGATTGGCGATGTCGGCCGCGGCATGCCGTCCGATTACATGACCTACGACCAGCGCTTCGCCGCCCGCCGCACCGACGTGCTGACGTATCAGACCGAGCCTCTGGAAAAAGACGTGACCATCGCCGGTGCGATCCAGTCCATCCTGGAAGTCTCGACCAGCGGCACCGATTCCGATTTCGTGGTGAAGCTGATCGACGTTTATCCCAACGATTATCCCGATCCCAATCCCAACCCGACGGGCATCCACATGGGCGGATATCAGCAGATGGTCCGCGGCGAGCCTTTTCGAGGCAAATTCCGCAACGGCATGGACAAGCCCGAGCCGTTCGTCCCCGGCAAGCAGGCGAGGATCGATTTCTCGATGCCCGATATCTGCCACGTGTTCCGCCCAGGCCACCGCATCATGGTGCAAATTCAGAGCTCCTGGTTCCCCTTGACGGATCGCAACCCGCAAGTCTTCCTGGACATCCCCTCGGCCAAGGCCAGCGATTTCCAAAAAGCCACCGAGCGCATCTATAGGGGAGGCGCGGAAGGCTCCCGAATCAAGGTGAGAGTGCTGGAGTAGTCACTGAAATCCCCGCCCTTACGGGACGGGGTTATAACCCCTGGCGTCAGCCCACCTATCGGTGTTGTGACCAAAACCCCGCCACGAAGCCGACAACCGAGGCTCCGAATACCAGCCAGAGATGCCACCCGGATTCAGCCGGAGGAATGCCACCCGCGCCCGCGGAAATCGCCGAACAGGCCAATTGCCAGCGCCGTGGCCGCCGCTGCTCCCACCCCGGCCAAAATGCTCTTCAAAAGGACCATAGATCCGAACCTGGCAAAGTTGCTAACCGTAACCCCGGCTTTCCGTCCCAGTAGTAACGCCTATGCTCGGAAGCCTCCTGCAAGACATCCGTCACGGTCTCCGCCTGTTGCTTCTCAATCCCGGCTTCGCCCTGGTCGCGATTCTCTCGCTCGCCCTCGGCATCGGAGCCAACACCGCGATTTTCCAGCTTCTCGACGCCGTCCGCCTGCGATCTTTGCCTGTGCAGCATCCGGAACAACTGGCGATCGTCAAAATTGGGAATTTCGATAGCGCCAGCGGCAATTTCAGCAGCCGCTACGCCCATATCACCAACCCGCAGTGGGACCAGATCCGGGCCCAGCAGCAAGGGTTTTCCGGAATTTTCGCGTGGAGCCCGGACCGGATCAACCTGGCCCGCGGAGGCGAGATCCGCCTAGCCAACATCCTGTGGGTCAGCGGCGAGTTCTTCGACGTTCTGGGCGTCAGGCCGGAGATGGGACGCCTGCTCACCACCGCCGACGACCGGCGCGGATGCTCCGGCGCGGCGATCATCAGCGATGCGTTCTGGCGCCGCGAATATGGAGCCTCGCCGGGAGTTCTCCAAAGGACCGTAACCCTGGAAGGCCATCCCTTCGACATCGTGGGCGTCACGCCGCCCGATTTTTCCGGCGTCGAAGTGGGCCGCACGTTCAACATCGCGATTCCCCTCTGCGTCGACCCGGTGCTCCGCGGCGAAGGCGCGAAACAGGATGTTCGCGACGCCTGGTGGCTGGCTCTGATGGGACGATTGAAACCCGGGTGGACGCTCGATCGCGCCACCGCCCAACTGGAGGCCGCTTCCCCCGCGCTCTTTGAAGCGACACTGCCGCAGAGGTTTCAGGCCGACGACGCGAAGAACTACCTCGCCTATAAACTCAAGGTTTTCCCCGCTGAAAACGGTTTTTCCGAACTGCGCTCGGATTATTCGAATCCACTCTGGATGCTGCTCGCTATCGCGGCGCTGGTGCTGCTGATCGCCTGCGCTAATCTGGCGAATCTCATGCTCGCGCGGGCCTCTGCGCGCGAAAAGGAGATCGCCGTGCGCCTCGCCCTGGGAGCCTCGCGCGGACGGCTGATCCGTCAGCTCCTGTCGGAGAGCCTGCTGCTGGCCTTTGCCGGCGCGGTTTGCGGAATCCTGCTGGCCCGCGTTCTCAGCAGTGTGTTGGTGGCCATGATTAGCACGCAGTCCGACACCATGTTTCTCGATTTAGCGCCCGATTATCGCGTCCGTGGCTTCACGGCCGCTCTCGCCGTGCTTACCTGCATTCTGTTCGGCCTGGCGCCGGCTCTGCGCGCGACGAAATCCTCTCCAGCATCGGCCATGCGCGCCAGCGGTCGCGGACTCACGGCCACCCGGGAGCGCTTCGGCCTGCGCCGGATCCTGGTAGTCACCCAGGTCGCGCTCTCGCTGGTGCTGCTGGTGGGCGCGCTGCTGTTCGTAGGCAGCCTGCGCAATCTGCTCAACGTCAACGCCGGGTTCCGTCAGGATGGGATTCTGGTAACCGATCTCGGTTTCGAAGGGCTAAAAATTCCCAAGGAACGGCGCATCGAATACCGGCGTCAACTGGTGGAGAAAATCGCCGCGATTCCCGGAGTGGCCGCCGCGGCGCATTCGAACATTATTCCCCTGGGCGGCAGCGGCTGGGGACAGACGATTTTCATTGACGGGAACAAGAAAGGATCGGCGAGGCTTTCGCGCGTCACCACAGGGTATTTCTCGGCTCTGGCGATGCAGTTGGCAGCCGGCCGGCTGTTCGACAATCACGATGTCGCGGGCGGCGTCAACGCGGCGGTCGTCAACCAGGCGTTCGCGAAGAAGTATTACAACGGCGAGAATCCGGTGGGCAAACGATTCGCCTTCGAAGGCGATAAGGGCAAAACTCCGCCCACCTTCGAAATCGTCGGGATGGTGAAAGACACTAAGTATTACGATCTTCGCGAGGACTTCATGCCCATCGCGTTCTTTCCCGATTCGCAGGACGACCGGCCGAATCAATACGCAAATATAATCGTCCGCGCCGATCTGCCTCTGCCGTCGCTGATTGCCGCAGTGAAACGCACGGTCGCGGAAACCAGCCCAGATATTGATCTCGAGTTTCATCCCTTCAAAGCGCAGATTCTGGACGGCCTGCTGCGCGAGCGTTTAATGGCCACGCTCTCCGGCTTCTTCGGCGCGCTCGCCGCGCTGCTGGCCGTCATCGGACTGTACGGCGTCATTTCGTATATGGTCGCTCGCAGAACCAATGAAATCGGCATCCGAATGGCGCTGGGTGCGGACGCCGGGGGCATCGTGCGCTTGATTCTGCGCGAAGCCCTGTTGCTGCTCGGCATCGGATTGGTTGTGGGCGTGGGCTTGTCGCTGGCCGCCGCGCGCACCGCGTCGTCGATGCTGTTCGGATTGAAACCGTACGATCCGCCGACGCTGTTCTTCGCCATCTCCGCTCTCGCACTGGTGGCCATCGCGGCCAGCTACATCCCGGCGCGCCGCGCCGCGGGCGTCGATCCCATGGTCGCCCTGCGGGAAGAGTAGCAGCTATCCCCTCCATTACTGTCGGGGTTCCATTTCCGTTGCCGAGCCCCGACTGTCAAGGAGGGGATTACACGGAGTACTATGGCTGTTTGACCCCACGCGATCTTCCCTCCGTCGACGAGATTGTCGAACGTCTGAAAGACGTCGACGCGCCGCGCACGCTGCTGGTTGAGGAAACGCGCCGCGCCATCGCCCATGTGCGCAACAGCCTGCCCGCTGCGACCGACGTCGAACAACTGGTCCGCCGCAACATCGAAGCCCTGCGCGAGCCATCGCTAAGACGGGTCGTGAACGCGACGGGCGTCGTGCTGCACACCAACCTCGGCCGCGCTCCGGGAGTTGACGGGTATTCGAACCTCGAATACGATCTCGCCCAAGGCCGCCGGGGCAAACGCGATACGCACACCGATCCGCTGATTGAAAGGCTGACCGGCAAACCCGGCATCGTGGTGAACAACAACGCCGCCGCGGTGCTGTTGGCGTTGAACGAACTGGCCTTCGGCGGCGAAGCCATCGTCAGCCGCGGCGAACTGATCGAGATCGGCGACGGCTTCCGCATTCCGGACATCATGAAGGCGTCAGGCGCGGCGCTGTGCGAAGTCGGCACGACAAATCGCACGCATCTCGACGATTACCGCGCCGCAATTAACGATCGGACGCGCGCGATCATGCGCGTCCACCCCAGTAATTTTCACATCGAAGGTTTTACCGCCAAGCCCCGGCTGGACGATCTGGCGAAACTGGCGCGGGAACGCAACCTGCCCCTTTATGAGGACCTGGGCAGCGGCTGCGTCGCCGATATTGGAATGGACGAACCACAAGTCCGCGACAGCATCGAGGCGGGTGTGAGCCTGGTGTCCTTCAGCGGCGACAAACTGCTGGGCGGTCAGCAGGCCGGAATCCTGACCGGCGACGCCGACCTGGTAGCGAGAGCCCGTAAGAACCCTCTGTTTCGCGCGTTGAGAGTGGACAAACTGGTGGTGAAAAATCTGGCCGAGACGTTACGGCGCCTGGTCTTCGCGAAGTACGACGAGATCCCCGCGCTGAAGATGCTGCGCTTGAGCGCCGACGAGATTCGCGCGCGTGCCGAAAAGCTGCGGGAGCGCGTTCCGTCACTGGAGATCATCGAAGGAGAGAGTGTCGCCGGGGGAGGGTCGACGCCGGATCAGACGTTGCCGACGTGGCTGCTGGCGATTCCGGGGGATGCAGTGCAGATTGAGCGGACGCTGCGGGCGAAGACCATCATCGCGCGCATTCAAAATGATCGAGTGGTGATCGACCTGCGGACGGTGTTCCCGGAGGAGGAAGAGGCGTTGGTGGGAGCGCTCCAGCAAGCCACCTGAAAGGGCGGCTGCCGGCTAAATAGCCGGCCCCACACGGACTAGGCGCGCTCTAAGTACGTCTGTTCCGCCGTCGAGACGCGAATTTTCTCGCCTTCGTTAATGAACGGAGGCACCTGCACGACGAGGCCGGTTTCCATCTTGGCGGGTTTCGTGACGTTGGAAACCGTGGCACCCTTGAGGCCGGGTTCGGTTTCCATGACCGTCATCGTCACTGCCGGAGGCAGTTCGACGCCGACGGGCTTACCTTCGTAAAACTCCACCGCCAGCTTGATGGACGGGATGAGGAAATAGGTCGCGTCGCCTAACAACTCCTTAGTAAGGTGCATCTGCTCGAACGTTTCGGTGTTCATGAAGTAGAAGAACTCGCCGTCGTCGTACAGGTACTCCATTTCGTGCTCTTCGAGCGAGGCGCGCTCCACTTTATCTTCCGAGCTGAAGCGGTGCTCCACCATGGTGCCGGTTTTGAAATTGCGCATCTTGACCTGCACGAAGCCGCGCAGGTTGCCGGGAGTGCGATGCTCCATCTTGAAGATCGAGAACAAATCCTTGTTCCACTTGATCACCATGCCCGGACGCAGTTGTGTTGCTGACATCATAAAAGGGAACCTTCAGTGTATCATGTGGTTAAAGCACATGAAAACGCTGCTGGCACTTATTTTCGTAACGCTCGCTTACGCCCAAACGCCGGAGGCGCCGAAGAAAAAGGCCTACTCGGCGGGGCAGCGAAATTTCTGGTCGTTCCGTGCTATCAAGGACCCGACTTCCTCGTCGATCGACGCGCTGATTCTCTCGAAGCTCAATGAAAAAGGCCTGAAGCCGGCGAAGCCCGCGTCGAAACTGACGCTCCTCCGACGCGCGACGTTCGACCTGACGGGCCTTCCCCCTACGGAACCAGAAATTGAGGCGTTTCAGGCCGACCAATCGCCGGACGCGTTCGCGAAAGTAGTCAACCGTCTGTTGGCCTCGCCCCGTTACGGCGAAAAATGGGGTCGCCACTGGCTGGACGTCGCTCGCTACGCCGATTCCACCGGCGCCGATGAAGACCACCGCTATCCCTACGCGTGGCGCTATCGCGATTACGTGATCTCGGCGTTCAATCGCGACTTGCCCTACAACCAGTTCGTGATGGAACAGATCGCGGGCGACCTGATGCCTGCGCCCGACGGCAAAGAGGTGAACGTCGAAGGCATCACAGCCACCGGTTTTCTTTCGATCGGCCCGCGCCTGATCGCCGAACAGGACAAGCCGAAAATGCTCTACGATTTTATCGACGAGCAGATCGACACGACCACGCGAGGCATCCTCGGCCTGACGGTCGCATGCGCGCGCTGCCATGATCATAAGTTCGATCCCATCGCGACCGCCGATTATTATTCGCTGGCGGCGATCTTCGCCAACACCAAGGCGTTTTCGAAGATCGGCACGGGAGGCGTTTCGGACATTTATTATGCGCCTCTGGCTCCTGCCGACGTGGTGCTGCGGTGGAATGTGCAGCAGTCGAAGCTGGCAAATCAGCGGCGCCGCATCAACGCCGTGCTTGACGAGGAAACCGAGCGCCGCCAGGCGCCACTGCGTCCGCGCATCGCCGAATACATGATGGCGACCCGCCATCCGGAGAAGGCCGCGGACCTGGACCCGCTGGTGCTGGCGCGCTGGACGAAATTCCTGACGCCGGATAAAGATCCGAATCCATTGTTGATGCGCTGGCACAAAGCGACGGCCGAGAATGAGCAGGAAGTGGCGCTCGCCTATCAACACGACTTCGACGAACAATTCAAGGACTGGACGGCGCGCACCGCGAAGTGGAATCAATTCCTCTCGGCCGCGACCGACGGCACGTCGCTGCCGGCGCGCCCGCCCTTGAAGGACGCCGACGTGATGTACCTTCGCGCGGTGATGCTCGATAAAGTCAACGGTCCGCTGGCCCTGCCCGATGTCGAGATGGCTAAGCTGTATTCGGACCAGACGAAGCTTCGCGTGGCGTACCTGCGCGCCAAACTCGACGACATGACCAAGGACGGTCCGCAGGAGCCGCCCATGGCCTGCGCCGTCACCGAAGGCAAGCCTGTTGCGCAGCACGTTCTGGTGCGAGGCAACCCGGCGAGCCCGGGCGATCCGGTGACGCGCCGCTTCCCCACGATTCTGGCGGGCGACGATCAGCCCGAGCTTCCGCCGGGCAGCGGACGACTGGAGTTTGCGCAGTGGCTGGCGAGCCCGAAGAATCCTTTAACGGCGCGCGTGTTTGTGAATCGCGTGTGGCAGTGGCACTTCGGCGAGGGACTGGTAAGAACGCCCAGCAATTGGGGACTGGTCGGCGAGCGGCCGACGAATCCAGAGCTGCTGGACTATCTCACGGCGCGCTTTATTGAAGACGGCTGGTCGGTGAAGAAGCTGCATCGGCGCATCATGCTTTCGGCCGTATACCAGATGTCGAGCGACATTTCGGCCGAGGCCGCGGAGCAGGACCCCGGCAACAAGCTGCTTTCGCATTTCCCTCGCCGTCGTCTTGATGTCGAAGAGGTGCGCGATGCGATGCTGGCGCTCGACGGGTCGATTGACCTGACCATGGGTGGGACGCTGCAATCGGGCTTCGGGACGGACGGTGAAAACAGCGCGGGGCGATTGAGCATCGACCCGGCGACCAGCAAGCGCCGCACGGTGTATCTGCCTCTGCGCCGTTCGAATCTGCCGTCGCTCCTGAATCTGTTTGATTTCGGAGACGCGACGACGACGTGCGAAGGAAGGTCTTTGACTAACACCGCGCCGCAGGCGTTGTTCATGATGAATTCGAAGTTCGTCGAGGATCGCTCCGCGGCGCTGGCGAAAGAACTCGGCGGGCATGTGGATTTGTTGTATCAAAGAATTTTGGATCGTCTGCCGAAGGCGGCGGAGAAGGATGACGCGCTGGGGTACGTTCAGAAGGCCAGCTGGCAAAGCCTGGCTCGGATTCTGCTGTCGTCGAACGAGTTTATTTATGTGGACTAGCGGAAGGCGGAGTGATCGCGTCTGTCCGCTTCCTTACGGTCGCGGTTCGGTTGAATCGCCATGCGTGAGCATGCGGGCAGACGGAAAGATCGGGTCAAAATCATGAAACTCTATTCCCGCCGCGACATTCTTCGCTACACTTCGTGCGGCTTCGGCTCGGTCGGACTCACTTCGATGATCCAGGCTGCGTCCACCAATTCGATGTCGCCCAAGCAGCCGCATTTTCCGGGGACGGCGAAGCGCGTCATTTTTTTGTTCATGCACGGAGGCCCTTCGTCGATCGACACGTTCGACTACAAGCCGACGCTCGAAAAATGGAACGAGAAGCCTCTGCCGTTCAAAAGGCCGCTCACGTTCGCCGAAGGCAACATGGGCAACCTGATGAAGTCGCCCTGGGAATTCAAGCAACACGGCCAGAGTGGACTGTGGATCAGCAGCCTGTTTCCGCATATCGCCGAATGCGCCGACGATTTGTGCCTGGTGCGATCGATGGTGGGCGATAGCGTGGCGCACGGCGGCGCGAGCTTGCAGCTTCACACCGGGTCCAACACGTTCACGCGTCCGTCCATGGGTTCGTGGGTGGTCTATGGACTGGGCAGCGAGAATCAGAATCTGCCGGGGTTCATTACGATTAAGCCGTCGCTGGCGCATGGCGGCGCGAAGAACTGGAGCAGCGGATTTTTGCCCGCCGCGTATCAAGGAACGGCGATCGGCAACGCCGGCGTGAAGCTCGACGAACTGGTGAAGGAGCCGATCGAGTTTCTGAACCAGAAGAGTCTGTCGCCGGAGCAGCAGCGGTATGAACTGGACATGCTGCAGAAGATGAACCGGCAGCACGCATCGCTGCGCGAGCATGACACGGAACTCGATGCCCGCATCGAAGCGTTCGAACTCGCGTTTCGCATGCAGACCGAAGCGCCGGAGGCGTTCGACACGGCCAAGGAATCCGACGCGACAAAGAAGCTGTACGGGCTGGACAACGAAGACACGCGGGATTTCGGCTGGCAGTGTTTGCTGGCTCGCAGGCTGGTGGAAAAAGGCGTGCGCTTCGTGCAGTGCTCCCACAGTTACAAATGGGACCAGCACAGCGAACTGGTGCGGTTGCACACGCACAATGCGCGCGAGGTCGACGTGCCGATCGCGGGGCTCTTGAAGGATCTGAAATCGCGCGATCTGTTGAAGGACACGCTGGTCATCTGGGGAGGCGAGTTCGGGCGCACGCCGGTGATGCAGGGCGGCGACGGGCGCGATCACAATCCGTACGGATACACGATGTGGATGGCCGGGGGCGGCGTGAAGGGCGGCTTCAGCTACGGCTCGACCGACGAGTTTGGGTATTACGCGGAGCAGGATCGCATGCACCTCCACGATCTGCACGCGACCATTCTTTATCTGCTCGGGTTCAAGCATGAGCAGTTGACGTATTTTTATAGCGGGCGCAATTTCCGATTGACGGATGTGGCGGGAGTGGTGGCGAAAGGCGTCATCGCGTAGTTGTTGGCCCACACTTGCATCGAGACGAAGTCTCGACGCGGCACGCCGGGTGTGTGCGCCACGAAATGCGCTGCGACGCGGAGGGCGGCGGGCGCATCCAATGGCCTGTGAACAATTTTCCACATTTATTCGCGCCGCTACGCGTTGGCGCGCTGGAGCTTTCTCATCGCGTGGTGCTCGCCCCGCTGACGCGGATGCGCTCTACGCCTCCGGGGGACGTTCCCAATCCTCTGAATGCGACTTATTACGGCCAGCGCGCCTCGAAGGGCGGGCTGTTGATTACCGAGGCGACGCAGATTTCGCGTCAGGGTAAGGGATATCCGGGCGCGCCGGGCATTCACTCCGCGGAACAGGTGGAGGGATGGAAGCTGGTGACAGATGCGGTTCATGCCAAGGGCGGATTCATTTTTCTGCAACTGTGGCATGTGGGACGAATGTCGCACAGCTCGCTGCATCCGGAGGCCGGACTGCCGGTGTCGGCGTCGGCGATCGCGCCGCAGGATGGATCGAAGGCGATGACCGCTGAGTTCAAGCAGGTGGAGTTTGAGACTCCGCGGGCGCTGACGCTGGAAGAAATGCCCGGCATTGTCGAAGATTACCGGCGCGGCGCCCAGAACGCCAAGGGCGCCGGATTCGACGGCGTGGAGATTCACGGCGCGAACGGGTATCTGCTGGACCAATTTTTGGAAGACCGCTCGAATCATCGCACGGATCAGTACGGAGGCTCGATTGAGAATCGGGCTCGGCTACTGCTGGAAGTGGCGGACGCGGTGGCCGGCGTGTGGGGCGCGGACCGAGTGGGTGTGCGACTGTCGCCGTACGGGAAATTTCTGGACATGGGCGATTCCGATCCCGTCGCGCTGTTCAATTATGTTTTGCGGCAGTTGTCGAAGCGCGGGATCGCGTACGCGCACATCATTGAAACACGGTCCGGCGAAAAGGCGACGGGCAGCGAGCCGCGAACTTCGGAGCTGTTTCGCCCGGCGTTCCAGGGCGTGCTGATTTCGGCCGGGGGATATAGCGCGGAGACGGCGGAGCAGACCATCGCCGAAGGGTTTGCCGATGCCATCGCGTTCGGACGGCTGTTTATCGCCAATCCAGATCTGCCGATGCGTTTCGAGTTGAAGAGTTCTCTTAATCCGTACGACCGGACGACATTTTACGGCGGCGCGGAACACGGGTATACGGATTATCCGGCGCTGACGTAGACCCGCATCGACATGAGTGCCGACGCGGCACGCACGAGTGTTCCTATTGCGTTCCGCATAACGATGGTTATGAAAACACCCGGCTGAGTCGACGGGGCGAAAAATTGGGGACAGCCCGCTCTGTCCACGCGTCGCAAAAGGCGCTCCTTGGGACAGAGAAGGCTGTCCCCTATTTTTCGCAGGCTCGGGCGTTTTCGAAGGTGCGTACGCCACGTTGTTCGTCCGGCGGATTTCGCCGTTCGCCGAGTTTTCAATGCTGGTCCGCGCGGCTGGGGTTAGAAATAGGCATGAAGGGCTACAAAGGGATGGGCATGGAGGGATCCATCGCCCGCTGGTATGAGAGGACCACCGGCAAAGATCTGGAGGAATTTCGAAGAGAAGCCGAGCTGCTGAAGGACGTGCTCGCCGACGGAGGAGATGTGCTGGAAATCGCGCCGGGGCCTGGTTTCCTGGCCGTCGAAATCGCGCGAGACGCGAGGTTCCGGGTCACAGGAGTCGATATCAGCCGGACGTTTGTCGAGATCGCGCGGAAAAATGCGGCACAGGCGAGTGTTGCCGTGGACTTTCGGCACGGCAACGCGTCGGACATGCCGTTCGCGGCGGACAGCTTCGATCTTCTGGTCTGCCGCGCTGCGTTCAAGAATTTTTCCGAGCCGCGAAAGGCGATCGGCGAGATGCGGCGGGTATTACGTCCCGGCGGGACTGGCGTGATTATCGACCTGCGCCGCGATGTCCCGATGACCGAGGTCAAACGCCATGTCGACAACATGCATCTCGGCGTCGTCAGCCGGATGTTGACCACGCAGGTGTTCCGCTTCATGCTTCTGAAGCGGGCCTATACGAAGCCGGAAATGGAAAGCATGCTCACCGGCTTTAAGACCGTCCAAGTGCTGCCCGACGACATCGGCATGCACGCGTGGTTCGAGAAGTAGTTATTTGGTCAGGGTCTTAATATCCACGAAATCGTTGCGCACGGTTTCCACTTGCTGGCTGTATTTCTTGGAGTCGCCGTAATCGAAGAAATGGCTGTAGCGCGAATGAGGCGAGCGGAGGCGGTGGGCGTGCTTGATGGGGCACCAGTGCTGCTCGGTTCGCGCGGCAATTTCGGTGGCGTAGGCGAACAGGCCGTTACCGTAGGAGCAGAAGACGCAATTGAGTCGCTCCAGCAGGTTCAGATATTTCAGGTTTCCGCGATCAAAAAGAAAATAGTCGGCGCGCGGAACTTTTGGGATTCGATACACGGGGAAGCAGATGCCCTGGTACACGGTCAGGAACAGGTCGAGCAGAAAAAACGGAACGATGCCGGAGTAGATGATGGGCGCGGTCAGGTAGGCCAGGAATCGCCCTTGCAGAAGATAGGAGGAGAGCCCATGCTTTTGCGCCCGGTGCTTTTTGAGCGCGGCTGCGTCGAACAGGGCTTTGCCTTTGGCGAAGTGATATTCGAACGCCTTCTCCTTTTCGGCGAGAACGCCTGCGAGTTCTTTCTCCAGAGATTTGATGCGATCGGATAAGTGCAGTTCCGTGGGTGTCAGGGGCTGACCTCTTTCTACAAGCTTTGAGCATCGCACGTCGCTACGGGTAAAGCCGCCCTACAAGGCTCTTAGCGCGACCAGGGTTACGTCGTCGGACTGGACTTCGGGGCTGAAGCGCAGCACTTCGGCGATGGTCGCATCGAGCAGCGGTTCCACGCCCGACGCGTGGGCGGCGTGAAGGGCTTCAATTAATCGCGCTTCGCCGAACTCTTCGCCGCGTTCTACTCCCGCTTCGAGCACGCCGTCTGAAAACGCGACGAGCAGATCTCCCGGTGCGAGCGTCACCGATTTCTCTTCGCAGGACCAGGAAGAAAAAATGCCGATCGGCAGCGCGGTTGCTTCCAGATGTTCGATTTTTCCGTCCGCGCGAACCAGCACGGCTGCGGGATGGCCGCAGTTGATGTAGCGCAGCTCGCGGGTCTGGTCGCGATACTCGGCGAAGAACATGGTGGCGAAATATTCAGCCGGTGTGGACTCGTGAAACAGCTTATTTACCGACGCCAGCAGCGCCTTGGGAAGCTTCATGCCCAGCTCGAGCTGGCTGCGGAAGGACGCCTGCAAATTCGCGGTCAGCAGCGCGGCCGCTACGCCTTTGCCCGAAACGTCGGCCAGCAGCACGCCCAGGCGGCCGGGGCCGAGGTCGAGAAAATCGTAGTAATCGCCGCCGATTTCGCGGGCCGGCAGGCAGCGTCCGCCAAACGCGACCGTTTTGAGCGGATGCGAGTGTTGCGGCAGCAGGCGCTGCTGGACGTGGCGGGCGATTTCCAGTTCGCTGCGGACTTGTTTGCGCTCCTTCGAACGGTTGGCCTGTTTTTCGATGGTGGCCAGCACGCGCGCATTGTCCCAGGGCTTCTGAATAAAGTCGACCGCGCCGCGGCGCATCGCGTCGACGGCCAGATCGACGCTCGACCAGGCGGTCATGACGATTACCGGCGTGTCCGCATCGTGGGCCAGCAGTTTATCGAGTAGCGCTAAGCCCTCCTCGCCCGAGGTGGTGTCGCGCGAGTAGTTCATGTCGATGAACACCAAGTCGAACGGTTCGCGCTCGACCGCGGCCAGGGCGGCGCGCGGCGAATCGGCGGTTTCCGTGCGATACCCCGCGCCTTTCAGCAGCAGGCGGATCGCTTCGAGAACGTCCACCTGATCGTCCGCGACCAGAATGTTCAATTTAGCTTCAGCTCCATTACCACGGTAGCGTCATCCGGGCCCGCGTAGTAATGGGGCGTCGCCCGCACATAGCGATACCCGAGGCTCTGGTTCAGCCTGATGATCGCGGCATTCCGCATACGGCAATTCGTCACGATCCGGTTAAAGCCGACGAGCTTCGCATACGCGATCTGCCAGACTTTGAGCAGCCTGCCGAATCCACGGCCTTGCATGCGAGGCAGGATCCCGGTGGTGGTGATGTAGAGCGACCCTCTGCGGGCGGGATTGCGTTTAGCAACGTCGTCACGGAAGTCGCGGTTGGGCTGAAAGGCGCAGCATCCGACCTTGGCATCGTCGACCAGCATCCAGTACGACTCGTCGGTCAGCCAGTCCTCGTGCTGGAACAGATCGGCCTTCGGAAAAACCTTCCGGTCGAACGCCAGCAACTGAGAGACTTCCTCCGGAATGACGGTCTTTCTGAACTCGACGTGCATCGCCCTCTAAGCGCGCGGGATGTTTCTCGCCGCCTGGCGTCCGGTGCGCACGCAATCCGGGAGCCCGATTCCATCATACGCGTTGCCGGCCAGATGAAGTCCGGGAATGGCCGCGGCGCGGGCCTTGATCTCTTTCATGCGCGCGGCGTGGCCGACGGTATATTGCGCCATCGACTTCGGCCATCGCGAAACTCTGGTGAACAAGGGCGCGGTGGTCAGGCCCAGGATGCGGCGCAATTCTTCGCGCGCGATGGTCACGATCGATTCATCGGATTCCTTCAGAATGGCTTCGTCGCCGGTGCCTCCGAAAAAGCAGCGCAGCAGGATGCGATTGTCGGGCGCGCGATGCGGAAATTTCGTGCCGACGAATGTCGCGGCGGCCATGCGGTCGCGTTCGACTTTGGGAACCAGGAAGCCGAAGCCGGCGCGCTGCCCATCGAACTTCGCTTCGTCGAAGGCGAGCGAAACCAGCGCCGAGGAACTGTAGGGAATCAGGCCCAACATTTTCGCCAGGTCCGGATCGAGGCCCTGAAGCAAGGGAATCGCCTGCGGTGCGGGCGTCGCGACGATTACGTTCGTCGCGTCCATCCACTCTCCGCCGGCGCGAACGCGGAATCCCGTGCCCTGGCGTTCAATCGCGTCGACTTCAGAGTGCTTCACATTGGCGTAGGTGGCCAGAGCGTCGATCATCGTACCCAGGCCGCTGGCCAAGGTCCGGAATAAGGAACCACCGCCCGGCGACGGCGGCGGTTTTTTGGCCCCCATCACGGCGCGGCCCAGACTGCCTTTGGTTGCTTCCATGTCGACGAAACGCGGCAGAACGCTGTTGACGCTCAGCTCGCGCGGATCGCCGCCATAGACGCCGGAGAGCAGAGGCTCAGCCAGATAGTCGAGCGTTTCCTGGCCAAAATGATCCACGACGAATTCGGCGACGCTGCGATCGGGAAACTTTTTCGGACGGCGCAGCAGCTCGAAACCCATGCGGAATTTCGTGCCCCAGCCCAGCAGATTGGACTTCACCATGGGCATGACTTTGCTCGGCACGATCATCATGACGCCTTCGGGCAGAGGAACCAGCTTGCCGTGTTTCAAAATGTGCGTGGTGCGCTGAAAATCGTTGGATCCGATGACCTCGCCTTCCAAGCCCAGTTCCTTAATTAGGGCCAAGGCTTCCGGTTTGGCGGTAATGAAGCTGTCCGGACCGCATTCGAGCAGGCACCCGTCCTGGGTGCGCGTTTCAATGACGCCGCCGAGTCGCGGCGTCTTTTCAAATAAAGTGTGGGTTATCCCCGCTCGTGCGAGGTCGTAGGCGGCCGAAAGGCCGGCGATCCCGCCGCCAACAATGACGACGTTCTGTGACATGAATTTATAATTTGAACTCGCGCACGATCTCGACGCACGCCTTTACGTTTTCCACCGGGGTTTCCGGCAGGATGCCATGGCCCAGGTTGAAAATGTGTCCGGGCCGCGAACCAGTGCGTTTCAGCAGCTCGTGCACGCGGGCACGGAGTTCGGGAATAGGAGCCATCAGCACGGCCGGGTCGAGATTGCCTTGCACCGCGGAACGATAACTAATGTCCATCCACGCCTGGTCAATATTAATGCGCCAGTCGACGCCCATCACGTCGCCACCGGCCGCGTGCAATTCGCGGAAAAACCCGGCCGCGCCGGTGCCGAAGTGGATCACCGGAACGCTGGCCGCGCGGATTCTCTCGATCAGCGCGCGGGAGTACGGAGCCACATAACGCACGTAATCGTCGGGCCCGAGTGCGCCCACCCAAGAATCGAAAACCTGAATAATGCGTGCGCCAGCCGACACTTGCAATACCGCGAAAGCACCCAGCACATCCACCAGCTTGCCCATTAGGCGGCGCCACAGCGTTTCGTCGCGATACATCATCTGTTTTGTTTTCAGAAAATTCCGCGACGGGCCGCCTTCAATCATGTAGCTGGCCATGGTGAAGGGGGCGCCCACGAATCCTATAACAGGCACGCGACCGGCCAAAGCCTTCACCACTTGCTGGATGGATTCGCCGACGTAGCCGAGTTCGTCGGTATTCGAGATAGAGAGGCTGTCGATATCGCTGGAGGTGCGCACGGGATTCTCGATCACCGGACCTTCGCCGGTTGCGAAGCGAAGGCGGAGGCCCATCGGCTCCACGGGCAGCAGCAGGTCGGCGAAAATGATCGCCGCGTCGACGTCCAGAATCTCCACCGGTTGGAGGGTCACTTCCGCGGCCAGGTCCGGCCGTTTGCAGATTTCCAGGATTCCGTGCTTGAGCCGGATGTCGCGGTACTGTTTCATGTACCGCCCGGCCTGCCGCATAAACCACACCGGTCGAACATCGGTCGGCCGGCGCCGGCAGGCATCGAGAAAGCGGCTGTTCATTGGAGCCACGCGCATTTGTCACTCCCCATTTTGTCCTCACATAAGAAGACTCTGAATTCCGGTTTCTGGTGCTGCGCCGCCCAGGCGCGGCCGCGAATATAGTACGGCTTGCACCAGGCTTCGCTATCGATCGTTTTAGGCGAGACCACGGACACGGCCAGCATCCCTTCGCTGGGATAGCCGGTGCGCGGATCCATAATGTGGCTGTACATCTTGCCCTCGGCGAAAAAAAACTTCTCGTAGTTGCCTGAGGTGGACAGCGAATTGTCGTGCAACACCACTTCGGCGGCGACCTTCGACGCGTCCTTGGGATCGCGGATTTTGATCTTCCAGCCTGGTTCGTTCGGTGGCGCGCCGATGCCATAGATGCTGCTTCCGCTCGCCGAAACCAGCGCCGACATGATCCCGTCCTGTTTCAAAATCTCCACCATCTTGTCCACTGCGTAGCCTTTTCCTATGCCTCCGGGGTCGATTTCGACCCCTTCGCCGGCGAACCGTACCGTATTGGTCTTCGCGTCCAATAGGATGTTCTTATACCCAACGTGCGCCATCGCTCCGCGAATTTCCGCCCGGTGGGGCAGATGTCCGGAACCTTTATAAAACCCCCAGACCTTCATCAAGGGTCCAACCGTGATGTCGAATGCGCCGTCGCTCTCCCGGCTGTACCCGACACAAGCTGCAAGCAACTGAAACAACTCCGTTGAAACCCGAACCGGCCGGGTCGCGGCGTCGCGATTCACCTGGCTCCACTCGCTGGCCGATATGTAGTTCGAAAGCAAATGGTCCAGCCGGCGCGCTTCTTCCGAAGCGTCCTCTACGGCGGCCCGCAACCTCGCCTCGTCGTCCCCATAAACGACCACCGAATAGGTGGAGCCCATGGCATCGATATTGGCCTCAACTCGCTGAGTCAGAGCACCTTGCGGTGCCCCCGCGAAGGACAGAAACACCTGCCCTATGAACAAAGTTAGCACAGCGGGTTTCATGAAATCGGATTTTTTTCAGAGCCGGGTTCTTTGGGCCGCCCGCGCTCAATCCGCTTGAGGATTTGCTTGGCTTTGGCAGCCAGATCGGCGGCCAGGGCCGCTTCGAAGTGCAGTTCGGGTGTCTTGAAAAGCTGGAGGCGTTCGGTTAACTCGTGCCGGAGGAAGGTTTTAGCGTGATTCAACGCGGCCAGCGTCGCGGCCTGCTCTTCCGCCGTCCCGATCAGCGCCAGGCGTATCACTGCCTTTCTATAATCAGGAGAAATAAGGACTTCCGTTACGGTGGCGCTGCCGACGCGAGGATCCGACATTTCGTAGGCGATCAGCTCGTCGAGCTCCTCGCGGATGCTCTCGGAGACGCGCTCATGGCGGTAAGGGTCCAACCTTCAGCATAGCTCCGGGGAGGAGGGATTCACAATAGTCAGAAGAAGCCACCCGGTCAGTCTTCCTGAGCCGGTAGAATTTACCGTAATTTGATGGTACTAGATCTAATTTAGAATCAATATTTTACGATTGGCCACGCGGTTGCATCCCTGAGAGCGGAGGCTTTTATGAACCAGGATCAACCGAATATTACCCAGAAAGTTAGCGGGAGCCGCCACACCGGGCTTTTTGTTGGGCTGGCAGCCGGACTCGTTCTGGCTCTTGGCGGAGACGCCTACCTGCTGGTGCGTTCGAACGATTTGAACGCTCAGGTGGTACAGGCCAAGCAGGACTCACAGACACAGATCGCCAAATTGAGCGACACGACGACCTCCTTGCTGGAGCAGGAGCGTCAGCAGTTGCAGGCTCTGAATGACGACGTCAGCGGCAAGTACGATACCGCCAATTCAGCGGTGCGGAAAGCGCGCCAGGACGCGCAGAGGGCTAGCGCCCAGCTGTCGGCCAAAATCGAAGAACAGCAAAGGGCGGTCGGGCAGGAGATCGGGCAGTTGAAGGAAACCACGATTTCCGCCACGTCCAAGCTGAACGACGATGTCAGCGGCGTGAAGACCGACGTCGGCACGGTGCGCACCGATCTGACCAGCACCAAGGACGATCTGCAAAAGACCACCACCGATTTGAAGCGCTCCATCGGCGACATGGGCGTGATGAGCGGGCTGATTGCCACCAATTCCAAGGATCTGCAGGCGCTGCGCGATCTGGGTGAGCGCAACTACTTCGAGTTCGATCTGGAAAAGGGCGCTCTCACCAAGAAAGTGGGCAACGTGACGCTGACGCTCAAAAAGTCCGATCCGAAGCGCAACCGCTATACCATCGCCGTGCTGGCGGACGACAAATTGGTCGAGAAGAAGGACAAGACCGTCAATGAGCCGGTGCAGCTTTATACGGCGGGAAGCAAGCAGCCTTACGAGATCGTGGTGAACCAGGTGAAGAAGGACGGCGTGAAGGGTTATCTGGCGACTCCCAAAGTAAATTTGGCGGCCCGCTAGGTGAGGAGCGCGCGCATCTACTCATCGGGGGTGGTGCGCGCGCTTACAAAACCCTTACCCGATCTTTAGGCCTGTTTTATGGCTTTCCCGATACTCTCGGGTATGGCCACGCTCGCCCGGTCCGTAGTCAGCCAGCAGGCAACGCTTGAAGTTGTCGTTCTTCACACGAAGATCACCGAAACGCTTGATGCGCTCAAAACCGCCGCACAACTCGCTCAAAACCTGTCTGCGAGAATCCGCCTCCTGGTCCTGGAAGTCGTCCCCTATCCTCTGCCTCTCCACCAGCCCGATGTCTCCCTCCGTTATACACAGCGGCGATTCCGGACGCTGGCCGAGAACGCTTCCATTGAAACCACTGTCGACATTCACCTGGTGCGCGATCCTCAGAAGATACTCGACTCGGTCCTGGAGCCGCACTCGATCGTGGTGATGGGCGCGCGTCGCGCGTGGTGGCCGATGGCAAATCGTAGAATGGCGAGGCGGCTGGAACGCGCGGGGCATCAAGTGGTCTACGCTGGATAACGGCGAACGTTCCATGCATCGAGAAAAGTCTTGACGCGGCACGCCGGGAGCGCGCCACGCGCGATTTCGACAGTCACATATTGGCGATTCTAGGCGATTCTGTGTGACGTCTCGATATTCCTATCGAGGAGTGGCGGCGATTTGGTTGACGGCGTTCCACACAAATTCGACGAACGGGTAAATAGAGGACTCGGCCAGCCGCTCGACGTCGCTGTGTGCGCCGTAGTTGATGGAATTCTCGCGCGTTCCGGCCGGGCCGATACCGTAGGACTGCTGGCCCTTGGCGCGAAGCTGCGCTTTGTCGCTGGCGCCGGTGGACATGCTGGGTAGAACGGTGATGCCGGGGTACATTTTCTTGCTCACCTGTTCGAGAACGCGGTACATTTCGGTGTCGAGGCGCGTGGCAGGCGAGGGCGGTCGCGTGGCAGGCAGGGGAACGATTTTTACCTGCGGATCGCCAATGATTTTTCCCATCTCAACGTAGAATTTCGTGATGTCCTCGTCGGGGAGGGCGCGGATATCGAGCGTCGCTTCGGCCTCCGAGGGGATCACGTTCGCGCCGACGCCGGCTTTCATCATGGTGGGCACAACGGAGGTGCGGAGCATCGAATAGGCTTGCGGCTCGTGTTCCTGAAGATAGAGCTGCGCCGCCTCCGCCGTGCGCGGATTTAGCAGTGCATTATAGCGGGCGGCTTTTTCGGGCGAACTGATGATCGCCAGTTTTTCGAAGTACGTGCGCGTGGTATCGTTCAGCCGCATCGGCGTCTGCCAGCGGCCGACCTTTTCGACCGCCGCGCCAAGGTGAATGAGAGCGTTGTCCATGCGCGGCACCGATCCGTGGCCGGATGTCCCGGTGGCGACCAAACGTACGCGGGCCGGAACTTTTTCCGCCGTGCCGATGTTCATCGTCACCACTTTGTTGCCGTCGATGGTGGCGCCTCCGCCCTCGGTGAGCGAGTATTCGGCGTCGATCTCGTCGTAATGCTCTTTCACCATGAAGTTGATACCGACGCCGGTGGTGTCCGCTTCTTCGCCCGATTCGGCGAGGAAGATCACGTCGCGATCGAGCGCGACATGATTGCGCTTCAACAGCAGCATTACCATGATGTCCGCGGCCAGCACGGGTTTATCGTCCAGCGCGCCGCGTCCCCAGACGTAGCCATCCTTGATGATCGCGCTGAAGGGACCGACGGGCCATTTTTCGGGCTGCACGCCGACCACGTCGGTATGAGCGAGGATCAGCAGCGGGCGCTTCGAGCCGTTGCCTTTAATGCGCGCGACCAGATTGGCGCGGGCCGGGTCGAGCGCGAAACTTTTCGTCGTGATGCCGTCGGCTTCGAGCACCTGTTTTATGTACTCAACAGCCTTGGTCTCATTGCCCGCGCGAGTGTCGATCTGGATCAGATCGCGATAATGCTTCAGGATTTCGGTCTTCTGCTGGTCCCACGGGATCAGCGGCTGCGCCCATGCCGGGCAGGTCAAGAGGAGCAAAATCCAGGCGCGGTTCATAGGACCTCATTATAAGAGGTCCGCTGGCGTAATATACTTTTCTGCATGCTTGGGACCATGCAGGATTTCCCGCTGACTCTGACCATGCTGTTCAGGCACGGCGCCAGAGTTCATGCGACGAGCGAAGTAGTGAGCTATCATGCCGACCGCGTCGACCGTGCGAAGTTTGGAGCCGTCGCGCGGCGGACGGAACAACTGGCGGCGGCGCTGAAGAGGCTCGGCATTGGAGATGGCGACCGCGTCGGCACGTTCTGCTGGAATCATCAACAGAACCTGGAAGCGTACTGGGCGATTCCATGCATGGGCGCGGTGAATCACACACTAAACATCCGTCTGTTTCCGGAGCAGTTGGCGTATATCATCAACCACGCCGGCGACCGCGTGATTATCGTCGATGAGATTCTGATTCCGGCGCTGGCGAAGGTCGTTCCGGAGCTGAAAACGGTGGAGCGGTACATCGTCGTCGGGCACGTCGTTGATCAAAACGGGGGGTCGCTTCCGAATAGCGTGAGTTATGAAGAGATCGTCGCGGCGGAACAGCCTGGCTTCGAGTGGCCGGAGTTAGACGAGAAGGCCGCGGCGGCGATGTGCTACACCAGCGGCACGACTGGCAATCCGAAGGGTGTGGCGTACACGCACCGCTCGACGTTCGTCCATACGATGGCGGCGGGACAGGCCGCGAACCTGGGCGTGACCGAACACGACCGGCTGCTGATGATTCCTCCTATGTTTCACGCCAACGCGTGGGGCCTGCCGTATCTTGCGTGGATGAGCGGCGCGGATATGATCATGCCGGGACGATTCCTGCAAGCCGAGCCTCTGTGCCGCATGATGGCCGCCGAGCGCCCGACCATGACCTCCGCGGTGCCGACTATCCTCAACGACATTCTCCGCTACAGCGAAACGCATGAGGTGGATCTGTCGTCGCTGCGGTTGATGACCTGCGGAGGGGCCGCGGTGCCGCGCGCCTTGACCGAGAAGTATCTCCAACGCTTCGGCGTCAAAGTGATTCAGGGCTGGGGAATGACCGAGACAAGTCCTCTAGCGGCGATCGCGGTGCCTCCGCGAGGCACTCCGCCGGAACGGGAGATCGATTTCCTTTCAAAAACCGGACGCGTGGTGGCGGGGGTCGAGATGCGGCTGGCCGTCGGTGACGAGATTCTTCCGTGGGATGGAAAATCGATTGGCGAGATTGAAGTGCGCGGGTCATGGATCGCCGGATCGTATTTCGGCGAGGAGACGCCCGAGAAATTTCACGACGGCTGGCTGCGCACAGGCGACGTCGGCACCATCGACGAGAGGGGTTTTGTGCAGATTTCGGATCGCGCCAAGGACGTGATCAAGTCGGGTGGCGAATGGATCTCTTCAGTGGATCTGGAAGGTCAGTTGATGGCGCATCCCGACGTGGCCGAGGCCGGCGTGATCGGCGTTCCCGATGAGCGTTGGGATGAGCGTCCGCTGGCGTGCGTGGTATTGAAGCATGGTTCGACAGCCAGCATCGAGGATTTGAAGGCGTTCCTGACGACGCGCGTGGCGAAGTGGTGGGTGCCGGAGCGATGGGCGATTGTTTCGGAGATTCCCAAGACCAGCGTCGGGAAGTTCGACAAGAAAGTTTTGCGTGCGAAATACAAAGAAGGGTCGCTTACGGAGTCGGAATCCGCCGCTACTCATCGCGCCTAGCGTTTGAGCATCTGTCCGCTCCCTGACGGTCGCGGTTCCCCATTGGTGGAACATCGGAACCGCCATGCGTTAGCATGCGGACTTATTGCGATTCGCCGCGCGCGGCTTCTTCCAGGATCCGGGCGGCGCGAGTGGGATTGAAGACGCCGCAGGAGCAGAAACGGGTCATGTAGCTGGCGGCCTGCTCCGGCGTCCGGCGGCCTTCGCGGACCCAATCGACCAGTTTTTTCGCCAGCGAATGGCTGACCATGCCGTGGCCGCACATGGTGGAGAGCATCATCACCTTTGAGCCCGGAAGCTTTTCCGTCGCGCCTTCGAAACCGAGCGAATAGCCGACGCTGTGGCGCGGAATGCCGACCGCGAAACAGCATTGCTCGGCTCCGTCGATGGACGTCGAGATATTGATGCTGAGGCCGAGATCGGCGTCCTTCACCGCTTTGACGAAATCCTCCGCGGCGGGACGATTGTCGAATACCGCGGCGACTGTTGTCGGGCCGGTAAGTCCGTCGATGACACCTTGAAAATCCGGCGCGGTATCGCGATGCCAGTGCGAGGAAGGGTTCATGTTCTTCGACGGGCGCAGCGCGCCACCGTGAATCGCGTCGCCCAGGTTGACGGGTTTGTACGCCAGCGCGAGTTCCAGAAATCGCTTCAGCTTTGGCAAAGAGTCCTGATCGTTGCGGCCCTTGCTGCACATGGCGAAGACCACGTAATCGTCGCGGAAGCTTTCGGCGGGGCCGAAGCGATGCAGAGTGTTCGTCATTTCACGCCTATCGTTTCCTGCGCCGGATGAGGCGCGGCCGGATTCGTGATGCGGCCCAGGCCGATGTTGGTTTTCGCGCGCTCCAGTTTATAGCCCAGTATTTCGAGGATGGGAGCGACGATGTTTTCCTCGCCGTCCTCATCGCAACGCACGCCGACGCCGAGTGCGATCACGGTATCGATCTGGTTTTCGACGTCCCACACGAGGCGGACGATCTCTTCGGCGCGGTCGATGGAAACCTTGATCTCGACAATCGCGGAGAGGACCTTTTCGTCGAGGATGTCTTCGCGAAGCGTGCCGGTCGCGACCTCACTCATCAGCGATGTGACGGGGTTTTTCTTTTCGAACGCCACGCCGGCTTTTGCGAGCGCGGTGCACATTTTCTGGATGTCGCGGAATCGTACACCGAGGCCGGGGCGGCCGAATTCGATGGTGAATCCGACTTCGCCGACCTTCACGCGGCCGCTGACATCGTTAGTCTTGACCTCCTCCGTGCCTCGCCCGTGAACGCCCGTGGATTCATGGGGCACGCGCGGATCGGAAAAAGCGCGGCGAACGATGCGCGGCCACGCCAGCTCGTCGGGTTCAAAGGCGGCGGTGGGGCATACGTCCGGTTCAGGATCGAACCGCAGGCGCATGGTCTGGAATATCTTTCGCACGGCGCGGACGAAGGTGGGATTGAGATGTTCCTGGCTGAGGCCGTTGAAACAGGCGTAGCATTCGACGCATTCGTCGCGATTGATGGTGGCGCGGTGGATTTTCTGGTCGATGTAAATCGCGCCCATGGGGCAGACGTAGGTGCAGTTGCCGCAGGCGACGCATTTTTCCGGGTTAATCTTCATGCAGGCCTCATCGAAGCTCGATCGAGCGGCTGGCGTCGATCTTCGTGTAAAAAATCACCGCGGCGATCGCGCACAGCGAGGACGCGACCAGAAACGGCACGTTCCAGCCGTACGCCTTAACCAGATAGGCAAGCGCGGCCGGCGAAATCGCGCCTCCTATATTACCGCACATGTTCATCACCGACGAGACGGAGCCGGCGCAATCGCCGCCGATATCGAGCGGAATGGCCCAGGAAACGCCGACGGTCACTTCGAGTCCAAAGAACGCGATGCAGGACCAGATGACGCAGGTCTGAGGGTCCGCCGTGAGAGTGGCGGGAACGATGCCCACGGCGGCGAGCAGAAATCCGGCGACGGCGACCGCGCGGCGCGATTGCTTCACGTTTGAGGTCGAGCGAAGCAGCACGTCGGAGAGCCATCCCCCCAGGAGATCGCCGACGGTCCCGGCGAGCAGCGGCAGGCTGGCGTAAAATCCCATGTGCTTCAAATCGTAGTGGCGATATTGATGCAGATACGTCGGGAACCAGTCGAGATATGTTGCGAGGCAGTAGTTGTAGCAGAAATACATCGCGGCCAGATACCAGAGACCGGAGCTGGAAAGAATCTTTCGCCAGGGGACCGGCGATCCGGCGCGCCTCTGTGCGCCTCCAGTGGCCGCGCGGATCAGGTCGCGCTCGGCACTGTTCGTGCCTGTGTGCTCATCGGGCGTGTCGCGATAGTAGAGCAGCCAAGCGACCGCCCAGACGATGCCCATGATGCCGAAGGTGACGAACGCGGCGCGCCAGTTGTAGCGGGTGATGATCCAGACGACGAGCGGAGGCGTCATTGCCGCGCCCAGTCTTGATCCCGCGTGCGTAACGCCTTGCGCGAAGCCTCGTTCGCCGGGCAGCATCCAGCGTGAAAGAGATCGCGTGGCGATGGGAAATGCTCCCGCCTCGCCGATGCCGAACAGGAATCGCACGACCAGCATTGAGGTCGCGCCCCAGGCGAACGCTGTGAGCGAAGTGAACGCGCTCCACCACGTCACGATGATCGCCAGCGCTCGGCGCGGACCGATGCGGTCTCCCAGCCATCCGCCGGGGATTTGGAAGAGAGCGTAGGCCCAGCGGAAGCTGGCCAGAATCCAGCCCATGGTGATCAGTGAGAATCCGAATTCCTTCTGGATGACGGGCGCGGCGTTGGAGATCACGACGCGGTCCATGTACGTGATCATGTAGACGGCGACGGTGAATGCGAGGACGATGTAGCGCACGCGGGTGGGACGCAAACGCTCCATCAGCAGCGTCCCATCACGGGCCAGATGGTCTCGACGGCTTCGCCGCGGCAGAAGTAGATGCGGTCGTACAGATTGACGGTGGGGTCGCAGTGCGGAGCGATGAATTCCACGCGATCTCCCAGAGCGAGCTTCGTATCAAGAAATCCGAACTCGTCGCCGCCCCACCGGTACTTCGCGTCCAAGCGAACGGGTTCGGGGCCGTAGCCGCGGTCAGTCGAAAACGCCTTGAAACCGGCGTCGACGGTGACGAAAGAATCGTGATTGGCACTGACGACGGAGGCGAGAATCGTCATGGCTGGCTCGAAGTCGATGCCGATACGGCGATAGGCCAAGTCCATCATGATGTACGATCCGCACTGAAGCTCGGTTACGTCGGGAAGGTCGAGATCGACATCCCAGCTGCCGGTGCTGCCTCCGGTGAGAATTTCGGTTGGCCACCCTTCGGCTGCGAGTAAATCGCGAATCGCAGCGGCTGATTCAAACGCGGCTTGCGAGATCCGTTTACGGGTCGCCACGTCCGCACCGTGCGATCCGCTTACCGAGTAAGCTTGTAGACCGCGCAGGCGGAGGTTTTTGCTCTTCCCGATCGCGCGAGCAATTTCGAGCGCCTGTGCCGGCGAACTCGCACCGGTGCGATGATCGCCGATGTCGAGATCGATCAGGAGATCGGTGGGGCGCGACGCGGCTTCGTACCATTCCACTTGGCGGAGGTGATCGACCACGGCCATCGCGCCGGTGGCCGCGATGCGCCCGATCTTCGCCGGATCGCCGAGAGGAGACGTCAGCAGAATTCCGAGGATGCCGTGCGCGGCCATTAACTCGGCTTCGGCGACGGTCGCGACCGAAATTCCGCATGCGCCATGCGCGATCTGGCGGCGGGCGATTTCCGGGCACTTGTGCGCCTTGGCGTGCGGGCGCAACTGTTTGCCGGATTGTTTCACCGCCTGCGCCATCCGCGAAAGGTTGGCTTCAAGAAGATCGGAATCGAGCAGCAGCGCGGGCGTGGGGATCTGTTTTTTGGTGAGCACAGATGAATTATGATAAACCCGTGCCGCATCCCGTGCCCGTTCTCTCCGGATCGAACCGGATTTCCGACTTGCAGCCGACCGCGGTGAACTCGATTCTGGCGGAGGTGCGCATCGCGCAGGCGCAAGGGAAATCGCTGGTTTCGCTGATGCGCGGCGAACCGGATTTTCCCACGCCCGCGCACATCGTGGAAGCGTCGATCCGCGCGCTGCGCAACGGCCGCACGGCTTATCCAGACAACCGTGGCGAGAAAATCCTGCGCGAAGCGGTCGCGCAAAAGCTGGAACGCGACAACCGGCTGAAATTCGATTCTTCGAACGAAATCTTGGCCACGACGGGAGCGACGTTGGGCGTGTACGCGGCGTTGATGGCGATTTTGAATGAAGGCGACGAAGTGTTGCTGCCCGATCCGGTGTACGACGCGTATCAATCGCCCATCCGGATGGCGGGCGGACGGATCCGATCCATACAATCGGAGATTCGCGAAGGGCGATTCGTCATCAGCGATGACGCGCTGGAGCGCGCCTGGACGCCGGCGGCGAAGGCCCTCATCTTGAATACGCCTTGGAATCCGGTGGGGATGGTTCTGAAGCGCGATGAGCTCGAATCGATTACGGCGTTTTGCGAACGGCGAAATTTGTTTCTGATCAGCGATGAGATTTACGAGGCGATCACTTATGGCGAGGCCGTGCACGTGTCGCCACTCGAAGTCGCGCCTGGGCTGCGCGATCGCTCTGTGATGGTGAACAGCCTTTCCAAAACATATTCGATGACCGGATGGCGCGTAGGGTATTGCGCCGGTCCGGCCCCGTTGATTCACGCGATGTTTCTGGTGCTGGGGCAATCGAGCCGCGGGCCGGCGACGTTTATTCAGGACGCGGCGGCGGAGGCGTTGGCGGGTCCGCAGGATTGCGTCGCGGCAATGCGCGAGGAATATACGCGGCGTCGCATGCAGGTGATCGACACGCTCGAAGGCGTGCCTGTCATCGCGCCAGAGGGCGGATTTTTCGTGATGGTCGATGTGCGCACTTCGCAGACTCCTTCGAACGAAATACGCAGACGGCTGATGAACGACAACGGCGTGGTGGTGGCGCACGGCGCGGCGTACGGCCCCGGTGGCGAGGGTACGCTGCGAGTGTCGTTTGCCAGCGGCGGGGAAAATCTGACACGCGGTCTGGAACGCCTGCGCGAAGGGCTCGCGCCTTGAACGACGCTTTCGAACGCGAGTTGAAAGAAAGCATCGAAGGCGAGGTCCGGTTCGATAAGATTTCCCGCGCGCTTTATTCGAACGACGCGAGTGTGTATCAGATCGAGCCCTCAGGCGTATTGATTCCACGGCATCGCGAGGATCTGATTCGCGTGACGGCGATCTGCCGGAAATATCAACGCCCCATCACGATGCGCGGCGGGGGGACATCACAAGCTGGGCAGGCGATTGGCGATGGAATCGTTGTCGACACGTCGAAATATTTTCATCGTTTGCTCGAAGTGAACGCCGAGGAGCGCTGGGCGCGCGTGGAGCCGGGGATCGTGCTCGACGAATTGAACGCGCAGCTTGCCGGGCTCGGTTTGCGCTTCGCGCCCGATATTTCCACGGCCAGCCGGGCGACGGTCGGCGGCATGATGGCCAACAATTCTTCCGGCGCGCGCAGTGTGCTTTACGGAAAGACGATCGACCACGTGCTGGAACAGACTGTCCTGCTTTCCGATGGCAAGATCTCGCATTTTCGTGAAATCGCGCGCGCCGAAATTCCAACGGGCGAGTCGCTGGAGGCGACGTGTTACCGGGCGGTTCTGAGCCTCGCCTCCGAACACGCGGCGGAAATCGCGCGGCGGTATCCGAAAGTGCTGCGGCGGGTCGGCGGATACAATCTGGACGAGTTCACCGATCGATCGAAGCCGGTCAACCTCGCGAAAATCATGGTCGGTTCCGAGGGGACGCTGGGCATCGTGCTGGAGGCCAAGCTGCGGCTGGTTCCTCTGCCGAAGGCGAAGGCCGTGATGGTGATCGAGTTCGCGGGTCTGCTGGAATCCCTCGCCGCCACGTCGGTAATTCTGCGTCACCATCCGTCGGCGGTCGAAGTGATGGACAAAGCGATTCTCGATAACACCAGGCAAAACGCGGCCCTGGACGGGATTCGCAAATCGTTCATCGAAGGCGATCCTGCCGCGACGCTTTGCGTGGAATTCTACGCCGATCGCAAGGAGGATCTGCCGCCTCGGCTGAGCGCTCTCGAACAGGACTTGCGCGCGAGAAACCTCGGCTATCGATATCGCATGGAAACGGACCCTGCCGAGCAGGCCCGCGTCTGGAGTTTGCGCGAAGCCGCGCTGGGGCTTTCGATGGCGATGAAGGAGGATGCGAAATCGATTCCTTTCGTCGAAGATACGGCCGTCGCGCCGGAGCGCTTGAGCGAATATATCGGGAGATTTCTGGAGCTCCTGCGCGCGCATGAAACGACGGCGGGAATTTATGCGCACGCCTCGGTCGGATGTTTGCACGTCCGCCCCGTGATCAACATGAAGACCGAGTCCGGCGTCCGCAAGTTTGAGGCGATTGCGAACGAGGTGGCGGATCTGGTGCTGGAATTCGGAGGAGCGTTGTCGGGCGAGCATGGCGACGGACTGGTGCGCAGCCCGTTTCTCCAAAAGATGTTTGGCGACACCCTTTACGAGGCCTTTCGCGAGATCAAGCGGACGTTCGATCCGGAGGGGCTTTTTAATCCGGGGAAAATCATCGATGCGCCGCCGGTGACGTCGAACCTCAGGTTCGGCGCGAAGTTCACCGCGCGGAATCCGCAAACGTTTTTCAATTTCTCCGAGTATGGTGGAATCGCGGGCGCTCTGGAAATGTGCAGCGGCGTCGGGGCGTGCCGCAAGAAACGCGCCGGAACGATGTGTCCATCTTATATGGCGACGCGCGAGGAAGCGGATTCGACGCGCGGCCGCGCGAACGTTCTACGGTTGGCGATTTCCGGCAAGCTTGACGAAGCAGGACTTGGTGATGAGGGCGTGTTCCAGGCTCTCGATCTGTGCCTGGAATGCCGCGCGTGTAAGTCGGAGTGCCCGGTGGGCGTGGACATGGCGCGCTACAAGAGCGAATTTCTGGCCGACTACTATTCGCGCCACGGAACGCCTCTCCAGGCGCGCGTGCTGGGAAATATCGATCGGCTCTCGAAATGGGGCAGCCGCTTCTCGCCGTTGTCGAACCTGGCGCCCGCGCCTTTTATTGATTCACGCAGAAAACTTCCGGCGTGGCAGCGCGAGACGTTTTCACGATGGGCCGCGCGCCGTGATCCTCCCCGCGGGCGCAGCGTCACGCTGTTCAACGACACGTTCACCAATCACTTCGAGCCTAAGATTGGCGCGGCCGCGGTGGAAATTCTCGAACGCGGCGGATGCGCGGTCAATGTTATCCGGCCAGGATGCTGCGGGCGCCCTCTCATCTCGCAAGGCCTGCTGGCCCAGGCGACGGCAGCCGCGGCGAGGCTGATGGAAGGGCTGTTTCCCATCGCCGAGCGGGGCGAAAAGATTCTGTTTTGCGAGCCGAGTTGCCTCTCGGCGGTGAAGGAAGACGCGCCTTCGCTGTTGCGCGATGAACTTGCGCGCAAGGCTCGCGTGGTCTCCGAAGCCTGCGAGCTGTTTGAGGAATTTGCGGCAGTGCTCGACCTGCCGTTGCGAAAAGGGCCCGAACGAATTCTGTTGCACGGGCATTGTCATCAGAAATCGATGGGGATGCTGGGCGCCACCAAAGCTCTGCTGGCGAAAATCCCATCGGCCACGGTGGTCGAACTCGATGCGGGATGCTGCGGCATGGCCGGGTCGTTTGGATACACGCATTACGATGTTTCCGTGGTGATCGCCAACCGGCGGCTGATTCCAGCGGTACGTGCGATCAGCGACGGGGACGTTCTGGTCGCGCCGGGTACATCGTGCCGGAGGCAGGTTGCGGATCTGGCGGGTGCCGTCGCGATGCATCCCGCGACGCTGGTTCGCAGTCTGATGGACTGAAAGATTTTTCGCGTCTGTCCGCATGCTCACGCATGGCGGCTCAGCATCGGCATGGAGAAAAACGGAAACTCCCGGATGATTTGTTGGCATTTTAGCCCCATGCGTCAGCTTGGGGTTGATCCATGAGCGCAATAACCCCAAGCTGACGCATGGGGCTCCAGGGCGCTCATCCACTAGTGAATCGAGATCGTCACCGGAGGGCTGGTCTGCCCGGCGACGGTTAGCACCACTGGCACTTGCGTGCCGGCCGGTATGCCCGCGGGCATCGTCGTGTTCACTTGATAAAGGTCCGGGTAGCCGGGCGCCATTCCGGAGAAAGCGACGGACGCCGCGACGCCGCCGATGGTTATCGCGACGGTGTTCGCGGTGTAGGACAAGGGGCCGGCCGGCGGGGCGGGCGTTCCGGTCGGCAGAGCGGGAGTCACGGCGCCCAGGCCGTTGCAATAGATGACTAGCACATCGCCCGCGGAGGCAGGCGTTTGCGCGGTTACCAGTTGATAGGACTGCGTGGCGTCAACGATGATTCCCGGTCCCGATCCGCTGGCGTCCTGCGTATAAATTCCCGGTTGTGCCGCGGCCACCACCACGTCCTGCGGAACCGACAACGTGGTCCCGCGCTGGACAACGAGCTGCTGCTGGGTATTCGTCGCCAGGCCGAAAGGAACCTGCGCGTTCACTTGACCCAAGCCGACATATCGCAAGGGCAGTGGCTGGCCGCCCATAAGAACCTGCGTTCCATTTACCTGCGTGGGGAAAGGCGGAGTTCCTCCTCCGCCGGTGGTAGTCGCCAGGTCCTGGCCATAGATCGAAACCAGGCCGCCTGGGGAAATAAAGGCTCCCACGCCGCTGGCCGAATTCGCGACGCCCGCGGTCAACGGAGTCGCGGCGCCCGATTTCAGCGTAACGGTCAGAGTCGCGGTCCCTCCGGTGGCGGTGATTCCTTGAACCCCGATGGCAAGGTAAGTCAATTTCACCTGCTGCTGCGCGCCGTTGCGGGGCTGCCAGTTTCCGCTCCAGTTGCCGTTCCCGATGGAGGTCAGATTCACCTGCGGATCGCTATTGGAAAACGTGACCGAAACCGAGCCGCTGGTGAACGAATTGCCACAATTGTCGACCACCTTCGCCTGCACGGTCGCCGGCTGTGTGAGAGGAACGCTGGTCGTGGGATCAGTCAGCGTGGTGGGCTGTATCTGAAGGCTCGCCGAGCAGGATGTGGAAGCGAGCGGCTGTAACCGGTTAGGCGACGAACCTCCGCCCCCGCCAGTTGACACGACCGTCAGAATGCTTACTGTGCGAACGGATCCATCGGAGAACACAAATGTCAGGCTGCCGTTGTGCACGCCCGCCGGCAGATTCGCAAAATTGGTCTGGACCGCGATCTTCGCCGGCTGACCCGGGTTGACGGTGGCGCTGACAGGTGCGTATTGCAGCCATGGCGTGCCTGGCGTATCCGTGGTCAGAGTCGATTGGAAGGTGACGGGGCTCGCGCCGAGGTTCCCGAGCAGCACGATTTGCGAGCCAGGCGCGCTCGAGGCCGAGCCGACGAACGTCAGCGCCGTCGGGCTGACGGCGGGTCCAAGATGAGTGCCCGTGGCCGCGACGTTGAGCACCACCGAGACGATTTGCGGTGAATTGTCGGCGCCTTGCGCCTTGATCTGCACCTGCCCGTAGTAGTCGCCCGCGGCTAGCCCAGCCGGATTCACCGTAACGTTCACGGTCGAGACGCCGGAGACAGACGTCGCAACCGTCCCACTGGTCTGATCGATGGACAGCCATCCGGCGCCGCCCGAAAGTGTGGACACGCTGGCGGTCCACGGCATGGAGCCCTGTCCGCTGTTCAGAATTTCGAAGTTTTGCGGAAGCGGCGCGCCTCCCTGGGCGACAGCCGCGAAGGTCATGCCGACTTGCGAGAGCAGAATCTTCGGTCGCGCATCGACGATGGTCAAGGTGACGGAAAGCGTCACCGATCCCGCCGACCCTCCATTCACTGTGACCTGCGTTGAGTACGTTCCGGACGCCAGAGCGGAGGAGTTGGTGGTTAGCGTCACGTCTACCGGCGAATTGGGTGTGACGCTCAACGCGGACCCCGCGCTGGTGGTGAGCCACGGCACTGGCGGATTTCCGACCGTGGCCGTGACGGTCCCTCCACCGGTGTTCAGGACGGTAAACGTCCCGTTTGCCTCAGTCGTTCCTTGCGTCCCGCGAATGATACTGAGATTCACGGCGGATGCGCTCAGCGCCAGACTCGGCGCGATGGCCGAGGAAATATTGGCGATGACGTTGACGGTAGTCGAAGGAACGGCTGTCAGCGGCGACACGATGGTGATGTGTCCAGTGCTGGTGCCGGCGGAAAGCTGGCTGGGGTCCACGCTGACGGTGATCGACGCCGGAAGCGAGCCGACCGTTGAGGAAAGCACGATCCAGGGCGTGCTGGCGGTGGCGGTAAAGGCGAGGCCGGGAACCGATCCGGCGATCGACAAAGGCTGCGCGGCCGTAACGGACCCACCGCTCGAGGCGGCGAACGTCAAAGGGCCCGCGCTCGCGCTGAAAGTAGCCGGGGCGGCCAGGATCTCGCGAATCCGGTTATTGCGTGTGTCGACGATAAAAATGTTGCCCGCGCCGTCCATCACCACTCCTTGGGGACGGGCCAAAGACGCCGTGGTGGCCAGCGAACCATCGCCGTTCAGCCTCTCCACGCCGTCACCGGCGATGGTCTTCAGCTGACCGGAGGTCGTCAGCAGGCGAATGCGGTTATTATCGCGGTCGGCGATCATCAGGTTGCCTGCGTTGTCGAAGTTGATGCCGTAGGGGGTGAACAGCTGAACGCTGGTGGCCACGCCGTCGCCTGAGAATCCGCCCGTGCCGCTCCCGGCGACCGTGGTGATGGTCTTATTGAGGTCCACGCGGCGAATTCTGCTATTCCCTGAATCGGCGATGTAAAGATTCCCCGCCGCGTCGTACGAGACATCGGTTGGCGTGTTCAGTTGCGCCTGGGTCGCGGAAACGCCGTCGCGATTGTATCCGGCCGTTCCCGTGCCGGCGATGGTCGTGATGATGCCTTGCGGCGATATGGATCGGACGACGTGGTTGTTGGAATCGGCGAACACCAGGTTCCCGACAGGATCGAATCGCAGACCCTGTGGAACGCTCACATTGGCCTTCAGCGCTGAGCCGCCGTCGCCTTGATAACCGGATTGCCCGACTCCGGCAATGGTCGTGATTATGCCGTTGGTATCGATTTTGCGAATCCGTTCGTTGAACGTGTCGGAGAGGTAGATGTTCCCCGAACGATCTGTGGTAATTCCCTCAGGCAAATTCAGACCGGCGCTGATGGCCGGGACGTTATCAGCCGTGTAGGCCGCGCGGCCGATGCCCGCAAAGGTGGCCATCGTGCCATTCGCCAGCGTCACCCGCTCCAATAGCTGATTATTCCAATCGGCGACCAGTAAATTACCGTTCAGATCGACCGCGACGTTGGTCGGGTTGGCGAGAATCGCACTCGTTGCTGCGCCTCCGTTGGGCGAAATGGTCTTAAATCCGTTTCCCGCAATTGTGGTGATGATCCCGCTGATGCTCACCCGCCGAATGGTATTGTTGAAAAAATCGGCGATGAGGAAACTGCCGGCCGCCTCTGCCGCCACGCCGAACGGATAGTACAGCGAAGAACTGGTGGCGAGAACATTGTCGGTGCCGAGGCCGGCCTTGGCGTTGCCGGCCACCGTCGTAATCACGCCCTTGGTGTCGATTCGCCGGATCACATCGTTGTCATAGTCGACGAACAGAATATTTCCGTTCAGATCCGCCGATACCGTCCACGGCTGGTCAATCAGCGCGCTGGTGGCGGGACCATCGTCGCCGCTGTAACCCGGTTTGCCGGTGCCGGCCAGGGTCTTGATGATTCCCGATGTGTTCACCACGCGAATTACGTTGTTGGTCGTGTCGGCGATGACGATGTTGTTGCTGGGGTCCACTGTCACGCTGAGAGGGTAGGTCAACAGCGCGGCCGTCGCCGGGCCGTTGTCGCCCGAATAGCCCGGGCTTTTCGCCTTTCCGGCCACGGTTGTCAGGAGGCCATGGACGTCGATCTTGGCGATGCGGTTATTTTCGCTATCGGCGAAATAGATATTGCCCAGAGAATCCTCGGCGACGCTATAGCTTTCTCCTATCGATGCGTTCACCGCGAGGGTGCCCTCCGGCGACACCCCGTCCACGCCGTCCCCGGCGATGGTGGTGATCATGCCGTTCGAATCGATTTTGCGAATCCGGTAATTGGCGGTGTCGGCCAGGAACACATTGCCGGAGTTGTCGGCGTAAATGCCGGATGGCCCGTTCAGCGACGCGTCGATCGCCGGCCCGCCGTCTCCCGAATAACCCCGGATTCCGTTGCCCGCGAAGCGCGAGACGCTGCCTTGGGCGGAAATCTTCATCACCAGGGTGTTCTGATCGATGAAGTAGATGTTCCCTTGCGGATCGGCGGTAACCAGATTGGGCCCGATGGAGGCTTGCAATGCCGGCGTGCCGTCCGGTGGGCCCAGGGAATTGGTGCCGGCGAGCGTCGTGATCACCTGGCCTGCCAGCGGGAGGCAGCAGAACAAGACAGCACACGACTTTACGTTTGTTAGAATCATCGTCCGTTCACCCTGCCCGATTATATGCGTTTCACCACCATCTCAGATTTCGCTGCTGGCAGGAAGCGAAATGCCAGTTGTAGGAATAAGTCAGTCTCTTGCCCAACAGAACGCGAAAACCCAGCAAGGTGGCGGCGAAGAAACGCGCCCTTTGCCGACTGCACGTCGGAGGCTGATCGTAACAGCCCTGTAAGTCGAACTGGAAGTACAGCAGCCGAAACGCGTAGGCCAGCAATCCCGCCCGCGGTCCGTAGCGCCGCAGGATGCGGAAAGATTCCTCCGCGTGTTGATTGCCCGCTTTGCCCGATTGATTGTCGGCGGTGAAGTGATAAATCGAGAGCGGTTGTTCGACGGTTCTGAGCCGGGCCCGCGCGTCGCGCATGCGGCACCAGAAATCCCAGTCGAAGGCCAGCCGGAAACTGGTGTCCAGCTCTCCCAGTTTCCGATGCAGCGAACCGCGCCAGAACATGCTCGGCTGGTCGATCACGTTCTGGATCCCGATCTGGCGCCATGCGTCGTCTCTGGCCGGCGTGATTACCGTGGAACCGTCCGGAAATCGCCGCTCACAGGCGCCCAGCACCACGTCGACCTCCGGCTGTTCCCTGAAAACAGCGGCCACGCGGTGGAGCGTCCCCGGCATCAGTTCGTCGTCCGCGCACAGCCAGGCGAAAATTTCGCCGGTCGCGGCGCGAAATCCTTTGTTCAGCCCGTCAGCCTGCCCTTTATCTTTCTCGCGGATGACCCGGCTCAACCAGTCGCGATTGCGTTCGATTACCGCCTGCGATTCATCGGTGCTCATCGAGTCCACCAGGATCACTTCCAGCGCCTCGTAGTTCTGGTTCCGCAGCGACTGAAGGCAGCGCTCCAGAATGGCGCCGGAGTTGTAGTTCGGCACAATCACGGAGACACGCATGCGCTATTGCTCTTGCTGGCTTTGCTCGGCGGCCTGGGGGGCCAGCGGCTCGCATAACAGGCTCGGTCCGGTCTTGGGCATTTGGGAAAGAGTCTGCCGGAAAGCGCCCCAGTCCCAACACCACTGGATCAAGCCCGCCGGAAATCTGTCGGTCTTCATGCGGTACAGGCCGCTATTGACGACTTGCAGAACCATTCGCCACAGCTTGTCCGGCTCAATCGGCCTGCGGCTCAGTTCCTCGAGAATCACATAGGACCGGCCGTGGCCATAGAGGGTCCGCGCCAGAACCTGCATTCGAACCCGGCTGCCGCGGATGAAGTGGAACAGCCTGAGCGACGGCTGGTAGGAGCAGGCGTACCCGGCGTCCACCGCGATCCGGGCAAATAACGTGTCTTCGCCGCTCATCAGTTGGGTGCCTTTTCGGCCTAACAACCGGGCCAGTTCGTTCCGCCGCACGACTTCTACGAACTGCTCGCAAATCTGGCGCCGGCAGACCATGCCCGCCCCGATCGGCTCCCATTCGCCCCAGTGGTTCAGCCGCGAGGTGATCGGTTCGGGGCCGTTGTCGCGAATCCCCAGGCTGGGCAGAAATTTCTTCTGCCAGTCGGCGATCGGCTGCTCGTAAAGTGGCATCGCGATGCCCCCGAAGTGCCCGATCTCCGGTTCTTTCCCGGCAATCAGAAGGGCCTGTTCCAGATAATCCGGCAGGAAGTAGTTGTCGTCGTCGACGAAAACGAGAAGGTCGGCTTGCGCCTGGGAAATCCCGGTGCAACGCGCGTGCGTCAGCCCCAGCACCGGCTCCCGCACGACTATTAACTGGAGTTTGCGGTTGGCGCGCAAACCGTTTTCATCGAGCGGAGTCGCCGAATTGTTGTCGACCACGATGACCTCGAACCGGTCCTTGGCCAGCGACTGGCAATCGAGCGACGTCAGCACCCAGTCCAGGATCACCCGCCGGGGGTTATGCGTGCATACGATCACGGAGACGGAAGGCCTGTTCGCCACAATGGGGATACTAACACAATCAATGTTCGATATCATGAAACCGACCTTCGCCATGCCTGAACTCCACGTGCCTCATGCCGGCTGGTTGCGATATGAGCCGGATGACGAAGTGGCCCGGTTCCTGGCCGAGGGCTGGTTCGAGTACAAAGAGCAGGCCTTTCTCTGGCTTTACCTGCGCCCGGGCGATACGTTCCTCGATGGCGGAGCGCACGCTGGTTTATATAGCGTCGTGGCCGGGCGCGCCATGAACGACCGCGGGTCCATCGTCGCGGTCGAGCCGCACCCGGGGAGCGCTTCGCTCCTTCATCAGAATCTCGAAGCCAACGACGTCGCCTGCGGCGTCGTGCGGCAGGCCGCCCTGTTCTCGCAGTGTGGGGAGTTGTTCCTCCATGACGGCGGCCCCGGAAAGTCCGCGTACAGCAGCCTCAGTCCCGTCGATGGCTCCTCGGGCGCAGTTCCCGTGGAAGGAATCACGCTGGACGCTATGCTGAAAGGCTTGGTTCAGCTTGCGAAGCTCGACGTGGAAGGCGCCGAACTGCAGGTGCTGGCGGGCGCGGCCGAGAGCATCCGGCAAGGGCTCCTGCCGGTTCTGATCGTCGAATGCACGGAAGCGAACCTGGCTCGCTCCGGCGCCACCACCGAAACCCTTTTCATCGCCCTCCGAAATCACGGCTACACGGTCTGCCGTTTCGACGCTCTATCCTGCCGCCTTCTGGCGCGGGAATACGACGGGCCCATCGGTTATGACAATCTTTTCGCCGTCCAGCACCTTGACGCTGTGAATCAGCGCCTGGCGACGGCCGCGGAGTCCAACCGCCGCATCGCCAAGGACATCCTGATCCGCGGCGCGGCAGCCGAAAAGATCTTCATCGCCAGCAATCATCTCGATGAGGCAGTCCAATCCGCCGGCCATGCGAACTGGCGCGCCGAACAAGCTGAAAATCGCGCCGGAGCCGCTGAGCGCTGCGCCGCCGATGCGCGCTCCGCGGCCCAGGAATCGGAAAGGCGAGCCGAAGAGTCCGCTCGATCCACCGAGACTGCGTACCGCAGCCTGGGCGAAGCCAATGTTCGGGCTGAACAAGCCGGGAAACAAGCCGAAGCGGCCGCTCTCGCGCTTGCCGAGGCGCGCCAGTCGGCGGAAGAATCCGAAAGAAGGGCTGAGGCTGCCCGCCAGCGCGCCGAAGCGTCCGCTCAATCCGCCGAGGCCGCATACCGCAGCCGGGATGAAGCCAATGGGCGCGCCGAACAAGCCGGGAAACGAGCCGAAGCCGCCGCTCTCGCGCTTGCCGACACGCGCCAGTTGGCGGAAGAGACCGAAAGACGAGCCGAGGACGCTCGCCAGCGCGCCCAACAGTCCAGCGAGGCGGCAAGCCAGTCCGCGGAAGTCGCCTCCCAGACGCGCCTGCGCCTGAGCGAGGTGCTCTCCTCCCGATACCTGCGCGCGGGTTGGAAGATCGGATTGGCGAGGAAGCCCGCCTGGGTGGACAGGGAACCCGAGCCGGTTCGCGAAACCGAGATGATGCGCGCCCTGCGGCATCTCCACGAGAAAAACTTCCAGCCGCGGGTGGTCCTCGATATTGGCGCAGGGAAAGGCTACTGGAGCATCCTCGCCGGCGGATATTTTAAGGACGCGAACTTTTATCTCCTCGAACCCCTCACGGAAAATGAGCGCGATCTCCGCAGCTTGTGCGAGCGGGATCCCCGGCAGCACTATATTCCGACTGCTGTCGGCCAGGAACCCGGCGAGCGTCCGATTCACGTCTCCTCCGATCCGGATTCCTCCACCATGCTGCTGTTCCCCGGCGACGACGATGGGCGGCTGCGCCCGTTATCCATCACCACTGTCGATCGCTTATTGGAAGAAGGACGCATCGAGGCTCCAGAGCTGGTCAAAATCGACGTCCAGGGTATGGAGTTGCAGGTGCTTGAAGGAAGCACGCGACTGTTCGATCACACCGAAGTTTTTGTGATTGAGGTGAATCTGTTTGCCTTCATGCCCGGCTGCCCGCGGGTGCATGAGATCATCCAGTTCATGGCCAGCCGCGGCTATACCCTGTTCGATCTGGCCGGCTCGCTGCGGCGTCCTTTTGAGGACGATCTGGGGCAGTTGGACCTGGTGATGGTGTCGGCCAAAAGCCCGCTCATCGCCAGCAGCCGCTGGGTATGACTGGCGTGTTAACATAAGGCGTCGCGGAGAGGTGGCAGAGTGGTCGATTGCGGCGGTCTCGAAAACCGTTGAACCTTCACGGGTTCCGGGAGTTCGAATCTCCCCCTCTCCGCCATTCGTTTTTTACCCCGAAATCCCCGCCCTCGCGGACGGGGTTATAACCCCTGGCGTCAGCCTGGGGATTTTCAATCGGTGTCCGTCCGGACGTGATATAGTTACGAACTTCCGGAGGATGCTGATGAATCGCCGTTTGATCTTCCATGCCTGTCTGGCGCTGCTGCCCGCGTCACTCGCACTGGCCCAGCAGGGCCGCATCGGAGTGGCGCGCGACCAGCGCAGCATCGTGCTGAAAGGAAGCCTCAATCCCAAGGCCAGCGCGGGGGACGACCGGGGCCTGGTCGAGGACGCGCATCGAATCACAGGTATGACTCTGGTCTTAAAGCAGTCTCCAGCGCAAGAGGTGGCTTTCGCGCAGTTGCTCCAGGACCAGCAGACCCCCGGATCGTCCGACTATCACAAGTGGATCACCCCGGACCAGTACGCCGATCGTTTCGGCCTCAGCGTCGCGGACCTCGCCCATATGGTGTCGTGGCTCAAATCGCAGGGATTTTCGGTCGATTATCAGGCGCGCGGCCGTAACTGGATGATGTTCAGCGGGACGGCACACCAGGTTGCGACCGCGTTCCACACCTCCATGCACTATTTCCAGGTGGACGGCCAACTCCATTTCTCGGCCATCGGCGAACCCTCCATTCCGGCGGCTCTGGAGCCGTTCGTTCTGGCCATTCGCGGTCTCGACGATTTTCGGCTGGAGCCTCCTAAGAGAACTTTCAAGCCCTTAACCGGACCCGACTACAACAGCAGCAACGGCACCCACAATCTGGCTCCCGGCGATCTCGGCGTCATTTACGACATCAACAAGCTCTATAGCCAGAACGTCAACGGAGCCGGTCAAAACCTCGTCGTCGTCGGCCAGACCGATATTTATCTGACGGACGTCCAGAGTTTCCGCAGCATGTTCAATCTGCCCGTGAATAATCCAGTGCTGGTGCAGGTCCCCAATTCCGCCGATCCCGGCTACACCGCCGATCTGGACGAGGCGAACCTGGATCTCGACTGGGCTGGCGCTATCGCGCGCAACGCCACCATCTCCTACGTTTATTCACCCAACGTCATCACCTCGCTCCAATATGCCATCGACCAGAACATTGCTCCGGTCATCAGCATGAGCTACGGCGGATGCGAGCTGAAAATTTCCTCGAGCCCCGCCTCCACGGCCAGCGCCTATCGAACGCTCGCCCAGCAGGCCGTTGCCGAAGGCATCACCTGGTTGGCAGCCACGGGCGATAGCGGCGCGGCGGGGTGCGATGCCAGCGGTTCCGTGATGGCATCCGGAGGCCTCTCGGTGTGGATGCCGGCCAGCATTCCTGAGGTAACGGGCGTGGGCGGGACTACGTTCAACGAAGGCGTGACCAACTATTGGAGCACCACCACTGGCGCCAACGGCGCCACCGCTCTCTCCTACATTCCCGAAAACGCCTGGAACGATACTCTCGCGAACAACGGCCTCTCGTCCAGCGGCGGCGGCGGCAGCGTGTTTTACACCAAGCCTTCCTGGCAGAGCGCGCCGGGAGTGCCGGCCGATGGCGCCCGCGACGTTCCCGACCTCGCCCTCGCCGCCTCGGCCGATCATGATGGCTACCTGGTGGTCATCAACGGCAAGGTCGCCGTCTACGGTGGAACCTCGGCCGCCACGCCTGTTTTCGCCGGCATTGTCACCCTGCTGAATCACTATCTGACTTTGAACGGCGCGCAGACCGCAGCCGGATTGGGGAACATCAATCCCACGCTATATGGGCTCGCACGCAACAACCCCAGTGTGTTTCACGATGTTACGCTCGGTAGCAACATCGTGCCCTGTAAAGTGGGCACGCTGAACTGTTCCACCGGGACGCTCGGGTACTCCACCGGTCCCGGATACGATCGGGTCACCGGGCTCGGCTCGGTCGACGCCTACAATCTCGCCACTGCCTGGACCGGTCAACCCACCAACGGCACTACGACCACGTTGACGGCGAATCCGACCAGCCTGCCCATTACCTCGTCGGTGGCGCTCACCGCTACCGTGAAAGCGAGTGCGGGCACGCCCACCGGCTCCGTGAGTTTCTCGGTTGGCACGATTACTCTAGGCAACGTGAATCTCTCCGCGTCCGGCGTCGCTTCGATCACGGTCTTCGGAAGCCAGTTATCCACCGGTACCAATACCATCATTGCGTCCTACGGCGGCAGCACCGGATTTAACGGATCGTCAGGTTCGGTCGTGGTAACCATAACGGTGCCCAGCGGCGCATCGGCCGTCGTTCCGTCGGTAACGCCGAACCCCGTTTACCAGCAGCCCCCCGATTCAAACGGATATACATTCTTCTTCACCGTCTCCCTGAATGAAATCGCCGGAACCGCGACGACCCTGACGGACTTTACATTCCTCGGCACGGACTATGCGGGTAGCATCACCAGCTTCTTCGGCACGGCCAGCATTCCGGCGAATGGGAAAATTTCGGCAGCTCTCGGAGCGAGCGTCCCCACCGTTCCGACCAATGGTGTGCTGGGATTCAGCGGCAGGGATTCGAGCGGCGCCACCTGGACTCAGCAGATCACCGTTCAGTTCCTGCCCGCGCAGCAATCGGCCGCCATGGTGCTGACCAGTTCGCCTGCCACGGAAGTTCAAAACCCCACTTACGATCCGAGTTGCACGCCGTCGCATCCTTTCTTCCAGCAACTCGACCTTCAGGAACAAAACGGTTATGAAGTTCAGTTGACCCGCTTCCTGGCCGGCGGCAGCGACCTGAGCGCCAATATTCCGGACTGGTTCGGATCCTGGCGCCTCGCGCCTCTGGGCAGTTTGCAAGCCGGAATCTGCTGGAGCACCAATGCCTTGCCCACCACGCTGAATTATGAGCTCGACGGCACCGACACCAATGGCAATACGGTCACCGTCACCGCGTCCACGCCTTTCCAAGGTCCGGCGCAAAATCCCGGCGCGCTTTCGACGTCCCAACAGTCGGTCAATCTGTCTGCCGGAGCCGGCCAGACGGTCACCAACAACCAATTGTCGGTGAACGTTTCTGCCGGCCAGCAGTGGTCGCTGTTGGTGTTTCCCAATAACCAGACGACCAAATGGCTGAACATTTATCCACTCTCCGGCACCGGGCCGACACAGCTTTTCCTGACCGCTTATGCCAGCGGCCTGGCCAACGGAGCGTATACCGCGACGCTGGTCTTCCAGTCGGTGAATACCGTCCCCCAGTTCATCAACGTTCCGGTGACGTTCGTCATCGGCGCATCGAGTTTCATCAGCATCAACCAAATCGGCAACGCGGCGTCTTATGAGGCCTACGGCGCTCCAGGAATGTTGATGTACGTCGGCGGCGGCGGCCTGTCGGCGTCCTCTCAGCTTCAGATTGCGTCGAATGTTCCCTTGCCTTACTCGATTGGCGGTGTTTCGGCCACCGTCAATGGCATTCCCGCGCCCATCTACTACGTGTTAAACAGTCAGATCGTGATTCAAGTGCCCTACGAGACACCCTCCGGCACCGCTCTACTCGCCGTGAACGAAAACGGCCGCGTCGCGACTTACTCTTTTTACGTTTATCCATCTACCCCTGGGATTTTCGTCGATTCCAATAATCAGTTGGTGCCGACTGGAACCGCCAAACGAGGCTCCAGTCTGGCCTTCTTCATCACCGGCGAAGGTGACGTCACCGGAGGCCTGGCGACGGGTTCTGCTCCGTCTACCTCCATCCCCGTGAACCAGTTACCCGCCCCGCGCGGCCAGTTCAGTATGACCGTCGGCGGCCTGTCTGTAACCCCGCTGTTCGTCGGCATCCCGTACGGATTGGTTGGCGTCACCCAAGTGAACTTCACTGTTCCGGCCAACGCTCCCACGGGCCTGCAAAACGTCGTCGTAAATATGGGGGGCTACAAGAGCATCGCCGCCAAGCTCAACATCACGCCGTGAGGTGGCGTACGCACTCGTGCGTGCCGCGTCGACACTCGTGTCGATGCCCGAGCGCTTTACCGCAATGACTTGACACGACCCTCTCTAATCGCTTACCTTCAGCCGATGAAGACCCTCGCCGCTCTTATTGCGTTTACCGCCTTCGCCTCCGCCGCCCCCAAAGTCGAAATCGGCGTCATCAACGGCGCCGCGTTCCGCATCGATGTTCCCGATAACTGGAACGGAGGGCTGGTCGTCTACTGTCACGGCTACAATCAAGCCCCCATGACATTTAAAGAAGGCGCGCCGAATCCCATCGCCGCCGTCTTCTCGCAGGATGGCTACGCCGTCGTCCAATCCGGCTACGCCACCGGCGGATGGGCCGTTCAGGAAGCCGCGGTCGATACCGAGAGCCTTCGCCGCTACTTCATTTCGAAGTACGGCGTCCCCAAGGAAACCTATCTCACCGGCCACTCCATGGGCGGCTTCCTCACCATGATGCTGATGGAAGAGTATCCGCAGGTCTACGACGCCGCGATGCCGATGTGCGGGCCGCTGGCCTCCAGCGAGTCCTTCCAGTCCCGCGGAGCCTTCGACGCCATCGTTCTGTTCAACTACTATTTCCCCGGCATCCTTCCGGATCCCACGAAAATCTCCAAAGACTTCGTCTCCGGCACCGGCGACAAGGCGCTGAACGCGAAGATTACGCAGGCGCTCGACTCCGCCCCCGACAAAGCCGCCGCCCTTCGCCATCAGAACAATTTGAAAGCCAACAAGGACCTTGCCGGCACGCTGACGTTTCTCGTCTACCTGGTGAAGGAACTGAACGAACGCTCCGGCGGCAATCCGTTCGATAACCGCAACGTGATTTACAGCGGCACTCTGGACGACAACACGCTGAACAGCGCCATCCCCCGCTACGCGGCCGATCCGGCGGCAGTGGCATATCTGCGTGCAAATTACACGCCCAACGGCCGCATCGCCAAGCCCATGCTGGCCATCCACACGACCTACGATCCTCTGGTTCCCGTGACCATTCCCAATACCTATTCCACTCTGGTCGAGCTTGCCGGAACCCAGAGCCTGTTCGTGCAGCAATTCGTGAAACACGACGGCCATTGCGCCATCCTCCCCGCCGAGATGTCCAAAGGCTTCGCCGAACTGCGCGAATGGAAGAAAAATGGGGTCCGCCCCATGGGCGGCGAGCTGAAATGACATCCCCTCCTTTAGAGTCGGGGTTCCGTGACTGCCCCGGATTGGCCTCAGAATTTCAACGGAACCACGACTGTCAAGGAGGGGATAGCCACTTAGTCCAGTGCGAGCCTTATTCACTCTGATTCTGACTGTTTCCGGCTTCTGGGCAGTCGAGTTCGCCATATTTCACACCGGCGCGTATTCCCTGATCTTGCGCCACGATTCCTCCACCGGGTCGGTGGAGACCTATGTCCGTAACGAACTGAAGCGGAACCGCGGCACGGCGCGCCAGGTCCTCACTATCGGCGATTCGCGGACGGGCTTTTTGCCGCGCTACGCCAACGATTTACAGACCGGCTACCAGTTCGCCTCCATCGCCCTGGGCGGTTCCACTCCACGCGACTGGTATTACATGCTGCGCGGCGTCGATCCCAAAGCCGACCGCTATTCGGCCATCGTCATCGCCATGAACGACTTCGAAGATTCGGAAATCTTAGAAGATTATTCGGTTCGCGCCACCGATCTTTATTACGTGATCGGGCGGTTGAAATACTCCGATATCCCTTATTTCGCAAAATCCTATCAGCACGACCCGAAACTTGAATGGGCCGCTGCCCGCGGCATCGTTTTGAAAGGTCTGATCTACAAACGCGATTTTCAGGACTTCCTGCTTCACCCCGCTGACCGCATCGCCATGGCGCAACTGGCGCGCAAGGATTCCTATCTCTGGTATTACAACTACGTCGGCACTAATTCGAGCATGGAGGGCGTCGAGGTCGATTGGCCCAACCGCACCGTGACTGTCCCGGTGGGATTTACCCAGGCGCAAAAAACGGCGTACGAATATCAATTCCTGGCTCCCCGGCTCGAGTATACCGGTGTTCGCACCGCGTATCTGCACCAGTGGCTGGGGAAAATTTACGAGCATTATCGAGTGTCGAAAACGCGTCTGATTTTTCTTCATCTGCCGCGAGGGCCGTTTGTCCGTCCCGACCAGCCGGCGTTCAATCCGCACAGCTCCATCCGGGAGCTTGCGCATCAGCCCGGAGTGATCCTGTTGCCCGAACGTCTTTTCGAATCGATCGAACAACCAAGCCTGTTTGTCGATCAAATGCACATGAACGGCCCCGGCAGCGCACAATTTTCCCGCACCCTGGCGAAAGAAGTCAGTCACCGGCTCGATGCTCTTTAATACTTCGGAATTCTTTGTCTTCCTGGCCATCGTGCTGGCGGTGTTTTACGCCTCACCGAAGGCGTTACGCCGCGTCATTCTGCTGGTTGCCAGCTACGTCTTCTATCTCAGTTGGAATTACAAATTCGTCATCCTGCTGCTCGGTCTGACGGTGGTCGATTACGGCGCCGCGATCGCCATTGAACGCGCGTCAGCGGCTCGCAAGAAACCATTCCTGCTGATCAGCCTGGCGGCTAATCTGGGGATGCTCGGGTTTTTCAAATACTACAATTTCTTCGCCGATAACCTGGCCCAGTTGCTGCGTTTCCCGCCTCACTCGTGGACGTTTTCCATCATCCTGCCGCTCGGCATCAGCTTTCATACGTTCCAGAGCATTTCCTACGTTGTCGACGTGTATCGAGGCGAGCAGAAGGCCATTCGCAATCCGATCGACTATGCGTTGTTCATCTCTTTTTTCCCGCAACTGGTCGCCGGGCCGATTGTCCGCGCCGAGGAGTTCTTCGCCGACCTGTTTTCCTGGAAGCATCCCAGCCAGGAAGAAGTTCTGCGCGGCGTGCTCCTCGTCACGCTCGGTCTGACCAAAAAAATCGTCTTCGCCGACCAGTTCGCGCAGATCTCCGATTCGTATTTTCAGCATCTCGCCGATCACCCCGGAGGCTTCGCTGCCTGGAGCGGCGTGCTTTCGTTCGCGATGCAGATTTTCTTCGATTTTTCGGGCTATACCGACATGGCCATCGGCATGGCTCTGCTGCTGGGCTTTCACTTCCCGGTTAACTTCCGTCGCCCGTACCTGGCCTTCAGCATCACCGACTTCTGGCATCGCTGGCACATTTCGCTGTCGCGCTGGCTGCGCGACTATCTATACATCCCGCTGGGCGGCAATCGTCACGGGCGCTGGATGACGTATCGCAACCTGATGCTGACCATGTTGCTGGGAGGCCTGTGGCACGGCGCAAGCTGGAACTTCGTCATCTGGGGCGGTTATCACGGCGGGCTGCTCAGCATCGAACGAATAATGGGCCGCCGCGAATTTGAGAAGAAGCCTCCACTGTGGCTCTATCCTTTGCGTGCGCTGATCACTTTTGGCCTGGTATGCATCGGTTGGGTCTTCTTTCGCGCGGCGACATTTGCCGATAGCCGCTACGTCATCACCCAACTGTTCCACGGCGGCAAGCAGTTTCAGGCCTTGCTGCCCCGCTGGATGGTCTATATGACCGGCGTGTCCCTGCTGATCGCGATCATTGAAGAAAAGTTCGAGTGGACCGAGCGCCTGTCGCGAGGCTCAGCCTGGGCCTACGCGGCCTTCATGATCCTGTTGCTACTGACTATCGAGTTGATTGGCGTAACCGAAAAAGCTCTTCCGTTCGTCTATTTTCAGTTTTAAAAACCCACAACATAACGCTTTCAACCGGCCTCTGAGTGCGGATTCTCCGATTACCCTTGCCGCAGAAAGGGGATCATACATGGGAGAACCTGTTGTGGTGTGGCCGCCCGTTAACTAAGCGGTCTTGACAGAATGCTCGGTTTCCGATATAACGGAAGCCGAGCTATAAAAGATAATCTCAGCAGTTTTGTTCCGCTGTCGCCCGCCGCGTTGCACATCCTTCTGGCGCTGGCCGGCGAGGATATGCACGGCTACGGAATCATGCAGGAGGTGACACGCCAGTCGGAAGGTGTGTACAAACTGGGTCCGGGCACGCTGTATGACAATCTGCAGCGGCTGATGGATCAGGGGATGGTCACGGAAATTTCCAGCGACGGTCCTCGACGGCGGACTTACCGGCTCAGCCCCTTGGGCCGAAAAGTACTCTCGACCGAGATTTCGCGTCTGGAAGGCGTGGTGCGCGAGGCGCGCGTGCATTTGCGGAGGGTCTAATGCGCTGGTGTTACATTCTCCTGCTTCGTTTGCATCCAAGAGCTTTCCGGCAGCGGTTTGGCGACGAGATGCTGGCGATTTTCGATCAGCAAGGTGAAAACGTCTCGCTGATGGCGGATGCCACTTTGTCGCTCGCCCGGCAGTGGATCGTGAGGCAGCCGTCGTTTGCGTTTTCTCCCACCACGGCGCCTGACGGCGTGCCGCTGTTCTATTCGGCCGAGGCCGAGATTCCGCGATTCAGCGCGCTGATGCCGGGGGTGCTGATCACGCTCCTCGCATTCGGCATGATTTGCTTCGTGATAGGCCATCGCTGGCGGCACACGCATTTGCTGGTCGGCTCTCATCATCCGAGCCCGTCGCACTTGCTCGGCGCGCACACGGACGCGCAACCTGTTTCTGACTTACCGGCCGAAGTGAAGGTGCAGCCATACCCGTTCCATCCTCCGCGTTCTGCGTATTTCCGTTTTCTGCTGGTGCTGGGCGCGTTCGATGTAGATCAGGACAACGTGATTTCGGCGGAGGAGATCGACAATGCTCCGGCTGCGCTGTGGAGGCTCGACAAAAATCACGACGGGATGTTGAGCGCCGAGGAATGCGGTCTTAAGCCCGATCCCAATCTCGATCCTCTGAAGCTAGGGAGTGGGCGGCTGACGTTCATGCGCGTGCATCCGGTACTGGCGGCGCTGGACGCGAATCACGATGGAGTCATTTCAGAGAGCGAAATTCGAAACGCCGCGGCCGCGCTGAGGACTCTCGATGCAAATCACGACGGCAAGCTGACGGAGCGCGAACTGTTGCCGGACCAGTCCATCGCAATGGCGGCGGGCATCATGGAAATGCTCGACAAGAACGGCGACGGCAGGATCACCAGGGACGAAAGACGCGGTTCGTTTGCCGCGGAGTTGTTGGATCGCGCGGACCGGGATGGGAAGGGGTACGTGACGGAGGAAGATCTGGTGATCGCGATCCGCAGCACGGCGCGGCCCGACAAATGATTGAACCGCGTGTCGCGGTCACCTCAGTTGCCAGGTGCATTCCCGGACGTCCAGAGTTGTGCTTTGAAGTCCTCAATTGAGGCATTGTCCGGGATGCCTAGGTCTTCTCGGATGTGCCAAACCATCTGCGACAGCAGAACGTCGTGCCGATCGACGGAACGGTTCGGATTCGAAGTTCTGATTTCATCTCGGAAAGCATTGAGAGCATCCAGGGCGCTCTTCGAGGCAATAAGGCAAAGCGTATTACAGGCGGAGGCAAAGCGCCTCTGCCCATCGGCCGTCGAGTCTGTTCCAACAGTCCCGCTCAGCGATTGCACGAGTTCTTTGTAAAACTCGAACTTGTACCTCCGCCATTCGGCTTCGCGTTCTTTGTACTTGGTGATGAAGAATGTGGCGGGCGCCGCGATGATCGCGGCGCTCGCGGATATGATCGCAACGGTTACGAGCGTATCCATTGCAACAGCTTATCGCCAAATTGTCCATCCGCATCTCGGATCGTCAGCCTCGCGTCGACACTCTCGAAAGCACAGGAGCCCGCGTTAGCCCCATGCGTCAGCTTGGGGTTAAGTCAATGACCGAAATAACCCCAAGCTGACGCATGGGGCTGGACGGAACGTTTTCATCACTATCAGCGCGTCCGTGCCGCCAAGAAGGCCATGATCAATCCACTACCGAACTCCAGCCACGACGATTTAGGTCCCAGTAAATGACCGCGCCGCCGAGCAGGCCTAACGCCAGCAAACCAAGGCCGATGCCGGTTTCTTTCAGTAACAATTTGCCCACGCCAAACAAGACTCCGTAGATCAGCACGCAGCCGGAGATCCAGTCGAGCAGGTTGGAAAGGCCGTCGCGCGACGGGTTTACATCGGGGGCCAGGCGCGCGATAGGCTGCCAGCCGAAGAACGACGGATGCGTGCGGCGGTAAAAGGCAACCAGAACATCGTCGGGCTCCGGCTTCGTCAGGAATGTGGTCGAGAGCCAGACAACCGTGGTGATGCCGACGGTGACTATCATGACGTAAGCGAAATCGACAGGCTTGTCGGTATCGAAATGATAGACGGCTTGCAGCGTAACCGACACGATGAACGCGGCGATCATGGCCGACACCTCGCTCCAGGCGTTGATCCTCCACCAATACCAGCGGAACAGCAGCACGCTGCCGGTTCCGGCTCCGGTGACGATCAGCAGTTTCCAGGCGCCGGAGATGGAGTCCATGTAAAACGTAACGCCGGCCGAGACGAAGGTCAGCAGGATGGTCGCAAGCTGCGCGACGACGACGTAGTGATGATCGTCGGCCTTTGGTTTCAGGAAGCGGCGGTAAAAATCGTTGACGATGTAGCTGGCGCCCCAGTTGAGTTGCGTCGCGATCGTCGACATGTAGGCGGCGGCGAAGGCGGCGACCATCAGTCCCCGGAGCGACGGAGGCAGGTAGGCGATCATCACGCGGATGTAGCCGGTTTCGGGGTCCTTCAGGCCGGGGAATAAGATGAGAGAAGTGAGCGCCACGAGAACCCACGGCCACGGGCGCACGGCGTAATGCGCGATGTTGAACCACAGCGTGGCGAGCAGCGAATTCTTTTCATCTTTCGCGCAGAACATGCGTTGGGCGATGTAGCCTCCGCCGCCGGGCTCGGCTCCGGGATACCAGGTGGCCCACCAGTTGAGCGAAATATAGACGAAGAAGGTGATCATCGGCATCCAGGCGGAATCGAGGTCGGGGATGAAGCTGAGGACGCTGCCCTGGTTGCCTCGCGTAGCGTCGATGGCGAGGAGCTTTATCTTCATCTGGTCGATGCCGCCGACGGCTTGGACGGCGAAGACGGCGAGAGCGATCACCATGGACATCTTGATGACGAACTGGAACATATCGGTCACCAGGACGCCCCAGAGTCCGGACAATGTCGAGATTCCGGCGGTGAGCGCGATCATGCCGATCACGATGGCCAGCGCTTGCAGTTTCGTCACGCCGAGGATCAGCATCAGGATATCGACCATGGCTTTATTGACCCAGCCGAGGATGATGCAGTTGATGGGGATGCCCAGGTAGAGGGCGCGGAAGCCGCGTAAGAACGCCGCGGGCCGCCCGGAGTAGCGGATTTCGGCGAACTCGACGTCGGTCATGACGCCGGAACGCCGCCACAGGCGAGCATAGAAAAAGACGGTCATCATGCCGCTGGCGACGAAGCACCACCACAGCCAGTTTCCGGCGATGCCTCCTTTTGCGACCATTCCGGTAACAGCGAGAGGTGTATCGGCGGCGAACGTGGTCGCGACCATCGAAGTCCCGGCCAGCCACCACGGCACATTGCGGCCGGAGAGGAAAAATTCGTTGACGCTGGAGCCGGCGCGGGACTTGTAATAGAACCCAATGCCGATGTTGAAGGCGAAATAAAGGGCGACGACCATCCAGTCGAGGGGTGTGAGTTGCACTAGCGGATTAGTATACAGGGAAGCGTCGGCGCTCATGTTTTGCGGCGGGAATGCCGATCAAAGCGAACAGGGCATGGCGCAAACAGCGATCGAAGAATCGGCGGGCGAAACTTCCACCAGGGCCGAAAGGAAACTTCGTGGCGCGTTTTGGATCGCGTCGGCGTTGGCGCTGCTGGCGCTGGTTTCGAGCGCCTTCACGGCGTATCGATCGGCGAACGATTTTTCTCCGGCCGAATCCGTCATCGCCGCGCAGTCGATGATGCTGGTCGACGACGGGACTCTGTATTACGATCTGAACCGCTATCCCTATACGGTGTGCGCTTACATGCCGGTTTTTTACCTGATCGAGGCGGGGTTGGTCCGGGCGCATTTCACCGCGTTTCACGGCGGACGCGCGGTCAGCATTGCCGCCTGGTGCGGACTGGTGGCGATGGTGTGGAATCTGGTCCTGCTTTACACCTCCGACCGGAACGCGGCGTGGCTGGCGGCGATTTTGTCTGCTTCCAGCTCCCTGCTGCTGTTCTGGGGCAGCATTGCGCAGACGGATACGCTCGCCGTCTTCTTTGCCGTGACCGCTTTTTTTCAATTTTCGAAGTATCACGTGCGCGGCGACGCGACTCTGGTTTGGGCCGGTGTTTTCGCGGCGCTCGCGCTCTTCACAAAACAGACCATGCTGGCAGCGCCCTTGGCGATCTTCATCGCGCTTTGGCTCCGCGACAGAAGGCGCGCGATTTGGTTCGCCTTGTTATTCGGCGCAACTGTGGGCGGGGCGGTTCTGATCGTGAATCAAAGGCTGCGCGGACATTTTCTCGCGGATACGGTGCTCGCGAACATGAACCCGATGAGCGTCACAAAGGTTGCCGACCAGCTGCGGGCGTTCGCCTCGGTCTCGGGATGCATGGCGTTGGTCGCGGCGGTGGGCTGTGGACGAATGATCCGCACGCGAAGCGCTGCCATTTGGATTTACATCGTGCTGGCCGCGGTCGTCTTCTTGGCGACCGCGCCTAAGATCGGTTCCGACACGAATTACCAGATCGAGCTAACGGCGATACTGGCCGTCGCCTGCGGCATCGCCCTGCATGAACTGAGTTTCTTTCCACTGCTGTTTCAGGGCAGCAAGAAATGGGTGACGCTGCTGCTGCTGCCGGTGGCGGTTCACGCCGCGGTCGGTTTGCGCGCAACCGCGAACAACGTGATCTTTCGCTGGGCGACGGAAAACCAGTCGCGCGCCGCGGTAGAAGAACTCCGCCCCTACATCGCGCCTACTGGAGGCCGCGTTCTTTCAACCGACTATAACGCGATGGTCCGGTTGCGCGGGAGGCTCGACGTCGAAACGTTCGTTTACAGCATGCTGGTGTTGGCCAAAGGGGTCGATCCAGAGCCCGTGCGACGCGATCTTGCGCGCGCCGCATTTTCGACGGTCATCCTCGGCGAAAATGTCTTTGACCCGAAGCATTGGTCGGGCCCGGAGATGATCGGTTTGCCCGAAAGCCAGCTTGCGGAAATCCGCCTGCATTACCGGCTGGCGAAGCACGTCGAGGGCCCCTTCCTCGACGGCGACTACGTCTATCTCCCGATCCCATAACGACTTCCCGGCGGGGCTCTTAAGATTTCCAGCGTTTCCGCCGATCATGTCGAGGAGATGTGGAACGGCAAAACGGTCGCGGTAATCTTTCCGACGTATAACGAAAAAGACTCCATTCGCGAGGCGACGCTCGACTTTCTCCGGCCCGGCTACGCCGACGAGATCATCGTCGTGAACAACAACGCAGCGGAGGGGACTTCCGAGGAGGTTGCGGGCACCGGCGCGCGAGAGATGTTCGAATCGAAGCAAGGCTACGGCCACGCGCTGCTCCACGGCATCGACCATTGCACCGCGGATCTGATCGTCCTGGCCGAGCCGGACGGCACGTTCAGCGGAAACGACCTGCTGAAGTTGCTGGCGTACTCGGACGACGTGCCGGTGGTGTTCGGAACGCGCACCAGCCGCGAGTTCATATGGACCGGCGCGAACATGGGCCGATTCCTGCGAATTGGAAACTGGGCCGTCGCCAAAATGACGGAGCTGTTGTTCAACACCACGATCCTCACGGACATGGGGTGCACCTATCGGCTGTTCAGCCGCCGGGCGATGGATAGAATCCGTCCGCATCTCACCATCGGCGGTTCGCACTTCGGGCCGCAATTGCTGATGGAGGTGGTGGCGCACAAAATTCCCTTCACCGAGATTCCGGTGAACTATCGCAGCCGCGTCGGAGAATCCTCGGTCACAGGGGATTTATGGAAGGCGTTCCTGCTGGGGATAAGGATGATCGCGCTGGTGCTGGAATATCGCTTTGGGATGCGCAAAGCCCAGCGCACTTTGTGGGAGCGCACCACGCGCGCGCACCCGGGCCAGGCGCCGTCCGCTCCCGTGTATCATTCGTAAAACGCGCACAAAAGACACTGTCTTGGATACCTAACCCCCTGAATCCTGTCGATTCCGAGGGGGTTGCCGTTTTTGATATCTTCAATAGCGCTAGAGGATCGCCATGAATATCAACCTTACGATCAATGGGAAGCCTTATTCCCACGATGTGGAGCCCCGACTGCTCCTGATTCATTACCTGCGTGAAGTGGTCGGCCTGACCGGGCCTCACATCGGTTGCGAGACGTCGCTGTGCGGCGCTTGCACGGTCGAGATGGACGGGAAGGCCATCAAAAGCTGCACCATGTTCGCGGTGCAGGCCGACGGGGCGAGCGTCACCACGATCGAAGGCCTCGCGGTGGACGGGAAACTCCACGCGATGCAGGAGGCGTTCTGGAATGAGCACGGGGCGCAATGCGGATTCTGCACGCCGGGCATGATTATGGCGTCCAAGCAGATTCTGGATCGCAATCCGCATCCGACGGACGAGGAAATTCGGATGGGCCTCGAAGGCAACGTCTGCCGGTGCACGGGGTATCAACACATCGTGAACGCGGTGCGTGCGGCGGCGAAGGCGGGGGCATAAGAACATGGCTACCACAACTGCAAAACCCGAACTGCTGGTCGGGAAGAGGCTGCGGCGGCGTGAGGATCCGCGGCTGATCACGGGCACGGCGACTTACGTCGATGACATGAAGATGCCGGGGATGCTGTACGCCGTAGTGGTGCGGAGTCCGCACGCGGCGGCGAAGATCCGGTCGATGGATATTTCGGCCGCGGCGCAACACCCCGGTGTTGCCGCGGTGTTCACGGGCAAGGATACGGAAAAGGTGGGGCCGGTGCCGTGCGCGGCGTCGCTGCCGGGGTTGCGGGTACCTCATCATTACATTCTGGCGCCGGAGCGGGTTTATTTCGTCGGTCATCCAGTGGCTGTCGTCGTGGCAGCCGACCGCTACATCGCGAAAGACGCGGCCGATTTGATCGAGATCGACTGGGACGTGACCGACGCCGTTGCCGATCCCGAAAAAGCGATTGCGGCGGGCGCGCCCGCGGTACATCCGGAATGGCCCGATAACAAGGCGTTCGATTATCACCAGGAAGGTGGCGAAGTCGACAAGGCTTTCGCCGAGGCCGACGTGATCGTGAAGCAGCGCATCACCAGCCAGCGGCTGATTCCGACGCCGATGGAGACGCGCGGCGTGGTCGCGGAGTGGCGCGCGGCGGACCGGCAACTGAATTTGTATTCCTCGACGCAGATTCCGCACCTGATGCGGTCGCTGGTGGCGCAGATGCTTGGGTTGGAGGAAAACCGGGTGCGCGTGGCGACGCCGGAGGTCGGCGGAGCGTTCGGGTGCAAGCTGAACGTGTACGCCGAAGAAGCTCTCATGGGTTTCGTTGCGATGAAACTGAATAAACCGGTGAAGTGGATTGAGTCGCGGCGCGAGAATTTTCTGTGCACGATTCATGGACGCGGGCACGTGGATTATTACGAGGTCGCGGCGAAGAAGGACGGCACCATCACCGGCATCAAGCTGCTGATCATCCAGGATCTGGGCGCCTATCATCAGTTGCTGACGCCGGCGATTCCGACTCTGAGCGTGCTGATGATGCCGGGGCTGTATAAGACGGCGAATATCCGCGCAGACATTATTGGGGCATTCACCAATTGCGTGCCGACCGATGCATATCGCGGCGCGGGCCGGCCGGAAGCGACGCACGGGATCGAACGGATGGTGGATATTCTGGCAGCGGAATTGAAGATGGATCCGGCCGAGATTCGCCTCAAGAACTTCATCCAGAAAGAAGATTTTCCGTTCCCGACGGCGACCGGCCTCACCTACGATACGGGCGATTATTCGCTGCCTCTCAAGAAAGCTCTGGGAATGGCGGGGTATGAGGAGTTACGCGCGGAGCAGGCGGAGAAACGGAAGAAGGGTGAACTGATGGGCATCGGCATCTCGACATACGGCGAGATTTGCGCATTCGGTCCGTCGCCGGCCACGGCCGCGGGCGGATGGGAAAGCGCGACGGTGAAGATCGATCCGTCGGGCAAGGTGACGGTGATGACCGGTGCCTCGCCGCACGGGCAGGGCGAGGAAACGACGTTCGCGCAGATCGCGGCCGATGAATTGGGCGTCGATATCGACGACATCCTGGTGCTGCACGGCGATACGGCGATTGTGCAGTACGGCATCGGTACCTTCGGCAGTCGAGGCACGGCGGTGGGCGGCACGGCGGTGTACTTCGCGTTGCAGGATTTGAAGGCGAAGATCAAGAAATTCGGCGCGATGCTGCTGGGTTCCGACGACGTGACGTTTTCCGGCGGCCAGGTAATTTGTAACAAGACCGGCGCGTCGAAAACGATTCAGGAAATCGCGGGCGCGACTTATCGTGCCTTGACTTTGCCCGTGAATACTGAGCCGGGATTATTCGCGACGCACTTCTGGGAGCCTCCGAACTTCACGTTCCCGTTCGGCGCGCACATCGTGGTTTCAGACATCGATCGCGCGACAGGCGAAATCAAGATCCGCAGGTACATCGCCGTGGACGATTGCGGAAATATTCTAAATCCGCTGATCGTCGACGGGCAGGTGCATGGAGGCGTCGCACAGGGGCTCGGCCAGGCGCTGTGGGAGCAGGCGGTATACGACGATAGCGGCCAGCTTGTCACCGGCGAGATGACCGATTACGCGCTGCCGCGCGCACACATGATGCCGTGGATCGAGAGCGATCACACCACCACGCCGACGCCCGTGAATCCGCTGGGCGTGAAAGGCGTGGGCGAAGCCGGAACCATCGGCTGCTCGCCCGCGATGGTGAATTCGGTGGTGGATGCGCTGTCCCCTCTGGGTGTCAGGCACATCGACATGCCGATGACGCCCGAGAAAATCTGGCGGCTCATAGAAGGAGCCAGAAGCCAGGAGCCAGTAGCCAAAATGGGGGAGAAGTTATGATCGCGCAGGCTTTTGAATACACCGCTCCGAAGACGCTGGACGAAGCTTTGGAACTTTTGGCGGAAGGGGCGAAGCCCTTGTCCGGTGGTATGAGCCTGATCCCGATGATGAAGCTGCGCCTCGCGGCTCCGGATCACCTGGTGGACCTGGGGCGGCTGAAGGATCTCAATTATATTCTCGACGCAGGCGGCTCCCTGCACATTGGCGCGACGACCACGCACCAGCAAGTGGCATCGTCGGCGCTGGTGCGCGCGAAATGTCCGCTATTGGCGCAAGCCGCGGCCGGAGTGGGCGATCCGCAGGTGCGCAATCGCGGGACCATCGGCGGTAGTGTCGCGCATGCCGACCCTTCGGCCGATTATCCGGCCGCGTTGCAGGCGCTGGAAGCCAAGTTCGTGCTGAAGGGCGCGAAATCGGAGCGCACGGCCGCGGCGGCGGACTTCTTTCTCGACACGTTCATGACGGCGCTGGAGCCGGGCGAGATCGTTCGCGAAGTGATCGTCCCGGTGGAGGATGCGGGCACCGGAACGTACTATGAAAAAGTGGTGCAGAAAGCCAGCGGATTCGCGGTCGTCGGGATCGCGGTGAGGATTAAGAAAGGGTGGGCGCGCGTCGGCGTGACCGGTCTGTCCAATCACGCGTATCGCGCTTTGGCGGTGGAGAAAGCGCTCGAAGGCGGGGCGGACGTTCAACACGCGGCGGCGATGGTTGCTGAAGGCGTCGATGCCAACTCCGATCTGCACGCTTCGGCCGAGTATCGGACGCATCTGGCGGTGGTTCATGCCGCACGGGCGATTCTGGCTGCCATGTCGAGGATGGCTTGAAGATTTCGGGCAATTATACCCTCGCTGCGGCGCAGGAAAAAGTCTACGCGCTGATGCAGGATCCGACTGTCCTGGCGCGCGCCATTCCTGGCTGCGAAGGCCTGGAAAAGATCGGAGACGACGAGTACCGCATGAAGATGAAGATGGCGCTGGCCAGTTTTTCCGGCGCCTTCGAGGGGAAAGTGCGGATTACCGATCAGGTTCCGCCGGCTAGTTTCCGGCTGGTGGTGGAGGGGTCGGGGAAGCTGGGGTTCATGAAGGGCGACGGGCTTTTGAAGTTGTCGGCCAGCGGCGAGGGGACGGAAGTGGCGTACGAAGGCGACGCGCAGGTGGGCGGAACCATGGCCGCGGTGGGCCAGAGGCTGATCGACGGCACGGCGCGCATGATGATCAAGCGATTTTTCGACAAGCTGGCGGAAGAGGCGGCTGGGTCCGGTTGATCCCCGGGCTTACGCCACGGGCTATAACCCCGCGCGTCAGTGCGGGGATTGCAGTCTCACGCGGGTAAAATAGCCGTGCTCAGCCAGAATTCTTCGAGCGACCGGCCGAGCTGCACTAAGTGTTCGATGTCGAGCGGCTTCGGGACGTAGCAGTTGGCGTGAAGATCGTAGGCGCGCAGGACATCCTCGGTGCTGGTGGACGTGGAGAGGATCACCACCGGAATCTGCCTCAGTGCTTTGTCCTTTTTGACCTCCGCGAGCACTTCGCGGCCGTCCTTGCGGGGCAGATTCAGATCGAGAATGATGAACGCCGGGCGAGGGCTTGTGGAATACTCTCCCTGCTGGCGAAGAAACGCCAGCGCCTGCTCGCCGTCGCGCGCGATATTCAAGCGGCTGGAAAATCCGCTCTCTTTAAAGGCTTCTTGAATTAACCGGATATCACCGGGGTTATCTTCGACCAGAAGAATCTCGACAGGATTACGGTGAATGGGGTTTTTATGAGACATTTGCCTGCGGCGGAACAAGGGTAGTGGCGATGAGGCACGACTAATCTCATCTGCCCGAGGTCTAGTTTTAAGACGAAGCATTTTGCACCTTGGTTATCCCTTCCAATCTGCTGTTTGCCGCATTGGTGGTTGCCATTTCGGCAGAGATGGAGAAATGAAAAGTCGATCCCGTGCCGGGTTGGGATTCGACCCAGATCCTTCCGCCGTGTCTTTCCACGATTTTTCTGGTGATGGCCAATCCGATTCCCGAACCGGAGTATTGCTCGGAGTTATGAAGACGTTCAAAAATACGGAAGATACGATCGCGATGGTGCGGTTCGATGCCGATGCCGTTATCTTTCACCGAGAAAATCCAATCGCGCCCCTGTCGCTGGGCGGAAATATAAACTTGGGGCGCTGTATCTTTTTGGAATTTGATGGCATTGGCGATTAGGTTTTGAAAGACCTGGGTGAACAGCACCGGATCGACGGCGATGGTGGGCAGCGGATCGACGGCGATTTGCGCCTTTGACTCCTCGATGGCCGTTTTGAGGTTGGCGAGTGCATTGTCCAGGAGTAATCCGGCCTCCACAATCTGGTGGTTGGCGCTGTTCGTGCCGGTCCGGGAGAATTCGAGCAGGTCCTTGATCAGCGCTTTCATTCGTTTGGCTCCGTCAACCGCGAAGTGTATGAATTCCCGTCCGTCGTCGTCCAGACGATCGTTATAGCGGCGCTCGATCAGCTGAAGATAGCTGGTCACCATGCGCAGAGGCTCCTGCAGATCGTGCGAGGCGACGTGGGCGAACTGTTCGAGCTCGGTATAAGACCGGCGAAGTTCCCGATTAACGTGTTTCAGCTCGTCGGCGGCCTTCTTGCTCTCGGTAATATCGTTGATCATTCCGAACAGGATCGGCCCTTCCGGAAGATTCACGTGAGAGACCCCGGCGGTGTAAGGGAACTCGCTGCCGTCCTTGCGCCGGAAAGCGCGCTCCCCGTTTGGATCCTCTTCCGTTCCGATCGTCGCGTCCGTGAAGGCGCGTTCGATGCGGTCGAGGTAGCCGGACGCACGGCGCTCCGGATAGAGCATGGCAACCTGCTGTCCGAGCATTTCTTCCCGCGAGTAGCCGAACATCTGCTCGGTCCGGAGATTGACCATCAGGATGCGGCCGTCCTTGGCGATCCCGAGAATCGGCTGAGAGGCGCCCTCAAAGCAGGCCCGGAATTTTTCCTCGCTGGCCTTCAGTTCCGCATTGGAGCGGCGCAGTTCATCATTGATCCGTTTGATCTCGTCTCCTGCCTTTTTGCTCTCGGAGATATCAGTGAGCCATCCGAAGACGACCGGGCCCTCCTGAAGATTGACCTTGGAAATCTCGCTGCTATAAGGGAACTGACTCCCGTCCTTGCGCCGGAGGAGCTTGTCTCCGGGCTCGGACTTCAGGACCTCCTGCCCCGCGAACGCTAGCTGGCGATGGGCCTTATGCTGAGCGACGCGGTGCTCCGGCACAAGCATCTCTAAAGGATGCCCGAGCATTTCCTCGCGCGTGTATCCCAGCATTTCCTCCGTCCGGCGGTTCACCAAAGTAATTCGCCCGTCGTTTGCGATCCCCAAAATCGCCGGTGCGGCTGCTTCGATGACAGAGCGAAATCTTTCTTCGCTCGAGCGTAGTTCCGCGTTTCGCTGGCGCAATTCGCCGTTGATCCTTTCGAGCTCCGCGGCCGCCTTTTTGACGTCCGAGACATCCTTTACCAAGGCGAATGCCAGCGGGCCGTCCGGGGTGTGGACATGGGTAAGCCCGATGTCGGCGGGAAACTCGGTAGCATCCTTGCGCCGGCCGAAAAGCCCGATCTCCGTACCCATATGTCGCACGCGGGGTCTGTTGAAAAACTCCGCGGTCTCGGCGGCATGGCCGGCGCGAAAACGATCCGGCACAAGCAGACCAAGCTCCATGCCCAGTAGTTCCCCGCGGGTGTATCCAAACATCTGCTCGGTGCGCCGGTTGACCAGTATGATGCGGCCTGCGGCCGATACGCCCAGGATCGCCTCGGAAGCGGCCTCGACAAAGGAGCTGAGCTTGTTTTCGCTGGCCGCCAGTTCGGCCGCTGTCCGCCGGCGCTCGGAAATGTCGCTGACCATGCCGAAGGCCTGCGGACCCCCGGGAGTATTCACGTAGCTGAGCCCGATTTCAATCGGGAACTCGGTCCCATCCTTGCGGCGGCCGGCAAGTTCCATTCCGGCGCCCATGGGGCGGATTCTAGGTTCGGCGAAATAATTGGCGCGATGGCCAAGGTGGCCGGCGCGAAAACGCTCCGGCAGGAGAATTTCCAGCTCCTGGCCGAGAAGTTCGTCGCGAGAATAACCGAACATCTCCTCCGTGCGGCGGTTCACCAGGGTGATGCGGCCTTCGGCCGAGATGCCGATAATCCCTTGCGAAGCCGCCTCGACAAATGACTTCAGCTTATCCTCGCTCGACTCAACCTCATAGCGGAGCTTTTCCTGATCGTTGATGTCGGTGTTGGTGCCGAACCACCGGACGATGCGCCCCCTCTCGTCCTTGACAGGTTCGACACGCGTCAGAAAGGGCCGGAACTCGCCCGCCGCGCTGCGCAGGGGGAACACCATGTCGAACGGAGTGCCGGAGGCGATCGCGCCCTGCCAGCGCTCCATCACCCGCGGCAGAACGTCGGGGTCGTGAGCCTTTTTCCAACCCCAGCCTTCCATCTCTTCAAAAGTAGTTCCGGTGTACTCATACCAACGGCGGTTGTACCAGAAGATGTGGCCCGTTTCGTCCGCCATCCAGACCAGATGGGGGATGCTCTCGGCCAGAGTTCGGAACTGGTTTTCGGTCTCCTGGACCTTTTTAGGGGACGCGGAGGAGAGCAGCCCGCGGAGAAAGTCGCGCACGAATGGTAGTGAGATTAGGGGGCTCGGTTTCTCAAGTTCGCTCTCGGGGAAGAAACTGACCGCCGGACGTCAGTTCTGGAGTTCCCTTGGTTTGCCAAAACCTGCCTCCGCGAGCAAATATGATAGTTTAATCTTTAAAATGACAGCGATAAGCCGCTTATGCTGGATGGATAGCATTCGGCTATCGAATTGCTAGAAAGGTGCAACGCCAAGGCGGTGCGACCTGACGCTAATTGGTCAACTCGATAGCACGGCTGCCCAGGAGCTTCCAGGTCCTGGCCTTGGCGTTAACCAAAGCATTCTAATCAAGAGTAAAGCGAAATGCAAATACGTTAATTGTAAATAATACGCTTAGAAATAAAATGCCATGGCGCACCCCTGAGCGATTAAAGCGGGATATTGCCGTGCTTTTTGCGTGGCATAGTATCCACCTTGGTTTCCAGCAGGCGTAGTGCCCGGATTACTCTGGGGCGGGTCTGCCGGGGTTCGATGACGTCATCCAGAAATCCGTGCTCGGCGGCGACGAAGGGGTTGGCGAAACGCTCCTTGAATTCCTCGGTTTTGGCGCGGCGGACAGCTTCGGGATCGGCGGCCGAGGTCAGCTCGCGGCGGTAGACGATGTTGACGGCTCCTTCCGGTCCCATGACGGCGATTTCGGCCGTAGGCCACGCCAGATTGACGTCGGTACGCAGATGCTTGGAGCCCATCACGCAATATGCGCCTCCGTAAGCCTTGCGCGTGATGACGGTGATTTTCGGGACCGTGGCCTCGGCGTAGGCGTAGAGCAGCTTCGCGCCGTGGCGGATGATGCCTCCAAACTCCTGCGCGGTGCCGGGAAGGAAGCCGGGAACGTCCTCGAAGGTCAAAATCGGTATGTTAAAGGCGTCGCAGAAGCGGACGAAGCGAGCGCCTTTAATCGACGAATCGATATCGAGGCAACCGGCGAGAAATGCCGGTTGATTGGCGACGATTCCGACGGATTTCCCATCCATGCGGGCGAAGCCGACCACGATGTTTCTCGCCCAATGCTCCTGGACCTCGAAGAAATCGGCGTGATCGACAATCCGGTGGATGACGTCCTTGATGTCGTAGGGCTGATTGGATTCGGCGGGCACGATGGAATCAAGCGCCGCGTCCTGGCGGTCTTCCGGATCGTCCGATGGGCGCGAGGGGCCGTCGTCGCGATTGTTCTGCGGCAGGTACGACATCAGCGCGCGAATCATTTGCAGGCATTCGGTGTCGTCGTGGGCTAAAAAATGCGCGACGCCGCTGGTGGAGTTGTGGGTGGTCGCGCCGCCCAGCGTTTCCTTGGTCACGTCTTCGTGGGTGACGGTTTTGATGACGTCGGGTCCGGTGACGAACATGTAGCTGGTGCGGTCGACCATGAAGACGAAATCGGTGAGGGCGGGGGAGTAGACGGCTCCTCCGGCGCAGGGGCCCATGATGGCGGAGATTTGCGGGACGACCCCGCTCGATAACGTGTTGCGCAGGAAAATGTCGGCGTAGCCACCGAGAGAAACCACGCCTTCCTGAATGCGCGCGCCTCCGGAATCGTTGAGGCCGATGACGGGGGCTCCGGTCTTGAGCGCGAGGTCCATAATCTTGACGATTTTTTTCGCGTTGGTCTCGGAGAGCGAGCCCCCGAAGACGGTGAAATCCTGCGCGAAGACGTAGGCGGGGCGGCCGTGGATCAGGCCGTAGCCGGTAACGAAGCCGTCGCCGTCGATGACTTGTTCGTCCATGCGGAAATCGCGGCAGCGGTGGCGGACCAGTTTGTCGAGCTCTTCGAAGGTCCTTTCGTCGAGCAGCAGGTCGATGCGCTCGCGGGCAGCGAGCTTCCCTTCGTGATGCTGGCGCGCGCGGCGTTCTTCTCCACCCCCCGCTTCGGCGATCGAGTGGCGGCGGCGGAGTTCAGTGAGACGATCGGACATAAGAGACTAGGGTATCGCTAATCCCCTCCATAACTGTCGGGGTTCCTTGCGGGGCGGGCTATGAGCCGGAAGCCGCCCCCAGGGCGGCTCGGTTGATCGACGAACAAGCCGGCTGGGAACCAGGCTGCCGGCTAAAGCCCGCCCCACCCAGAAGCAGGGGATTTGTCGTGAGTTGGCCACAAGTTTGCTGATAACGTAAGAGTATGGTGCTTGAGGCCGTCCCATCATTGTGTTGAGAATCCGATTCGTGATGTGTGCGCTCACTGTGGCGCTGCTGGCACAGGACTCGCTGAAGACCAACGTCCATCTGGTGCTGGTGCCGACCACTGTGACCGACAAGAAGGGCATCCTGATCGACGGCTTGCACGAGGACGATTTCGTGGTGACCGACGACGGCGTGCGGCAGAAGTTCCACATGGATACTTCGGACACCGTGCTGGCGCCGGTGTCGTTGGTGGTGCTGGTGCAATCGAGCGGGATCTCGGAGCCGGCGCTGGCGCGCATCCGGCTGGTGGGAGCGATGATTCAGCCGGTGGTGATCGGCCAGCGGGGGCAGGCCGCGGTGATTGCCTACGACACCGACGTGCAAACTTACCAGGAGTTCACCTCCGATGCCGGAAAAATCCGCGCCGCATTTGAAAATATCGTGGCGCATACCATCAAACGGGCGAAGATGATTGACGCGGTGATCGAGGGGATGAAGATGCTCGAGACGAGGCCCGAAAATTACCGCCGCATCATGATCGTGATGGGCGAATCGAGGGACCGCGGGAGCAGGCACAAGCTGGCCGAGGCCATCGAGATGGCACAGAGAGAAGGCGTCGTCATTTACTTCCTGACGTATTCGGCGCAGGGCGAAGCGTGGTCGTCGAGCTCGGAAAACGCGCCGCCGATGCCGGGCGATGCGGATTACATCGGAGCGATCGGAGAGCTGGCGAGGATGGGGAAAACCAACGACGCGAACGCGTTCGCGAAGGCCACCGGCGGCCGTCATTTGGCGTTTTTAAAATTGGGATCGCTGGAGGCCGTTGTCTCGCGCACGGGCGAGGAGATTCACAGCCAGTACTTGTTGAGCTTCGCGCCGCTGGAGTCGAAGAACGCGGGGTTGCACCATATCGAGGTTCACGTGGCGAAGTTTCCCGATGCGGTGGTGCGGGCGAGGCCAGGGTATTGGCCGGAGAAGTGACTTGCATCCTCTCGCGCAGCGTTATCGCTCCGAACTCGTCGACCGCGTGATTCCCTTCTGGCTCCGCCACTCGCTCGACCGTGAAAACGGAGGCTATTTCACGGGCCTCACGCGCGAAGGCGCCGTTTACGATTCCCGAAAGTACATCTGGCTGCAAGGCCGCGCCGTGTGGATGTTTTCGAAACTCTATAACGAACTCGAACCGCGCCCGGAATATCTCGATGCCGCGCGGCTGATTCTCGATTTTCTGCGCAAACATGCCCGCGACTCTCAGGGCCGGTACTATTTCAGCCTCACCCGCGAAGGGCGCCCGTCGTTCTATCAGCGAAAACCCTACGCGGCCGTCTTCGCGATGCTCGGCATGCTGGAATTTTCGAAGGCCACCGGCGACCGGGCCTTGCGCGAGGAAGCCATCGAATTGTTCTGGCGAATCCGCGAGTGGATCAAGGACCCGACCATTCTCGGGCGCCCTTCGGGGCTTCCCACGCTCGCCGACATAATGGTGACGGCGTCCATGGCCTCGGAAATCGCCCGCGTCGATCCTGATCCGCGTTATCGAGACATCCTGCGCGAATGCCTGGATCGATCAAGAGCTTTCTACGATCCGCATCTCCGCATATTTCTCGAATACCCCCCGGATGACACGCCCGAAGGCCGCCTGTTCTGCCCTGGCGATTCAATCGAGTGCTCCTGGTTCCTGCTGCAATCGGGGCCAGATGAAAAAATGCGCGCCCTGCTGCTGGATTCCATTGAAAGCGCTCTCGAATTCGGCTGGGATTGGGACTTCGGCGGGTTGTACTATTTCATGGACATCGCAGGCCTGCCGCCGCTGCCTCTCGAATCGAACATGAAATTGTGGTGGCCGCACACGGAAGCGATCTACGCGACGGCCTTGGCCTACAGCCTGACGTCAGAGAAGCGGTTTTTGACCTGGCTCAAACGCGTCGACGAATACGCATTCTCTCATTTTGCCGATCCCAAACACGGCGAATGGTTCGGCTACTGCGACCGCCGCGGCGAGTTGACCAACACGGCGAAGGGCAACAACTATAAAGGATGCTTCCACGTCCCTAGGATGCTGCTGCTGAGTTATCAGGCCCTGACGACTGCGCCGCGAGGATAAGGCCGATCCCGGCTACGCCCGCCGCCGCGAGCCCCCAGGTGGTCAACGCGCCGTGCTGAATCAGAAAGCCCGCGAAGGGAGGGCCGGCGATCTGCGCCACCGACGTCAGCGATTGCTGCAAACCCAGCACGCTGCCCACTTCGCTTTTCGGAGCCGCCTTCGTAATCAGGCTGGTCAGCGCCGGGCGGATCAATTGCCCGAACGCCGACACGGTAGCAGCCACGATCAGCATGGGGATGGAATGAGCGAACCCCAGCACGCCATAACCGACGACGTAGCAGGCGAAGCCGATCCGGTTCAACGTCGACTCGCCGAATTTCTTCACCATGATGCCGAGCGCCGGACCTTGCGTCAGAATTCCTAAAAATCCGGCCCAGGCGTAGACGAATCCAGTCTGTTCCGGCCCGAAAGAAAACCTCCGCTCGGCGAATAACGGGAAGCCGGAGGTGAACATCGCGAAGGCGAAGATGAAACAAAGGAACTGCCACAGGCGCGTCGCGAGTCGAGGATCCCGAAAATATTTCGCGTACTCGCCCCAGGCGACCAGCGACAACCGCCTGGCATCGTCGTTCTTCGCTGGAGTGGCTTTCGGCAGCAGCAGGGACGTGGCGAGGATGCTCAGCGCCGATAATCCGGCGGCGGCGAAGACGGGATAGCGGTAATCGGACTTCGCCAGAATGCCCGAGACCGCCGGGCCGATCAGGAATCCTATGCCGAACGCAATGCCGATGACGCCGAACGATTTCGCCCGCTCCTCCGGCTTCGTGATATCGGAGATGTAGGCCTGGGCCAGCGATAAATTGCCCGCTGTCGCTCCGTCGATCATTCGAGCCAGGAAGAGAACGAGCAGGTTCGGCGCGAACGCGGTGACAATAAATCCGATGAATGTCCCTACCTGACTGGCCAACAGCAGGGGCTTCCGCCCGGTCGTATCCGACATTCTGCCCAGCAGCGGGCCGGAGATCAACTGGCACGCGGCGTAGGCGCCGAGCAGCCAGCCGACTTGAAACGGGGTAGCGCCCAGTTTCTCGGCGTAGAAGGGCAGCAATGGGATCATGATCGTCAGCCCTAAAACGTCGACGGCGACGATCAAGAATATGGCAAGGAGCGGCGAAGGACGCAATCTTCATCATCCCATGCCCGCAAAGGGCAGGGGTCAATTTACGGACAGTTTTTCGATATGTTCGATGACCAGCATTTCCACGGGACCTTTACGCGATTCGAGTTTCAGGCCCAGTTGTTCCTGCAACGCGGTGGAAAGCGACGGCGCGTTGGTATCGGGGCCCGGCTCGCGGCCTTCCAGGATCCCAGGGCCCAGGCGTTCCGGCATGTAGTTCAACGTGAAATTGTAAACCCCTCTGAGGCCGGTCTGATCCACTACCGTATCCTCCACTGGAAACGCGAGCAAATCGGCGAATATCGGCATCGACATGTTGGTGTAAATCGTCTTGCTGGCGTTGACTTTCTGCAAAGCCATTTCCCCGTCTGGGCTCTCTTCCATTTTGGCGCCGCCTTTGGCGACGACCAGGGCGTAGGCTTTCATCTCCTTCGTTTCCATGCGCACGGCGAGCTTGAAGCGGTCTTCCAACAACGCGCGCAGCATGGCCATCATCCGGTCGCGATTCACAGGATGGTCTGCTTTCGCCTCAATGTCGTAGCCGTCGCCTGAAAACGCCTGCGGCAGGCCGGAGATCTGACGCAAGGGAACACCGTAGGCCTCGCTGATCAACCAGGAAAGAGGAGCGTTGACGGCGCGGTATCTTTCGCCGCCTGGCTGCGGCCCGTATGCCGTTCGCGCAGGCGGCTTGCCCAGTTTCACGGACGCGACTTCGAAGGATTGTCCGCAGGCGGTTAGCGCGAAGAGTGCAAGAAATTCCTTCATTGAAGATCTGACGATTCGCATCCTGTTCGCGTTCACTCGCTAATATAAAAAGATGCAGCCAGATCACGAGTTCTACCGCATCCAGAAGCTCCCTCCTTATGTCTTCGCCGTCATCAACGAGATGAAGGCCAAAGCGAGGGCGGCGCAGCTCGATGTGGTTGACCTGGGCATGGGCAACCCGGACGGCGCGACGCCTCGTCCGATCGTCAGCAAGCTGGTCGAAGCCGCCCGCAACCCGCGTAACCATCGCTACTCCGCGTCGAAGGGGATTCCCAATCTGCGCGAAGCCATCGTCAAGCGGTATAAGACGAATTACGACGTCACGCTGGATGCCGATAAAGAGGCCATCGTGACGATTGGCGCCAAGGACGCCCTGGCCCATCTGCTGTTCGCCGTGATCGGGCCGGGCGACGCGGTCGTCTCGCCGAATCCTTGTTATCCGATTCATCAATACGGCGTCCTGATGGCCGAAGGGCACGCTTGCATGCTCCCCATGCCGGACCCGGGGAGTTTCCTCAACGCTCTCGAGGATCTCTACCGACGATCTCAAAAACCTCCGCGCATGATTCTGATTTCGTTCCCGCACAACCCCACCACACAGTGCGTCGATCTCGGGTTTTTCAAGGAAATCATTCGCCTGGCGAGGCATCATGGCACCATGGTGGTTCACGATTTCGCCTACGCCGACCTGGGGTTTGACGGCTACCGTCCGCCGAGCATTTTGCAGGTGGAAGGCGCGAAGGACGTCGCGGTGGAGATTTTCTCGCTGTCCAAAAGCTACAACATGGCGGGCTGGCGCGTCGGCTTCTGCCTGGGAAATGCCCGTATGATCGGAGCCCTCGCCCGCATAAAAAGCTATCTCGATTATGGAGTTTTTCAGCCCATCCAGATCGCCTCGATTATCGCGCTGCGCGAATGCGAGGAGGAGACGAAAAAGATCTGCGCCGTGTATCAGAAACGTCGCGACGTCCTGATCGACGGGCTGCGCCGCGCGGGCTGGCCGGTCGAGCCGCCGCAGGGAGCCATGTTCGTATGGGCTCCTTTGCCGGAACAATACAAGCACCTCACCTCCCTGGAATTCTCGAAAAAACTGCTGGAAGAAGCGCTGGTGGCGGTCTCGCCGGGCATCGGCTTCGGCCCCATGGGGGAGGGGTTCGTGCGCTTCGCGCTGATCGAAAACGGGCAGCGCACGCGGCAGGCTACGGCGGGCATCAGGAAAATGATGCAGTCTAAGCTGTAAGCATGCGGTAGCATCACATTATGTCCGCCGCGCTCGCAGACCCTCCCGGCTCCCGAACTGTGGATCTGCGCAGCATCGACGCTGACGCGCTGGCGCCGATCCTGGCTGAACAAATCGAGTCCTGGAAGAACGATCTCCATTGGGACTTTACGCCGTCGGCCAATCTGGTGCGCCGCTTCGTGCAGATCCACGCCCTGGCCGGCTCCGCGCTGATCGCCGGCGATGAAGTTATCGGCTATTCCTATTTTGTCTGCGAGGACGGCAAGGGTCTCATCGGCGACCTCTACGTTCTGAAGCGGTATCGATCGGTGGATCGCGAGTACGCGTTGTTACAGTCCTCCCTGGACGCCATGTGGCAAACTCCCGGCGTCCACCGCGTCGAATCGCAGCTACTGATGCTGATGGATGTGGCCCAGCGCCAGGTTCCGTATCCGCACTGGTTCCATTCCCACCGGCGATTCTTTCTTGAAGCTCCGCTGGCGCCGCCCCTTCCGCAGCGCCGGCTCTCCTCCTCCATCGCCATCGCGCTCTGGACCTTAGCCTGGCAGGAAGCCACCGGACGGCTGATCGCCGGGGCATACCAAAACCACATCGACAGCCAGATCAACGATCAGTATCGTTCTCCGATGGGCGCGCGGCGATTCCTGACCAACATCGTGCAATATCCGGGCTGCGGTACCTTCTTCGCGCCCGCGTCGTTCGCCGCGACGTGCGATGGTGCGTTGTGCGGCGCATCGCTGGCCAGCCTGGTGGCGTCCGACGTCGGGCACATCACGCAAGTTTGCGTCGCGCCATCGTATCAGGGCACGGGCCTCGGTTATGAACTGATGCGGAGATCGATGGAGGCGATGGCCGCGCACGGCTGCCGGTCGGTAAGCCTCACGGTGACAGAGGCCAATGATGCCGCGCTGCGGCTCTATCGCAACATGGGATTCGTTGAGCGACGATCGTTTTCGGCGTTTGTGTGGGAGCCGCGGTGAACGTCACACAGAATGGATATTATTCGTCGTGGCGTACGCACTCCTGCGTGCCGCGTCGACACTCATGTCGATGCTTGGCTTATTACAGACGGGCATCGAGACGAGTCTCGACGCGGCACGCAGGAGTGCGTACGCCACGTAACTCACAGGATTTGCGGCGCACTACACTAGCGATTGCCGCCGAGCGCCCTTAACTGCTCGCGCGCCTGCGTAAAACCCGGATTGATGCGCAGCGCCTCGGAAAAGCAGGTGATCGCTTCCTGAGGCCGCTTCTCCGCAACCAGCGCGCGGCCCAGGCCGAAGTACGCATTCGCCATTCCTGGGTTCAGGCGCAGGGCCGTGTTCAATTCGCGAATGGCATCGTCCGGCCTGCCGGCGTCGACCAGCGCGTTGCCCAGATTGGAGTGCGGCTCGGCGTCCTGAGGCTCCAGACGAATCGCCTGGATGAACTCCTCGATGGCTTCGTCCTTTCGCCCGACGTTGTAGAGGACTCCGCCGAGGCTGTTACGGGCATGCGCCTGGTCGGGATTCTCTTCGATGGAGGTATACAATTCGCGCAGCGCTTTCTGATAATCGCCTTGCGCAGCCATGTCGACGCCGAGGTTCAGGTGGGCGAGGTAATTCCCGTCGGTCACCGCGATGGCGTGGCTGTATAAAGCCGCGCTGTCCTTCCAATAAGAAATCTGCACGAAGGTCATCGCCGTCCAAACAGCGCACGCCGTGATCGCTAAAAATTTCACGAGGCCTTTATTCAGTTCGGCACAAGCCCACGCCGTCATGATGGAGATGCCGATCAGGGGAACATAGGTGTAGCGGTCGGCTCTTGCCTGATGCCCTACTTGAATCAATCCGATCACCGGCGCAAGCGTGCCCAGATACCAGAACCATCCGATAGCAAGATAGGGCCGCGTGCGATACGCCAACAGCACCAGCGCCGACACGGATGCGATCGCAAGCACCGCTAGGGAGATCTCCCAAACGGCCATTCGCGATGGATACGGATAAAAGAAGGCCAGGTTTACCGGCCACACGAAATTTGCCAGGTAGAGCACGTACGACACGCCCGCGTTTGCGGCCCGCGAAGCAAGAGGAATCGCGTCGAGCGACTGAACCGCCCCTCCGCGTTTCTGAGCCAGAAACGCGACTGCCGATGCGGCAAACGACAACGCCACCAAAGGAACCTTTTCGAGAAGGAGGGTCTTCCATCCGGTTCGCTTCAAAGGCCACGCGTCGAGCAGCAGCAAGGTAAACGGCAGCGTGACGATCATCTGCTTCGACATCAGGCCCAGACAGAATGCGAGCACCATCAGCAGGTACCGCCGGGCGGTCCTTTGCTCTATAAAATCCAGATAGAGCCAGGTGGTCAGGAACCAGAAAAACGCGAAGAGCACGTCCTTGCGCTCCGAAACCCAGGCCACCGATTCGACGTGCAAGGGATGCAGCGCGAACACGAAGGCCACGAACGCGCTCTCCCACATCCGTCCGGTCATGCGCTTCATCAGCAGGAACAACAGGACCGAACTGACGGCGTGAATCAGGACGTTGGTCAGATGATGCCAGCCCGCATCGGCGCCGAAGAGCTGAAAATCCAGCATGTGGGAAAGCCACGTTAATGGAAACCAGTTGGAGGCGTAGGCGGACGTGAACGCCCACGCGACGCCGCTCCAACTCAAGCCGTAGTGCACTTGCGGGTTGCCGATCAGTCCCTGGTTATCGTCGAAGCTGATAAGCGGGAAGCGGCTCACCTGGAAGTACACCACCACGGTCGCCAGAAAAAGAGCCGCGCAGATCGCCCGCTCCGAGACGGCCTTCGTCTTCATTGACCGAAACCCCGTAAAGCGTCCAGTTGTTCCCGCGCTTGCGGATACCCCGGGTCGAGCCGCAGCACCTCTTGAAAGCAGCGGACTGCCTCGGGCTGACGGTTCTGCATGACCAGCACTCTGCCCAAGCCGAAGTAGGCGGCGGCCATTCCCGGTTTCAGACGGACAGCGGTGTTCAGTTCGCGAATCGCGTCGTCGGTTCTGCCCACATCGGCCAGCGTGTTGCCGAGATTCATATGAAGCTGCGCGCCTTGCGGATCGATTTGAATCCCGCGGGTGTATTGTTCGATCGCTTCCTCCTTCCGCCCCAAGTGGAACAGAATCGCTCCCAAAGTATTGCGGGCATGCGCCTGGTCGGGATTTTCTTCGACCGAGGTATACAACTCACCCAGGGCGTTCTGATAATCGCCACGCTTGGCCAACTCCACGCCCAGGTCTTCATGGGCGCGGTAATTCCGGTCGGTCACGGCGATCGTATGGCGGTGCAGCGTGATGCCATCCTGCCAATACCCCACCTGAATCCACGTCATCAGGAGCCAAAAGGAGCAGACAACGACCGCCGCCGTCTGCGCGAGGCTTTTAGAAGAAGCCGGCCAGGCGAAGGCGACCATGATGGAGATCCCGATCAGTGGAACATACGTATAGCGGTCGGCCCGCGATTGGTAGCCGACCTGGATCAATCCGATGACCGGCGCCAATGTTCCCAGATACCAGAACCATCCCACCGCCAGGTAAGGCCTCTTGCGCCAGGCGAACAAAACCGCAACCGAAATCCCCGCCAGGGTAAGTGCCGCCGCCGCGACTTTCCACGCCGGCAAATGAAACGGATACGTGTAAAACGCCGCCAGTCCCACGGGCCACACGAAGTTCGCCAGGTAAGCGACGTAGCTCACCAGCGCGTTTCCGGCACGAAGAGTAAAGGGCATTTCCTGGAGCGATTGTACGGCTCCTCCCTGTTTCTGAACGAGAATCGTAATCGCCGAGGCGGCGATGGCCAGCGCCACCAGCGGGATTTTCTCCAGTAGCAGGGCGCGGACGCCGGTCCGCTTCAATGGCCACAGGTCGATCAGCAGCAGCGCGAACGGCAGGGTTACAATCATCTGCTTCGACATCAAGCCCAGGCAGAATGCAGCGGCCACCAGCAAATATCTGCGAATCGTCCTCTGTTCGACGAAGTCCAGATACAGCCACGTGGTCAAAAACCAAAAGAACGCGAACAGGACGTCCTTGCGCTCCGAAATCCAGGCCACCGATTCCACGTGCAAGGGGTGCAGCGCGAAGACGAACGCCACGAACGCGCTTTCCCATAGCCTTCCGGTCATCCGCTTCACCAGCGCGAACAAGAAGGCCGAATTGACGGTGTGAATCAGGATGTTGGTCAAGTGATGCCAGCCCGCGTCGAGCCCGAACAACTGGCAATCGAGCATGTGCGACAGCCACGTCACCGGAAACCAGTTCGCCGCGTAGCCGGTGGTGAACGCCCAGACGATTCCGCCCCACGTGAAGCCATCGCGCACCTGCGCATTCCCTGGAATCGCCTCTACGTCGTCCAATTCCAGAAAGGCGAAGTTGTGAACCTGAGAATAAACGACCAATGTCAGAATCAGGAGCGATAAACTGACATAGAGGTCGTAGTGTTGCGCGACCCCTTTGGATTTCTTCGTCAACCCAATAGTCTAAATGATTCCCCGGCTGGCAACTCCCGACGACGCGGCGCAAATGGCGGCCATTTATAATGAAGGAATAGGGGATCGGGCGGCGACGTTTGAGACACGCGACCGATCGGCCGAAGACGTTCGTGGATGGTTCGACGGGCGGCATCCCATTGTCGTTGTGGAGCAGGACGGCTAAATCGTCGCGTTCGCTTCCACTTCGACTTACCGCTCGCGCGAATGCTACTCGGGAATCGCCGAAGTTTTCGTGTATGTCGGCCGTAAATTCCGGCGGCGGGGAGCGGGGCGGGTTGCGCTGGATGAATTGATCAAGGTCGCGAAACAACGGGGTTTCTGGAAGCTGGTTTCACGCGTTTTTTCAGAAAACGGGGCCAGCCGAGCGCTGATCGCGTCGCTGGGGTTTCGCGAAGTCGAGGTTTACGAAAAGCACGGAATGCTGGATGGAGTATGGCGCGATGTGGTGCCCATTGTAGTGTTGGGCGAGCGCCATCTGTTAGCTTAAGAAGGTGTTCGCAATGGCATGGTTCACGCGGCAAAAACCGGGAGTGGAAGGAACAGCGGAAGCGGACAAACGCGTCCGCACAGAAGGACTGTGGCTGAAGTGCGAAAGCTGCGGCCAGATCATCTGGAAAAAGACGCTCGACGAGAACATGCAGGTGTGCCCGAAGTGCGGGCATCACTTCCGGCTGGACGCGCGGGCGCGCCTGGCGATGCTGTTCGACGAAGGCTCCTACGAAGAGCTGGACGCGGACCTGGTTTCGACCGATCCTCTGCACTTTGAAGATTCGAAGACCTACGCGCGGCGCCTGGAAGCGATGCAGCAGGCGACGGGACTCTCGGACGCGCTGATTTCGGGCGCGGGAACGCTCGAAGGGCGGCGGGTGCAGATCTGCTCGATGGAATTGAAGTTCATCGGCGGCAGCATGGGCGCGGTGGTGGGCGAAAAAATCACACGGGCGATTGAGCGCGGGTTGGCCAATCGCGAGCCGGTGGTTATTGTTTCCGCTTCCGGAGGAGCGCGCATGCAGGAAGGCGCAATCAGCCTGATGCAGCTGGCGAAGATTTCGGCGGCGCTGATGCGTTTGGACGAGGCTCGCGTGCCGTACATCAGCGTGATGACCGATCCGACCACCGGAGGCGTGACGGCGAGTTTTGCCATGCTGGGCGATCTGAACATCGCCGAACCGGGGGCGCTGATCGGCTTCGCGGGGCCTCGCGTGATCGAACAGACCATCCGGCAGAAACTGCCGGCGGGATTCCAGACCAGCGAGTTTTTGCTGGACCACGGGTTCCTGGACGCCGTGGTGAAGCGCGGCGAGATGAAGAGCTACATCGGGCGCTCGCTCAGCTTTTTTTGCGATTGAGAGAGTATGCGGCTTCTCCTGACGGTATTGCTCTCGCTTCCGGTGATGGCGCAGGCTCCCGCGGATTGGGCGGACGGGTTCGTCGGCAATCTGGCGGGCTCGTGGAAACTGGGAGGCAAAGTGGGTAGCAGTGAGGCGCACCACGATGTCGAAGCCGATTGGGTTTTGAATCACCAGTTTCTCCGAATAAAGGAAACGACATCGGCGACCGCGCCTGCGGGTGAGCGCCGATATGATTCGATCTGGTACCTAGGCTATGACCCAATCAGCGAACGATACGTGCTGCATTTGATGGACACATTTGGAGCGCGATTCTCAGAGACCCTCGGGTATGGGACGCGAGACGGGAACCAGATCAAGTTCGTCTTTGAATATCCCGATGGCCCGTTCCATAACACGTATCTTTGGAATGCCGACGAAAAGAGCTGGCAATGGCTGATGGAACAAAAAGACAAAGACGGCAAGTGGGTTCCGTTTGCCAACTTGAAGCTCACAAAGCTTTCAAAATAACATTTCATGATTCAACTGCAAGGCGCCGGGAAACGTTTCGGCCACAAACTCCTTTTTGAAAACTGCGACTGGCTGATCACGCCCAAGGAAAAAACCGGCCTGGTGGGAGGCAACGGCACCGGCAAGTCGACGCTGCTAAAAATCATTTGCGGGATGGAGTCGCTCGATTATGGGTCCATCAGTTACACGAAAGGGATCAAGCTTCGCTATCTGCCTCAAGATGGTCTAACTTTGTCGGGGCGGACGGTGTTTGCCGAGTGCATGACAGTCTTCGCCGACCTGCACGAGATGGAGAAGGAGCTGGAAACGCTCCATCACAAGTTGGCCGAGGTGGATCCGGAGAGCGCGGAATATTCAGCAGTCGCCGACCGGCTGCATCACATCGACAGCGAATTTCGGAATCGCGACGGCTACGCGATCGAGGCGCAAGTCGGAACGGTGCTGGACGGACTCGGGTTCCACAAGGACGACTGGGGACGGCGGACGGAGGAGTTTTCGGGCGGCTGGCAGATGCGCATCGCGCTGGCGAAACTGCTGCTGGAAAAACCGAACCTGTTGTTGTTGGATGAGCCGACCAATCACCTGGATCTGGAAGCTCGCAACTGGCTGGAGTCGTATCTGAACAGTTACCCGTTCGGCTACGTGCTGATTTCGCACGACCGCTATTTCCTGGACACGACGGTGAACCGGACCGTGGAAGTGTGGAACAAAAAAGTCTGGTTTTACAGCGGAAATTACGAAAAATACCTGGCGCAGAAGGCCGAGCGGAAGATGCAGCTCGAAGCGGCGTACAAAAATCAGCATGACCGGGTGGAGGCGCTGGAAGCGTTCATCAACCGGTTCCGTGCGACGGCGACCAAGGCCAAGCAAGTGCAATCTCGCATTAAAGAGCTGGAGAAAATCGAGCGGATAGAAATTCCTCCCGATGAGCAGACGATCCACTTTTCATTCCCCCAGCCGAAGCCGAGCGGAAGGATTGTCGCCGAGTTTAAGAATGTATCCAAAAGCTACGGCGCGAAGTACGTGTTCAGCGGCGCGAATTTCGTCATCGAGCGCGGCGACCGGATCGCGTTGGTGGGCGTGAACGGCGCGGGCAAATCGACCATGATCAAGCTGCTGGCGGGAACCGAGCCGCTGACCTCCGGCGATTACACGCTGGGCCATAACGCGATGCCCGATTATTTCGCGCAGGATCAGTACAAGGAGCTGGACCCGGAACGGCGCATGCTGGACGATCTGGGCGACGCCGCTCCGCGATCGACCAATACCGAGCTGCGGACACTGCTGGGATGTTTTTTGTTCAGCGACGACGATGTGTTTAAGAAAATCGGCGTATTGTCGGGAGGCGAGCGGAACCGCTACGCGCTGGCGCGAATGCTGCTGGCGCCGTCGAACTTTTTGTTGCTCGACGAGCCGACCAATCACCTGGATATGCGGGCCAAGGATGTCTTGCTCGATTCGCTGAGCAAGTATTCGGGGACGGTAGTGTTTGTCTCGCACGACCGTTACTTCATCGACAATCTGGCCGATCGGATTTTCGAGATCGAAGAAGGGCACGTCCACGTTTATCCGGGGAATTACGAGGATTATCTGTGGAGGAAGGCGGGAGGCCCGGAGCAGATTCAGGCGGTGACGGCTGCCGTGCGGGAGCCCGAGCCGGAACCGGTTGCGGTGGCCGCCGATTCGAAAAAACGCGTGAATCCGATGAAGCTTCAGAAGCTGCAAGCGAAACTGCGCGAAGTGGAGAAGGAGGTGGCGTCGCTCGAATCGGAGATCGCGCAGCATGATGCGGCGCTGGCGGATTTTAAGAGCATGGAAGAGACGGTCCGGCTGTCGGAGATTGTGGCGGAGCGGCGCAGGCAGTTAGAGGGGAAAGTCGCGGAGTGGGAGAGGGTCTCGGGGGAGTTGGAAGAGGCGGGTTGACTGTCAGTTTGATATCATTAGGTCGCTTAGGCTAACTCGAATGCCAGTGCTACCCCGTCCTCTTTGGGCGATACGTCTGAAGGGAGGCCGCAAGATCCATTTGACGGAGCCGAATGAACCGGACGGCGGACCATTTGATGTCACTCTCTGCGGACGTCGCCATGATCCTGCAGATCGAACCAAGGGGACCAAGAGCACAAGGGTTGACGAGGCAGTCTGTCAGCGTTGTCTCGTCAACTCCGGCTATGTGGACGAACATGGTCGATGGCTAGCAAATTTGACGAAGTGCGCTGAGGTGCTCAGGAGCCACCTTGACCTCCCGTCTGAAGACCTCCGTGAAATTCTGCTTCGCGTGGCTGAGGTTCGCGAGCGGAAATCGTAGCGTTCAAACTGCCGCATTTCCTCGGCTAGGTATCGATGGACACAACACGTATAAGAGACGCCCTGTGAATTGCGGATGTCGGCTTTTCCGTCGTGATCAATTCATCGCATCCGCCGATAGCGGCTACCGCGATGTGGATTGCGTCATAGGATTGCAAGCCGGATCTGCACGCTTCTTCAAGGCAGCCTGAAGGTGTGACGCATCGAAATTGAGCCAGATGGAAACCCTTGAGAAATAGGCGTTATAGAACTTGATTTCCGCTCCCCGCCTGAAGTGGATTGGCTTCGGAAGAACTTCCATCTTAATGTAGTCGCTCGAGACGAATTCTCGAGCGCTATCCTGAAGCACCGCGAGTGCGCATTCGCCGAGTCTCCCGCCGCCGCAGGCAGCGGCGATGAGCACTCCGGAATCGACATAGGTTCGGGTCAAGACTCGGAGTCGCCCCTGACGCCTTTGCGCTCCCGGACCTCCGCCCTAACTTCATCGTCAGTGAGCATCGGGAGGCCCGACGCTAAGATTTCTTCTCTGATTCGCGAATACTCGTCTAGTCCGCTCGTGGAGTCTTCGGAGAATGCCGCAGCGATCTCCGATAATGTTCGCCGGCGCGCTTCGGGCGCGCGTAGTATGGCGACCGGCTGGGCATTACGCTCAACGATGACTTCCGTGCCGGATTGCACGCGATCCAACACGCTGTGCAGGTCGCGCGCCAAGTCCTCTTCGCTGATATGCAGCACGATCATAGTTACAATGGTACATCCAAAATAAAAAAGGCCGACCCGAAGGCCGGCCCTTTCGACTGCGGTCGAAACTCTTAGAACACGAAGCGCGCACTGACTTGCAGACGGCGGGCTTGCGTGCCGTCCGGGAAGCCTCCGTCGGAGGTTCCGACGCCGTAGGCGGTCGGCGTATAGGTCAGGACGCCTTTCGCTTCGGTATAAGCTTGCGTGGTTAACGCCGTCGGCGACCAGTTGTTGGCGATATTAAATGCCTCGAAGTTCAGGCTGAGGCGCATGCTCTCGCGCGGCAGGGGGATGCTCTTGGTCAGGCGGAAGTTCTCCTGCTGCACCCAGGGGCTGTACAGGCTGTTCACCGGCAGGAAAGGTACGCGGAAGTTTCCATTGAACCCATCGAGGGCATCGGCACTGTATAACATGCCGGTGACCGGAGTGTCGTTCAAGTGGATGGTCAGGGTTTGGGGGCGTCCGCTCTGCAGCGTCGTGATGCTCGAAATCTGCCAGTTATTTACCACGTACTTGGCGAAAGCGCTGTTGGAGTGCGTGAAGACCGGCGCCCACACGAACGTATACACAAAGCGCTGCCGCTGGTCGAGCCCGCCGCTGCCTTTGTCGAAGCCGTAGTTTCCGTTATAGGTCCAGGCGGCGTCGCTGAATCCGAAGATTGCGTTGGTGGCCGCGCCCTGACCGTCGTCGATTTCATGGGACCAGGTATAAGACGCCGACGCCTGGAAGCCATGGGCGAAGCGCTTGTTGAATGACGCGACCAGGGCGTTGTAGGCGCTGCTGACGCCGTTGGTCTGCTCGTAGATCGCGCCGAAAGCCGGGTTCGGACGGGCGCCGGTGTAGACCTGCGTGGTGTAGGTGCTGGGCACTCCAGCGGGACCACCACTGATGGAATAAGTGAACGGCGCGCCGAGTCCGGGAGCGTTAATATCCTGCGTGCCCCAGAGACTGACTCCGCGGCTGAAGATTCCGGAGACGGTCAGCACCATGTCCTTGGAGAGCGCGCGTTCAATCGAGACGGTGGCTTGTTCGGAATAAGGCGTCTTCAGGTTGGGCGACAGCACGTCCAGCGTGGAAGCGCCCTGCGTGATGGTGGTGAGAGGACTTGGCAAAGCATTGGGAAATTTCGGCCCCTGGGCGACGAGCGTGGCATTGCTCAGGCTGTCCGAAATCTGGTAGATGCCGTTGCCGGTGTAAACGTCGTCCAGCAGGCCTCCAACCAGGCGCGCATAGAACGTGCCCAGGCCGCCGCGGACGACGGTCTTGCTATTGAGCTGGTAGGCGATTCCGATGCGAGGCATCAGATTGAAGCCGCTGGTATGCAGCGTCGCTCCGGTCAGAGGATACAACGGATTGGCGGTGGGCGGAGGCGGCGCGAAGGTATGTTCGTACCGGATGCCATAGGTGAACGTCAGTTTGTCGGTCACCTTCCACTGATCCTGCACGTAAAATCCGAAGTCCTTGATGGCGTAATTCACGATCGGATTGCCGAAGGTCTGAGTGAAGCCCGAATAGCTGTGGAGTCCAGCGGTGTTACCGCTGTAATCCTGCGCGAAGGAGGTGACCGTGGGATACGTGTAGGATCCGTACCTGTTGCTCAGGTAGTTGACGTCGTCCTGCACATGCTCGAAGGTGATGCCGAACTTGATCATGTGCTTGCCCTTGGCATAGCTCACGTCGTCGGCGATTTCGTTGCGTACCTCAAGCGGCTCGACGCGCGGTAAGTAGGTCGCTGGTCCAAGCTGGACGCCGGCCACCGCGACATCGAGATAGCCGAGTCCGCCGCCCAGTTCCGCCGAATCGAAGCCATCCGCCTGCCGATCCGTATCGAGACCGTAGCGGAAAGAGTTGACCAATCGGGCGTTGGGCACAAAAGTCCAGGTGGCTTTACCGTTGCGGACGGCCACCGAATCGTCGCCATTGCCGGTAATTCCGGCGCCGGTGGTGGAAGAAAGACCGGTCTGGATGCCATTCGGCGACTTCCAGCGCAGGAAATTAAAACTGGCGCTGAAGTTATTGGCGTCGTTGAGGTGATAATCCAGGCGGCCGAAGTACAGATCGTTCTGGGCGGTGCGAGGAATCTGGCCGTAGAAGCGCGGCAGCAGGGCGTTAATGGCGCTGCACTGCGCGGGCGTCGCGGGGGCTCCGCAGCCAATCCACACCTGGTTCACCGGATCGAGGAAGCCGACCTTCACCTGGCTATCGACGAAGGGGAAATTGCGCCGCGTAATATCGGCCGAGAGGAAGTAGAACAGCTTGTTCTTGATAATCGCCCCGCCGACGGTTCCGCCAGTCTGAATACGATGCTCGGTCGGGTTGAAGGCGGAGAAAGGATCGTGGGCGTCAAAGCCGGTGGAGCGCAGGAAATAAAACGCGCTGCCGTGAATTTCGTTGCCGCCGCTCTTGGTCACGGTGTTGACTACGCCTCCCATGGCGCGGCCGTACTCAGCGGAGAAGTTCGCGGACACGACCTCGAACTCCTGCACGGCGTCGGCCGAAACCTGCGACTGGATGCGGGTTCGTCCGGCGTTCTCGTCGTAAAATTGCTCGGTGTTGTCGTTCCCGTCCAGCAGAAAGGAATTGTTGCCGGCGACGCCGCGGAAGGTCAACAGGCCGAAAGTCGCGTCGTTGGTCACGCCGGGCGTATTCAGCACGAACGAGTCGACGCGGCGGCCGTTGATGGGCAGATCCTGAATTTCACGCGTGCCGACCACCTGCGAAACATCCGTCTTCGTCGAATCGACCAGCGGAGCGGCGCCGAGCACCTCGACCTGCGTCGCGCTCTGGGCGATCGACAGATTGGCGGTCAACGTCAAATCCTGACCGACGCGGAGTTCGACGTCCTTCACTTCCCAGGTTGCAAACCCGGAAGCGGTTACGGCCACTTTATAGCCTGGGCCCGGAATCAGAGCCGGGGCCGCGAAGATCCCGGACGAGTTCGTTGTGATGGTACGAAGCTCACCGCGGGAATCGCTGGAAATCACTATTTTGGCATTCGGCACGGCGGCGCCGGATGCGTCGCGGACCACGCCGGAAATCGCCGCGACACCTGCCGCGGACTGAGCCCACACGGCACTGGCGGCCAGCCAGAATAATGCAGCACAAACAAGAAGTTTGGTTTTCATGGATACGATTTCACCTCATGCGCGACGAGACATTGCCGCGCGATTTTCTATTTGGGGAACTACGCCAAGCATAGCCGCTATTTGTGACGATTTCAATTCGAAACAGCTACAATATTACAACAGCCGCCGGAAGAAAAATCCTTCCGAAACCCATATTTTTCAATAAAGAAGACTACAAGAAGTGGGATGAGTTCTCCTTTCGCATACACGACCGAATCGCCCTGATCACCGGGGGGCGAGGGGCGTTGGCGGGGCGCCTGCAGCGGTTTTCCTGGCCTCATTATCACTCTGGTTTCATGAACGGCGCGGCACTGCCGATAGATGGAGGGTGGACCGGGGCTTGAATGAAGGCTTGACTTGACCTAGTACTATAGAGCAGAATGTTTCTTTCGAGTTCCGACGGAATCTTTAATGTAGAGGACGAAGCTTTGCACTCATTCAACTGGCAGCGTTCACTGATCCGATTGGGTATTGTTCTCAGCGCGCTCGCTTGTGGGTGGTGCCTGAGCTTTGCGGCCGAAGAGCCGGCGGCAAAGAAGAAAGTGGTTCATTCCACTTCGAGCGGAGCCAAGAAAGCGGCACCCGGAAAAGCGGTGGCGAAGGCGCCCGGTAAGGCGCCGGTAAGGGCCTCGGCAAAGAGTGCCGCAAAAGCTCCCGTGAAGACTGCGGCTGGGGTTCCTCACGTCGTCGCCAAGACTCAAGTTCGGCATACTGCCGCCGCGGTACAGGCTTCGGCGGCTGCCGGGAAACGGCCTGCTGCTCGCAGCGCCTGGAAGGCTCCCAATTACGCCGATTCGCTGGAAGGCGATAACGTCGATGGCGAGGATCTGCTCGTCCGCCGCGCGGCCGTCGACGCCCTTGGTCCTTTAAACGGCAGCATTGTCGTGACCGATGCCAATACCGGCCGGGTGCTGACCATCGTCAACCAGAAACTGGCGTTTAAGAGCGGCTACCAGCCCTGCTCCACGGTGAAAGTCCCGGTGGCGTTGGCGGCGCTGAGCGAAAACGTGGTCGATCGCGAAACGCTGTTCCACCTCACCAAGCGCAAGACCATCGCCATGACTGAGGCCATTGCGCACTCCAACAATCAGTATTTCGCGAACCTGGGCGAGAAACTGGGGTTTGAACGGGTTTCGTATTATGCCAGAATGTTCGGCCTGGGCGAAAAAGCCGGCCTGGACATCGCCGGCGAGCAGGCCGGAACGCTTCCAGCCGAGGTGCCGAAACTGGGCGTCGGGATGATGACCAGCTTCGGGGAGGGAATTACTCTCACGCCGCTGGAGTACGCCGCGCTGATCGGCGCAGTGGCCAACGGTGGAACGCTTTACTACCTCCAATATCCGAAGACCGACCAGGACGCACAGGCACTCGTTCCGCGCGTGAAGCGAAGGCTCGACATCGACAATCTGGTTTCGGAGATCAAGCCGGGTATGATGGGCGCCGTCGAATACGGCACCGCGCGCCGAGCCGGCTTCGATCCCAACGTCCCGATCTACGGAAAAACCGGCACCTGCACCGACCACTGGAGCCCGACTCATCTCGGCTGGTTCGGTTCGTTCGTCGATGCCGGTAAAAACAAGTACGTCGTGGTGGTGCTGTTGACCGGCGGCAAGCTGGTGAGCGGTCCGGCGGCCTCGGGCGTGGCGGGAAACGTCTACAAAACGCTCAGCGCCTCGAATTTCTACAACCGCCAGCCGCAGGAAATCAGCCCGACGGCGATGATCACCGCGGTGGGCACGGGATCGAATTAGCTATTTCACGTACCATTGTAGAGATGGCAGTGCTACACATCAGCGAAGCAGATCTGGCGCGCGACGTCCATGCCGTGTTGGATCGCGTGCAATCTGGAGCTGAAGTCATCGTTGAGCGTGACGCGCAACCTGTGGCTGTGCTGCGCACCCCCGAGCCGCGGCGACGTAAGTTGTCGGAGATCGCCGCGGCGCTCGCCGAAGACTCCACGGCTGTGGTCGATCCAGACTTCGCCAAAGACGTGCAAGAGGTCGTGAACAGCCATCGTGAACCGTTGAACTCGTCGGTGTGGGATTAAACCCGCATGGGAGTCGTTTTGGACTCCAGCGTCCTGATTGCAGCTGAGAGACAAGGAAAGAATCCCCGCCAGGTCATCGAGGAGATCGCCGCCAAGCTCGGCGACACGGAGGCGACGCTCTCAGTAGTGACAGTCACGGAACTGGCCCATGGAATCGAGCGTGCGGACTCCGCCACGCGCCGCACCACCCGCGAGCGCTTCCTTCAGGAGTTACTCAGTGAGACTTCGGTCGAACCGGTCACCACTCCGATCGCCCTTCGCGCGGGCAAGATCGATGGGAGCCTTCATGCAAAGGGCCTGCGGGTCGCACTAGCCGATTTACTGATCGGCGCCACAGCACTCGAACTGGGCTATTCGGTTGTGACGCACAACGTGCGGCACTTCGAGATGCTCCCGAATCTCGAAATCAAGCAGCTTCTTTGATATTCGCACCAGCCCTCCGGGAAATGCGTCCGGCCCCTCTAATTCTTGCGAGTACCCAGCAGCCTCCAAAACGGCAGTTCCTCTACTCGTTTGAACAAAGGCGAATCTTCGTCGATGAAATCCGACTGGGGTGGTTTTTCCTTCTTGGTTTCCAGGTCAACGTGCTGTGTGCTCTTGAATAGCTCTTCCCCGGTGCAAGTATAGATGCTGTCTCTCGTCACCGATGCGTGGCCGTTAAAGGTATTCAATAATTCATGTTTCTTCGCAAGCGTTCCATCGCCACGGAAATAATACGTTGCAAAAAGAATCCAATCTGCGGACTCGCTTGAGAAAGCAAAGGCCGCAACAACCAATTTCCCACTCTGCATAAAGCTATGAGCGGAATCGCCCTGGTGCTCCGCCCCCACTTCGGTCCGTTTAGATTCCTCGGTAAACGGCTTTCCAAACGTCCGGTGAGGGAGTGTCTTCGTTTTCGCGTCCAGGCTGCGAACGTACGCCTCAATCGATTGGCGGTCGTTGCAGAGGGGCGCATCGCTACGGGGACCGCTCGTTGTTCCAGTCTGCCCATCGGCGACTACTGCGACGAGAGTCAAAACCCAGGCGATTGCGAACATCTGCACTTGCTACACCAACATCTTTTGGACGACATGGCCTTCCACATCCGTCAGCCGGAATTCGCGGCCCATGTATTTGTACGTCAGCTTCGTGTGATCGAACCCCAGGCGATTGAGGATGGTCGCCTGCAAATCGTGCACGTGGACCTTGTCCTCAATCACGTTGAACCCCAGTTCGTCCGTCTTGCCGACCACCGTTCCGCCCTTCATTCCTCCGCCCGCCATGAACATGCTGTAGCCGAAGGGATGATGGTCGCGGCCGGCGTTTTCGGGGTCGGCGGAATTGCGGATTTCGACCATCGGCGTACGGCCGAATTCGCCTCCCCACAGCACCAGCGTTGAATCCAGCAGGCCGCGTTGCTTCAAATCGCGAATCAGCGCCGCCGTGGGTCCGTCGGTGATGTCGCAATTCTTCTTCAAATCGCGATTGAGATACGTGTGCTGATCCCAACTGGCGTGCATCAGCATCACGAAGCGAACGCCTCGTTCGACCATCCTGCGGGCCAGCAGGCAGTTGGTGCCGAAAGCGCGCGTTTTTTCCTGGTTGACGCCGTACATGTCGAGCGTCGACGGCGATTCCTTGGAAAAATCGAGCAGATCC
>Ga0182030_10000058_pt1 | contig 155616 bp, 166 predicted proteins | sample 812S3MmetaG_FD_121299 | JGI IMG/M metagenome (GOLD analysis project Ga0182030, IMG submission 121299) | Permafrost microbial communities from Stordalen Mire, Sweden - 812S3M metaG (Illumina Assembly) | ecosystem: Environmental > Terrestrial > Soil > Wetlands > Permafrost | place: Sweden...
AACGCACCTCTGGTGTATCTGTTGTCCTGCCAAGGGCATAGCAGGCTAGCTACGTGTGGATCGGATAACCGCTGAAAGCATCTAAGCGGGAAGCCGGCCTCAAGATGAACTCTCCCATCCCCTCGAGGGAGTAAGACCCCTGGTAGACCACCAGGTTGATAGGCCGGATCTGGAAGGACGGCAACGTCTGAAGGAGACCGGTACTAATGGGTCGAGGGCTTGACGGATTTTTTGTTGATACCCGGTGTGGCGCTGTGCAGTTTTGAAGGACCGGGAGGCGTGGTCTCTCGCCCTTTTCCGGTGGCTTTAGCGAGGGGGAAACACCTCTTCCCATTCCGAACAGAGCAGTTAAGCCCCTCAGCGCCGATGGTACTTGGCCCGCAAGGGCCTGGGAGAGTAGGACGCCGCCGGTTTCTTGATCGATGTAAGGGCCGCCCCAGGGCGGCCCTTCGTCTTTGAGGCAGCTCCTGCGGTCGCCCGGGGGCGGGGGAGACGCGTGCGCCCAACGGCGCGAGCACGGCCGGCCCCCGCTCAGCGCTCAGAGCGCCGTGGCGCTCAGTTGCCGAGCGCTTCTCCGGTCAGCAGGTATCGGATGTAGCCCACGACAAGCCAGCCCGGGGCAAACGTGAGCAGCACGAAGCCAAGCCACAGCGCCAGCGTCACCGGGAGCTCGAAGCGGCCCCGGCCGAGCGGCACCAGCAGGCCGAGCCCGACGGCGGCGCCCAGGAGCAGGCCCCACGCCCCTGCCAAGGGCGTGCCCAGCAGGACCGTCCACGCGACCGCGGTGGTGAGCAGGGCGCAGAGCGCCGCCGCTGTCGTTTCACGGCCTCGTGCGGGCCGGCGTGGCCGTGCGCGCATCGCCGCATTCTTACCCGACATCGCCCCGCCGGTAAGCGCGCGCGTAAAGGTTCCGCGCGCCGGTGCCGATCTGTTGGGCAAGCATCGCGTGAGAGGAGCATTGCCCCAGATGGCTGAGATGGTCGCCGAGAAGCATCGACTCGTTACCCGCAGCGACTTCGACGGGCTGGTGTGCGCAGCCCTGCTCAAAGAGCTGGACATGCTCGATGAGATCAAGTTCGTGCACCCGAAGGACGTGCAGGACGGCCTGGTGGAGCTGACCGAGCGGGACATCACGACCAACCTTCCCTACGTCCCCGGCGTCGGGCTGGCCTTCGACCACCACGAGAGCGAGATGCTGCGGGTCACCGACGCCCACGAGAACCACGTCATCGACCCCAACGCGCTCTCCGCCGCTCGCGTGGTCTACGACCACTTCGGCGGCGCCGCGCGGTTCCCACGCGTCCCCGCCGACGTCATGGAGGCCGTCGACAAGGCCGACAGCGCGCAGTTCTCGCTGCAGGAGATCAAGGACCCCAGCGGCTGGATTCTGCTCAGCTTCCTGATGGACCCGCGCACCGGGCTCGGCCGCTTCCGGGACTTTCGCATCTCCAACTACCAGCTGATGATGAAGCTGATCGACGCGTGCCTGGATCTCAGCGCCCAGCAGGTGCTGGAGCTCCCCGACGTCGCCGAACGCGTCGCGCTCTACCGCGAGCACGCCGACGCCGCAGAGGCGCAGCTGCTCGCCCGCTCAACCGTGCGCGGCAACGTCGTCGCACTGGACCTGCGCGAGGACGCCGTCATCCACCCCACCAACCGCTTCATGATCTACGCGCTGCACCCCGGCTCCAACCTCTCGATCCACGTGCTCTGGGGCCTGGAACGCCAGAACACGGTGTTCGCCATGGGCAAGTCCATCACCAACCGCTCGAGCCGCACCGACGTCGGTGCGCTGATGCTCTCCTACGGCGGCGGCGGCCACGAGGCCGCCGGCACCTGCCAGGTGCCCAACGACCAGGCCGAGCGCGTGCTTGCCGAGCTGGTCGCACAGGCCAACGCCGACGGCTGAAACGGCCGGCCGCTCGTGCGCGGTTTTGACATCTGCTTGACACGCGGTGATACCATGCGATTACGAACTGGCTGGTTAGCCAGGCGTCGCCCTAGGCTCGGGTTCACCCCTTGTAAGACGATGCCGAGGAACAACCTCATGGCGCTCCACCCCGGTCCGGGCGCAGGAGGCAGTCCGGGCCGGGGTGCCCTCTTTCTATAGGCTTGTCGTGCTCGCCGCGGCCGGCTCGCGCGCCGGTGTCGCCAGGCCCTTTGGGCGGCCAACCGGGCACAGGCATGTCTGGGCGGGCGCGGGCACGCTGCCGGCGCGCCGGTCGCGCGCGATCCCGCGCAGCGGCGCCCGGTGCGGGTGTGGCGTCTCCAGTTGCTCGCTCTGGTCGACCTCCCAGTCGACGTCGTAGTCGTCCTCGAGCAGGATGAACGAGCGGGTGAGGCGCAGGGCACCGAGCGCGCGCTGTGCAAGGTCGTCTGTTCGCGATGACGGGAACATGTGTTCGTAAGGTACGGGCGGCTTCGGACAGATCTGTGCGAACCTGTGTGCGTGTACCCAGGTGATCCCGCGATCGCGCATTCCAAAGCGGTTTTCGCGCTGAGGCGCTTGCACGAGATGTTGCAGCGGAGCCCGCCGGGGGCCGCTGAGGGAAACGATTGCGATCCCCTGCAGGTCGATTGCCCGGCGGCTAGAACTTGACACTCGATATGGCTGTTACGCTTGGCGAGCGCCAGATAATCGGGTCCCGCAAGGCTGGACGACGGCGTCCCAAGACCATGGAGAAGTTCCTCATCGACGGCGGCGCCCCCTTGTCCGGCACGATGGTGCCGGCCGGCAACAAGAACGGCGCCCTGCCCATCCTCGCCTCCTGCGTCCTGACCGACGAGGAGGTCGTCGTTCGCAACGTGCCGCGCATCCGCGACGTGGAGGCGATGCTCGAGATCCTCGGCGCCATCGGTGTGCAGGTGACCTGGCGCGGCCCCAACGAGCTGGCGCTGTGCGCCGCCCACGTCCACAGCGTGGAGATCGAGCGGGAGCTCGCAGAGCTGATCAGGGCCTCCTTCCTGCTAGCAGGGCCGCTGCTGGCGCGCTTTCACCGAGCCGTCATGCCCCCGCCCGGCGGCGATGTGATCGGCCGCCGCCGGCTCGACCCGCACCTGGACGCGTTCAGGGCGATGGGCGCCCTGACCGACTGCGGGCGCGAGATCGTGCTCACCGCGCCGCGCGGGCTGCGCGCCTCGGACGTGTTCATGGACGAGCCCTCGGTGATGGCAACCGAGAACGCGCTCATGGCCGCCGCGCTGACGCCGGGCACAACGGTGATCGGCAACGCCGCGTGCGAGCCGCACGTGCAGGACCTGGCGCGCATGCTCGTGAAGATGGGCGCCGACATCCAGGGCATCGGCTCCAACCTGATCACCGTCAACGGCGCCGAGCGCCTGCGCGGATGCGAACACCAGGTCGCGCCGGACCACATCGAGATCGGGAGCTTCATGGCGCTCGCCGGTGTCACCGGCGGCGAACTGCGCATCAAGGACACCGTCCCCGGCGACCTGCGCATGATCCGGCTGGTCTTCGAACGCGTGGGCCTGCGCAGCGAGCTGCAGGGAAACGACGTGGTGGTCCCCGGCGGGCAGAAGCTCGTCGTGCAGGCGGACGTGGGGGAGTACAAGAGCAAGATCCAGGACGGCCCCTGGCCCGCGTTCCCCGCCGACCTCACATCCATCGCCGTCGCCCTGGCCACACAGGCAGAGGGGTCGATCCTCGTGCACGAGTGGATGTTCGAGAACCGCCTGATCTTCACCGACAAGCTGATCCTGATGGGCGCGGACATCGTGATGTGCGACCCGCACAGGGCGATCGTCACCGGCCCGCGGCGGCTGCGCGGCGAGCGCGTGGAGTCACCGGACATCCGCGCGGGCATGGCCATGCTGCTGGCGGCGCTCTGCGCCGAGGGGCGCAGCGAGATCGGCAACATCCGTCAGATCGACCGTGGCTACGAGCGCATCGACGAGCGCCTGCGCGAGCTCGGAGCGCGCATCGAGCGCGTCGCCACGGAGCCCGTTCACGCATAACGCGTAACCTCGGCTCGCGATGATCCACCCTCTCCCCAGCGGCACGCGCGACGTGCTGCCCGATGAGACGCGCGAGGTGCGCGCGATCACCGACATCCTGCGCGGGGTGTTCGAGCGCCACGGCTACGGTGAGGTCTACACGCCGGCGCTGGAGTACGAGTCCGTGCTCGCACGGGCGGAGCTCGCCGAAGCGCGCCCCGCATACCGCGTGTTCGACGAGACCGGCGCCGTGCTCGTGCTGCGCTCCGACATGACCGTGCCCATCGCGCGCGTGGTCGCCACGCGCTACGCCGGCAGCGAGCCGCCGCTGCGCTTCTGCTATTTCGCCCACTGCTACCGGGGCGTGCGCCCCCAGCGCGGGCAGCCCCGGGAGCTGCTGCAGGCCGGCATCGAGCTGGTCGGCTCGCCCGCCCCTGAGGGCACCGCCGAGGCGCTCAGCGTGCTGTGCCGCTGCCTGGCCGCCACGGGGCTGAAGGATTACCGCGTGGGGCTCGGCGACGCCTCGCTGTTCCCCGCGCTGATGGTCAGCCTCGGCGTGCCCGAGCAGGCGCGCCCGCGGCTGCTGGAGGCGCTGGTGATGCGCAACTTCGTGGGCCTGGAGCGCATGCTGGCGGAGTCGGGCATCTCCGAGCGCGATTCCGCGCTGCTGCTGGAGGTCCCGCAGCGGCGAGGGGGCCCCGAGGTCCTCGGCGAGCTGCCCGCGCCCGCGCACGAGGCCGCCACGGGCCTGCGCCAGGTGCACGAGCTGCTGCCCGCGGAGGTCGCCGAGCGCGTCATCTTCGACCTCGGCCTGGTCCGCAACATCGGCTACTACACGGGCGCGGTGTTCGAGGTGTACGACCCCGCGCTGGGCGGGCCGATCGGCGGAGGAGGCCGCTATGACGATCTGCTGGGGCGCTTCGGGCGGCGGCTGCCCGCGGTGGGCTTCGCGCTGGAAGTGGACCGCCTGCACATCGCGCTCGCCGGAGAGGAGCGCGGTACCGGCGCGCTGCTCGAGCGCGCCCAGGACGGGATCCCCGGATGAGCCCCATCAACGGGCTGACCATCGCGGTTCCGCGGGGGGCGCTGTTCGAGGGCACCGTCGATCTGCTCGCCGCCCTCGGGCTGGACACCGAGGAGCTCCGCTCAAACGACCGCAAGCTGCTGTTCGCCGATATCGGCGTGATCACCATGCGCCCGACCGACGTGCCCACCTACGTGGAGGCCGGGGCCGCCGACCTCGGCGTGACCGGCAAGGATGTGCTGCTGGAGCAGGCGGCCGATCATCCCGGTGAAGGCGGCCGCGAGGTGTATGAGCTGATGGATCTCGGCTACGGGCGCTGCACGATGGTGCTCGCCAGCAAGGCCGGCCCCGATCCCGCGCGCGAGGCGCTGCGGCGCCTGGGCGTGATGCGCGTCGCCACCAAGTATCCGCGCATCGCCGCGCGCCACCTGGAGGGCACCGGGCGCCAGGCGGAGATCGTCGAGGTCAAAGGATCCGTCGAGCTCGCGCCGCTCACCGGCATGGTCGAGGCGATCGTCGACCTCACCGCCACGGGCACCACGCTGCGGGAGAACAACCTGGTGATTCGCGAGGAGATCGTCGAGTGCACCGCCAGGCTGATCGCCAACCCCGTCGCGCACAAGCTCAAGGCCTCCCCGATCGATGACCTGATGGCGCGGCTGCGCGGCCTCCCGGCCGCCGGCGGGGCCTGACATGCGCCTCACCCGGCTGGATCTCGCCGAGGTGCAGCGCCTCGGCGGCAGCGCCGCCGCGGCGGCGCACCTGCGCGCCCTCGTGCCCGCCGGCGAGTCCGTGGCGGCGCAGGTGCGAGACATCGTCGAGGCGGTGCGCAGCGGCGGGGACGCGGCGGTGGCCGCCTACACGCGCATGTTCGACACCGGCGGCGAGCAGCCGCTGGCGCTGCTGGTCTCCCAGGCCGAGCTCGACGCCGCGATCACCCAGCTCCCGCGCGAGCTCGTCGCCGGCCTGCAGGTGGCCATCGCCAACCTCGCGCTGGTGGCCGAGGCGGGCGTTGACCGCGAGGCGCGCGTCGAGCTGCCACAGGGGCACACCGTCCTGTTGCGAGAGGTGCCCGTCTCCTCCGCGGCGGTGTATGTGCCGGGGGGCCGCGCGCCCTATCCCAGCACCGTTGTCATGGGCGTCGTCACCGCGCGCTCGGCCGGTGTGCTCGACGTCGTCGTCGCAGCCCCGCCGGGCCCGGGTGGGGAGATCGACCCGGCGATCCTCGGCACGTGCAGGCTGTGCGGGGTGGAGCGCGTCTACCGCATGGGCGGCGCCCAGGCGATCGCCGCGCTCGCATACGGCACCGAGACGGTCGCGCCGGTCGACGTGATCGTCGGCCCGGGAAACCTCTACGTGCAGGAGGCCAAGCACCAGCTCTCCGCGCTCGTGGGCATCGACGGGTTCGCGGGGCCGAGCGACCTGATGGTGCTCCTCTCAGCCGAGGCCGGGCCGCGCGAGGTGGGCCTCGCCGCGCTTGACATGCTCGCCCAGGCCGAGCACGGCGAGGGCAGCCTCGTGGCGGCGGTCGCCACCACCGCCGAGCTGTGCGAGGCGATCGCGCAGGAGCTCGCCGCCGGCATCCTGCAGCGCCCAACGGTGGGCGAGGCGCAGTTCGCGATCGTGCAGGCCGCCGGCGCGCGCGACGCGGTGGCGCTCGCCAATGCCTTCGCCCCGGAGCACCTGGAGCTGATCGGCGCCGAGGTCGAGTCGCTCGCGCCGATCGTGCGCTGCGCCGGCTGCCTGTTCGTCGGCGCCGACAGCGCGACGGCCTTCGGCGACTACGTCGCCGGGTCAAATCACGTGCTGCCCACCGGCGGGGCGGCCCGCTTCGCCTCCACGCTCTCGCCGCGCCATTTCCGCAGGCGCATGTCGGAGGTGCGCATCGGGCCCGCCGCCGAGCGCCTTGCGGGCGCGGGCGCACCCGTGGCCCGTGCGGAGGGCTTCCAGGTGCACGCCGAATCGATGGAGGCCCGCATCGTGGAGAATCCACCCACATGACGCGCACCGCCAGCATCGAGCGCAGGACCGCCGAGACCGACGTCTCGCTGAGCCTGAGCCTGGAAGGCACCGGCGCGGGCACGCGCGCGACGGGTGTCGGCTTCCTCGACCACATGCTCGACCTGCTCGCCCGCCACGGCCACCTCGACCTCGAGGTCAAGGTCACCGGCGACCTGCAGACGGGGGCCCACCACACCGCCGAGGACACCGCCATCGTGCTCGGCTCCGCGCTTGACCAGGCGCTCGGCGACCGCGCGCGCATCGTCCGCTACGGCTTCGCCACCGTGCCGATGGACGAGGCCCGCGCGAGCTGCGCGATCGACGTCTCGGGCAGGCCGCTGACGGTCTTCGAGGCGGAGCTGCCGCGCGGCTCCACAGGCGGGTTCGAGCACGAGCTCACCGAGGAGTTCTTCCGCGCCCTGGCCAGCGCCGCCAAGCTCACGCTGCACCTGCGCGTTGAGACGGGCAGCAACGCCCACCACATGATCGAGGCCGCGTTCAAGGCGTTCGCGCGCGCGCTGCGCCAGGCCGTGGCCATCGACCCCTCCGAGACGGGTATCCCCAGCACCAAGGGCACGCTCAGCTGATGACGCCGCTGATCGAGGACCCGGTGTCCATCGCGGTCATCGACTACGGCATGGGCAACCGCCGCTCCGTGGAGAAGGCGCTGGAGCACATCGGCGTCAGCGCGAGCGTGACCGCCGAGCACGAGCAGCTTCGCGCTGCGGCGGGACCGGTGCTGCCCGGCGTCGGCGCGTTCCCGCGCGCCATGCGCAACCTCGCCGAGCTCGGCCTCGACGAGCTGCTGCGCGAGCGCCTGGCCGCCGGCACCCCGGTGCTCGGCATCTGCCTGGGCATGCAGCTCGCCTTCGACTCCTCCACCGAGCAGGGCGGCGCGGCCGGACTGGGGATCGTGCCCGGCGAGGTGCGCCGGCTCGTCGCGCAGGGGCAGAAGCTGCCCCACATCGGCTGGAGTGAGGTGCGCTTCACCCACCCCGGCAGCGGGCTGGCCGCGGGCCTGCCTGAGCGCTGCGCCTTCTACCACGTGCACTCCTACGCGCCCGTGCCCGCCCGCGAGCAGGACGTCGCCGGGCTGGCCGAGTACGGCGGCAGCTTCGTCACGGCGGTCACGCACGGCTCCTTCCACGGCGTGCAGTTCCACCCCGAGAAGTCCTCCGCGGCCGGCCTGAGGATGCTCGCCAACTTCGCGCGCATCTGCCTTGCCGCCGGCGAGCCGGCGCGCCTGTGAGGCTCTACCCCGCCATCGACATCCTCGACGGCAGCGCCGTGCGCCTGGTCAAGGGCAACTTCGCCGCCAGGAAGGTCTACGACGAGGATCCCCTGCAGGCCGCGCGCGGGTGGGTGGCGGCGGGCGCCACGCACCTGCACGTGGTGGACCTGGACGGCGCCCGCAGCGGCGCTCCGGTCAACCTGGAGCACCTGCGTCGCATCGTTGCCGAGCTGGGCGTCCCCGTGCAGTTCGGCGGCGGGCTGCGCAGCGAGGGCGCGGTGGCGCAGGCCCTGCAGGCGGGTGCCGAGCGCGTGATCCTCGGCACGGCCGCATTCACCGACCCCAAGCTGCTGGAGCGCGTGCTGGCGCTGCACGGCCCGGGGCGCGTGCTCGTCTCGGTGGACGTGCGCGGCGGGCGTGTGGCGACGGCGGGCTGGACGCAGAGCGCCGAGCCCAGCACCCACGCCGTGCTCGAGCGCCTGCACGACGCGGGCGTGGCGGAGCTCGTCTACACCAACGTGGACCGCGACGGCATGCTGGAGGGCCCCGATCTGCAGGAGGTCGCGGAGGTGGCTGGGGCGGTGCGGGGCACGATGATCTACTCGGGCGGCATCGGCACGCTGGCGGACCTGCACGGGCTGGCGGCGCTCGCCGCGCCCGCGCTCGCCGGGGTGATCGTCGGCAAGGCCCTCTACGAGGGCCGCTTCGGTGTGGCGGAGGCCGTGGCGGCGCTCGCCGGATAGAGACTCGCCGGCCGCCCGGGCACCCGGAGGAGTGGCTACGGTGGTCCGGTGCACTACAAGCGCGTAATCCCCTGCCTGGACGTCGACGCCGGACGCGTGGTCAAGGGCGTGGAATTCCTCGACATCCGCGACGCGGGGGACCCCGTGGAGCTGGCCGCGCACTACGACCGCGAGGGCGCCGACGAGCTCGTGTTCCTTGACATCACCGCCACCCACGAGAAGCGCGACACGATCGCAAGGCTCGCGCGCAGCACCGCCGATGAGGTGTTCGTCCCGTTCACCATCGGCGGCGGCATCCGCTCCGTCGCCGACGCGCAGGCCGTGCTGGACGCCGGCGCCGACAAGGTCTCGGTGAACTCCGCGGCGCTGTCGCGCCCGCAGCTGCTCGACGAGCTCGCGGAGGTGTTCGGCGCGCAGTGCGTCGTGCTGGCAATCGACGCCAAAGCACGCCCTGCAGGCGACGGCGGCGGCTGGGAGGCCTACCTCGCCGGCGGGCGCACGCCGACCGGGCGGGACGTCGTGGAGTGGGCGCGCGAGGCCGTCGGGCGCGGCGCCGGGGAGATCCTGCTGACGAGCATGGACCGCGACGGCACCAACGCCGGCTATGACCTGCCGCTCATCGCCGCGGTCAGCGCCGACGTGGGCGTGCCCGTCATCGCCTCCGGGGGAGCGGGCGAGCTCTCACACCTGGCCGACGCACTGCGCGCAGGAGCCGACGCGGTGCTGTGCGCGTCGATCTTCCACTACGGACGCCACACCGTCGCCGAGGCCAAGCAGCATCTGGCGGCGGCGGGCATCCCGGTGCGCATGGTGGCGTGAGCGCATGCCCGTGCCGGTGAAAGACAGCGCGACAGCGGCCGCCGCCACCGCCGGCGCCGCCGAGCTGCTGGAGGCGCTGGAGCGCCGTCCGGGAGGCCCGCAGCTGCTCGCGATGGGCCGCGAGGGCGCGGAGATCTCGCTCGTCGGCGGCGCCGTGCGCGACCTGCTGCTCGGCCGCGAGCCCAGGGAGCTCGACGTCGTCGTCGCCGGGGACGAGCTCGCCGTCGCCGACGAGCTCGCCCGGCGCCTGCGGGCCGCGGGAGCCGCGCCGCTCAGCCGCACCAGCCACGAGCGTTTCGGCACCGCCGTCCTTGAGTGGCGGGGCGGGCGCATCGACCTCGCGCGGCGCCGCGCCGAGTCCTACCCCGCCCCCGGGGCACTGCCCGAGGTGCGCCCTGCAGGCGAGCCGGAGGACCTCATGCGCAGGGACTTCAGCGTCAACGCCATCGCCCTGCCGCTCGGCCCCGACGGCCGCGGTGAGCTGCACGGTGCGCCGGGCGCGCTGGCCGACCTCGCGCAGGGGCGCCTGCGCGTGCTGCACGACCTCAGCTTCAATGATGACCCCACACGGCTGCTGCGCATCGCGCGCTACAGCGCGCGCCTTGGCTTCTGCATCGAGGCGCACACGGGCGCGCTGGCCGCGGCCGCGATCGCCGCCGGGGTGCTGTCCACGGTCACCCCGGCCAGGCTCGGAGCCGAGCTGCGCCTGGCGCTCGATGAAACGGGCGCAACGGCTGCGCTCGCTGCGATGTCGGCGCTGGGCGTGCTGGGGCCGCTGGGCCTCGGCGCGGGCTTCGACGAGCCGCTCGCCGCCGCCGCGCTGGCGCTGCTGCCGGCCGAGGGGCGGGCGCAGGTGCTGCTGCTGGCGCTGCTGCTGCTCGCGCCGCCGGGCGGCGGCGAGGCCGCGGAGCTGGCACGGCGCCTGGACGCGCTGGAGGTGCCAGCCAGCGTGCGCGACGGCGCCCTGGCCGCGGCCCACGGCGCGCTCGCGCTGCCGGCGCGCATGCAGGCCACCGCACGTCCCTCGGAGCTGCACGAGCTGCTCGCGCGCGAGCCGCTGGAGGCCGTCGCCCTCGCCGGGGCGCTCGCTGAGCGCTCCGACCTGGAGCGTGGCGCGCTCGCCGCGGGGGAATGGCTGGGCGAGCTTCGCGGCGTGGCGCTGGCAATCACCGGCGAGGACCTGCTCGCCGCGGGCGTGCCCCAGGGCCCGGAGGTTGGGGCGCGCCTGTCCGCCGCCCTGGCGCGGCGGCTGGATGGGCAGCTCGGCGCGGGCGCGGACGCGGAGCTGGCCGCGGCCCTGGAGGCTCTGTGACCAGGCGCGCGGCCGATGCGCAGGCGCCGGTGGGCACGATCGCACGCGAGCTGCCCGGCGGCGGGCACGTGCTGTTCACCACCCGCGCGCTTGGCAACCTGTCGATGCGCGCCGGCGAGGGCCACGAGCTGGGCCTCGCGCGCCGGCACGAGCTCGCCCACAGCCTGGGGCTGCGCTGGCTCTGCGCCAGCCCCCAGATGCACGGCACCGTGGTGCGCCGTATCCGCGAGGTCTCCGGCAGCGCCGGCCACCCAGACGCGCTCGGAGCCGACGGCCACGCCACAGCGCTGGCGGGGGTGGGGACGATGACGCTGGGAGCGGACTGCCTGACGGTGGCCCTCGGCGGCGAGCGCGTCGTTGCGATGGTCCACGCCGGCTGGCGCGGCCTCGCCGCGGGGGTCCTGCAGGAGGGCGTTCGCGCTGTGCGCGAGCTCGGCGGAGAGGGGGAGATCACGGCCGTCGTGGGGCCCGCGGCGGGGGTGTGCTGCTACGAGGTGGGCGAGGAGGTGCACGCCGCGCTCGGCGGGGCGCACCGCCACGGCCGGCATGTCGATCTGCGCGCGATCGCCCATGAAAAGCTGCTCGGCGCCGGCGTCGCCGCGGTCGAGGACGTGCGCGCGTGCACCATCTGCGACGAGCGGTTCTTCTCCCACCGCCGCGAAGGCGCCCGCGCGGGGCGCCAGGGGGGCGTGGCATGGTTGAGCTGATCGGCGGGCTGCGCGCCCCCACGGTCGCCGAGAACCTGCTGCGCATCCGCGCGGAGCTCGCCGGCGCCACCGCGCGCTCGGCACGCCGCGGCGCCAGCGAGCCGCGCGTGGTGGAGATCCTTGCGGCGAGCAAGTACATCGCCGCCGCCGACCTGCCCGTGCTCGCGCAGGCGGGCGTGACGCTCGTCGGCGAGAACCGCGCACAGGACCTGCAGGAGAAGGTCGCGCTGCACGGCGATCTCTTCACGTGGGACTTCATCGGGCAGCTGCAGAGCAGGCGCGTGCGCCAGATCGTGCCCCACGTGCGGCTGATCCACTCCGTCGCCACCGAGTCCGCGCTGCGCGAGCTGGAGCGCCACCTGGCCATGGCGCGACCCGGCCTGGGCATTCTCATCGAGGTGAACATCGCCGGTGAGCCCGGCAAGGCGGGTGTCGCGCCGGCCGCGCTGGACGGGTTCATCGCGCGCTCGCCCGTCCCGGTCAGCGGCCTGATGACGATGCCGCCGCTCGCTCGCGATCCGGAGGAGAGCAGGCCGTGGTTCGCCGCGCTGCGCCTCCTCGCACACGAACGAGGCCTCGCGCACCTGTCGATGGGAACCTCCCAGGACTACGTCGTCGCCGCCGAAGAGGGCGCAACCATTGTGAGAATCGGCACGAGTCTGTACCGTTAGGGGCCAGCGGGACCTCTGCAGGGCGGCGCGCCCGGCAGGACTCTTGCGGCCGCAAAGAACTAGCATCTGCAGGGAATCCGGCTCGCCGGGCGAACACGCTAACTACCCATGGCCTTTCGCGACTCCTGGCACAGCGCTCTCGTCTACTTCGGCCTAGCCGAGGAGTACCACGACGACTACGACGAGCCCGAGGCGTCCGAGGCGGAGATCGAGGACCGCTACCGCGAGCGCCCCAACGTGCGCCGTCTGCGCCGCAGGCGCGACGAGTACGAGGACATCTTCGCCGAGGACGAACCCACCGAGGCCGCGGGCCGCGGCTCGCGCGGGCGCTCGGCGACCGTCCTGAAGCCCGTCGCCGCACGCGGCAACGGCGACGTGCGCGTGCATCTGGTGGTGCCAAAGTCCTTCAACGACGCCCAGCAGATCGCCGACAAGTTCAAGGACTCGATCCCCGTCATCCTCAACCTGCAGGCATCCGACACGGACCTCGCCAAGCGCCTCATCGACTTCGCCTCCGGGCTCACCTACGCGCTGGACGGCGGCATGCAGCGCATCGCCGACAAGGTGTTCATGCTGACGCCGCGCAACGTGGAGATCTCGGCCGAGGAGCGCGCGCGGCTGATCGAGAAGGGCTTCTTCAACCAATCCTGACGGCGGGGCGATCGCCGGCACGGATAGGGTGACCCGGTCATGCAGATCGGCCTGATCGGTTGCGGAAACATGGCCCGGGCGCTGGCTCGCGGCTGGGGCCGGCCCGTGCTGTGCGCCGACCCCGTCCCCGAGCGCGCCGCCGCGCTGGCCGCCGAGGTCGGCGGTGAGGCGCTCGCCGAGAACGCCGCGGTCGCGGCGCGCGCGGACCTGGTGGTCCTGTGCCACAAGCCCGCCCAGCTCGAATCCGTCGCCGCCGAGCTCGCGCCGCACGCCAAGGCCGTCGCGTCGATCCTCGCCGCCACATCGCTGCGCGCCGTGCGCCACGCCTACCCCGACCGGCCCGTCTACCGCTTCATGCCGTCCCTGCCCGTCGAGGTCCGCCAGGGCGCGGTGGTGCAGGAGACGGGGCCTGCGCAGGACGCCGAGCTAGACGCGAGCGTCGCGCAGCTGTTCGCCGAGCTCGGCACGCTGGTGGCGCTGGAGGAGCATCTCGTCGACGTCGCCACCGGGCTCATGTCCTGCGCGCCCGCCTACGTCGCGCTGGTCGCCGAGGCGCAGATCGACGCGGGCGTGCGCCACGGCGTCCCCGCCGCCCAGGGGGCCGAGCTGGTGATCCAGACGCTCGCCGGCACCGCCGAGCTGCTGCGCCGCCGCGGCAACGACACGATGGCCGTGCGGCGCGAGGTCGCCTCTCCCGGCGGCCTGACCGCTCGCGGCCTTGACGCGCTGGAGCGCGGCGGCCTGCGCGCGGCCTTCAGCGAGGCTCTGGACGCCGTGGTGGGGGAGGGGCACCGTTGATGGTGCTCGCGAGCGCGCGCACGCAGGTGGCCGACTTCCTCTCCGCGCTCATCTACGTCTACATCCTGCTGATCATCGTGCACATCGTGATCCAGCTGCTGCTCTCCGCCGGGCTGCGCCCGCCCTACTCGCGTGCCAGCGACGCCGTGCTCAGCTTCCTGCGCGAGACCTGCGAACCGTTCCTGCGCATCTTCCGCCGCGTGCTGCCCTCCTTCGGCGGCTTCGACTTCAGCCCGATCGTCGCCATCATCGTGCTGTCGCTGATCAACAGCATCGTGGTCCAGGGCATCATCCACGGCTGACTCGGTGGAGGGCCTCGCAGATCGGGAGCGGCCCCACCGGCTGGGAGCGGCCCGCCCATGGCTGCTCGCGGCGCTCGTGGCGATCCTCGTCATCGTCGTCGACCAGCTAAGCAAGCGAGCGATCGAACACTCCATCACCGGCGGTGAAGAACGCAGCGTGCTGCCCGGCATCGAGCTCGTCGACACGCGCAACAAGGGCGTCGCGTTCGGCTTCCTGCCCGGCAACCACGTGGCCGTCACGGTCCTCATCGGCCTGGCCCTCTTGCTGCTGCTCGCCTACTTCGCAAGGCACCTGCACATGCGGCTCATCTGGCTGCCGACGGGCATGCTCATCGGCGGCGCGCTCGGCAACATCCTCGACCGCGTCCGCCACGGATCGGTCACCGACTTCATCAAGCTCCCGCTCGGCTGGCCGCCATTCAACCTCGCCGACAGCTCCATCACGCTTGGCATCGTGATCCTGTTCCTCGTCATCGACTTCCAGCGCCGGGGCCCCACTTGAGCGAGCCGCCGCTCAGCGAGGGCGAGCCGTTCGCCATCGCCTACCAGGACGAGCATCTGCTGGTCGTGGACAAGGGCCCTGGCCTGGTCGTGCACCCGGCGCGCGGGCACCGCGAGCGCACGCTCTCGCAGCTGCTCGCCCCGCTCATCGCCGAGCCCGCGCCGCAGGGCGCGGCGCCCGCCGACGCCGGCGCCGGCGCCGGCGAGCACGAGGCCGCGAGGAGCGCCGCCGCGCAGGAGGCGGCCGCGAGCGCCGGCTGGGATCCCGAGCGGCCCGGCATCGTGCACCGCCTGGACCGCGACACCTCGGGACTGATGGTCGTGGCGCGCACACAGCAGGCCCACCGGCTGCTGCAGGCCGCGCTGGCCGCGCGCCAGATCGAGCGGGAGTACCTCGCCCTCGTCGAGGGGCGCCCGCCCGCTCGCAGCGGCACGATCGAGGCGCCGATCGGGCGCGACCCGCGCGTGCGCACGCGCATGGCCGTCGGAGGCGCGGCGCCGAGGGCCGCCGTCACGCACTTCACGCTCGAGCGCCAGCTGCGCGACACCTCTCTGCTGCGGCTGCGCCTGGAGACGGGGCGCACACATCAGATCCGCGTGCACCTGCAGGCGATCGGCCATCCGGTGTGCGGGGATCCGGAGTATGGAACGCCGGGGATGCTGGGGCTCACGCGCCAGTTCCTGCACTCCACCCGCCTGGCCTTCCAGCACCCCATCACGGGCGTGCGCGTGGAGGTCCATTCGCCGCTGCCGCCCGACCTGCGGCGAGCTCTCGAGGCCGCCGAACGGCTATCCTGAGAAGTTCAACCAGTCCCCTACCCGTGCGGGGCAAGGACGCGGCCCTGCCCGGAGAGACGACCGCCTGGTCAAGGTCTCCGGGTCCGCTCCATCCGCACGGACAATCGACACGCATCAACAAAGGGAGTAGCCCGTGGCTGACGTGAGCATTGCGGAGCTGCTGGAGGCCGGCGTGCATTTCGGCCATCAGACGCGCCGCTGGAACCCCAAGATGCGCCGGTTCATCCATGGTGAGCGCGGCGGCATCTACATCATCGACCTGTTGAAGACCTCCGCACTGCTGGCGCAGGCGCAGGAGTTCGCCGGAGCGCTCGCCCACCGTGGCGGCACCGTGCTGTTCGTGGGCACCAAGAAGCAGGCCCAGGACGCGATCCGCGAGACCGCCGAAGCGGCCGACATGCCGTTTGTCAACCATCGCTGGCTCGGCGGCCTGCTGACGAACTTCCAGACCATCAGCCAGCGCATCCGCCGGCTGCACGACCTCGAACGCTACGAGGCCGAGGGCCAGCTCGCGCTGCTGCCCACGCGCGAGCGCATGGCCGCGCAGGCCGACCTGGAAAAGCTCCGGGCCAACCTCGGCGGCGTCAAGAACATGCAGCGCGTCCCCGACGCCATGTTCGTGATCGACCTCAAAACCGAGGTCATCGCGGTCAAAGAGGCGCAGCGCCTGAGGATCCCGATCATCGGGCTCGTCGATACCAACTGCGACCCGGACGGCATCGATTTCGTGATCCCCGGTAACGACGATGCGATGCGCTCGTGCCGCCTGATCACGCAGGCGATCGGCGAGGTTGTCACCGAAGGGCACTCCATCTTCCGCGCCGAGGAGGAGCGAGCACGCAAGGAAGCCGAGGAGAAGGCGCGCCTGGAGGCCGAGGCGCGCGCCAAGCGCGAGGCCGAAGAGCAGGCCAAGCGCGAGGCCGAGGAGCAGGCCAAGCGCGAGTCCGAAGAGCAGGCCGCCCGCGAGACCGCCGCCAGAGAGGCCGCGGCGGCCGTGGCCGCGGAGGCTGCGCAGGCATCGGCGCCGCCCACACCGGAGGCGCCGCCCGCCGCACCGGCCGCGCCCGCACCGCAGGCGGCACCCCCGCCACCGCCGGCGGCACCGCCCGCTCCCGAGCCGGTCATCGCGGAGGCTCCGCCGGCCGCGCCGCCCGCCGAGGCACCCACAACCGCCGAGGCACCCGCACCCGCCGAGGCACGGGCACCGGCCGAGGCACCCGTAGCCGCCGAGGCACCGGCGCCCGCGCCGGTGGCCGAGGAGGCCGCCGCGCCCGCACCGGAGCCCGAGCAGGCTCCTGCGGCCCCTGAGCCCGAGCAGCCGCCCGTCGAGGCGTCCGCACCCGAGGCACAGGCGGACGGGGACGCGGAGGGCACAGCACAGACCACCGACCAGACCGAAGCGGAGACGACTGCCACATGAACACCGTCCAGATCGCAGCCAAGGACGTGAAGGCCCTGCGCGAGCGCACGGGGGCCGGGATGATGGACTGCAAGAAGGCGCTCACCGAGTCCGAGGGGGACGTCGAGAAGGCGATCGAGATCCTGCGCGTCAGGCAGGGCAAGAAAATCCAGGACCTGGGCGAGCGCGCGGCGACCGAGGGCACGGTGCAGGCCTACGTGCACGCCGGCTCGAAGGTCGGCGTGCTGATCGAGGTCGACTGCAACACCGACTTCGTCGCCAAGAACGAGGACTTCCTGTCGTTCGCGCGCGAGGTCGCCATGCAGATCGCCGCCTCGCCGGGCGTCAGCTACGTCACGCGCGAGGACGTGCCCCCCGAGCAGCGGGAGGCGGAGGCGCGCATCTACGAGCAGGAGGCCGCCGAGAAGCCCGAGAACGTGCGCGAGCGCATCGTGGAGGGCAAGCTCGACGCGTGGCTGGCGGGCATCGTGCTGCTCGAGCAGGAGATGCACAACCCGAAGTTCGAGGGCAAGACCGTGCAGCAGCTGCGCGATGAGCTGACGGCCACCACCGGTGAGAACGTCGTCATACGCCGCTTCGCGCGATTCTCCGTCGGTCAGTAGGCAGTGATGCGCACCACCGATCCCGGCGCGCGCGGCGCCCGCCGCGCGCTCTTTGGCGCGATCGCCACGGGGTAGGCTCCGCGCGATGGCCTCCGTGTTCAAACGCATACTGCTGAAGCTCTCCGGCGAGGCGCTGATGGGCGAGCTGGACTACGGCACCGACCCCCAGCGGGTTGTGGCGGTCGCACGGCAGGTGACGGCCGTGCGCGAGGAGGGCGTGGAGGTCGCCATCGTCGTGGGCGCGGGCAACATCTACCGCGGCATGAAGGGCGCGGCGGAGGGCATGGACCGCGCCACCGGCGACTACATGGGCATGCTCGCCACGCTGCTCAACGCGCTGCCGCTGCAGGACGCGCTGGAGAAGATGGGCACCAACACGCGCGTGCAGTCCGCGCTGGGCGTCGCCGAGGTCGCCGAGCCCTACATCCGCCGCCGCGCCATGCGCCACCTGGAGAAGGGCAGGGTGGTGATCTTCGCCGCGGGCACCGGCAACCCGTTCTTCACCACCGACACCGCCGCGGCGCTGCGCGCGGCCGAGATCCACGCGGAGATCATCCTGATGGCCAAGAACGGGGTGGAGGGCGTCTACACCGCCGACCCGGCCATCGACCCGACGGCCGAGTTCATCCCCGAAATCACCCACATGGAGGCGATCGAGCGCAGGCTGCGCGTGATGGACTCGACGGCGCTGGCGCTGTGCATGGAGAACGGAATGCCGCTGAACGTCTTCAACATGGATGACGATCGGAGCCTCGCGCGGATAATCTCAGGAGAACGGGTGGGCACGCTCGTCACGACGGCCGCGGGAGAGGGCGATGGCAGCTGAGAATCTGATCGACGAACTGCTCAAGGACGCCGACGAGCGCATGGCGAAGTCCGTGGAAACGGCGCAGCACGAGTTCACGACCGTGCGTACCGGCCGCGCCAGCCCGTCGCTGCTGGATCGCGTGGTCGTGGACTACTACGGCGCGATGACGCCGCTGAACCAGCTCTCGACGATCTCCGCCCCCGAGGCGCGCCTGATCACGGTGCAGCCCTACGACAAGTCCTCGATCAAGGCGATCGAGAAGGCCATCAACGAGTCCGACGTCGGCCTGAACCCCTCCAACGACGGCAACGTCGTGCGGCTGGTCGTGCCCGAGCTCACCGAAGAGCGCCGGCGCGAGCTGGTCAAGGTGGTCAAGAACCTCGCCGAGGAGGGCAGGGTCTCGATCCGCAACGTCAGGCGCGACACGATGCAGCACCTGCGCGAGCTGAAGGCCGAGGGCGAGGCCTCCTCCGACGACGAGCACCGCGCCGAGGTCGAGCTGCAGAAGCTGACGGACCACCGCGTGGGCGAGCTCGACGCGGTGCTGAAGGCCAAGGAAGAGGAGATCCTCGCGGTCTGATGGGAACCGTCGGGCAACGGGCGTCGGCGGCGGCCGATCTGCGGCCGGAACGCGCCCCGGACCGACCGGTGGCCCGATACGTGGCGATCATCACCGACGGCAACGGCCGCTGGGCGCGCGCGCGCGGGCTTCCCGTCAACGACGGGCACAGCGCTGGTGCGGACACCGTCAAGGCGCGCCTGCGCGACGCCGCGGAGCTGGGCATCGAGGAGTTCACCGTCTACTCGTTCTCCACCGAGAACTGGTCGCGCCCGCCCGAGGAGGTTCAGGGCCTGATGGAGATGTTCTCCCTGCGCATCGCTCGCGAGACGCCGGAGCTGGACCGCGAAGGGGTGCGCATGCGCTTCATCGGCCGGCGCGAGGGCGTGGGGGCCAAGCTGGCCGAGCAGATGGAGTGGGCTGAAGAGCTCACACGCGCCAACACGCGCATCACGATGTTCGTCGCCTTCAACTACGGCGGGCGCGCCGAGATCCTCGACGCCGCGCGGCGCTTCGCAGGCGGCAGCGAGGAGGACTTCCGCGCCTGCCTGTACGCGCCGGAGATGCACGACCCGGACATCATCATCCGCACCAGCGGCGAGCGCCGCCTGTCCAACTACCTGCTCTGGCAGTCCGCCTACAGCGAGCTGATCTTCCGTGAGGAGCTGTGGCCCGACTTCACGCGCGCGGCACTGGAGGAGTCGCTGGCGGAGTTCGCCGAGCGCAGGCGCCGCTTCGGCGGGCGCTGAGGCGGGGCGATGGCCAGCGGGCCACACACGCCCCGGGGAAGCGCCGGGGCACGGCGCGGAAGGCCGCCCGCCGCCGGCGCGCGCCGGCGCCCCGTTGCGCCACCGCGGGCGCGCGCGCCGCGCTCGGAGCTCAGCTCGCGGATCCTCGTCGCGATCCCCGCGATCGCCGTCGCGCTGTTCCTTGTGATCGAAGGCGGCGCAGTGTTCGCGCTGGGCATGCTCGTGCTGGGCGGCGTGTGCATGCACGAGCTCTACGGCATGTACGAGCGCGCGCGCCCCGTGCGCCTGGCCGGCCTGCTGGCGCTCGCGGGGCTGCTGGCCGCCGCTCACTACGGCGCCAGCACCCAGATCCTGCTCGTCGCCGTCGCCGCGCTGCCGCTCGTTTTCGGGCTGACACTGCTGCAGCCGCGCCCGAGCGTCGGCGGCGTCGCGGTCACCCTGTTGGGCATCTACTGGATCGGCTTCGCGCTGGCGCACGCGGTGCTCCTGCGCGAACTGCCCCACGGGGAGGGCATCGTGATCGACGTGCTCGTCGGCACGTTCCTTGGCGACACGGGCGCCTATCTGGGGGGACGCATGTTCGGAAGGCGTCCGCTCGCGCCGGCGATCTCGCCCAACAAGACGCTCGAGGGCCTTGGCATCGGCATGGCCTTCGCGATCGGCGGCGTGTGGATCGCCGGGCGCTACCAGGACTGGCTGCCCGGCACGCACGCGCTCGTGCTGGGCCTTGGCGTCGCCCTGGCGGGCCCCGTCGGCGACCTGTTCGAGTCCTTCGTCAAGCGCGAGGCGGGAACCAAGGACTCCGGCGGCCTGTTCGGAGCGCACGGCGGCGCGCTGGACCGCCTGGATGCCGTGCTGTTCACGGCGGTCGCCGGCTACTACATCTGGGCGGCCTACGCGCACTGATGGCAGGCCGCGGGCCGGGGCGCCGAGGTCATCGTTCTCGGCGAGCACGAAGCCGCTGGTGCCCCCGGCCGAGTCCTGATGTGCGATCACGCCCGGCCATGGCGTGGGGTTGGTCACGGCGCAGCGTCCGCGCACCGGCGCTCGACCGCACCGCGTCCACATGGGTGGAGCACCTGCGCCTTTGCAGCTACCCTGATGGGCTCATCCGAGGGAATGAAAGCGCCAGGAGGAGAGGGAAAGATCATGGACCGAGGTTCCAGCAGATGCGCCTGCTCGAGGTTTGCGCGGCTCGCCGCGCTGATCTGCGCCCTCCTCGCGGTGGGCGCGGTGGGCGCCGGGAGCGCGTCGGCGCTCGTGATTCGCACGGCCTCGGGCCGGGCTTTCGGCTACGTTCCGCTGCGCGGCGCCGCGCCGCTGCTGAGGGCCGCCCCGCAACTCGGCTCGGGCGGGCTGCTGGTCTATCACGGCGGGCCCGTGATGACCTCGAACACCAACTACGCCTTCTACTGGGCGCCCGCCGGCTCAACGCTTTACCCCGCCGAATACCAGTCGGGCATCGACGAATACTTCGAACAGCTCGCGCATGACAGCGGCGGCACCCAGAATGTGGACTCGGTCTCGGCGCAGTACACCAACTCAAGTGGTGAACACGCGGCATACAACTCGCACTTCGCCGGCGAGATCATCGACACCGATCCCTACCCGCCGAACGGCTGCAGCGCCGCCCCGGTGTGCCTCACCGACGAACAGCTCCAGACCGAGCTGAGGAAATACATCCTCGCCAACGGGCTTCCCCAGGACCTGGCCCACGAGTACTTCCTGCTGTCGCCGCCGGGAGTCGAAACCTGCTTCGAAGCCGATGGCGCGGAATGCTCCGCGGGCGCCGAAAACGGCGTCTTCTGCGCCTACCACAGCGCCTTCTCCGGGACCACCGGGGAGATCGTCTACGCCGACGATCCCTACGTCACCGGCAACTCCGGCTGCGAAAGCGGGCAGTCACCGAGCGGCAAACCATCCGAAGGGGCGCTCCAGGGCGGGCTCTCCCACGAGCACAACGAGTCCCTGACGGACCCCGAGCCCTCCAGCGGCTGGATCGGCAACGAAGGCCAGGAGATCGGTGACAAATGCCGGACCTTCGTGGAAGCCAGCGAATTCGGGACGCCGCTCGGCACGGCGCCCGACGGGGCCCCCTACAACCAGGTTGTCGACGGCCATGAGTACTGGTACCAGCAGGAGTGGAGCAACGAAGGCAAAACCTGCCTGCAGCGACTCGGCGCCAAACCCCCCACAATCACCAAACTCTCCGTGAAAACGGGCCCCGCGATCGGAGGCACGCCGCTGACGATCACCGGCACCCACCTCAGCGGTGCAACGGCGGTCAGCTTCGGAGCCACGGCGGCCGCCGAATTCCACGTGATCTCCTCGACATCCATCAGCGCGGTCTCACCCCCGGGAACCTCGGGCGTGGTTGAAGTGAGCGTCAGCACCGAAGCGGGCACCAGCGCGAAAACCAGCGCCGACCACTACACCTACTCGCCACCAACCATCACCAACATAACGCCGGGCTCGGGCACGAAACTGGGCGGAACGACGGTCGAAGTGGCAGGTAGCGGATTTGCTCTGGGCAGCGCCACGGAGTTCCTGTTCGGTAAAGCCGGCGCGACATCGGTGAGCTGCAGCTCCACGACAGCCTGCTCGCTGAGCTCGCCGGCGGCCGCCAAAACGGGTGCGGTCGCGGTGACCGCCAAGGTCGCTGGCAAAACAAGCAAAGTCCTGACAGCGGACCATTACACCTACGACTGAGCATCTCTGACCACCGCTTCCCAGGGCGCTAGGGTCAACGCGTGAGCACCCGCCGACGCCTGTTGATCCTCGGCTCCACCGGCTCGATCGGCCGCCAGGCGCTCGAGGTGTGCGCCGAGAGCGACGAGCTCGAGCTGGTGGGGCTGTCGGCTGAGCGCTCGTGGGAGGCGCTGCTGGAGCAGGCGCGCGCCACCGGCGTGCAGCGCATCGCGCTGGCCGACCGCGACGCCGCCGCGCGCGCGGCGGAGGGTTGGACCGCGGGCAAGGTGCTCGCGGGCCCGGAGGGGCTCGTGGCGCTCGTGGTCGAGTCCGGCGCGGACCTGGTGCTCAACGCGCTCGTCGGGTCCGCCGGCCTGGGGCCGACCGTGGCGGCGCTGGGGGAGGGCATCGACCTGGCGCTGGCCAACAAGGAGTCCCTTGTGGTCGGCGGGGAGCTCGTCACCGCGCTGGCCGAGGCGACGGGGGCGCGCATCGTGCCGGTGGACTCCGAGCACACGGCGCTGCACCAGCTGTTGGCGGGTCAGCCGGCAGGCGCGGTGGAGCGGCTGACGATCACCGCCAGCGGCGGGCCCTTCCGCGGGCGCAGCCGCGCGGAGCTGGGCGAGGTGAGCGTCGAGCAGGCCCTGTCGCACCCCACGTGGGCGATGGGCGGCAAGATCACGATCGACTCGGCCACGCTGATGAACAAGGGCCTGGAGGTGATGGAGGCCCACCACCTGTTCGGCACTCCCTACGAGCGCATCGACGTGGTGGTGCACCCGCAGTCGCTGATCCACGGGATCGTGCAGCTCGCCGACGGCGCGATGCTCGCCCATCTGGGCCCGCCGGACATGAGGATCGCCATCTCCTACGCGCTCAACGGCGCGCAGAGCGTGGGGCTGACCGCCGGGCCAAGGCCCGTGCTGCCGCTGGACCTGCCCTCCGTGGGGCTGCTGAGCTTCGAGGCCGTCGACCTCGACGCGTTCCCGTGCCTGCGCCTGGCGCGCCAGGCGGCGGTGGCCGGGGGCACGGCGCCCTGTGTGCTGAACGCCGCCAACGAGATCGCCGTGCACGCCTTCCTGCAGGGGCGGCTGCGCTTCCTGGAGATCCCCGAGGTGATCGAACGCACCCTGCACGCCACCGGCAGCGAGCCCGTGCACGGCTTCGAGTCGCTCTATGAGGCCGATCGCGCCGCCCGCGAGCTAGCCGGAGAGTGCGTCGCCGAGCTCAGCTGACGCGCGGAGCGCCAGCGCTCACCCTCGGCCCACCCGCGCTCAAGCCCCGGCGCGCCCCGGCCGATCACCTGCGGGGATGCGCGACCCTTCCTGCCACACTGGAGAGCCGTGAGCTGGGTCCTGACACTGCTTGGAATCGTCGCGCTGATCGTGCTGCACGAGCTCGGGCACTTCACCGTCGCCAAGCTCGTTGGCATGCGCGTGGAGAAGTTCTCGCTGTTCTTCCCGCCCACGATCGCCAAGGTGCGCAGGGGCGAGACCGAGTACGCGATCGGCGCGATCCCCGCGGGGGGCTACGTGAAGATCACCGGCATGCACCCGGACGAGATCAAGGATCTGCCGCCCGAGGTGGCCGCGCGCGCCTACTACAACCAGGCGCCGTGGAAGCGCATCGCCGTGATCCTCGCGGGGCCCGGCGTGAACATCTTCATCGCCTTCGCGCTGTTCTGGCTGGTGCTGTTCTCCGGCAGCCTCAACGGAGCCATCGCGCTCGGCAACCTCGACCCGTCGGTGCAGACGATCGTCGCCAACTCAAGCGTTCTGAGCGTCGAGCGCGGCACGCCCGCCGCGCAGGCGCTGCGCGCGGGCGACAAGATCCTCGCCGTCGACGGCAGCTCCGCCACGGTCGAATCCGCCAGGGAACGCATCGGCTCGCACCGCTGCGCCGGTGCGCTGGTGAACGGCTGCAGGGCCGCGACGCCCATCACGATGACCGTGCTGCGCGCGGGCAGGCACGTGAACCTGACGATCTACCCGCGCTATGAAAGCAAGGCCAAGCGCATGCTCGTCGGGTTCACGTTCGGCTACGCGGCAAAAGCCTTCGGCATCGCCGCCGCCGCCGGCGCGGCGCTCTCTGAGATGTGGCACGTCACCACCCAGACGATCGCGGGCTTCGGCAAGGCGCTCACGCAGTCCAAGGTCCGCCACGAACTGCACAGCATCGTCGGCATCGCGCAGGTCGGGCAGGAAACGGTCGCCGCGGGCGCCAGCTACGCGTTCGTGTTCCTCGGCTTCCTCTCGCTGATCCTCGCGGTCATCAACCTGTTCCCGTTCCTGCCGCTCGACGGCGGGCACGTGCTGTGGTCGCTGGCGGAGAAGGTCAGGGGCAAGCGCATCTCGCTGATCTCCATGTACCGCTTCAGCAGCGTGGGAATCGTGCTGCTGGTGTTCCTGGTGATCAACGGCATCAGCAACGACATCAGCCGCCTCGGCGGCTGATCGCGCGCCGCGCTCGCGGCGCCGGCGCCGCGGCCTCTAGAATCAGGCCATGGCCTCGAGCAAGCAGATCCACGTCGGGCAGGTGCCCATCGGCGGCGGCGCCCCGGTGGCGGTGCAGACGATGACCAAGACCGAGACCGCCAACCTCGCGGCGACGATGGCGCAGATCCGCACCGTCGCGGAGGCGGGGGCGGACATCGTCAGGGTCGCCGTGCCGCGCGAGCAGGACGCCGAGGCGCTGAAGAGCATCGTCGCGCAGTCGCCGATCCCGATCATCGCCGACATCCACTTCAACCACACGCTCGCGCTGAAGTCGATCGAAGCGGGCGCGCACTGCGTGCGCCTGAACCCCGGCAACATCGGCGGCCCGGAGAAGGTCGCCGAGGTGATCGAGCTCGCACGGCGCACCGGCACGCCGCTGCGCGTGGGCGTCAACAGCGGCTCGCTGCCAAAGCACCTGCGCCAGCTGGAGTACGAGAACCCCGTCGAGGCGCTCGTCACGGCCGCGATCGAGACCGTCGAGCTGATGGAGCGTCTGGACTTCGCCAACTTCAAGGTGTCCATGAAGTCCACCTCGGTGCCCAACACGATCGCCTCCAACCGGCTGCTCTCGCAGCGCATCCCCTACCCGCTGCACCTCGGCGTCACCGAGGCCGGCACCAAGTGGTCGGGCTCGCTGAAGTCCGCCGTTGGCCTGGGCACGCTGCTGGCCGACGGCATCGGCGACACGATCCGCATCTCCCTCTCCACCTTCCACGCCGAGGAGGAGGTGAAGGTCGCATGGGAGATCCTCAAGGCGCTGAAGCTGCGCGAGCGCGGCCCCGACCTGATCGCGTGCCCCACGTGCGGGCGCCTGCAGTTCGACATGGACACCGTCGTCGCCGAAGTCGAGCGGCGCCTTGAAGCCTACGAGGACCCGATCGAGGTCTCCGTGCTCGGCTGCGCGGTAAACGGCATCGGCGAGGCGCGCCACGCGGACTTCGGCATCACCGGCGCCAAAGACATGGGCATGATCTACTCAAAGGGCGAGCCCCTGAAGAAGGTGCCCACCGAGCAGCTCGTGGAGGAGCTGTTCAAGGAGATCGACCGCTACTACGCCGCCGGCAAGACCGTGCAGCGCGACGAGACGGCGGCGGCGGAGGCGCGCCGCTGGCTGGCCGAGAACGAGGATGACACGGCGATGACGCCCGAGAAAATCGCCGCCCTGGAAGCCGCCGCCGCCGAGAACGACGAGTTGGCCGGGGAGGTGCTGGAGTCGATGCTGACACCCGCAGGCGCAGGCCCGGGCGTCACGGCGCCAAACGGCGACGAGAGCTCCGTCGCCCTCGACGAGGCTGTCTCGCCCGTCGCCGGGCGCCGCTTCTCCAGAAGCTGAGCAGCACGTGTCCTCCTCGGAGGAGTGGAGCAGCGGCCCACACGTCCACAGCTACCTCGACCGGGCCAACAGCGACGCGCGTCCCGTCAGCAGCGACGAGGCCCTGCTGGAACACGTTCCCAGCGGCGCGCGCCGAATCCTCGACCTGGGCACGGGCGACGGCCGCCTGGCGGCGCTGCTGCTCCAGGGCCGACCCGATCGACAGGTCGTCGGGCTTGACCTGTCAGAGCTCATGCTCGCCGCCGCCGAGCAGCGCTTCGCGGGCGACTCGCGCGTCGAGCTGCTCCAGCACGACCTGACGGTGGCGCTGCCCGACATCGGGTGCTTTGACGCGGTCGTCTCCTCGCTGGCGATCCACCACCTGCCCGACGCGCGCAAGCGCTCGCTGTACGCCGAGGCCTTCGAGATGCTCGAGCCGGGAGGCGTGCTGGCGAACTTCGAGCACGTGGCGTCGCCCAGCCGCCGCCTGCATCTGGAGTTCTTCGCCGCGATCGAGGAGCCGCTCGAGCACGAGGATCCGTCCGACAGGCTGGTGGACGTGGAGACCCAGCTGCAGTGGCTGCGCGCGATCGGCTTCGAGGAGGTCGACTGCCACTGGAAGTGGCGTGAGCTGGCGCTCCTGGCCGGCGTCAGGCCGCGGGCGCCGGCACACGCCGCGGCCGCAGCCGGGGCACCCGGATCCCGCCCGACGGCGGAGGCATGGGAGGAGCATGCGCAGGCGTGGGCGAGATGGACGCGGACGCCGGGGCACGACCATCACTACGAGCACCTGAACCTGCCGGCCTTCCTCGCGCTGTTGCCCGAGCCGGGGCGGCTGACGCTTGACCTCGGCTGCGGCGAGGGGCGGCTGGGCAGGGCGTTGGCCGACCGCGGGCATGTGGTCATCGGCGTTGACAGCTCGCCGACGCTCGCAGCTCTGGCGCGCGCGGGCGGAGGCTACCGCGAGGTGCTCGAGGCGCCGGCCGCCGCGGTGCCGCTGCCCGACGGCTGCGCGGACCTGGTCGTGGCGTTCATGACCCTGCACGACATGGACGAGCTCGCGGCGCCCGTCGCGGAGGCGGCCCGCCTGCTCGGGCCCGCCGGACAGCTGTGCCTGGCGGTCCCGCATCCCTTCGCCGAGTTCTCGCGCGGACGGCCCGGCGACAGCAACTACTTCGTGGCCCACCGCTACGTTGACGTGCTGGAGCGCGATGGCGTGAGCATGACCTTCGAGAGCTGGCGCCGGCCGCTGTCCGCGTACACGACAGCGCTTGCCCACGCCGGCTTGCAGATCGACTCGCTGCGCGAGCCGATCCCTGATGACGCGGGCCTCGCCGCGGCACCCGCACTGGCGAGGTGGCGCGAGAGCCCGATCTTCCTGCACGTTCGGGCCGTCCGGCAGGCAGAGGCGGCCAACCGCATCCGCTGAGAGCGACCCGCCGCATGCGGCGGGTCGCAGGGATCGCGCATGCGCGATCGCACGGCGGGCGCATGCGCCCGCCGGCCCCTCGCACATGTGCGAGGGGCTTCCAGACGTAGAGGTGAGGAGCGGGACGCGCTAGGAGGCGGCGGCGAAGCGCTCTGCGATGCGCGACCAGTCCACGACGTTCCACCACGCCTCGATGTAGTCGGGCCTGCGGTTCTGGTACTTCAGGTAGTAGGCGTGCTCCCACACGTCAACGCCCAGCAGCGGCGTGCTGCCGTCGGAGATGGGGGAGTCCTGGTTGGCCGAGCCGGCGATCGCAAGGCCCGAGCCGTCGTGCAGCAGCCAGGACCAGCCGGAGCCGAACTGGTTGACGCCCGTCTCCTTCAGCTTCGCCTTGAAGTCGCCGAACGAGCCGAACGTGGAGGCGATCGCGTCGCCCAGCGCGCCGTCGGGCTCGCCGCCGCCGTCGGGGCTCATGCTCTCCCAGAACAGCGAGTGGTTGTAGTGCCCGCCACCGTTGTTTTTGACGGCGCCGAGCTTCTCGGCGGGCACCTGCGAGAGGTCCTTCAGGACGTCCTCGATGGGCGTGTCCGCAAGCGCTGTTCCCTCAAGCGCCGCGTTCACTTTGTCAACGTAGGCCTGATGGTGCTTGTCGTGGTGGAACTCCATCGTGGCCTTGTCGATGTAGGGCTCCAGCGCGTCGTAGGCGTAGGGCAGCGGCGGGACTGTGTAGGCCATGCTGGGCCTCCTTGGGTTGGGTTCTGATCGAAGATCGCAAAGACACGGCTGTTCTATCAAAGGCGCTCAGACACCCGCCGGGGCCGGCGGGCGCACGGCGGCCCGGGGCGCGCCATGGATTAGGCTCTCCATCCCCATGGCCCGCCTCTCCCAATACCTGCTGCCCACCGAGAAGGAGCCGCCCGCGGACGCGGAGGCGATCTCGCACAAGCTGATGGTGCGCGCCGGGCTCATCCGCCAGATGGGCGCGGGCATCTGGACATGGCTGCCGGCGGGCTGGCGCGTGCACGAGCGCGCCGTCGCCATCATCCGCGAGGAGATCGACGCCATCGGCGGGCAGGAGATGCTGATGCCGGTGCTGCAGCCCTCCGAGCCGTGGCGCAAGAGCGGGCGCTACGACATCGAGGCGCTGTTCAAGCTCACCGACCGCAAGGGCTCGGAGCTGGTCCTCGCCATGACCCACGAGGAGGCCGTCACCACCCACGTCGCCCAGGTCGTGCGCTCCTACCGCGACCTGCCGCTCACGCTCTACCACTTCCAGGTCAAGGAGCGCGACGAGGCGCGCCCGCGCGCCGGCGTGCTGCGCACGCGCGAGTTCATCATGAAGGACTCCTACACCTTCGACCGCGACCGGGAGGGGCTGGACAGGAGCTATGAGGCCCACGCCGGGGCCTACGCGCGCATCATGGACCGTGCCGGGCTGCGCTGGTACGCCGTCGAGGCGGACGTCGGCATGATGGGCGGCTTCGGGGCACACGAGTACATGGCACCCTGCCCGGCCGGCGAGAACGAGGTCGTCCTGGCGGGCGGCTATGCCGCCAACATCGAGGTCGCAAGCGCCCAGGCCCAGGCCGTGCAGCTGCCCGCCGCGGGCGAGGCGCCAGAGGCCGTGGCCACCCCCGGCCTGCGCACCGTCAAGGAGGTCGCCTCGGCGCTCGCGCTGGGGGAGGGCGCCCTGCTGAAGGCCTACCCGGTGATCGTCAGCGACGGTGAGGCCGCCGGGCGGATGGTGCTGGTGCTGCTGCGCGGAGACCACCAGGTCAACGAGATCAAGCTGGCGCTCGCGCTGGCCGCGCAGAGCCGCCCTGCCCAGCCCGCCGAGATCGAGGCCCTGCTCGGCCCACCCGGCTTCATCGGCCCGGTGGGCGTCGGCGAGGAGGTCGAGATCGTGCTCGACGAGGCCGTCGCGGCGGGCCCCGATGGCGGCTACGTGACGGGCGCCAACCGCGCCGATGAGCACCTGCGCGGGGTCGTTCCCGGCCGCGACTTCGCCTTCCGCGCGGTCGACGTGCGAACGGTGATCGAAGGCGACAGCGTGGCGGGGGAGACGGTGACGATCGAGCCCGCCATCGAGGTGGGCAACATCTTCAAGCTCGGCACGCGCTTCTCCGTGCCGCTGGGCGCGAGCTTCCTCGACGAGCAGGGCCGCGCGCAGCCGATCTGGATGGGCTCCTACGGCATCGGCCCGGCGCGCATCGCCGCCGCGGCCGTCGAGCAGCACGCCGACGAGCACGGCATCTCCTGGCCGCGCGCGCTCGCGCCCTTCGACGTCCATCTCGTCGGCCTCGGCAAGCCCGGCACCCCCGAGCGCGAGGCCGCCGAGCGCGTGTATGAGGCCCTCAGCGGCGGGCCGCAGTCGGTCATCTATGACGACCGCGACCTGGGCCCCGGCGAGAAGTTCGCCGACGCCGAGCTGCTGGGGTGCCCGCTGCGCCTGACCGTCGGGCGCAAGTCGCTGGAGTCCGGCGAGATCGAGGTGCAGCTGCGCCGCGGGCGCGTGCAGGCACCGGGAATCGCGCTGGACAGCACCCCGCAGGAGCTCACGCGGGCGGTGGACTCGCTGTGGCAGAGCCTCCCGTAGGCACCGAGCGCCCGTCCCGTCTGACGCTCAGGCGCCTGTTCGGCCTGGACCGCTCCGGGCCGGCCCCCGCCCAGACAAGGCGCGGGGAACCGCTGCGGCCGTGGACGGTCCCCAACGCCATCGGGTTCACGCGCCTGGCGCTCATCCCCGCCTTCCTGGTGATCGCGCTCAGCAGCGCACACGGCAGGGGCACCGCGCAGGCGGTCATCTTCGCGGTCATCGGCTGGGGCGACTACGCGGACGGCATCGCCGCGCGCGTGACCAGGCAGTACAGCCGGCTGGGCGCGCTCATGGACCCCGTCACCGACCGCCTGCTCGTCATCTCCGGCGTGCTCGTCACATGGGACTTCGACCTGCTGCCCCGCTGGGCTCTGGCGGTGCTGGCGGCCAGGGAGCTTGCGATGCTGGCGCTCGGGCGCTATGGCCTCGCGCGGGGCCTGGAGCTGCGCATCAACTGGCCCGGCCGGCTCGCCGTCGCGCCGGTGATGTCCGCCTTCTTCGCGGCGCTCGCGAACATCGAAACCGTCGGTGAGGTGCTGCTGTTCGTTGGCCTCGCGCTGGCGCTGCTGGCGACGCTCATGTACATGCGCGACGGCGCTCGCGGGCTGCGCTCGCTCACCGCCTCCTAGCCTCAAGCTCAGCTTTACCTTTTGGGCTATACTCGCTGCTCTGGCCGGCCCGGCCCGAGGAGGATCGCTGAGGCCGCCGGCACAAGTCCGCGAGAGGAGAAGAGGCGAGATGGACGAGACGTTCCCTGACCTTGGCTCGCTGACGGATCTCGAACTGAAAGACGTGATCCGCCAGCTCACCGAGGAGGAGACGGAGATCTCCTACAAGCGGCGCATCCTGCACGGCAAGATCGACATTCTTCGCGCCGAGCTTGTCAACCGCCTACGCCACCATCACGAGGACGGCAACGTCCTGATCACCGGCGAGGACGTGCAGAAGCTCACCGACATCCTCGCCCACCGCCAGCCGGACGGCGAGGGTTGAGCCGGGTGTAGGCGCGCATGGCCCTGCATTGCACCGAGTGCGGCTTCGTCAACGGCGAGGGGGCGAACTACTGCGCTCGCTGCGGCGCGCTGCTCGACCACGCTGAGACCCCCGGCGAGCCGGTGACCGCCACCTACGTCATCGACGAGAGCGGCGAGCTGGTGCCGGTGGAGATCGGCGAGGTGACCGCCGCGGGGCCCGCGCTCGTGATCCGCGCCGGCGGCGGCCGCGTGGGCGAGAGCTTCCCGATCGACGGCGAGCGCATGAGCATCGGGCGCCGCCCCGACTCCGAGGTGTTCCTCGACGACGTCACCGTCTCGCGCGACCACGCGCTGCTGATCCACCGTGCCGAGCACTGGTATCTCGACGACTGCGGCTCGCTCAACGGCACCTACGTCAACCGCTCGCGCATCGAGTCCCATCGCCTGGAGGAGGGCGATGAGGTGCAAATCGGCAAGTACAAGCTCACCTTCCACGCCCGCTGATGGCCACCCCCGTCACCTCCTCCGACCCCGCCGAGCTCGAACTCGACCTCGCGGGCGAGGGCCCGGCGATCGACGGCGGCGCCGTCGCCAAACGCCAGAAGTCGCTGACCATCGGCGCGGTGTGCAAGGCGCTGGCGCAGGAGTTCCCCGACATCTCCATCTCCAAGATCCGCTACCTGGAGGATCAGAAGCTGCTGACGCCGCGCCGCACGCCCGGCGGCTACCGGCTCTACACCCAGGCCGACGTCGCGCGGCTGCGCACCATCCTGAGGATGCAGCGCGACGAGTTCCTGCCGCTGCGCGTCATCCGCCAGGAGCTCGCAGCGGGGCGCTCGGGCGAGCTGGCGCCGGCGCCGGGACGCGTGGGCAGCGAGCGCCCGCGGGCGTGGCGGCCGAGTGTCAGCGTGCGCACGGTCCCGGGGGCGCTGTACTCGATGGACGACGTGCTGGAGGAGACCAAGGCCGACGCCAAACTGGTGCGCGAGCTGGAGGAGTACGGGGTGGTCAAGGGCGAGATGCGCGGCGGCGTGCGCTACTTCGACGAGACCGAGCGCGAGATCATCGCGGCGGTCGCCGAGCTCGCCCGCTACGGCGTCGGCGGGCGCAACCTGCGCGTGTTCCGCTCCTCCGCGGACCGCGAGGCCAACCTGCTGCAGCAGATCCTCTCGCCGGCGCTGCGCTCGCGCAACCCGCAGCGGCGCAAGGAGGCGGTGGATGCGCTGGAGAACCTCGCGGCGGTCGCCACGCACCTCAAGCACCTGCTGCTGATTCGCGACCTGCGCAAGATCGTCCGGTGACCGGCTCCACGGAGCTGCGCTCGCTGATCCGCGAAATACCCGACTTTCCCAGGCCGGGTATCGGCTTCAAGGACATCACGCCGCTGATGGCCGACGCCGGCGCGCTCGCGCAGGCCGTTGCGGGCCTTGCGCAGTACGCGCGGGCGCTGGATGTGGAGCTGGTCGTCGCCGCGGAGGCAAGGGGCTTCCTGCTCGGGCCGGCGCTCGCGCTGGAGCTGGGTGCCGGGTTCGCGCTGGCGCGCAAGCCGGGCAAGCTGCCCTATGAGACGATCAGCGCGGAGTACCTGCTGGAGTACGGCTCGGGCCAGCTGGAGCTGCACACCGACGCGATCGCGCCCGGCACGCGCGTGCTCGTGCACGACGACCTGCTCGCCACGGGCGGCACCGCGGGCACGCTGTGCGAGCTCGTCGAGCAGCTCGGCGGCGAGGTGGTGGGCTGCGGGTTCCTGATCGAGCTCGCGTTCCTGCCGGGCCGCGCCGCCCTGGCTCCGCGGGACGTTCACGCGCTGCTGCGATACGAGTCCTAGGCTTCGCGCCGTGCTCACAGCCCGTGCCAGCCGCACGATCCAGGCGCCCCCGGAGCTGCTGTGGGGCGTCGTGTGCGACCCCCACCACCTGCCGCGCTGGTGGCCGCGCGTCATGCGCGTGGAGGACGTCGGTCAGGACGCGTTCACCGAGGTGATGAGAACCAGCCGCGGCAAGGTCGTAAGGGCCGACTTCCACAGGCTCGCCCTTGACGAGCCGTGCCTGTCCGTCAGCTGGGCCCAGCGCGTGGCGGGAACTCCGTTCGAGCGCGTGCTGCGCTCCGCGGAGACCGAGGTGCGCCTGAGCGCGCCGCCGCAGGGGCCCACCGAGGTCACCATCGAGCTGCGCCAGGACATGGCGGGCCGCGACGGGCGCGGCGGCGGGCTGCTCAGCGCGCTGACGCCGCGCATCGGCGGGCGCATGGTGCGCCGTGCCGCGCTCGCCACGATCGAGCAGGCGCTGGACGGGCTGGAGGGCCTCAATGGCTGAGCCGCAGAAGGCGCCCGTGATGCGCTGGTGGGGCTGGGGCGACCCCGCGCATCCCGCGGGCCTGCCACAGCACGCGCTGGCGTTCCTGAAGGACAGCGTCGGCATCGCCGAGCGAGCGCACCCGCCGGTGGCGCTCGAGCACGTGCAGCTGCCCCCGGCGCGCCTGCAGGGCCCGGTGCTCGACCGGCTGGGCATGCTGCTGGGCGGCGAGGGCCTGCGCAGCGACCGCGTCGCGCGCATCCTGCACGCCGCCGGAAAGGGCTACCCCGATCTCGTGGGCATGCGCTCGGGGCAGCCCGGCGAGGCGCCAGACGCCGTCGCCTACCCTTCGGGCGCCGCGCAGCTGCGGGCGCTGCTGGCGCTGTGCGCGCGCGAGTCGGTGGCCGTCGTGCCCTTCGGCGGGGGCACCAGCGTGGTGGGGGGCGTCGCGCCGCTGGCGGGCGGGCACCGCGGCGTGGTCTCGCTGGACATGGGCCGCATGGGCTCGATCCTGGGGCTTGACCGCCAGTCGCGCACGGTGCGGGTGCAGGGCGGCGTGCGCGCGCCGGCGCTTGAGCGCCACCTCGCTCCCGGCGGGCTGACGCTCGGCCACTTCCCGCAGTCCTACGAGTACGTCACGCTCGGCGGCTGTGCGGCGACGCGCTCGGCCGGGCAGGCCAGCACCGGCTACGGCGCCATCGAGAAGATGATCCTCGGCCTGCGCCTGCTGGCGCCCGCCGGGGACATCGAGCTGCCGCCACTGCCCGCCACCGCCGCCGGCCCCGGTCTGCGCCAGCTGCTGGTCGGCTCTGAGGGCACGCTCGGGGTGATCGCCGAGCTAGCGCTGCGCGTGCGCAGAGCCCCGCAGGAGACGGTCTATGAGGGCGTGTTCTTCCATGACTTCCAGTCGGGCACGGCGGCGCTGCGCGCGCTCGCCGGCGAGCACGCGCCGGCGGATGTGGTGCGCCTCTCCGACGAGCAGGAGACGCGCATGTCGCTCGCGCTGGCCGGCAGCGGCGGGGCGAAGGGGATGCTCGGGCGCGCCTACCTGGGCGCGCGCGGTTACGGCGGCGGCTGCCTTGCGATCCTCGGCTTCGAGGGCGAGCGCGAGGAGCTGTCGTTCCGGCGCGGGCGCGCGCTGGCGCTCGCCCGCTCCTATGGCGGGCTGCCCGTCGGGCGCTCACCCGGCGAGGCGTGGCGGCACGCGCGCTTCTCCGGGCCCTACCTGCGCGATGACCTGCTCACCCACGGCGTGATGGCCGAGACGCTGGAGACCGCCGGGCAGTGGTCGGATCTCGCGCGACTGTACGGCGGCGTGCGCCGCGCGATCTCCACGGCGCTGGGGGAATGGGGCACGCCGGGCCTGGTGATGTGCCATGTCTCCCATGTGTATGAGACAGGCGCCTCGCTGTACTTCACCTTCCTTGCGCGCCAGCACCGCGAGGACCCGATCGGGCAGTGGTGGGCGGCCAAGAGCGCCGCGGGCGAGGCGATCCTCGCCGGTGGCGGCACGATCACCCATCACCACGCGGTCGGGCGCGACCACGCCCCGTGGATGTCGCGCGAGATCGGCGCCGAGGGCCTGGCGGCGCTGGCGGCGGTGAAGTCCGAGCTCGATCCCGCCGGGATCATGAACCCTGGCAAGCTGGGGCTGCTCAGCCGCTGAGCGTGAAGCTGCCCGACAGGACCACCTTGCCGGGGCGTGTGGCGTGCGTGCTGGTCTCACGCGTGAGCAGGACCTCTTTGAAGCTGGCGGCGTCGTTGGGCAGCGGCCCACCGCCTTCCAGGCGCTCGTTGCTGCCCACAGTCGGAGCCTTGCCCAGCGGCAGCGAGTCCTTGGGGGAGTTGTAGAGCCACAGGGCGTAGAAGAAGCCGTGGTTGGGGGAGATGTGTTCGGCGACCGCGTAGAAGGCGCGCTTTTCGCCTTCGGCGATGATCTGCACGACGCCGATGCTGCGGCTGGCCGCGTTGGGGGAGCGCATCGCGATGCGCGCCGTTTCCTTGGGCCCGGTGGTCGATTTGGTCGTCGTGGACGCCGTGCTGGCGCTGTGCGTGGCGATGCCCGCCGCCTTGTGGGTGGAGCCCCCGGAGTCGAGCACGGCCACCACGATCGCCACGATCACGAGGATTGCGACCAGCAGCAGCGCGCCTCCCGCGCGTGAGCTGGGCAACCCCGGGCGGCCCCCCGTCGCCTCCTCGGTGACGACGCTCTCCGCGGCTGCGCGCAGACGCTCTTCCGAGCTTGTCTGGGCGTGGGCGCCTGCCTGCTCCTCGCCCTGCGCCTGCGCCGCGGCGGGCGGCGGGATCTCGGGCAGCGCTCCGTTGGCCATCTCCGAGAGCTCATCCGCCAGGGCCTGAGCCCACGCGCGCGCGCCATCATCGCCCTGCAGGTAGGTGCGCGTCCTGATGCGCTCGGCCACGCCCGGCTGCTGGCCCAGGATGTAGTCGCCGATCTCCAGGCGGTGCTCGGCGTCCAGGCCGCGCGCCTGGCGCGGGGCGAGCACCGCGAGCGCGGCGTGCGCGCGGTCGTGCACCGCGTGGTCGGGAATCCCGAGCATGCGCGCAACCTCGTCATAGCTCTTGCGTTGGCGCAACAGCAGTGACAGCGCAGCGCGCTGGTCGGGTGGGAGCTCGTCGGCTCGGCTCATGGTCGGTGCTGCGGCTCTGCCCGAGCGTCTCGGGCCTCGGCTCGCGAGGGATCGTAGGCTATCGTGGCGCCGGCATGACCGTTCCGGACATCGGTGCCATCAACGGGGCGGTGCGGGGGTTCGATCGCCTCTACGGCCTGGAGCTGCTGGACTTCTCCGAGACCGAGGTGCACGCGCGCGTGGCGGTGCGCGAGGAGGTGACCCAGCCGATGGGGCTGGTGCACGGGGGCGTGTACGCGTCGATCGCCGAGTCGATCGCCTCGATGGCGACGCACATGGCGGTGTGGGAGCAGGGCAACGTGGCGACGGGCCTGTCCAACAGCACGAGCTTCCTGCGCCCGATCACGCGCGGCGCGGTGCACGCGTGCGCCAGCAGGATCCATCGCGGGCGCACCACGTGGGTGTGGGATGTGCGCTTCAGCGACGACGAGGACCGCACGTGCGCGGTCACGCGCATGACGATCGCCGTGCGTCCCGCCCCCAGCGCCTAGCGAACGGGGTGCAGCGGCGTCGGTTCCTGCGAGGGCAGCGGCGTGGAGCCATAGCCGGTGTCGGGCTCCGGGCGTGAGAGCAGCCCTTCGGGTGTGCCAGGTTCGTTGATCGGCACCACCGTGCGCGCCGCGGCGTCCGCGAGCCTGGCGTTCTGGGCGTAGATGTCCACCACCACCGGCCCCGTCGCGATGATGATCGTGCGCGCGTCCTGGGCAAGCTCGGCGGGGACGCCGCGGATGAGCGTCTGGCGCAGCCGCTGCGGGCCGCCCGGCAGGAAGCTGTTGTCAGCGGAGGTGACGACGCGCAGGGGCGGCACACACGTCCCCTGGCCGCCTTCCAGGCACGCGCCGTACTGCACCGAGAAGCCGCCGCTGGGGTCGTGCGTCGCTTCGGTGAGCGGCAGCCCGTGGAAGCTGTCCCCGAGCCAGTACACGGGGAACGGGTTGACGATCAGGCTCTCCAGCGTGTTGTGCGCGATGGGCGTTTCCAGCAGCGCGCTGCCGCACGCACAGAGCGCCAGCGAGCACAGCAGCGCCAGCAGGGCGGTCGGGACGGCGGGCGGGCGCACGCCCGCAGACTAGCTTCCGCCCTATCCGCGGTAGCGGTTGGTGATCGGCATGCGCCGGTCGCGCCCGAGCGCGCGCGGGGTGATCTTGATGCCGGGCGGGGCCTGGCGGCGCTTGTACTCGGCCAGGTCGACCAGCCGGATTGCGTGCTCCACCTCGCCCGGCGCGAGCCCCTCCGCGACGAGCTGCTCGGCGCTGCGGTCAAGCTCGATGTAGCCCTGCAGGATGCGGTCGAGCACCTCATAGGGGGGCAGCGAGTCCTCGTCGCGCTGGTCGGGGCGGAGCTCCGCCGAGGGGGCGCGCTCGATGATCGAGGCGGGGATCGGCGCGGCGGCACGCGGCGCCGCGTGCTCGGGCGCGGTGGGATCGGCGGCGCCGGCGGGCGAGTTGCGCCACGCGCTGAGGCGGTACACGAGCGTCTTTGGCACGTCCTTGATCACGGCGAACCCGCCGGCGAGATCGCCGTAGAGGGTGGTGTAGCCCACCGACATCTCCGACTTGTTGCCCGTCGTGAGCACCAGCCAGCCGAACTTGTTGGACAGCGCCATCAGCAGGTTGCCGCGGATGCGCGCCTGCAGGTTCTCCTCGGTCAGGTCGGCGTCGCGGCCGGCGAAGGCGTCGCTGAGCGTGCTCGTGTAGGAGTCCATGACGGGAGCGATCGCGAGATCGCGCTCCTGCACGCCAAGGCGCGCGGCCAGCTCGCGCGCATCATCCTGGGTGGCCGCGGAGGAGTAGGGGGAGGGCATCACGATGACCGTCACCTGTTCGGGGCCGAGCGCGTCGGCGGCCAGGCACGCCACCAGCGCCGAATCGATCCCGCCGGAGAGCCCGAGCACGACGTGGCTGAAGCCGTTCTTGCGCACGTAGTCGCCAAGGCCCAATGTGAGGGCGGCGTAGACCTCCGCCTCGACGGGCTCGATGAGGGCGGCCAGCGGGTGCAGCGGCGCGGGAGGTGGCGAGGCCTCGGACGGGGAGGCGTGCACGCGCGCCAGCGCGGGCAGGCGCTGCGGGGCGATGGGGCTGCGGCGGGCCAGCGGGCGGTGGCTGGGGTCGCGCAGCCGCGCCGCGGCGGCGGCGTCGAGGTCCACGTCGCACAGCAGCATCTGCTCGCGGAACTGGGCCGCGCGGGCGATGGTCTGCCCGGTGTGATCCACCACGCAGGAATGGCCGTCGAAGACCAGTTCGTCCTGCCCGCCCACCAGCGCGCAGAAGGCAACGCACGCCAGGCTGTCGCGCGCACGCTGCGCGAGCATCCGCTCGCGCTCGGCGCCCTTGCCCGCGTGGTAGGGGGAGGCGGAGATGTTGAGGATCAGCGTCGCGCCCGCCAGCGCCTCCTCGCTGAGCGGCGGCCCCGGCTCCCAGATGTCCTCGCACACGGTCAGCCCGACGGTGTGGGCGCCGATGTCGATCACCGCGCCGCAGCTGCCCGCCTGGAAGTAGCGCTGCTCGTCAAAGACGCCGTAGTTGGGCAGGTACACCTTGCGGTAGATCGCGTGCACGCGTCCCTGCGCAAGCACGGCGGCGGCGTTGAACACGTCCTCCGCGCGCTCGGGGTAGCCGACAACCGCGACGATGCCCTGCGCCTCAGTGGCCAGCTCCCCCAGCGCGGCGGCGACGTCTGCGAGGAAGTGCTCCTTCAGGAGCAGATCCTCGGGCGGGTAGCCCGTGAGCGCGAGCTCGGGGAACAGGGCGAGCTCGGCGCCGCGCTCGCGCGCCTCGCGCATTGACTCGCGGATGCGCTGCGCGTTGCCGGCGATGTCCCCGACGGTGACGTTCAGCTGGCAGAGGGCAAGGCGCACCGGCTCAGCCCCCGGGCTCGGGGTGCTCGCGCGGGTCCGCGCGGTCGAGGTTCCAGTGGCGCGAGGTCGTGCACGCCCACATCCAGGGCTCCTCGTCCCTGTGCTCGCGCGGCTGCATGGTGAAGCGCGTGATCGTGCGCTGGCCGCCCTCGTGATCACCGTAGAGCAGATCCACGCTGAACGGCTCGCGCGTGGCGATCACCTCGTGCAGCGTGTCGTAGAGAGGGTCATCGCGCTGGCGCACCGCGGCCTGCCAGAAGCCGATGTCCCCGGCGGGAACGTAGAGGTCGCGCGTGTGCGGGCGAAACTGCTCGGGCGCCACGGGCCCCTGGTTGAGGGCGCGTTCGGGCCACAGGTGCCAGCCGTGAAGCACGCCAAGGCCGGAGCCAACGTTGCGCAGGGGTATCGCCAGGTAGAGGTTCTCCGCCTCCTCCTGCACGGCTGCGAGGCCGTCGTGCAGCCGCGCCCAGTGATTGTCCACCCAGCTGATCTTCTGCGGCTCATCGGCGGGCCGCGCGTTGAACAGCACGGGCCTCAGGCCGACTTTGAGCGCCTGCTCGGAGACGCGCGCGGCGCGGTTGGCCGAGCGCGTGGAGGAGAACGTCGCGACCGCGAGGACGAGGGTGCCGCCGGCGGTCGCCAGCGACGCGATTGTGCCGATTTCCGCCACGGCGCAAGCCTATCCGCCCGGCTGCGCCGCTCCGGGCTGCGGGCCGCGCGTTGGCTAGGAGGCGCTGGCGGGCTCGGAGGCCGAGCCGCGCCCGCTCTCGGCGGTGCCGTTGGCCGAACTCGCCGCGCTTGTGCGGGTGGATGCGCGCTTGGGGCTGCGTTTGGAGCGAACGGGGCGGGTGTGCACGCCGGCGGCGCGCGCGAGCGAGGCGATCGCCCACTTCAGGTCGTCCGCGATCGCCTCGAGGTCGGGCAGCGCGTCATAGTCGCCGAGCAGGCCGAAGCCGAGATGGCCGTCGTAGCTCATCACCGCGATGCCGAGCGCCTGGCGCTGGGCGAGGGGCACGACGGGATAGAGCACCTCCAGGCGGCGCCCCAGCAGGTAGAGCGGGAACTGCGGGCCGGGGACGTTGGTGACGACCAGGTTGAAGAAGGGCTGGCGTGCCTGCAGCCGTGCGGCCTGGCTGAGGATCGTGGGCGGCGCGAACCCGGCGAGGTTGGTGAGCACCTGTGCGCCGACGGCCTGCCCGGATTTCTTCAGGTCCTCCATCGCGACGGAGATCTTGCTGAGGCATTCCGCGGGGTTCTCCACGCCCACCGGCAGCGGCGCCCACATGGCGGCGACCTGGTTGCCCAGCGCGCCGCGCTGAGCCTTCGTGCGCACCGACACGGGCACCATCGCCTTGAGCACGAGCCCCTCGGTGTCCTCCCCGCGGGCCCGCATGTAGCGGCCGAGCGCGAGCGTGACGGCCGCGAGCACCACGTCGTTGAGCGTGCCCCCGAGGGAGTCCTTGATCGCCTTGAAGCGCGCCAGGTCGGCGTCGACGTAGGTGTAGCGCCGGTGCGGGCCTATGTCGACGTTGAACGGGCTCGGCGGCGCCGGGGCGTTGATGCCCGCCAGCGTGGTTGCGCCGATGCTGACAAGGCCGTCCTTCACCTGCGCGATCGCCTTGCGCGGGCGGCGCAGCAGGCGGCGCGCCCCGCGCGTCATCTCGGCCGGCACGGTCGAGCGCTCGATCAGCGCCTCGCCGAGCAGCTTCGCGGGGCCGGGCAGCGGCTTGGCGCTCCACGCGGTGGCGGGCGCGATCGGCGCGGCGGGCTCGCGCGCGGTGTCGAACAGCACCGTCGTGATGTCCACGCCGGAGACACCGTCCACGAGCGCGTGATGGGTCTTTGCCACGAGCGCGAAGCGCCCGCCCGCCATGCTCTGCACCAGCCAGATCTCCCACAGCGGCTTTGAGCGGTCCAGGCGCTGGGAGAACAGGCGCCCGGCAAGCCGCTTCAGCGCCGCGTCGTCCGCCGGCTTGGGCAGCGCGGTGTGGCGTATGTGGTAGTAGGGGTTGAAGTGCGGGTCGTCGGTCCAGATGGGCCGGCCCTGGCCGAGGGGCACATAGGCCAGCCGCTGCCGGTAGCGCGGCACGAGGTGAAGCCTGCCCTCGACGTGCTCGACGAGCTCGCGCAGCGTGGGCGCCTCGCCCTCGAAGACCATCACCGAGGCGACGTGCATGTGCGCGCTGGAGTGATCCTCCAGGTGCAGGAAGGTGGAGTCGAGCGCGGTCAGGCGGTCCGGGTTGGCCATGGCGCGATTCTCGCTGCTGGAACAGCCCGAGTCAACGACCATCGGCAAAACATTTGCGGGGCGGGTCTGGGCGGGCTAGGCTGCGCGCGTGACATCGGAGGAGGAGCACGGGCATACGCTGGAGGTCGTCGCGACGGCGCTGAACGAACCCGAAGCCGACCTCATCCGCCAGCGCCTGGCCGACGCCGGGATACCGGCCACGTCGCAGCGAACCATCGGCGGGCCTGAATGGGGCAGATCCGGGGGCCAGTACGTCTACGTCGAGGCCGAGCATCTCGCCCGTGCCCAGGAGATCCTCGCGGCGCCCAGCGACATCAGCGAAGAGGAGCTGGCGGCGCTGGCCGAAGCGGCCGCCCCGAGCCGGCAGGCCGAGAGCAGCGACGGGCGGGACGAGCCGGGGGCCCGATAGGTCGTGCGGCGCGGCGGCGCGACGATGCTGGCGCTCGCCGCGCTTGCGCCCCGCGCGCACGGCACCCCGCCTGTTGCGGTCGGCATCCTGCTGCTCGGAGGATGCATGCTGACGCTTGCAAGCTACGTGCGCCCCCGCGTCAAACGACGCACCGGGGGTGCGATCGACCCTTTCGGGAACCCTGTCGTGTCGCAGCGGCCGGCGTCAGAGCGGCCTCGAGCCTCGTTGCCCTCCTAGGCTCCGCGCCTACAGGCGCCGGATGACGGTCGCAGGGACACCGGCGACGACCGTTGCCGGGGGCACGTCATGCGTCACAACCGCACCGGCGGCGACGACGGCGTCCGCCCCGACCCTCACGCCGGGCAGGATCGTGGCGGCGGCTCCGATCCACACGTTCGTCTCGAGGGTGATCGGCTCGGCGGTGATGCAGGCCTTGCGTTCGTCAGGCTCGACGGGGTGGCCCGCCGTGACGAGGTTGACCTTGTGGGCGATCATCACGTGGTCTGCGATGTCGATGGGTGCGTGGCCCGTGAACGCGCACTGGTGGCCGATGAAGACGGCGCGGCCGACGCTGATGTTCAGCCCGTAGTCGCTGTAGAAGGGCGGAATGAGGTTGAAGGATTCCCCAACCGGCTTGCCGATCAACTCTTCGAAGGCCGCCTGGATCGACTCCGCTTCGTCGTAGCAGAGCGCGCTGAGCCGGGACGAGAGCCGCGTCGCCACCTTGATCCGATCGTGCAGCGCGCCGAACTCCGGTGTCCGGGTTGCGATCCGCCAGCTGTTCTCGCTCCCGGACACGACGGGCGACCCTAGCGAGCACTCCGGAGCGAATCAGGCCGAGGCCGAGGGATCGAGGTGGGATCAGGGTCAGCGCGGTCGCATTGGTGTTGCTCGCGCTGTTCGTGGCAGCTCTGGAGGTTGCGATAGCGGGCCCGCGCTCGGTGCAGACGCCTGCCTTCGTCGTCGCCTGCGCGATCGCCCTGGTCACCATCGGCGGCGGGTGTGCGACGCTTGGTGGCGCGAACGTCGTGGACTTCAGCCGTGGCGCGCCCCCCGCGAAAGTGCGCGACCCGGCCCGTGACGCCGTCGAAGCGCCGGCCGACGCGTGGCAGCGCGAGCCCGAACTGCGCGAAGCCGACGGCCGCCAGCAGCAATCTGAACGGACTTAGCGGCCGCGGGAGTTTCCGCGCGGCGTCTGCTGGCGCCCGGAGCCTTTGCGGTTCCAGGAGGAGGGCGGGGGAGTCTTCGGCTGCGGACGTGAGGCGCGCTTGCGGTTGGCGAAGAAGTCATCACGCTTCGGCACCGGCGCCTTGGGGCCGGTGGGGGTGCTCTCGGCCTCCTGCTGGTCCTGCTCTTTCTCTGGCATGTTCCTCCAAGGGTAGGCGATGGCTTCGCGGGATCACGAAGCGGAGATCGCCGGGCGGGCCTAGGGAGTCGTCCACGATCGCGGCCACCGATTCGGAGCGGCCGTAGATGCCAGGCCCGTACGTCTGAAGTTCGAGTCGGTGAACGAACTGCCAGACATGAATCCCGAACACGGCGAGGACGGCGCCGGCGAGGCCGCACACGACGAAGTAGGCCAACGTCCCGACCGGCCCCTCATCCAGAGGCGGCAACCATGTCGCAGCCGCCGATGTAAAGCGGCTCACCTTGCACTGTTCGCTGCGCAGAGAGACGCGAGCGGGATGGAGCGTTCGCCAAACTGTCCCAGGACAAGGATGGTGCGCTCGCGCTAGAGATCGCAGCCGCGGTCGTCGTCACGATCGCAGCCGCGCACGCGTTCTAGCGGCTAGTTACCGTAGAGCCCGCTGCTGTCCTCGTCGCGGTAGTTCCCGACGGCCGCGATCACGGCGAACACCACTAGGACGGCTCCGCCGACGTGTGAGCCCTTTGCCAGCAGGATGCCGCCGACTACGGCGAACAGGAGGGCCAGGAACGCGAGCGGCGCGCGACTGCGGTACATGGCTCCATCGTAGAGCGCTGTCCCGCTGGTCGGGCTTGGCGCGCTATCGAAGGTCGCGCGGGGGCCGCGATGGTTGCGCGAACGACGAGCCGCGTATGGATCTATCGGCACGCAGAGCCCGCCGCTTGTATCGATCAGCACTTCGACAGTCGCTCTATAAGTGTGTCCGTGATCACACATGGTCATCTACTGCAGAAATAACAAACCGCACAAACTAGGCCCCGCTCCTTGCCGCTATAGGCTCGCGGGATGGCGAAGCCGTGGGATGGCCGCGTTCGACCTATCGGGCGAAGGGCGGCGTGGCTATATGCGAGGCCGCTCGTCCGTGGATGGTCGGGTGGGCTGTTCTCGCTGCTGGCGAGTGCCGTGGTATTCCCGCTGGTGTTCATCAATGGCACCCACATCAACCACGGCACGATGCCCTACTTCATAGGGGGGCTGATAGCCACGGGAATTGTGTTCCTGGGGTCCGCGCTCACGGCACGACTGTTGACCCCAGACTTGGTGTTCAAGCTCGAAAAACTTGTGCTCGGAGAGTGGCGAGCGACGCCAACGAGTCCTCCGTTCGCCGTCATCCAGCCCACGTTGGAGGCGGAGAACGGCGAGACGGCGGCGGTTGTTATGCATGAGTGGCGCGCCCATCTTGAGATGACCGGGACGACCTATCACCTGCGGCAACTTGTTGGTCAACCAGCACTCGAAGGTGGCCTGCAGTTGCCGTTCCTGGATCGGATCGGCCCGCTTCCACCCGGTCCAACGGCGGCCCACCTGCAGTTTGCCGTGGACGGAGTTAGGCGGGAACAAGTAAGGAATGCGATGACGGCGGGGAACCCCCTATTCCTGACCGTAGAAGTGCGGTCCGGCAAGCATTGGTGGAAAACGAAGAAAGACATCTCCGAACTACCCATGCAACAACAACCGGCCCTACCTTCCTGAAGGATCGTTACGAAGTATCGCCATTGCCTTGGTTCCCAGACTCGGGCAATGGCAGGTTTTCTGATGTGTCTGCGGTGATTTCGCCTAGTGTCGGCAAGCCTTCAGCTTCGAGTGCCGTGTCGAGCTGGTGCTCTGCCGACTCCTGACTGTCGACGATCAGTCTCAGTAGCTTGTCGCCGAGGATCGGCCCAAGTCGAGGCGGCCCGGCCCGTTCCGCCCCAAATCTTGCAACGGCCACCATGAGGCGCACGGTGATCGCGTCTACCTCGTCCCGTATCTGCTTGGCGTTCCGGACCGGCCACTTCGCTTGCGCGCGGATCTGGCCCAGATGATCGGCAAATGCTCCGTATCGGGCAGATAGTTCGGCTGTTGAGAGATGCTGCACGTTCCCAGTGAGCAGTCCTCCCTCTAATGGGGTTCGCAAGTTCCACGCGGCTTCCTCAAGGCGTCGTCGTCGTTCGCGACCTCGGATTAGCGCCTCTGCCAAAACAACGCCAATCAGGACGACCGCGCCCCCGATAACGCCAGCGACGACCGAGCTGCCACCAGAGTGGACGACGATTTCCACATGGGACCCAGCAGGCACAGAGAAGCCAGTCATATTGCCAACTGTCGCGACACACGGCGACCATATCGGCGTCTGAGTCCTTGAGCAATGGGAGCCTCCTGAAATCTTTATGTAAGGCAGCTTGACAAACGCTCTGGCGTCAGGTAGCCTTACGTTATGGCTCATGTAGATCGCAACAACCCCAAGCGCACGGACTGCTCGGAGTCCACGTTCTCGCTCATGGAGTTCATGCGAGCGTTCCCCGACGATGCTGCCTGTTTGGAGCACCTGTGGCGCGGGCGCTACGCCGAGGACGGCGAGCACGCGGAGTGTCCGAAGTGCGAGCAGACACGCACGTTCCGGCGCTACGCGACGGGTCGGCAGTCATGGTGCTGCACGGCCTGCGGCCATCACATCTACCCGACCGCCGGGACGATCTTCCACAAGTCCTCAACGTCCTTGCATCTCTGGTACTACGCGATGTATCTCGTCACCAGCACTCGTTGCGGCGTATCTGCGAAGCAGTTGGAGCGGTCGCTGGGCGTTTCCTATCGGACGGCGTGGAGGATGCTCAACAAGATTCGCAACGAGGTCATGAAGGACGACGGCGCAATGCTCATGGGTGATGTTGAGATCGATGAGACTTCTGTGGACGGCAAGCCCCGCAAGCAGCAGGGTCAGCACTCGCATCTCGCTCTCGGCCCCGTCAATCGGCGCTCGGAGGCTCAGAAACTCCGCGAGCGTAGTAGAGCAACGGTGTTCGCTGCGGTTGAACGGGGCGGCCGCGTCAAGGCCACGGTGCTGCCGTCACGTCGGGGGCCTGCGCTGAAAAAGCAGGTCATCGAGTGGGTGATGCCCGAGTCCATCGTCATCACCGACGAGTGGCCCGCCTATAACGGCCTGGACCGGCACTACATCTCGCATAGTCGGATCAACCACTCGACAGGCATCTACGTCGAAGGCGACACGCACACGAACACAATTGAGGGCTTTTTCGGTCACGTCAAGCCGTCGATTCGAGGCACCTACCGCAAGGTGTCCCATCGTTGGCTGCAGGGCTACCTCAACGAGTTCACGTGGCGCTACAACCTGCGCTATCAGCGTGACCCGTCGATGTTTTCGGAGTTGATTGAGCAGGCCGCCACCACGGAGATCGCCCGATGAGCGAGGACACGATCATCGCTGCGCTGCGGAAGGCAGCAGAACGCCGCGAAGCCGCCGACCAGGAGCGTCACGAAGCGTCAGCCGAGATACGCAAGCGCGTCCAGGACGCTCACGCTGCGGGGATCGGTCCTACTCGGATCGCTGAGGCGGCGGGTCTGTCTCGTCAGGCCGTTTACGAAGCCCTGGGCCAGCGACCTTCCTAACCAGCCGGTCGAAGTCCTCGCGGGAGGGCACCGGAACGATCAGCGGCTCGCCGTCCGTGGTGGGGATCTCCTGGGTAGGCTCTGCCTCGTGTTCGTCAGCCATTCTCAACCCCCATGGTAGGCGCTCAGGATGATGCTGCCTATCTTGCGATTGGTCGCTACGTAGCGCGCTTTTCACGGCTTATTGCCGTCATGCGCGTCATGCTCATCAACCACATCGCAGACGAGGACGGCGCTGGGCGTAACTTGCTCGACCTCACGCTAGGAGCACTCACGGCCGAGCCGATCACAAACGCCTTCTTTGCGACCTGCCGAACGGTTGGGGCTCTCGATAAGAACGAGCAGACAATCGAAGCGTGCCTCCGCAAAGCCATTCTCGCGGAGTGCAAGCGTCGCAACGACGTGGTTCATGGCGATTGGATTTTCGGTGGCCTTGGCGGCATCGAGAAGCCAGTTCTGATTCGCGTCCAGGCCGGGAGCGTCAAAGAACCGTTCCGCGTTGAGGAATACGACGCCGAGCGCATCGAGGCCATGTGTGGCGATGTCGAGTTACTACACAACGCCGCGTGGGAGTTCGCGGCCATCATTTTCTCGACTGGCTCAGGGACATTGCCTAGGCGAGTCCGTGATGCGCTTCACGTAGTTGACGGACGCATTGCTTTTCGACCGGGGATCGACGTACCAAGATGGAACATCTAGAAGCCATACTCCTCGTGGATTTCTTCTAGCTGCTCATCGATTTCCCGCTCCATCTCGATCTGATGAGCGACCGCCTCTAGATCGATGTAGCCCTCGTCCTCTAGCTCGATGGGCGGGACTTTGTGCGGTTTGTTATTTCTGCAGTAGATGACCATGTGTGTCCGTGATCACACAGGGATCGCTCAAGGCACGTCTAGGGTGTACCGATTGTTCACTCGCCGAGTCGCTCCCGTGGATGGGGGCGAGCGGGGGACCCACTGCCGGCCGCAAGAAAGCGGCTGGATGGGGCGAATCGGCCGCTGCTGCGGCCGTAACGCCTGGTTGACACGCGTCCGGTTCGCGTGCGGCCGGGTCGTGAGCCCGACAGCTAACCCCGTAGGCGGAGTCAAAGGAGTCGTATGTACGCACCCCCGTCCGTCCCGATCGCCGGGCCGCTGGCCCCGATCGGCATTGCGAGCGCCACGGAAAGCTCGACGCTGTTGCCGCCCGAGCCCACCGCGCTGAGCGTGCGCCAGCCACAGCTGAACGTGCTGGAAGGCCACGCCGTCAACGTCGCCGGCCGCCTGCTGGGCAGCCAGAGCTCGGGCATAGCCGGCCGCGAGGTCGAGCTGCAGGCCCTTGGTGCCCGCGGCTGGAGGAGCATCGCCCACACGCGCACCCGCGCCGCCGGGCGCTTCGTCCTGCACTACGTGCCGCGCTCCCTCGTCAGGGAGTTCATCAGGGTGCACTTCTCAGGCGATGGAAGCGACACCGCGTCACACCGCCGCCTGGGCGCGCTGCAGGTCTACCGCCTGGCGGGTGCGTCCTGGTATGGGGGAGGGGGCACCATGGCATGCGGCGGCACGCTCACCAGCAGCACGGTCGGCGTCGCCAACAAGACGCTTCCCTGCGGCACGCTCGTAACGCTCCGCTACGACGGGCGCACGGTGCGCGTTCCGGTCGTCGATCGCGGCCCCTACGTGGAAGGCCGTGAATACGACCTCACGGAAGCCACCAGGTCCATGCTCGGCTTCGGCGACACCGGAGATGTGTGGAGCAATCGCTGAGATTGCATGGGCGCTGTCATGCAAGGGTTGGATTTAGCGCCCGTGCCGATTGAATCACCAGGATGACCGCCCAGGCCAGGACATCGCGCGCTCAGGTATGGCTCGACAGCCTGGGCGACTGGTCCTGGCCTGGAACGGCCGGCGCGGCCGACCTGGCGCCGCCATCCTGGGTGCCCGCGTTCCCGCCGCGGCTCACGGAGGCCGTGGCGGTACCGGGCGGCGCGGGCGCCTGGACGCCATCCAGGCGCGCCCGCCAGCGCCGGATCCTCACGGGCGCGCTGCTCAGCGGCCTGGCCGCCATCTCACTGGGGCTGGCGCTCAAGGGCCCAACGGGCCTTGAGCGGCTCGCCGGCTACGGCACCGCGAGCGCTCCACCGCGCGCACAGTTCGCCACGCCTCTGCCCGGGCCGCCGGCGCGCGAACTGCCCACGCTCAGCAAGCTCAGCCAGGACGAAGCCGGCAGCTACATCATGAGCGCCGCCTATCCCTCGCTGGCGCTCGGCGGCTTACAGGGGTCATTCGACGTCTACCTGCCGCCCGGCTACGCGGCGACCAACGCACACTATCCCGTCATCTACCTGCTGCACGGCTATGACCAGGCCGCCAGCGCGTTCCTGCAGGTGGGCGTGCAGGGCACGCTCGACCGGCTCATCGCCGCCAAGGTCATCCCGCCCGTCATCGCCGTGATGGTCGAAGGCGGCGTGGGGGACAACAACTGGGCCCACCAGTACGAGTCCTACGTGCTGGAAGTGCAGCAGCTCGTCGATCACATGCTGCCCACGATCCCCGAGCGCGGCGCGCGCGCCATCGCCGGCGACTCCATGGGCGGATACGGCTCGATGAGCATCGCCCTGCGCAACCCCTATCGCTTCGGCGTCGTGGAGAGCTGGATCGGCTTCTTCAACGGCCTCGGCCCCGTCCTCGGCGCCGACCACTCGGTCATCTCCCGGCTCGGGCTGCGCGCCTTCCTCTACGGAGCGCAGCAGGACCACATCGCCGACCCCGAAGAGGACCCCGCGTTCGCCTCGGAGCTGCGCGGCGCCGGTGCGCAGGCGCAGAGCGCCATCTACCCCGGCGAACACAGCCTCACCACCGTTGAAGAACACCTCGAAACGATGCTCGCGTTCGCCGGGCGCTCGCTGCAGCAGGATCTCCAGGCCGCTGCACAGGCCGAACAGCCCGGCGAGCGCGCCGTCGCCGCGGCCAAGCGCAGCGCGCATGTCATCGGCTGAGCCGGGCACCGCACCGCAGCTGAGAACCGACCGACTGCTGCTGCGCCGCTGGCGCCCCTCCGACCGCGAGCCCTTCGCCGCCATCAACGCCGACCCGCTGGTCATGCGCCACTTCCCCGCCACGCTCACGCGCGCGCAGAGCGATGCCCTTGTGGAGCGCATCGAGGCATGCTTCGAGGAGCACGGCTACGGGGTGTGGGCGGTCGAGATCCCAGATGATGCGCCCCTCATCGGCTTCGTCGGGCTGCTCCCCGTGCCGCCCCACATGCCGTTCGCCCCGGCCGTGGAGGTCGGCTGGCGCCTGGGCCGCGACTACTGGAGCCGGGGCATCGCCTACGAGGCCGCCTGTGCGTCCGTGGACTTCGCCTTCGAGCGCCTCGCGCTGCCCTGCATCGTCTCGTTCACCACCCTCGCCAACACCCGCTCGCGCGCGCTCATGCAGCGGCTGGGCATGACGCACGACCCGCGCGAGGACTTCGAGCACCCCCAGCTGGCCGAGGGCGGCCCGCTGCGCCCGCACGTCCTCTACCGCCTCACCGCGCAGCAGTGGCGCGCTCGCAGCGGCGCCGCGCCCGCGGGCCCCTAGAGCGGGCTCAGCATCACGCCGCGCTCGGCGCGCATCGTCGCGTGCTCCTCCGCCCGCAGCCCCTGCGCGAACTCGTCGATGCGGCGGCTGGGCCCGGTCACGGTGAACGCCACCTGCGTGCTCAGCAGGTGCGGGTGCTCGACGATCGCGCACTCCAGGCCCAGGCGCTGCGCCCACGCGTTCATCGTCTGCTCGAATTCCTCGCGTATCGGGCGGCCCGCAAGCGCCACCAGCGTACGCGTCTCCACCGCCAGCTCCCTTCCGGTCGCCGCCTGCTGCTCGCGCAGCTGCTCGCCGGCCAGGGGAGGGTCCACCTGGCGCCATTCATCAAGCGAGTCCTCCCAGTGGCTCACCTGCATCTGCGCCGACATCCCGTCCTCGAGCAGCACACCCTCGATCGCCGTGCGCGCAGCGTGCAGCGCCTCCGCGCTGGGGGCGTAGGCGAACAGCGTCGCGCCGTCATGGGTGATCACCACGTCGCCGGCCACCGCCTCGCGTGCCCCGCTCACCACGTCCGGGCCGCGCAGGCGCCGCACGACCCCGCGCGCCGCCCCATGACCATCCCCGGAGCCCGCGAGCTCGGCGCGCAGGCGCCAGCTGTCATCGCTCTCCTGCGCGCCGGGGGCCATACCGCCCACCCTAACGCCCGCCGCCGCCGCCACCACCACCGCCTGCGTCGCGGATGCGCTGAAGGCCGCGCTCGGAATCAACCGGGATCTCCGCCAGGCCGCACGCCACCTCCACCGCATCGTCGATGCTCGCCTGCCCGCGCAGCTCCATGCACCAGCGCTCCAGCCAGCGCAGCGCCCACACGTCGAAGTCCTCGGGGCGCTGCGCGGCCACAAGCGGCAGGAATCGCACCGTCAGCGTCAGCTCCAGCGGGCGCTCGCGCTCGCTGAGCACCACGTGCGCCAGCGCGATCGCGAAGTCCAGCTCCCCCCGCGCCAGGTGGGCTTCCAGCTCGCGCGCCGGTCGGTAGGGGCGTCCCATGCGAACACATGTTCGCATGCCCGGGCGCGGCGTGCCACGGCCAATATGCTCGGGGCAATGTGCGGGCGCTACACCAACACCGCGGGCCCCGAAGAGCTCAACGACCGCTTCCGCGTGCCCATCATCAGCGAAGCGGGCACGCACCGCTACAACATCGCGCCAACTGAACAGGTGCTGGCGGTCGTCGCTCCCAAGGAGGTGCCCGAGGCGATCATGCTGCGCTGGGGCCTCGTGCCGTCGTGGGCCACCGATCTCTCCAGCTCGGCCAAGATGATCAACGCGCGCATGGAGAGCGTCACCGAAAGGCCCGCATACCGGCGCCTGATACCAAAGGCCTCCCGCCGCGCGCTGCAGCTCGCCGACGGCTACTTCGAGTGGCTGAAACCCGAGCGGCGCGGCGAGCCGCGCCAGCCCTTCTACTTCCAGCTGGAAGGCGGCGTGCCGTTCGCGTTCGCCTCGCTGTGGACGCCCTCCAGGGTGGACGGGCAGTGGCTGCACAGCATCACGCTGCTCACGTGCGACTCCGCGCCCAACCGCCTCGCCGCCGCCATCCATGACCGCATGCCCGTCATCCTGCCCGACCGCGAGTCACAGACCGCGTGGCTGGACCCCGCGCTCGGCGCCGAGGAGGCGCTCGCGCTGTGCGGCCCGCTGCCCGCCGAGCGTCTCACCGTGCAGCCCGCCAACCCGGCGGTCAACAAGGTCGTCGAGGGGCAGGAGGGACCCGAGCTGCTGCGCGCGCCGACCTGATCCAGCCTACGCCGTCAGCCAGCGCCTCGGGTTCTCTCGGAAGATCGTGTTGAACACCTCGTCGTCCATCACGCCGTGCTCGCGCAGCGCCGGCACCACCTCGTCGAACACCAGCGTCATCGACCAGTTGCGTATCGCGCCCGCGCCTTCGAACACCTCGGCGGCCTCGGGCGGGAACCAGTCGATCGTGGCGCAGAAGTCCTGGGAGATCATCAGCCGCTCGGCGTGGCCGCGGCGCAGCAGCTCAGCGGCGGTCGCGTTGCGCTTGGCGATCGGCAGGTACATCTCAAGGCCATAGCGGTCCAGCCCCACGTACACGCCCGCGTCGATCAGCCCCTCGATGTAGTCCACGTCGTCGGTGTCGCCGCAGTGGGCGATCTGCACGCGCGAGAGGTCAACGCCCTCCTCGCGGAAGATCTGCACCTGGCGCGGCCCCGTGCCCACCGCGGGCATCGAGTGGGCCATGATCGGCGCGCCCGTCTGCACGCTCGCCCTCGCCACCGCGCGATGGATCTTCTCCACGTTCTCCGTCACACCCGCCGCGTCCGCCGCGCACTTCAGAAACGCCGCGCGAATGTCCGTGCCCTGAATGCCTTGTTCGATGTCCTCCACGAAGTGGTCGGCCATCACGTCCACGTCGCGGTTCTGGAAGTAGTGGGGCAGGTAGTCGTAGCTGTAGATGCCCGTGCACGCGATGATCTGCACGCCCGTCTGCTCGGCCACGCGCCTCATGAAGCCGACGTCGCGGCCGGCGAACATGGGGCTGGGATCCACGATGCTCTGCACGCCGCGCTCCTTCGCCGCGCCCACCGCGTCCAGCGCCGCCGCCAGCTCCAGCTGCTCGTCATAGCGCCCCGGCCACTGCGCCGCCACCGCCTCGTCGCGCACGCGCAGGTGCTCGTGCACAAGCACCAGCCCCAGCTCCTCCTCCGCGACCGCGCCCTGCACCGTCTGCACCTGCGCCATCGGCTTCTCCCCTCGATCTCTCCGCGGAACGTGCACGCCCGCCGTGTGGCGTGAGCCTATTCCGCGAAGTGCTTCTGCGCGATCAGCTCCACCGTGCCCTTCGTGCGCCACGTCATCGCGCCCAGCAGCCGCTCCACCTCCTTCAGGTCAAGCGCGCTGTCAAGGAAGCCGCCGCTGGGCAGCCAGTACAGCTCGGCCTCGCCCATCGACACGCGCTCGTCCTCGCCGGCGAGCGCCAGCACGCGCGCGTGCGCGCCGGCGTCCGGACGCGCGCCGAGCAGCCCCACCTGCAGCTTGCCCGCCGATGCCGCCACCACCGCCGGGTCAAACGGCGCGTGCGCGGCCATGCGCCGCACCTCCGCGGCCTCGCGCAGGAACACCGGCACCTCATAGCCCAGCGCGGCCGCCAGGCCCCGCTCGATCTCGGCCGCGAGCGCGGCGGGGTCCTGTGAGGGGCACTCGAACACCACGTTGCCGCTCGCGCGGAACGTGCTCACACCCGACAGGCCCATGCCGGTGAAGTGCCCGGCCAGCTCGGCGTTGCTCAGCCGGTGCCCGCCGACGTTCATCCCCCGCAGAAAGGCAACGTAGGAGGGCACTGCCGCAGGCCGGCCCCGCGCGGGCTCAGGCCGGTGCGGAGGCGCCAAGGCGGTCCGCGAGGATCGCCGCCAGCCGCGCGCGCTGCTGTTTGGCGCCGCCCAGCAGCGCCGCGTCCATCTGCGCGCGCTTGAACAGCCAGTGCACGTCCGCCTCCCACGTGAAGCCGATGCCGCCGTGCGCCTGGATCGCGCTGGCGGTCACCTCCCGCGCCGCGTCCGAGGCGGCCGCCTTCGCCATCGCCGCGGCCTCCGGCAGGCTCTCGGGCTCGGAGTCGGCCGCCCACGCGGCAAACGCCGCCGTCGCGCGCGCCTTCTCGGTCTCCAGCAGCATCTGCGCGCAGCGGTGGGACACCGCCTGGTAGGAGCCAACGGGCACGCCGAACTGCCTGCGCTCCTTCACGTAGGCAACCGTCATCTCAAGCGCCCTGTCGCACACGCCCACCAGCTCTGAGCTGATCGCCACGATCGCGCGATCCAGCCCGCCCGCCACGTCGCCCTCGAGCGCCTGCCCGGCATCGGGTGGGGCGCTCACGCGCGCCGTCGCGCGCGTCGGGTCGATCGACTCGGCCGCCGTGATCTCGGCCTCGGCGGGCGTCAGCACCCGCGCGCCGCCCTCAGCGTCCACAAGCACGATCACACCGGCCTGTCCTGCGCCCAGCACAAGCTCCGCCGTGTCGCCCGCCAGCGTCCCAAGCGCCCCCGTCAGCTCTCCCGAGGCCAGGCCCGGCAGCCAGCGCTCGCGCTGCTGCTCAGAGCCGGCGTGGTCGATCAGCGTCGAGGCCAGCACGCTGCCAAGGAACGGCACTGGCGCAAGCGAACGGCCAAGCTCCTCGCACAGGATCGACAGCTCGATCCTGCCAAGGCCCTGCCCGCCGCAGTCCTCCGCGATCGCGATGCCCGGCCAGCCCAGCTCGCACAGCTCGCCCCACAGGTCCGTGTCCACGGTCCCCGCCTCCGCGTGCTCGCGCACGCGCTCGGGCTTCGCGCGCGCCAGCAGCAGCTCACGCGCGGTGCTCTGAATCTGGCGCTGGTCCTCGGTCAGGCCGAAGTCCATGACTACGCGGCCATCCCCGCGGAGCCCCGGCAGGGGCGCAGCGACATCGACATCTACACCGCCACCTTCAGGCGCGGCAGGCCCAGCACGCGCTCGGCCACGATGTTCTTCAGCACCTCGGTCGTGCCGCCCTCGATCGTGTTGCCGCGCGCGCGCAGGAACTCGTAGCTCCAGCTCGAGCCCGCCGTCAGCGCCTCGGCGCCCACGATCTCCACCGCCAGCTCCGTCAGGCGCTGGTTGGTGTCAGACCACAGCCACTTCACAAGCGAGCCCTCCGGCCCCGGCTGGCCGTAGCGTTCGGCGTCGGTCAGGCCCTTCCACGCCAGCAGGCGAATCGACTCGCAGCGAACGTGCAGCTCGGCCAGCGCGTCGGCGTAGCGCGGGTCATCCAGCAGGCCCCGCTCGGCAGCCACGGCGATCAGGTCGTCCAGCAGCTGGCGCAGGCGGATCTGCAGCGCGAAGCCCAGCCCCGCGCGCTCGTTCATCAGCGTCGTCAGCGCCACCTTCCAGCCGTTGCCCACGCCGCCCACGACGTTCGCGTCGGGGATGCGCGCCTCCTCGATGAACAGCTCGTTGAACTCCGCCTCGCCCGTGATCTGGCGCAGCGGGCGCACCTGCACCTGCTCCTGCTCCATGTCCATCAGGAAATACGTAAGGCCCTTGTGCTTTGCCACCTCGTCGTCGGTGCGCGCCACCAGCATGCACCACTTGGCGTACTGCGCGCCGCTCGTCCACACCTTCTGGCCCGTCACGATCCACTCGTCGCCCTGCTTTACCGCGCGCGTTTTCAGCGCCGCAAGGTCCGACCCCGCCTCGGGCTCGGAGAAGCCCTGGCACCAGATCTCCTCGGCGGAGAGAATGGGGGGCAGGTAGCGCTCCTTCTGCTCGGGCGTGCCCCACACCATCAGCGTCGGGCCTCCCAGCAGCAGCCCCAGCGTGTTCGCCGCAAACGGCACGCGCGCGCGGCCGATCTCCTCGAAGTAGATCGCCGATTCGGTCGGCGTGGAGCCGCGGCCGCCGTACTCCGTCGGCCAGCCCGGCGCCGCCCAGCCCGCGTCGTACAGGCGCCGCTGCCAGTCGCGCCGCCACGTGTAGTGCGCGTCCTCGCCGCCCTGCGCCGGCTCGGGGTCGGGCGGGTTCTCCGCCAGCCATCCCCGCAGCTCCTCGCGGAAGGCCAGCTCCTTGGGGCTGAAGGTCAGATCCATCGGCGCCACAAGCCTACCCCAGCGCGCAATCGAGCGTTCGGCAGCATTGCCAACGTGTTCTTCACCACCGGGCGCTGCACCACGCTCGCTCTGCGCCCGAGCAACCTCAGGGGCAGCGGCCGGGGCGCGGGTCGCCCCTCTAACGTTGCGCGCATGCGGGGAACGCGCCACCTGCGCTCACGCGACGGGGGAGAGCAGACGACGAGCGCCGTCGAGCTGCTGTTCGACCTCGTCTACGTCTTCGCCGTCACCCAGCTCTCGCACCTGCTCATCGGCGACCTCACGCCCGCCGGCGCCGGCAGGACGCTGTTCCTGCTGGTGGTCGTGTGGTGGGCGTGGATCTACACCACGTGGATGGTCAACTGGTATGACCCCGCCTCGACCGCCGTGCGGCTCGTGCTAATCGCCAGCGGCCTCGCCAGCCTGCTGATGGCCGCCGCCATCCCGGGGGCGTTCGGGCGCGACGGGGCGCTGTTCGCTGGCTCATACGTCGCGCTGCAGGTGGGACGCAACCTCGCCGCGGCGGCTCTGCTGGATCGCGGCCACACATTGCGCCGCACGTTCGAGCGCATCCTCGCCTGGAGCGTGCTGTCGGGCCTACTGTGGATCGCCGGGGGCCTGGCCGCGCCGCACCTGCGCTTCGCCTTCTGGGGGCCCGCGCTGGCCCTTGACCTGATCGCCCCGGCGCTCGGCTACCGCACGCCTGGCCTCGGGCGCTCGGACACCAGCGACTACCCCGTCGCCGGCGACCACTTCGCCGAGCGCTTCCAGGCGTTCATCATCATCGCCCTGGGCGAGTCCATCGTCGTCACCGGCGCCACCGCCAGCGCGCGCGGGCTGTCCTCCTCGGTCGTGTGGTCGCTGGCGGTCGCGTTCCTGGGCACGAGCGCGCTGTGGTGGCTCTACTTCGGCGAGGTCGCCGAGCACTCGCGCCGCCAGCTCACCAACGCCGAGGACGTGGGCAGCCTCGCGCGCGACGCATACAGCTACCTGCACCTGCCGATCGTCGCCGGCATCATCGCCGTTGCCGTCGGCAACGACATCCTCATCAACCACCCGCACCGCGTGCTCTCCCTCGCGGGCGCGCTCACGATGCTCGGCGGCCCCGCGCTGTACCTGTTCGGCGAGAGCATGTTCCGTCTGCGCATGATCGGCTCGGTCAGTCCCAAGCGCATCGGCACGGTGATCGCGCTGTGCGCGCTGGGCCTGCTCGCCTCCGCCGCGTCCGCGCTGGCCGTATCGGCGGCCGTCGCCGCGGTGCTCAGCGCGCTCGCCGCTTGGGAGTGGAACGGCGTGCGGCGCAGCCGCAGCGCCAGCGCCGCCTGACCGCCGCGCGCGCCGCTAGATTCGATTGGCCGTGCCGCCCGAGCCACCACAGCTGCGTGTCGCTCACCTGGACGCCGACGCCTTCTACGTGTCCGTGGAGCTGCTGCGCCACCCCGAGCTGCGCGGCAGGCCCGTCGTGGTCAGCGGCTCGGGCCCGCGCGCCGTCGTCACCACCGCCAGCTACGAGGCCCGGCGTTTCGGTGTCGGCTCGGCCATGCCCGCCGCGCGCGCGCGGCGGCTGTGCCCGCAGGCGGTGTTCCTGGCGCCGGACTTCGCCCACTACCGCGACGCGTCGCGACGCATGATGGACATCGTGCGCGCGCACGTGGAGCGCGTCGAGGTGGTCGGGCTCGACGAGGCCTACCTGGACCTCGAGGGGCTCTACTCGCCGCGCGCAGCCATGCGGCGGCTGCTCGCCGAGATCCACGCCGCCACCCGCCTGACGTGCTCGGTGGGAATCGGGCCCAACAAGCTCGTCGCCAAGGTCGCCTCCGATGCCGAGAAGCCCGCCGGGTTCCTCGCGCTCACACGCGAGCAGGCGTGCGAGCGCTTCGCCTCATCGCCTCCCGGGCTGATCCCAGGCATCGGCCCCAAGACCGCCGCGCGCCTGGCCGAGCTGGGCCTGCACACGCTCGCCGCGCTCGCGCAGGCGCCCCAGTCGCTGCTGGTCGAGCGCTTCGGGCCCAACCTCGGGCGCGACCTGCGCCGCCGGGGGCGCTTCGAGCACGACGGGCGCGTCGGCGCGCCGCACAAGGTCGCCTCGGAGTCGCGCGAGCGCACCTTCGACACGGACCTCAGCGACCCCTCGCAGCTGCGCGACGCGCTCGCGCTCATGGCCCGCGAGCTGTGCGCGGGCCTTGCCAGGCACGAGCGCCGCGGACGCACCATCGCCATCAAGGTGCGCCTTGACGACTTCACCACCGTCACGCGCTCGCGCACGCTCGCACAGCCCACGTGCGAGTGCGACACCGTCACACAGGTCGCGCTGGCGCTGCTGGCCCAGTACGCGCCGCCCCGTCCCGTGCGGCTGCTCGGGGTGCGCGTCGCAGGCCTCGCGCTCGGCGCTCCCGGGGCGCAGGGGGCGCCCGGCGCGCACTCCACCAAGGAGCACGCCACCGAGGATCACAGCCAGATGGCGCTGCCGCTCTAGCCGCAGCGGCTAGGATCGTGGCATGCCACTGGCGGGGGTCGCAGGCAACCAGATCAGCTACGAGCGCAGCGGCTCGGGCGAGCCCCTGCTGCTGATCATGGGCATGAGCGGCACCGCCGAACACTGGGGGGAGCCGTTCCTGGCGGAGCTTCGCCGGGACTTCGAGGTGATCGTCTACGACCACCGCGGCGTGGGGGGAAGCACACCGCTTCAGGGCCCCATCACGATCGCCGACATGGCCAAGGACGCGGCCGGGCTGCTTCAGGCGCTTGGAGTCGACTCCGCGCACGTGCTCGGCATCTCGATGGGCGGCATGGTCGCCCAGGAGCTCGCGCTCGCCCACCCCGAGCGCGTGCGCACGCTGACCCTCGGCTGCACCTACTGCGGTGGGGAAGGCAGCGCGCTCGCCACACCCGAGGTCACGCAGAAGCTCACCGAGGCGATGCTCTCCGGCGACCGCCTGCGCGCGCTGCGCGCGGCGTGGGAGCTCAACGTCTCCCCGGCGATGGCCGAGAACGAGGAGGCCTACGCGCGCTTCCTGGACATCGGGCAGCGCCACGCCGTCGCCGTGCCCGTGATCGTTGCCCAGATGCAGGCGATCCTCAGCCACGACACGTGCGCGCGCCTGCCCGACCTGGCGATGCCCACGCTCGTCATCCACGGCACCGAGGACCAGATGCTGCCCGTCGGCAACGGCCGGCTGATCGCCAGGCTCGTCCCCGGCGCACAGCTGGAGGTCCTTGAGGGCGTCGGGCACATGTTCGTGTGGGAGATGCCCGAGCACTCGGCCCAGCTGCTGCGCGCGCACAGCAGCGTCCCCGCCTAGAGCAGCCCGGCGCCCGTTGCCCGCCGACGCCGAGGCAGCCCTGCGGATCGAGCACGCCGGTGTCAGCCTGTCCGGCCAGCAGGACGGGCAGGGGCCGCCGATCGTGCTGCTGCACGGCCTCACCGCCACCCGGCGCTACGTCGTGATGGGCTCGCGCACGCTGGAGCGCGGCGGGCACCGCGTCCTCTCCTACGACGCGCGCGCGCACGGCCGCTCGAGCCCCGCGCCCGGCCGCGCATATGAGTACAGCGACCTCGCCGGGGATCTGGTGGCGGTGCTCGACGCGTGCGGCATCGAGCGCGCGCTGCTCGCCGGCGCCTCGATGGGCGCCCACACGGCCATGCGCGTGGCGCTGGAGCACCCGCACAGGGTCGCCGCGCTGGCGCTCATCACACCCTCCTTCGACCCCGCGATCGTAAGGGGGCAGGCGGAGCTCGCGCGCTGGGACGCGCTGGCCGCGGGCCTGCGCGAGGGTGGGGTGGAGGGCTTCATCGAGGCGTATGACCTCGACGGGGTGCCCAAGGCGTGGCGCGCCATCCAGGAGACGGTGCTGCGCCAGCGCCTCTCCGCGCACTCCCATCCGCTGGCCGTCGCCGACGCGCTGGAAGTGGTGCCGCGCTCGGCGCCCGTGGCAGACCTGTCGGACCTGCGCGAGATCGCCGTGCCCACGCTCATCGTCGGCAGCCGCGACGAGGCCGACCCCGGCCATCCGCTCGCGGTGGCCGAGCGCTACGCGCAGCTCATCCCCGCGGCAGAGCTGCTGGTCGAGCCGGCGGGCCCGCCGCCGCGCTCGCCGATCGCCTGGCAGGGCGGGCAGCTCTCGCGGGCGATCGCCGACCTCGCCGCGCGCGCGGGCGCCTGAGCGCCGCGCCGCCGCCGCTTCACGGCTCCGCGCTCAGGCCAGCGCGGCCCGCGGGCCCGTCGCCGGGCGGTCCTCGCCCACCTCGGCGACGCTCAGCAGCGCCGCGTAGCGGCCCGCGCGCTCCAGCAGCTCCTCGTGCGTGCCGCGTTCGACGATGTGACCGCCGTCGAGCACCAGGATCTGGTCGGCGTCGCGAATCGTGGAGAGGCGGTGGGCGATCGCGATCGTCGTGCGCCCGCGCGAGAGCTCGTCCAGCGCCGCCTGCACGGCGCGCTCGGTCTCGGTGTCAAGCGCCGAGGTGGCCTCGTCGAGGATCAGCACCGGCGGGTTGCGCAGGATCGTGCGGGCGATCGCGATGCGCTGCTTCTCCCCGCCGGAGAAGCGGTAGCCGCGCTCGCCCACGGGGGTGTCATAGCCCTCGGGCAGGGAGGAGATCAGGCCGTGTATCTGCGCCGCGCGCGCCGCGTCTTCGATCTCCGCGTCGCTCGCGTCGGGTCTGGCGAAGCGAAGGTTCTCGCGGATCGAGGCGTGGAACAGGTAGGTCTCCTGGGAGACCAGGCCGACGGTCGCCGCCAGCGAGGCGAGCGTCATGTCGCGAATGTCCACGCCGTCGATGCTCACGCAGCCGCGCTGGGCCTCATACAGGCGCGCCACCAGATAGGCCAGCGTCGTCTTGCCCGAGCCCGTCTCGCCGACCAGCGCCGTGCGCGTGCCCGCGGGGATGCGCGCGCTCACCTCCTGCAGCGTCCACGGCGCCTCTTCGGCGTAGCGGAACCACACGTTCTCCAGCTCCACGTCGCCGCGCACCCCGCTCAGCTCGCGCGCACCCGGGCGTTCGACGATGTCAACGGGCAGATCCAGGTACTCGAAGATGCGGCCGAACAGCGCCAGCGAGGTCTGCACTTCAAGCCCCACCGACAGCAGCTGCTGCATCGGGAACAGCAGCCGCGTCTGCAGCGTCGTGAACGCCACCACCGTCCCGATCGAGATCGCGTCGTGGCCGTTGGCGATGCTGTAGCCCGCGAACCAGTACACCGCCGCGGGCATGATCGCGAAGCTCATCTGCACCGAGGACATGCGCCAGCGGCCCGCCATCCGCGCGCGCACCTCCAGGTCGGCCAGTTCGCTTGACTCCGAGGAGAAGCGGTCCACAAGCTCGTGCGAGCGGCCCATCGTCTTGCCCAGCAGGATGCCCGACACCGACAGCGACTCCTCCACCAGCGTCGACATGTCCGCCAGGCGGCTCTGGCGCACCGACTGGATGCGCCGGCGCTCGTTGCCCACGCGGCGCGTCAGCCACACGAAGAACGGCAGCAATATCAGCGAGAACACCGTCAGGCGCCAGCTCAGCGCGAACATCGCCACGACCGTCGCGGTCACCGTCGCCACCGTGGAGACCGTCGAGGTCGCCGTGCTCGTCACCACGTCGTCGATGCCGCCGATGTCATAGGCGATGCGCGCCTGCACCTCACCCGAGCGGGTGCGCGTGAAGAACGCCAGCGACATGCGCTGCAGGTGCGCGTACACCGCGGCGCGCAGGTCGTGCATCACGCGCTGGCCCACCTCGTTTGAGATCCACGTCTGCACCACGCCGATCACGCCGTTGATGATCGCCAGCGCGATCATGCCGGCGACCAGCCAGCTCAGCAGCGTCAGCTCGCGTTTGGCGATGCCCTTGTCCACCGCTTCGCGCAGCAGGAACGGCGAGGCCACGCTCAGCACCGAGCCGAGCACGATCAGCGCCAGCAGCGCGCCCAGGCGCACGCGGTAGGGGGTGAACAGCGCCGCCACGCGCCGCAGCGAAACGGGTCTGTCGGGAACATCCTCGGGACGCGGCGCGGAGCGCTGCGATCCACGGCCCGCTCCGGTGCCCCCGTGTCCCTGGCTGAAGGGCTGGGCGCTCACGCAGATGACTGTAGCGGCGGCCGTCGCGGCCGCTTCAGAGCCGCGCGTGCGTGTCGAACCAGCCGGGCATCGGTATCTGCGTGCGCGCCGCCGCCTGCCCGAGCAGGCCGCGCCCGAGCCTTGTGCGGCGGATGGGCCCGTCGCGGCCGAGCAGCCTGTAGCCGAGGAACACGCGCCGGTAGCGCCTGACGGCGGCGTCGCGGCTCACCCACGGTCCCACCTCCTCGCCGAACGGGCCGCTGGCGCCCTCTTCGAAGCTGAAGCTCAGCGGCTCGCCGTCCAGCGTGACCGTGTGCAGCGGCGTGCGCGAGACGGTCGCCTGCTGGACGACCGCGAAGCGCTTGTAGCCGAGGCTGTCGAGGATCGACAGCTGCTCTTCAAGCGCCGGTTTCTCCCCGGGCGCCTCAACGCTGAGAAACGGCGGGCGCTGCTCGAACTCCGCCAGCGCGCGCAGGCAGATGGTGTCCGCGCCCTCGATGTCGATCTTCATGAACGCCGGCATGCCGTGCTCGCGCAGCACCTGCGGGAGGTTGACGACGGCGACCTCCACGGCTGTGCTGAGCTCGGCAAAGCGCTCGTTCTGCGCGTCCAGCGCGATCGTGCCCCACACCGTGTTGGGGTGTTCGTAGAAGGTGATGGTGGGCTCGCCCGAGTCGCTGATCGCGCCCTCGATGATCGTCAGGCGGCCCTGCTCGATCTCGGGCGCAAAACGCTCGCGGCAGGCGGCCACGAGCGCCGCGTTGGCCTCGAAGGCCACGACGCGGTAGCCCTTGGCCAGGTAGAAGGCGGTGTCCTCGCCCCTGTGCATCCCGGCGTCGTAGATGAGGTCCGGGACCGGTTGCACGGCGCCAGATGTTGGCAGATCCGGCTCGGCCGGCAACGGCGTGCCCGGCGATCGCCCGGAACCGGGGGTGGGTGCCCGCGGTGCCGGTAGCCTGCGCGGATGCGCGGGGGAGCCTGGGGCCAGCGTTCGTTCAGGCTGTTCTTCTTCGGTCAGGGCATCTCGGCCGTTGGCGACAGGATCGTCTCGGTGGCGCTGGCGTTCGCGGTGCTGGATCTCACCGGCTCGGTGAAGGACCTCGGCGTGGTGCTCGCCGCACAGACCGTGCCGCTGGTGCTGTTCCTGCTGATGGGCGGCGTGTGGTCGGACAGGGTTTCGCGCCGCGCGGTGATGCTCGCCTCCGACGTGGTCCGCGCGGGCGCGCAGGGCGCGAGCGCGCTGCTGCTCGTGACCGGCAGCGCGCACGTGTGGCAGCTCGTCGTGCTGCAGGCCATCTACGGGATGGCCGAGGCGTTCTTCAGCCCGGCCGCGCAGGGCCTGCTGCCGCAGACCGTGGACGCCGCCGACCTGCAGCAGGCCAACGCCCTGATCGCCGTCAGCTCAAACTTCGCCCAGATCGGCGGGCCCGCCGTCGCAGGGGTGCTCGTGGCGACGCTCGGCGCCGGCTGGGGCCTGGCAATCGACGCTGCGAGCTTCCTCGTAAGCGCCGCCTCCCTGTCGATGATGCACGTGAAGGCCGCCGTGCCCGCGGCGCGCACGGGAGCCCTCAGCGAGCTGCGCGCCGGCTGGCGGGCATTCCGCTCGCGCACGTGGCTGTGGGTGAGCGCACTGGAGTTCATGGGCGCAAACGCGCTCGCGTTCAGCCCCTACCTCGTGCTCGGACCCGAGGTCGCGCGCGTCTCCCTCGGCGGCCCCGCCGCGTGGGCGGCGATCAGCACGGCATCGGGTATTGGTGCGGTGCTCGGAGGCATCTTCGGGCTGCGATGGCGCCCGCGCTACCCGCTGCGCACCATGTTCATCACCTCGCTGATCGGAACCTCCCCGATACTGATTCTGCTGGCGGCCGCGGCGCCGCTGCAGGCGCTGCTCCTCGCGTCGCTGCTCTCCGGCATGACGATCAGCTTCTTCAACCTGATCTGGTTCACCGTGCTGCAGCAGCGGATTCCCGGCGAGGAGCTCTCGCGCGTCAGCTCGTGGGACTCGCTCGGCTCCTACGCCGCCAGCCCCATCGGCCTGGCCGCCGCTGGGCCCATCGGGATCGCCCTTGGCATATCCACCACGCTCTACGCCGCCGCCGCGCTGGGGGTGCTCGGGACCGCTGCCGTGCTCGCGGTGCCGTCGGTTCGCAACCTCACCGACGAGCCGGCTGCCGTCCTTGACTCCGACTCAGGCTGAGACGCCAGCTGGCGTGAGCAGATAGGAGAGCACGATCTGGGTCGAGAGCGTGCAGCCGCTGAGGTCCGCTGCCGGGCCAACGTACCACCCGTCAATCCGGCCGGCGAAGGTCCCGCGCTCAGCGGCGTGTTCTGGACCTGGAGCGACGTCGCTCGGGCTTACGCGGCGGCAGTTGGACGGTGGCCGCCTGAATGACGCCGCGCCGGCCCTGCTCGAGTTCCCAAACGACGATCGCATCTCCCCGCGCGCTCATCGCCAGATCCGGCGCCAGCGCGATCTGTCCGCGCGCCGAGACGGGGTACGGCTTCTGCCAGGCGCCTCCCGCAGCGCGCGTCGCCGCCTCGACAGTGCTGCCGGACGGGAGGCCATCGACGCCCACCCATACGACGACCGCGTCGCCTCGCGCATCGAGAGCCGCGTGCGGTGCAACGGGAGCGAGGTTGGAGCTCCAGAGCTGCCTGGGTCGTCCCCACCCCTTGCCCGGCGTGCGCACCGCCGCCTGTAGCGCGCTGCTCGTGAAGTAGCCGCTGTTCCAGACGGCGATCGCGTCTCCGCGGGCGTTCATGACGAGTTCCGGCGAGGTTGCGCCGGAGCTGGGTGCCGAGATGTCCTGGGGCGTCTCCCAGCGTCTGCCGGCCGGCCTGAACGCGCTCACCACGACGTGGTTGGGACCCGCGAGATGTTCCCAGACGGCCACGGCGTCACCGCGGGCGTCCAGGGCGATGCTCAGCGATCCCGGCGACCCCCATTCTGCAGGGAGGTCGGTCGCTGCTTGCCAGGTGCCGCCCGCCGGCCTGAACGCGCTTTCCGCGACCGAGCCTTCGCCATCTCCCCGGACCCACCAGACGAGGGCATCGCCGCGCGCGTCAAGCGCGGCGTGCGCGGCGCCGAACTGGCCTTCGGAGAGCGTCGTGAGGCTTCCCCAGGTCCCGCCTGCCGGCCTGGATGCGACCTGAACGAACTGCGGCGCAACGGCATGCGCAGAGGGATGAGGCGAGTCGACCCACGCGGCCAGGGCACCTCCCTGTCCTTCAAGCGCCAGATCGGCGCCATAGCCCTGCGCCACAGGTTCCCGACCTGGTTCCGCGAGACCCGGGAGGCTTTCGGGTGAAAGCCAGGTTCCGCCGGCCGGCCTGAACGAGCTCCGTACAGAGATATAGCCGCCCGCGAGGGACATGGCATCGCCACGTTCGTCGAGAGCCACGAAGGGGTGTTCCTCCGAGAAGAGAAGGGCCTCCGGCGCCTCCCACCCCTGACCGGCCGGCCTGGAGGTGCTCTGAAGGCCCCCCGGCCCCTGCCACACGACGATGGCGTCGCCCCGCGCATCGACGGCGACCGAGGGCCGCCGATGTTCGCTGGTATCAGGCGTGTCGAGAGTGACCGGGCGAGAAGCGCGCTGCAGGGCCTGCGCAGGTGGCGAGAGGCATGAGAGCGCGACCGCGGCGCACACGATCGCGATGCCTCGGAGAACTCGAGCGGGCCGTTGCGCACCGCTCGACGCACGGCTCGCATCGACTCGCTGCTGCACCCTTGGCATCGACATGTCCACACCAACCGTAACCCTGCCCGCGGTTGACGGTTTCGGCGCCAGCGTCACCGCAACCGGGATCAATGCCCTCAATGGCAGGGCCGCGTAAGCTTGAAAACCGCATGAGAATCAGCGATTACAACATGACCCCTGAGGAGATACGGGTGCTTGGCTGCCTGATGGAAAAGCAGCGCACGACGCCCGACGCGTATCCGCTGTCGCTGAACGCGCTGCGTCTGGCGTGCAACCAGTCGACCAACCGCGACCCGGTGGTGGAGTACGAGGATCAGACGATTCGCATGGCGCTGCATCACCTGGAGCGGCGGGGCCTGACACGGCTGGCGAGCGGCGCGGGCAGCCGCGCTGCGAAGTACCGTCACCTGCTGGCGCAGGCGCTGCCGCTTCCGGACGCGGAGCACGCGGTGCTGTGCGTGCTGATGCTGCGCGGCCCCCAGACGCCGGGTGAGCTGAAGCAGCGCGCGGAGCGCATGCATCCGTTCGCGGACCTGCACGAGGTGCAGGAGACGCTGCAAGGGCTGATGGGGCGCGAGCTGGTGGCGAGCATCGGGCGCAGGCCGGGCCAGAAGGAGGAGCGCTACCGCCAGCTGCTGGGCGCCGAGCCGGAGGGGCAGGGGGAGGGCGGCGACGCGGCGCCCGCCGCACCCGCCGCGGCGCAGGGCTGGGATGGCGCACACGAGGCCGCGCCGGCGGCGCTGCCGGGCTCCTCCGCGGCGCCCTCGCCCGTGGGCGCGAGCCTGGCCGAGCTGGCCGAGCGCGTGGCGCGCCTGGAGGCGATGGTGGAAGAGCTGCGGGGGATGCGCGATCCTATGGCGGGGGACACCGCATGAGCCACGCTTCGCTACTGATCGCATCCGCATCCGACACCGCCACCGGCGTGGGCATACCCCTGGCGCTGGCGGCGGGCCTGGTGTCGTTCCTCTCGCCGTGCGTGCTGCCGCTGGTACCGGGCTACCTCTCGACGGTGATCGGCGTGACGCCGGCCGACCTGAAAGAGGGCGTGGGGGCCAGGCGCGTGCTGGTGCCGAGCCTGCTGTTCATATCGAGCTTCTCGGCGATCTTCATCCTGCTGGGGCTGACCGCGACGGTGATCGGCTCGACGCTGAACCACGACAAGCAGACCTTCGAGCAGGTGGGCGGCGCGGTGATCATCGCGATGGGCCTGATCTTCCTGGCGACTCCGTTCGTGCGCGTGCTCAACCGCGAGTGGCACCCCGACGGGCTGCTGCGGCTGGCGGGGCGCGGCGGGCCGCTGCTGGCGGGCGCGGCGTTCGCGATCGCGTGGACGCCGTGCACGAGCATCACGCTCGGCGCGATCCTCACGCAGGCCGCCGTGTCGAGCTCCGCGGCGCACGGCGCGCTGCTGCTGGCGTTCTACTCGGCGGGCCTGGCGATCCCGTTCCTGCTGATCGCGCTGGCGTTCGAGCGCATGACGCTGGCGCTGGCGGTGGTCAAGCGTCACTTCCCGTTGATCATCGCTGCGGGCGGCGCCGTGATGATCGTGCTGGGCGTGCTGATCCTGACGGGCGAGTTCACGATCCTCAACACGTGGGCGTCCAAAACGCTGCATTTCTCGGGCATCACGTCGGTGTGATCGCGCGGGGCGCTCGCCTCGTGCTCAAGCCCGGCGGGCGGCCGGCCGATTACCGGGCTATGCGAGCATCGATGCTGGGGGCCGGCGGCATAGTGGCGGGATGGGTCCTGGTGATCGGGCACCTGGGTGCGCAGTCCAGCGGCTCGGGCGGCGCGGCCGCGGGCGTGCTGCTGATCCTGCTGGGCGCCGCCGGCGTGCTCAGCCCGCTGTGGAGGCGGTCTGTGCGCTGGGCTGTGCCTCGTCCGCGGCGGGCGCGGAACCGCTGATCCGCTCGCTGCGACGGGCCAGGAAGCGCTTTTCCCAGGCTTCCTGATTACGCTTGGCGTCGAGCACGAAGGGCGAGTAGCCGATCGCCTTGATGATCGCGCGGTTGATTGCCGACTCGGGAAACGGCAGCGGCCGCAGCACATCGACGAACAGCACCACGCGCGTCTCGTCGGTGTCGTTCCACACCTCGTGGTTGAACGTGTCGTCGAACATCAGGCTCTTGCCCTCCTCCCAATGGCGGAAGTCATCGCCCACGCGGATGCGGCAGGACTGCGCATCGGCGGGGACGACGAGGCCGAGGTGGTAGCGGAGCACGCCCTTGTAGGGGCCGCGGTGGTCGAGGATGTGCTTGCGCGGGGAGAGGATCGAGATCATCGCCGTCTTCATGCCCGGTATTTCCCTCATCAGCGCGGCGGTGCGCGGGCACATCTCCACCCCCAGCTTGGCCTCGAAGCCGTAGCCGTAGAGGAAGAACGTCTTCCAGCGGTCATCGGTTGTGATCTCGATCTGGTCCTTGGAGATGTCCTGGAAGTTGGGCAGCGCGGCGTGGTCCGCCAGCAGCCTGTCGACCTCCTCGCGGATGACCATCCAGTTGTCCTCGACGTGCTTGACCCATGTGAAGCGCTCCAGCGGGAAGAACGTGGCGTCGCCCACCAGCGAGCGCCTGCCGATGAACCGCTCGACCGGCTCAAGGACGCGTTCGCCCACCTTGATCGTCAGCTCGACGACCCGCTCCCACAGTGACTTCTGCTGCATTTCGACCCTCCCCTTCGGCTCGGTGCACGGCTCCCGCCGAGCCGATCGCGTCAGCCTAGCGGAGCCCTCCGGGGGAGCGCCGCATGCGGCGCTCCTCGGGGCCGCACATGTGCGGCCCCGCCCGCCGGCGCATGCGCCGGCGGGTAAGACCACATGATTTGGCTAGGCAGCCTCGCGCAGTGCTGCAAGCTCGGGCGACTCGGCGAGCTTCTTCAGCGCGCGCTGCTCGAGCTGGGATGCGCGCTCGGCGGAGAAGCCGAGCCGCTTGCCGATGGCTGTGAGCGTCTGGGGCTCCTCGCGGCCGGTACCGAAGCGCAGGGTGAGCACCTTGCGCTCGGTTTCGGGCAGCTGGGAGATCGCCTGGTGGACGATTCGCTCGCGTTCGTTGTCCCACGCGGTGTCCTCGGGGGCCTCCGCGTCGGAGGGCAGCAGGTCGCCGAGGGCGGTGTCGCCGTCTTCCCCGATCTGCTGATCGAGGCTCACGAGCGCTGCGCGCTGGTGGCGGACCTCTTCGACCTGGTCGATGGGCAGCCCCGTCTCCTCAGCGAGCTCCTCGAGCGTCGGCTCACGTCCGAGCCTGACCGACAGCTCGCGCTCGACGCGCCCGACCTTGCGGGAGCGCTGGGCGACGTGCACGGGCAGGCGGATCGTGCGCCCGGAGTTCTCCAGGCCGCGCTGTATGGCCTGGCGGATCCACAGGGTTGCGTAGGTGGAGAACCTGAATCCCTTGCGCCAGTCGAACTTCTCGCTGGCACGGATCAGGCCGAGCATGCCCTCCTGGACGAGGTCCGCGAGGGGCAGGCCCTGGTTCTGGTAGCGCCTGGCGTTGGATGCGACCAGGCGCAGGTTGGAGTTGACGAGCAGTTCCTTGGCGTGGAGGTCGCCCCGCTCGATGCGCTGTGCGAGTTCGATCTCCTGGGCAGGGGTGAGCAGGGGGTAGCGGCGGGAGTGGGCCAGCAACTGGTCCACGGACTCGGGGATGAACGTGTCGGGGACGGACGTGTCGATGCGCTCGATCGGGCTGTCGAGCTTGTCGGGCGCGGCAGCCGGGGTGTCGTCGTCGATCACGGCGTCCGCGTCGGCCTCGGCCTCGGGGGCGCCGAGGATCGGGTCGAGCGTTATGGTGGTGTCTGCGGGGGAGTGTGGCATGTGCTTCCTTCTAATCCGATGCTTGGAGTCGGAATTATACGCCGCGATAGTTGCGTTGTCAATTATCCGCTTCGCGGGGGTTCTAAACGTCGTTTCGACCTAAGTACGCGCGCACCTGCACGGCGGTTCACCGGCTGCGCCGCGCGGGGCTTACGGGTACATAACCCGCGTACAGGGCAAAAGCAGCGCTCGAGGTGCCCTCAAAGGCTTGATCGGCGCGTGCGCCCGGCGCGTTGAGCGTCTGCCGATAAGCTCGGCGCATGATCAGCATAGACCTCTCGGACACGGTTGTGGCGGTGACTGGCGCGAGCTCGGGGATCGGCGAGGCGACGGCGCTGGCGTGCGCGCGGGCGGGCGCCGCCGTGGCCCTTGCGGCCCGCAGAACCGAGAAGATCGATGCGCTGGCGGGGCAGATCAACGCCGAGGGGGGCCGCGCGCTGGCGATCACCGCGGATGTCGGTGAGGAGCAGCAGGCGCGGGACTTCGTCAGGAGGGCCCATACCGAGCTCGGCCGCCTCGACGTGCTCGTCAACAACGCCGGCGTCATGCTGCTGGGCCCCATCGAGAACGCGCCCACCGAGGAATGGCGGCGCATGATCCACGCCAACGTGTTCGGCGTTCTCTACTGCACCCACGCCGCGCTGCCGCTGATGCGCGAGCAGGGATCCGGGCACATCGTCAACGTCAGCTCCGTCGCCGGGCGCTTCGCGCGCGCGGGCTCGGGCGTGTACAACCTCACCAAGTTCGGCGTGGGCGCCTTCTCGGAGTCCCTGCGCCAGGAGTGCGTGCCGCTGGGCGTGCGCGTGACGACGATCGAGCCCGGCGCCGTCGCCACCGAGCTCGGCGGCCACAACCGCCCGGAGATCATCGAGCAGATGCAGAAGCGCTTCGCCGGCGTCACCCGCCTGGACTCGCAGGACATCTCAAACGCGATCCTCTACGCGATCGCCCAGCCCCAGAACGTGAGCATCAACGAGGTGCTCATCCGCCCCAGCGGCCAGGAGCTGTAGGCCGTCGGCTAGCGTCCCGGCCGCGCCGCCGAGCCGCGCGGCGCGATGTCCAGCAGCTCGCTGGCCACGTGGTCGACCTGCAGCGTGGTGTGCTCCAGGCCGAAACGCTCGCGCAGCAGCTCCTCCAAGCGCCGCCGCGCGTCGTGGCAGTCGCACTGCGCCGCCACCAGCACGTGCGCAGAGAGCGCGGGGAAGCCGCTGGTGACCTCCCACACGTGCAGATCGTGCACCTCCACCACGCCCTCCTGGGCCACCAGCGAGCGTCCGATCGCCTGCGGGTCCACGCCAACGGGCGCCGCCTCCAGGAACACTCGGCCGGAGGCCTTCACCAGCGAGGCGCCCGAGCGCACCATCAGCGCGGCGATCAGCAGCGAGACGAGCGGATCGGCACGCTGGAAGCCGCTTATCAGGATCACACCCGCCGCAACGGCGGTGCCGATGAAGCCGTACAGGTCGGTCAGGATGTGCTGGAAGCTGCCCTCCACTGCGAGGCTGCGGCGCTCGCCGCCGGAGAGCATCGCGATCGCCGCAAGGTTGACCAGCACGCCCGCCAGCGCCACCGCGAGCATCGGCACGCCGTGCACGCGGTCGGGATCGAACAGGCGGTGGATGGCCTCGTAGGTGATGAAGCCCGCGAGCACCAGCAGGGTCACGCCGTTGGCCTGCGCGGAGAGGATCTCCGCACGGCCAAGGCCGAAGGTCATCGAGCCCCCCGCCGGGCGCGCGGCCAGGCGCAGCGCCACGATCGAGAACGCGATCGCACCGGCGTCGGTGAGCATGTGCCCGGCGTCGGAGAGCAGCGCGAGGGAGTGCGCGATCACGCCGACGGCGACCTCCACCGCCATGAACGCCAGGATCAGCGCAAGCACCCACGCAAGGCCTCGCGGACCGGCCTGCGTGTGCGCGTGATGGCCGTGACCCGAGGAGGGGTGGGCGTGGGAATGGGAGTGGGCCATCGGCTGAAGATACGCCGCGCAGCGGGCGGTCAGCGGACGCCGACGGACGGGGAACATAGTCTCTAGGCGCGATGGCGCGGAGGAGCGAGAGCGCGGAGCTCACCCAGAGGCGCACGACGCTCATGTCGATCGCCGTGGCCGCCGCGCTGGTCGCGATGAAGCTCGGGGTGGGGCTTGCCACGGGCAGCCTCGGGCTGATCTCCGCGGGCATCGAGTCAAGCGGCGACGTGGTCGCCGCCGTGCTCACGTTCTTCGCCGTGCGCCTGGGCGGTCGCCCAGCCGACCGCGGGCACCCCTACGGCCATCGCCGCGCCGAGAACCTTGGGGCGCTGGGGGAGGCGGCGATCCTGCTGGCGGGAGGCGTGCTGGTGAGCTATGAAGCCATCTCGCACCTCGTCTCGGGCGCCGGCGCGCCGCGCATCCGCTGGTACCAGTTCGCCGTGATCGCGCTCGCGCTCGTGCTCGACCTCAGCCGCACGCGCGTCACGCTGGCCGCCGCCCGCCGCTACGGCAGCCCCGCGCTGCGCTCCAACGCCGTGCACTTCGCCGCCGACATGGCCGGCTCCCTGGCGGTGCTGGCGGGGCTGATCCTCGCCGACGAGGGCTTTCGCCAGGGCGATGCGCTGGCGGCGCTGGCGGTCGCCGCGATCATCTTCGCGGCCGCCTTCGGGCTGATCGGCGAGAACGCCAACATCCTCATGGACCGCACGCCCGCGCGCGCCCGCGCGGCCGCCGAGGCGGCAATCGCGGGCCTGGGCGAGGACATCGAGCTGCGCCGCCTGCGCCTGCGCGAGTCCGCGGGCCGCTACTTCGCCGACGTCATCGTCACCGTGCCGCCCGGGCAGGCCGTCGTGGAGGGCCATCGTGCCGCCGACCTGATCGAGGGCGCCGTCGAGCGCGCGCTGCCGGGCAGCGACGTGGTGGTGCACGTGGAGCCGCGCCGCGTGGGCCTTGACCTGCGCGACCGGGTGCTCTCCACGGCGCTGTCGGAGCCGCTGGTGCGCGAGGCGCACGACATCAGCATCTTCGAGCAGGGCGGCACCTCCAGCGTCGCGCTGCACCTGAAGTTCCCCGACGACCTGGATCTGCGCGCGGCCCACGAGATCGCCGAGCGCATCGAGCAGGAGATCGCCGCGCGCCCGGGCGTGGGCGACGTGCAGACACATCTGGAGCCGCTCGAGCGCCCGCTGGACGCCGGCTCGCCCGACGAGGCCTCAGACACGCGCGCCGGGCGCGAGATCGTCACGCTGGTGCGCGCGCGCACCGGGCGCGACCCGCGCCGCGCGCGGCTCATCACGACGGCCGCCGGTCGCGTGCTGTTCCTCACGCTCACCGTCGATGGCAGCACCTCGCTCAGCGACGCGCACCGGCTCGCCGGCGAGCTTGAGGAGGAGCTGCGCCTCGCTGTGCCCGACCTGCTCGATGTGGTCGTGCACACCGAGCCCTGAGGCGCGCGCGGGCGGGTGCTACCTGACCCAGACGATGTCGCCCAGCGCGAGCATGCCGAAGACCGTGTGCGCCGCTTCGATGGGGAGCTCCACGCAGCCGTTTGACTGGGGGAAGCCGTAGGAGGCGCGAGGGTAGCCGTGCACGGCGTCGCCGCCGTTGAAGTAGTTCACCCACGGCACGTCGGGCACCACGTATTTGGTGCCGTCCACGTCGGTGCCGCTCATGGTGGTGGAGATGAAGCGGGAGTAGATGGGGAACACGCCCTGTTCGGTTTCCGCTCCGGGCACGCCCGTGTTGGCGGGCGTGCTGAAGACCACGTGCTCGCCGCGGTGCACCTCGAGCGTCTCGGGCAGGGACTCGGTGACGCTCACCCACGTGTAGGGGTGGGCGTTGCGCCTGTTGACGGTCTCGTCGTAGAGGATCGAGTCCCACGTGGCCGCGTCCGGTTCGCCGGTCGCTTCCAGGTTGCGCGCGTCCTGGTAGACGGTCAGCGCGCCCCTTGTGATCGCTTCCAGCTGGCCCATCTTCACCTGCGGTGCGTCGGAGGGGTCCGCGGCGAGCCCGCCGCGCGGCGGGTGGTAGGCGCGCACGGCGGCTTCGTGGCGGGTCTCGGCGCCCGGTGCGAAATGCACGATGTAGAGCGGATGGAAGCGCGCGCCGAGATAGCCCAGGCGCGCGAGCGCCTGCTGCAAGCCGGCGAGCGGCGGGCAGGCGACGTGCAGCGCCTCGGTGCGGCGCCGGCCGAGATCCAGGCCGCCCTGAGAGTGGGTGTGGGCCCACACGGTGAGCGTGTAGGTGGAGCACGGCGCCAGCGTGGAGACCGGCGTGAACACCTCGCTATCGCCGACCGTGCTCCAGGTGCCGGCGACCGCGGGCAGCAGCGTGGGGGTGGGGGAGTCCGGCGCGGGCGGCGCCGCGAAGGCGACCACGAGCGGGTGCGTGCCGTTGGCGATCCCCTGTGAGGGCAGGCCCGTGATGCGTGTCGGCACCAGCGGCGCGGGCGAGGGCACGCTGGGCGCGGCTGAGGCGCTGGCGGGCGTCGATCCCAGCAGGTCGGCGACCCTGCGGTCGCGGGCGAGCACCGCCGCGGCGACCGCGCCGATGAGGGCGAGCAGCACCATCACGCCCAGCGGGCCGGTCCACCAGCGGCGCGTCGGCGCGCCGGACGCGCCATCGCCGTCGGCCTGATCCCGCCTGCCCGGCAACCTCATGCGCGTGAAGGGACGTTCATCTCAGCGCGAACGTTACCCGCATTAGGCCCGGAAATCCGGCATTTCCGCTGCAGCGGGCGGTAGCGGCGGGCACGGGCGCTCAGGCCTTCGTCCACGGCGCACCGGAGCGACCGAGCACGTGGGCGGCGCCGGCGACCGCCGCGACCAGGGCGCCGGCGAGCACCAGCGGGGCCGCGATGGAGACGTTGAGGACCAGCAGGCCGCCCGCCAGCGCCCCGAGCAGCATCATCGCCACGGCCAGCGAGCGCCGGCCCGCCTGCGAGCCGCGGCCTCCGAACAGGCGCGCCTCCGAGGCGATGCCGGTGAGCGTTTTGGTGAGCACCGTGGTCGTCAGCTCCGGGATCGACAGGCTCTGCGCGGCGGCGTTCTGGACGCCCATCGCCAGCGCAAGCGGCACGATCAGCGCGTAGCGCGCACCCGTGTGCAGCGGCACGCCGGCGGCGAGCGAGACGAGCAGCGCGAGCACGATCAGCGCCGCCTGCGTTGCGCAGGCCATGCGCAGCAGGTGCCCGCGATGGGCGCCCGCGCGCGCGGCCAGCAGCCCGCCGAGGCCCGCTCCGAGCATAAACGAGCCCACGGCCGCAAGCGAGGCAGGGATCGACAGCCCCGACGCGCCGGCCAGGCCGAAGCCCAGGAAGACGATGTTGCCGGTCATGTTGGCGACGAACACGTGGCCGAGCTTCAGGTAGCTGACGGCGTCCACCACGCCCGTGACGATCGTCAGCGCGAGCATCATCGGCGCCAGCGGCCCGTGGCGGTCCCCCGGCGGCGGGCGCAGCGTCGCCAGGATCTCGCCGCGCACGCTCACGGCAGGAAGCTGAGGAAGTCGGCGAGGGCGGCGCGCTCGGGCACCCGCTGCTCCTGCACGGGGGTGCCCAGGTAGAGCAGGCCGAGCGGGCGCTCGCTCGGCACCAGGCCAAGGATCTCGCGGCCGCGGGGATCCTCCAGCAGGGCGACGGTGCGCCAGTAGCCGGCAAGGCCGCGGCCATGCGCGCCCAGCAGGACCAGGTAGGCGGCCACAGCGGTCGCGTACAGGTCCTCCTCATCGCGCGGGTGCTCGCCCGTGAGCACGGCGCTCACGCACACGAGCGTCGGCGCCCGCGCCAGCTTGACCGCCGAGCCCGGCTGCACGGCCTCGGCGAGCGCCATCAACCGCTCACGCGCGCGGGCGCCCAGCACGCGGAAGCGCCAGGGGCTGGTCAGGTTGTGGTTGGGCGCCCAGCGTGCGAGCTCGAAGAGCTCCTCCAGCAGCGCGGGCGGCACGGGCTCGGGCCCGAACGCCTTGTGGGTGCGCCGCGTGCGGATAGCCTTCTCGAGGTCCATGCCGGAACCCTAGATGGCGCCAAGCTCCGACACCGACATAGCCAGCGCGCGCGCGCAGGTGCCGTGAGCGCCGGCGAAATCGTCGCGGTCGCCTTCGCCGGGCTGGCGGCCGGCGCGATCAACACGCTCGTGGGCAGCGGCACGCTGATCACCTTCCCGGTGCTGATCGCCTTCGGCTATGCGCCGGTGACGGCCAACGTGTCGAACACCATCGGCCTGGTGCCCGGATCGGCCTCCGGCGCGTGGGGCTACCGCCGCGAGTTGGCCGGGCAGGGGCGCAGGGTCCTGCGGCTGGGCTCGATGGCGCTGGCGGGCGGCCTGACGGGGGCGATCCTGCTGCTCGTGCTGCCCTCCTCGGCGTTCAAGGCGATCGTGCCCGTGTTCATCGCGCTGGCGCTCGTGCTGACGCTGGCGCAGCCGCGGATCGCGGCGTGGCTTGTGCGCAGGGAAATCGACGTGGAGCGCCACGGAGCGCTGCTGACCCCCGCGGCGGTGTATGTGACGGGCATCTACGGCGGCTACTTCGGCGCCGCTCAGGGGATCCTGCTGCTGGCGATCCTTGGCGTGATGCTCGCGCAGGACCTGCAGCGCACCAACGCGCTGAAGAACGTGCTGGCGGGCCTGGTCAACGGCATCGCGGGCGTCTACTTCATCTTCGCCGCGCACGTCGACTGGGGGCCGGCGGCGATCATCGCCGGGGCCTCGATCGTGGGCGCGCAGCTCGGCGCGCGTTTCGGGCGGCGCCTGCCGCCGCAGGGGCTGCGCGCGATCATCGTGGTTGTCGGCGTGTTTGCGATCGTGCGCCTAATCGCCGGTTAGGTCAGGATGGGCTGGACGAGGAACGCGACCAGGGAGATGTGCTGATGAGCGGACAGAGCGGAGCGGGCGCGGACGTGCTTGTGGTGTTCGGCATCACGGGCGACCTGGCGAGCAAGATGACGTTCCGCTCGCTCTACCGCCTGGAGCGGCGAGGGCTGCTCGACTGCCCGATCGTCGGGGTGGCGGGGCAGGACTGGTCGGTGGAGCAGCTGCGCAAGCATGCGCGCATGAGCATCGAAGCCGACGGCGAGCCGGTGGCGGAGGACGTGTTCGAGCGCTTCGCCGCGCGGCTGTCCTACGTGGGCGGAGACTTCACCGACGCAAAGACGTTCAAGGCCCTCGCGGGCGCCCTGGCGAAGACCTCGCTGCGCGTCTTCTACCTGGAGATCCCGCCGTTCCTGTTCGCGACGGTCGTTAAGGGCCTTTCCGAAGCCGGGCTGCTGGAGGGGGCGAGGGTTGTCGTCGAGAAGCCCTTCGGCCACGACCTGGAGTCCGCGCGCGCTCTCTCGGCCGAACTGCACCAGTACCTGGCCGAGCCGCAGATCTACCGCATCGACCACTTCCTGGGCAAGATGGGCCTGGAAGAGCTGCTGTACCTGCGCTTCGCCAACTCGATGCTCGAGCCCGTGTGGGACCGCAACTACCTCGCCTCGGTGCAGATCACGATGGCCGAGTCCTTCGGCGTGGAGGACCGCGGCCACTTCTATGACCCCGTTGGCGCTCTGCGCGACGTGGTGGTCAACCATCTGCTGCAGCTGCTGGCGGCCGCCGCGATGGAGCCGCCGGCGGGCTCGGACGCCGAGACGATCAAGGACGCCAAGCTGGCCGTCTTCCGCTCCGTCAGCACGGCCAACCCCCAGCAGTACGTGCGCGGGCAGTACGAGGGCTACCGCAGCATCGACGGCGTGGCGGCGGACTCGAGCACCGAGACCTTTGCGGCGCTGCGCCTGGACATCGACAACTGGCGCTGGAGCGGGGTGCCGTTCTTCATCCGCACCGGCAAGCGCCTGCCGGTCACCCAGACGGAGCTGCGACTGGTCTTCAAGCACCCGCCGCGGCTGGGCTTCCTCAAAGACGCCGGTCACCGCCGCCCGCAGCCGAGCCAGATCGTGCTGAAGATCGACCCCAGCACCGGCATCCGCATCGTGCTGGACGCCCAGCGCGCGGATGCTCCCGGCCCGCGCGCGATCGAGCTGGACATGGAGTTCGCGCAGGAGGGGGGAGAGGCGCCGACGCCCTACGAGGTGCTGCTGCACGGCGCGCTGTGCGGCGACTCCACCCACTTCACGCGCGAGGACAGCGTCGAGGAATGCTGGCGCATCGTGGCGCCCCTGCTGGACTCGCCGCCGCCCGTTGAAACATATGCGCCGGGCTCGTGGGGACCAAAGGCGGCCGAGCACCTGACCTCGGGCCACGGCTCCTGGCACGAGCCGTGGCTGCCCTCCTGAGCGCGCGACTCAGTGCAGTCTGAGCGCGCGGCTCAGCGCAGCCCGGCGATGAAGGTGTAGATCACCATCAGGCTGACCAGGACGACGAAGACGCGCAGCGCCCACAGGCCGGTTCTGGCACGTCTGCTGAGCGGGGCTCGCGGTACTGGCCTCGAGGTCTCGGTGACGAACTGATCGCGCTCGAGATGCATGATGAGCTCATCCTCCATGCGCTCCCGGGGCTGCAGATCCTGCTCTCGGATGCCGGGGCTGCGGTGTGCGTCGCCGATGGCGCGGGTGTCTCTGTTCATGAGCCGATGAGATGGATCGTCTGGAGGAAGGAGTCGATGCCGTACGCGGCGCCGCAGAGCCCGACGAACGCGATGACGGTGATGCCGATCGCGTTGGTCGAGCGCCTGTTCGCCCATGTGCCCATCAGCGCGCGATCGTTGGCGAGCATGACCATGAAGACCAGGCTGACGGGGAGCAGCACGGTGGCGAGCACGTTGGCGTTGAGCGCAATCGAGAGCAGCGGCGCGCCCGGGATCAGGATGACGACCGCGGCGAGCAGCGCGATACAGATGTTTGCGGCGTAGAACACGCGGGCGTTGCGCGGCGAGGTGTTGAAGCTGTGCGAAACCCCGACGCATTCTCCGGCGGCGTAGGCGGTGCTGGCAGAGATCGTGAGGATCGCCACGGCGCCGGCCTCGATCAGGCCGAGTGCGAACACGGTGCCGGCGGCGCTGCCCGCCACACGCTTCAGCGCCTCCGGAAACCCGGCCCCCGCGAAGCCCTGGATGCCCGCGCCGTTGTGCGTGAGCAGCGCAGCCCCGGCGATCAGCGCCCCGATCCCGAACACCGCGGCGAGAACGGCTCCGGCCGCCGTGTCATATCGGCCATGCTTTATGTCGCGGGGCGTCATGCCCTTGTCGGCCGAGGCGCTCTGCTGGAAGAAGATCATCCAGGGCGTGACCGTCGCGCCGATCGTGGAAGCCAGAAGCAGCAGCAGCGTGTTGAAGCCCCCGCCGGGAAACGGCGTGAAGTCCAAAGAGCTGACAACCGTGCCCACGTGGGGTTTGACCAGGATCGCGGCGAGGAGAAACAGCCCGTTGAAGAGGGCCATGCCGAGCACGATTCGCTCCCAGCGCCAGTAGCGTCCGCCGCTGAGCGTGAACATGACCAGCACGAGCCCCAGCGCAACGGCGACACCGGCGCCGAGGTGGAAGAAGGCGAGCCCGACGCGAATGGAGACGAACTCGGCGACGAGCGTCACAAGGTTGGTGAGCGTGAGATCGCCGGCGCCGAACCAACCCCAGACTCTGCCGTAGCGCTGCAGCACGAGCTCGCCGTAGCCGCGGTGGGTGACCGACCCGACGCGCATGCACATCTCCTGGCATACGTATGCCATCCAGAACAGCAGCGGGATGAACGGCACGAAGAACCCGAGCCCGTACTGCGCGCCGTCGGACGCGTAGGCGATCATGCTCGGCCCGTCGTTCTCCCCCAGCATCGCAAGGATCCCGGGTCCCACCAGCAGCCAGAGCAGGCGCCAGCGCTTGTTGTGGGTGCGAGCGTGATTGACGCGGCCGCGGTCGACCGATCGCGCCGTGTCCTCCTCGGTCAGGCCTGTGCGGCCGAGGAGGGGAGAGGGGGCGCTCACCTCAGGCGTCGCCAACGGCCTGCGCTCCCTGTGCTGCTTCGGCTGCTGGGCGCTCGCCGTCGAGCTCGACGCGCATCGCGCCGGCGAGCGCGCCGCCGATCGCGTGCTCGCGCTCGCCGAACACGACGAACAGCGGGCCGCCGAAGGGCTGGCGCTCGCGCACCGCGAAGCGCTCGCCCGGCGAGATACCGCGCTCGGCGAGATAGCGGAGCATCTCGGGGTCTGAGTCCGATACGCGCACGAACAGCCCCTCGTCGCCCGGCTGCAGCGCCTCCATGCGGTGGGTCGGCGGCTCGTAGAGCTGCAGGTCGGCGCTGGGGATGGGGTCGCCGTGGGGGTCCACCGTGGGGTGGCCGAGCTTCTCCGCGATCAGCTGCTCCAGATCCTCGGAGATCACGTGCTCGAGCACCTCGGCCTCGGCGTGAACGCGATCCCACGGCATGCCCAGCGCCTCGGCCAGATAGCTCTCCAGCAGCCTGTGGTGGCGGATGACCTCCAGCGCGATGCGCCGCCCGTCGGGTGTCAGGCGCACGCCGCGGTAGGGCACGTGCGTGATCAGGCCGAGCTCGTCAAGGCGCCTGAGCATCGCCGAGACGGATCCGGGCGTTATGCCGAGGCGCTCGGCGAGCGCGTTGGTGGACACGGCCTGGGCGTCGCGCGACTCCAGCGAGTAGATCGCCTTGGCGTAGTCCTCGACGGCGGGTGTCCTCAGGATCTCGCGTGAAGCCATTTCGCGTGAAGCCATCCCGAGAGATTATGGCATGCCAAAACAATCTTCTGGGCTGGGATGGAAAAAGGGGGTGGGGAGGGGGTTGAATGCACGCCTGTGTGCCTCATCGGCGTTTTGGCCGCGGCGGGCGAGTGCTGGCAGGTCCCTCTCCGCGGGACGGCCGGTCAGCCGGAGGCGCGCGCGAGGATCGCGCGGCAGCTGCTCGCGGGGTAGCTCGCGCGCTGCAGCGCCCAGATGAGGTCGCGCCCGCTCTCGGCGGGGGTGCTGGGCTCGATTGAGACGCTGCGAACCATCTCAAAGCCAAGGCGCGCCGGCACCCTTCCGCTGGCGAGGTTGGCCTCGTCGTGGTGAATCTCCACGCGCTCAGTGCCGGGCAGGGCAAACGCGGCGTCCGTGACGGCAGCGGCGGCAAGCGTGGCCACCCCGCGGCGCACCCTGTCGGAATGCACCCAGTAGCCGATCTCCAGCACGCCCGGCCCGGCCCGGCGCATGAGGCCGACGCCGCCGATCAGGGCGCCGCGGTCCTCGAGGATGGCGTATTCATAGCGCTCGCCCCGCTCCCATCCGCGCACGGCGCCCGCCAGGAACGCCTGCTGCTCCGCGCGCGCCGGCCGCGCAGCCCACCTCAGCCAGGGGCGCAGATGATCGAGCGACTGCTGCACGGCCCGAGCAAGCTCGTCGAGGTCCTCTGACCGCAGCCGCCGCAGCACGAGCGGACCGACGGGGATGAGCTCGGCAGGCGCGGTGGGCTCGCTCATGCGCCCAATGGTCGCGCACGGCTGCGCGCGGCCGCTACTCGCCCCGCGGGAGGCTTTCGACGACTTTCTTGGCCCACTCGAGCATCCCGAGCGCCACCCACGGATAGGCGCCGGCGCGCACCCGCAGCTCAATGCCGTTGTCGGGACGGCGGATCTCGACGACCGTGATGACGCGCCCGATGGCAAAGCCGTCGCCGAACTCCTCTTCGATGGAGTCCATCTGCTCGGCGACTTCCTGCATGAGCTTGGCGCGAGGGTTTGGCTGCCCGCCCGCCGCTCCCTCGCCGGGGCGCGGCGGCCCGGCCATCACGAGCCCCTGGCGGCGTGGGATGCGCTGAGCATGCCAACCAGCCTATAACCGGGCTTCCGCGCGGCGCCCGCTGCATGTCAGGGGTTACCCACACGTCAACAGGTGTCCAGAGCGGAGCCGGGGCGTATGGGATCTGCCGATAGGTCTCCTATGCAGAGCTACATCGACACGAGCGTCCAGTTGCCGCGATGCGCGGGGTGCTGCGAGCCGATCGGCGTGTTCGAGCCGATGGTGTGGCGCCTGACCGACGAGACGGACATCGCCGGGCACGTGCTGCGCCGGCCCGCGACACGCCCCGGCAACGCGATCAGCGCGACGCTGCACGGCGCGTGCGTGGGGCAGCTGACCCAGCTGGCCTCCGCGGCCTGAGTCGCCGCGTCCGCGCAGCCGGCCGCTGCACCGGCACGGTCGCCGTGCGAGCCCCTCGGCCGCCAGGCTCGATCTTGACCGTAGTTCTCCACAGGCGTGGAGCGCAGTTTCCTCGGAGACGCGCCGGCGGGTGGCGCCGATATGTCCACATGCCAGAGCAACATGAGCCAAGCGGGAAGCTCCGGGACCTGTGCGAGATCTGCGGGGAGCCGGTTGGGGTGTTCGAGCGTGCGGTGTGGCGTCTGCCGGACGGCAGCGAGATCTCCGGCAGCGTGCTGCACAGGCCCGCGCCCGCGGCGGGCAACCCTCTGGCGGGCGTGTTGCACGGAGCTTGTGTGAGCGGTTAGGAGAAGCGCTGCTTCAGGGGAGCCTTGGGGCCGCCCGGATCAGGAGCGCCCGTCGTGCTCTCGCTGATCACGCTCGCGCTCCCAGGCATCCTCGCTGCCGACGAAGCAAAGCTGACGATCGGCCCGCTCGGGGTTAGGTTAAGTAGGTGCGTACCGCAGCCGTCGCACCCCTCGCAGCTTGTGTCCTCGCGGTCACCGCAGCCGTGCCCGCGCTGGGCGTATCGGTCGAAGGAGGGCCCACTGAAATCTCGGTGAAGCCGCCGCCCAGGGTCGCGGCGCAAGGTGGCAAGCGCCTGGCGGAATTCGAAGCAGGGCGTCGAGCCACGGCTCAGTCTGGGTGTTTGGCGTGCCATCGCATCGCTGCTACGGGGAACCGCGGCCCGGGCCGCGATCTCACGCGCGTCGGTGCAAGCCTCTCGCGTGGGCAGATCGAACTGGCGCTGCTCCGACCGCGGGCACCGATGCCATCGTTTCGGAACCTGCCGCGACGCAGGTTCAAGGCGATCGTCAGCTTCCTGGCGCTGCTCCGCTGACCGGCCCGCTGAGGGGCCACGCCTGGGGTCCGCACCTGGCGTTGGTGCTCGATAATGCGCGTCGAGTGACCTTCGAGGAGATTGTTGATGCGGCGCGTGCCAGGCTCGGTCAAGGGGTTTGCGTCAGGATCGTCGATGAGCGCGGGCGCCTGAAGAGTTTCGGTCGCGGGGAGCTCGCGCCCGGGCGTCCGGGCGAGACGGACGCTGTGATCGAGGATGACGGGCGAATCGCGTTTAGGGTCGCGCCCGGGGCCTTGTGGTTTCTGCTGCACCGGGGCATCGTGGTTGATGCCCGCGAGGAGCTCGATGGGACGGAGCTTCGCCTGGAGCTAGTGGGCGGCGGCGCCATTGTGATCGAGACGCTTGGCAGCAGCGGCGGATCTGGGGAACCTTCTTTGCATGTACCGCCAACCCGATCGGAACTAAGGAAAGCCCATGGGTGGAAGGACCGCGAGCGGGCTCGCCTGGAAGCGCGTGAGCGCGCTCGATAATGCATGTTATGTAAACCTCGAAGGGAAGACCCGTCTTTTAGGCTCGTCATAGGCCCCTCTTAGGGACTCAGCCCGCCCACGCCCGCGAACGTGACCCGATGCGAACAGCCCAGCCGTTCGATCGAGACGTCGTAGTGGCCGGAGCCTTGCGGAGGAAGCGGGAAGCTCTCGACCTGCCTAGACGTCCAGCCCATCCGCGCGAACTGCTGAGATCTGTGAACGATTTTACTAGTTCGTTACCCGGGCGTGAGGTTCAGGTGGGACCGTTCGCTGAGGGGGAGAACCCGCGAAGAAGGAGGAGGACCATCTTGGCCACCACCATCGCAAGCACCGGGCGCCCCGCAACCCGAGACGAGTTGCGTCGCGGTGCCCCATGGCTCACCGCAGACCAGCTGCAGAGAATGCTGGAGCTCCCCGAGGATCACATGATCATGAGCCTGCGCCGGCGCACGCCGATCGTCCGCCAGCCCGACGGCGAGCTGCTGCGATTGCGCACCAGCGGAGACCTCGTCACGGTGGCGCCCGTCGAGAGCGTCCAGTCCTACCTCGACGTGCACGAGTAGAGCCGCCGAGGACGGCCCTCCGCCCCCTACCCAGCCCGCAAAAGCGGCAAAGTGCGGCCAGTTTGGTCCAGCCCCTTGACAATGTGCGTTTTGTCGATAGAGTTGCTGAACAATGGCCGGTAAGTCCTGCAACAGCCTCGTCGAGAGGTCGGTCGCCGGTCATTGGCGAAGCATCTGAGATCCCTCTCTCACATCCCTCCCAGCGACTGGGCCGGCTCCACCCGGCCCAGTCGCCGGTTAAGGGCCCGGCTTCCCGCCGCCAGGTGTCCTGGGCCGCCAGCGAGCAGGCGCGTCGTGGCTAGGATCAGCTGAAATCCACCGCGAGAGAGAGGCGCACGATGCCCAATACGATCTACACAGCCAAGGCACACGTGACGGGCGGGCGGGCTGAGGGCCACGGCCGCAGCGAGGACGGAGAGCTTGACGTGCAGCTGAGGCTTCCCTCCGAGATGGGCGGCAGCGGCGGCGGCACCAACCCGGAGGAGCTGTTCGCGGTGGGCTATGCCGCCTGCTTCGAGGGTGCGCTCGGAGTCGTGGCGCGCCGCGCCAAGGCCGAGCCGGGCGAGGTTGCGGTCGACTCTGAGGTCTCCCTCTCACCCAACGGACAGGGCGGCTTCCAGCTCGGCGTGGGTCTGCACGTGACGCTCCCGGGGATCGCCGACAGCGCCCAGGCGGTGGAGCTTGTGCGCTCCGCCCACCAGGTGTGCCCCTACTCCAACGCCACCCGCGGCAATATCGACGTCACCCTGACGGCCAACGGCGCGCCGGTGGACTGACCCGCGGCGGCTCGGGCTGCGGGTCTAGCGCCCGAGCGTGCGCTCCAGCTCACGGGTGTGGGCGGGGAAGCGGCCGATCAGCTCGCGCACCTGCTCCAGGCCCGAGCGCAGCTGGGGGTCCCCCACCTCAACCGGCAGCATCGAGTCCTGCAGGCCCGCCAGCGTGGTCTCGGCGCGCTGCACGGCCTCGCTGGCGCTGTCCAGGAAGCCCCGCAGCCCGTGGGAGGGCGCGCCCGCCGTGGGCGGCTCGAAGGTTCGGTCGGCGAGCTGGTGGCGCTGGGCGAACTCGCTGTGGGTGCGCCGCGCGCGTCCGTAGGCGCGCTGCAGCGGGTTGAACAGCTCCCGCTCGAGCCTGTCCGCCATACCCTCGTCGGCAAGCTCGTAGGCCTCCGTCAGCGCCGACAGCGCCGCCCCTAGATCATCGGTCGCATCGGCCAGCGTTTCCAGCAGATGAAGGCGGGCGTCTGCGGTCTTGTAGGACACGTCGGTCAGCTTAGAGGGAGAGCCGGGCGCGGCCCTCCCCCGAAACCGTTCCTGGCGAGGGAGGGCGCTGCTAGGCGATGGGGTAGGCGATGGCATAGGAGAGCCCCACCTGGGTGCTCAGCTTGCAGCTCACCGCGGTGGCCTTCTTCGCCTTGTGCTTCTTGTGGCGAGTGTGGTGCTTGACGGCAACCGGTTTTGGTTTGCTGGGTGCCACGGTCTTCGCCGCCGCCGTCTCCGGCGCGGTCACAGACTGGAGCACTCCGACCGACGATCCGTAGCCGAAGTCCGGCTGTTCACCTAGATATTCGGCGCCCGGGTAGGTTTCCCCGGCGGCCGTGCAGCCGATGCTTCCGCCGTCCTCGGTCACGATCTGCGCCGGCCCGAGGCTGCCTCCGACGCTGCTCGTCAGGAATTCCGCCTTGGACTTGCCGTCCGCGATCGCCGCGGCCATCGCCGTGCGGTATACGGCGGTCGCTTCCGCCGCGTTGGCGGTCTGCGCGATGGGCACGCTCGCCACGCCCTGCACGCTCACCTGCAGCGCGTTGCCTTCCGCCGATGCGACACCGACCATGCCCACCGTCAGCAACACGATCGTCCCGCCCGCGGCAGCTAGGATCCTGGACCTCATCGGAGCCTCCCCTTTTGGATGCAATGCCCGTCCAGCTGAGGCTATCGCCTCATGCATCCGCCCGAGCCAGTACCCGCGCGCGTCTCAGCACGGCATCGATCATCGTCTCGGTGAGGCGGCCCGTGAACGTGTTCTGCTGGCTGGGGTGGTAGCAGCCGAGCATCACGCGCTCACCCGCCGGCGCCTCCGCGCCATGGCCGAAGCGCGGCAGCGGTCCGCTGCCGCGGTCCTCGCGCGTGAGCCGCAGCGCGGCGCTCCACGCGAACGCGCCCAGGCAAACGATCACCCGCACATCCTCGAGCAGCGCCAGCTCGCGCTCGGCCCAAGGCAGGCACGTGTCGCGCTCGGCCGGGGTCGGGCGGTTGGCGGGCGGGGCGCAGCGAACCGCCGCGGTCACCCAGGCGCCGCTCAGCACCAGCCCGTCGCCGCGCCGGCGCGAGCTGGCCTGGTTGGCAAACCCGGTGCGGTGCAGCGCGGCGAACAGGAAGTCCCCCGAGCGGTCGCCGGTGAACACGCGCCCGGTGCGGTTGGCGCCGTGGGCCGCAGGGGCCAGGCCGAGCAGCAGCACGCGCGCGTGCGGGTCCCCGAAGCCCGGCAGCGGGCGCCCACAGTAGGTCTCCTGCGCGAAGGCTGCTCGGCGCTCGCGGGCGACCTGCTCGCGCCAGGCCACCAGGCGCGGGCAGCGCCTGCACCCCTCGATCTCGGCCGCGAGGCCGTCGAGCTGGTTGACACTTGGCGAACGCATCCACCAGTAGTACCATCGCCCGAGAGATGCCTCTTTGGGCCTGGGTCCTCATGTTGGCCGCCTTCATCAAGCTCCCGATCGCCGGGCTGATGCTGTGGATGCCGTTCCGCCACGACGAAGCGGCGATACCCGACGAGGCCCCCGACTCCTCCGAAGACGACGGCGGCTCGAAGGCTCTGCCCGGGGGCCCGCTGGACCCGCACCCGCGTTCGCCGATCCCGCGCTGGCCACGTCGCGGGCCGCACGGCTCGCCCTGCCCGCAGTCTCCGCCGCGCGTACGCACGAGGCTCACCAGCTCGCGCCGGCTGGGACACCCCAGCCGCGGCTGAGCCTGGCAGCCGCCGCTAGCGCGTGCGTTTGCGCTGTTTGCGCGCGGCCTTGGCTTTGGCGCGGCGCTTTCGCAGCCTGATCGCCGTGTCGTGAGCCGACCTGGCTTCGACCGCTTCGGGTTCCCCCGCCGGCGCAACCCTGCGTGCGTCGCGCACGATCACGAAGGCGATGCCCGCGAGCAGCAGCACCACGGCGACCAGCGCGACGACGACCAGCGTGCTGGAGTTGCCCGTGGTGGTTTCGGCGGTCGTTTTCGTCGTTTTTGTCGTCGCGGTGCTGGCCGCTTCCGATTCGGCTTCGCTTTCCGCCAGACGACTCAGCGAGTTGGACCCCGACAGCCCGGCGGACATCGCGGGGGCCGCGACCGTGCAGGCGATCGCGGCGAGCGCGCCAAGGCACAGCAGACACAGCCGTGCGCGGCGCAGCAGCGATGGGTTCGGGCGGCTCGACATCGGGCGAGCATACCGGCTGCGCCCAGCGGCACGGAACGGGCGCCGCGCTGGGCGCGCGCTCTGGAGCAGCAGCGGCCCCACCCCGTAGAATGGCCAGCCATGCCCCCCAAACAGCGCCAGATACGCATGGAGCAGCGAGGCTCGATGCAGGCCATCCAGGCGCTCGAGCAACGCTCCGACGAGGAGCTCGAGGCCGAGACGAAATACAAGGCCGCCGCGATGGCGATCCTCGGCGCGCGCGCGTCCGAGCGCTTCGACGCCGACGCGGCACGCGCATACTTCCAGCGCGCGATAGCTGCCGCGCGCCCCCAGGAGCGCATGCAGATCAGGCGCATGGCCGACGCGTCGCTCGCTCTGGCCGAACGGCGGGCGGGGGATCTCAAGGAGGCAGTGGAGCGCCTCGGGCAGACGCCGCCCACCGGACGCCAGCTGTTCGCGCTGCGCGCCATGGGGCTGCTGATACCGCCCGCGAGCGCGGGCATCCTCGCCCGCATGCGTGGCATCCTGCTGATAATCCTGCTGATCGCCGTGCTGCTCGCCATCGGCACGGGCATCGTCTACCTCCTCGCGCTGCCCTTCGGCGGCCTTGGGGTCGCCCCCAGCGTCCTGCTGGGCCTGTTCGTCGTGATCGCCGCTATTGCGATCCTCGCGGCCTTCGGGCGCCGCAGGCGCGACCGCGCCCAAGCGGCATCCTCGGCCTGAGCTGCCGGGCGTTCTCACAGCGGTCACTAGGCTTGCGATCGTGCCGGCGAGCATCAGCCTGATCGTCAACCCCGCCGCGGGCGGGGGCAAGGCAGGGCGCCTGGCGCCCGCGATGCAGAGCACCCTGGAGGGCTACGGCCTTACCGTGCACCGCCGCGACACGCGCGACCTGGAGCACGCCCGCGAGCTCGGGCTCACGGCTGCGCGCGCCGGCGAGACCGTGGTGGCGCTCAGCGGCGATGGCCTCGTGGGTGTGCTGGCGGACGCGCTGCGGGGCGTGCCCGGCTCGGTCCTCGGAGTGCTGCCCGGCGGGCGCGGCAACGACCTTGCACGCGTGCTCGGCATACCGGAGGACGCCGTGCAGGCGTGCGCCACGATCGCCGCCGGGGTAGCGCGCCCGGTCGACCTTGGCATGGTCGCCCCGCATACCGGCGAGCCGGCCAAAGCGTTCGTGGGGATCGCCTCGGTCGGCTTCGACAGCGAAGCCAACCGCATCGCAAACGAAGCGCCGGCGTGGCTCGGCGGGCTCGTCTACGCCTACGGCGCCATGGGTGCGCTGCTGTCGTGGCGCCCGGCGCGCTTTGAGATCGAGCTCGACCCTCCGGGTGAGCGCCACAGCTTCACCGCCTACACCATCGGGGCGGCCAACTCCAGGTGCTACGGCGGCGGCATGAAGGCGGCGCCCGGCGCGCTGCTCGACGACGGGCTGCTCGATGTGGTCGTGCTGAGGGACATCGGCAAGCTGAGGTTCCTCACGCGGATCTTCCCCAAGGTGTTCAGCGGCAGGCACGTGCAGGAGCCGAGCGTCAGCGTCTTCAGGGCACGCGAAGTCTCGATCGCGTGCGACCGGCCCTTCACGATGTACGCCGACGGCGATCCCATCGGTGAGCTGCCGGTGCGCGTGAGCGCGCTGCCCGGCGCGGTGAGCATCCTCACTCCGGCGATTGCGCCGGCCGACTCGGCATTCGCCTCTCCCCCTCCCTCCGCGACCGGGAGCTGATGAGCGACCTCCTGCCGCTGAAGCTGGCCGTCGCAAGAGGTGTCGGGGCGCTCTCCCGCCGTACGGGCCGGGGCGGCACGAGCGCTCCGGGCAAGCTTCTGATCCGCCTGGCGCCCGAGGCGATCGGCGTGCTGGCGGCGCGCCTGCGCGACGGCTCGGCGCTCATCTCCGCCACCAACGGCAAGACCACCACCGCCGCGCTGAGCGCGAGCATCCTCGCCCGACAGGGCATCGAGGTCGTTCACAACCAGGCCGGAGCGAACATGGCGGGCGGCATCGCCACCACGCTGCTGCGCGCCGCCGAGCCTCGCGGCGCGATCGCGGGTGAGCTCGGCCTGTTCGAGGTGGACGAGCTGTGGCTGGCCTCACTCGCGCGGCAGCTTCAGCCGCGCTGGATCGTGCTCGGAAACCTCTTCCGCGACCAGCTCGACCGCTATGGCGAGCTCGAGACGATCGCCGAGAGCTGGCAGGCGCTGATCGCCAAGAGCAGCGCCTGCCTGGTGCTGTGCGCCGATGACCCCATGGTCGCCGACCTGGGCCGCGAGCGCGCGGACGCCGTGTTCTTCGGCGTGCAGGACGATTCGCTGGCGCTGCCCGGGCTCGCGCATGCTGCCGACGCCAAGCACTGCCGCCGCTGCGGCGCTCCCTACGCCTTCGACGCGGTCTACCTGGGTCATCTGGGCCACTATCACTGTCCCAGCTGCGGCCAGCGCCGCCCCCAGCCCTCCGTGAGCGCCTCCGCTGTCGTGCTTGAAGGGGTTCGCTCGGCGCGCTTCACGCTGAGCACCCCAGAGGGCCAGGCACAGGTGCGCCTGGCGCTTCCCGGCCTCTACAACGTCTACAACGCGCTCGCCGCCGCCGCGCTCGCCGGCGCGCTGGGAGTGCCGCTCAGCAGGATCGTCGAGGGCCTTGAGAGCTCGCGGCCGGCCTTTGGCCGCGCCGAGACGGTGATGCTCTCCCCGAGCACAGGCGCGCACGGGCCCGGTGCGGCTGGGCGCGCGCTGCAGATCATGCTCGTCAAGAACCCCGCCGGCGCCAACGAGGTGCTGCGCACACTCGCGCTGGAGCCCGGCGAGCACGACCTGCTGGGAGTCCTCAACGACCAGATCGCCGACGGCCGCGACGTGTCCTGGATCTGGGACGCGGACTTCGAGCTGCTGACGGGCCGCGTGCGCGTCGCCACGTGCTCTGGCACGCGCGCCGCGGAGCTCGCCACGCGGCTGAAGTACGCGGGTATCGATCCAGAGCGCATCCATGTCGAAGCGGACCTCGCCGGCGCCCTTGACCACGCGGCCGCTCGCCGCGGCCCGGATACGGCGCCGCTGTATGCGCTGCCCACCTACACCGCCATGCTCGCGCTGCGGGAGCTGCTGGTCTCACGCGGGGAGGCGAGCAGCGCATGGGCGTGAGGCCGCTCGGAGAAAGCCCGCCCGAGACCGCGAGCGCGGTGATCTGGCATGACCTTGAGTGCGGCCTCTACCGCGCCGACCTGCCGCTGTGGCAGGAGCTCGCCGCGCGCGCCGACCCGCGCACGGGCGAGGCGCACATCCTGGAAGTGGGAAGCGGCACGGGACGCGTGGCGCTGGAGCTGGCGCGCCGCGGGCACACGCTGACCGCCGTGGACATCGACGCGGAGTTGCTCGGTGCGCTGCGCCGGCGCGGCGGCGCGCTGCCGCTGCAGACGGTGTGCGCCGACGCCCGCAGCTTTCAGCTGCAGCGCGAGGACCACGCGCTGTGCCTGGTGCCCATGCAGACACTGCAGCTGCTCGGCGGCGCGGGCGGGCGTGCCGCGTTCCTGGAGCGCGCACGCGCGCACCTGCAACCGGGTGGGCTGCTGGCGTGCGCCATCGTCACCGATTTCGATCCCTTCGACGCTGCCGACGGTGACACCCCTCCGAGCGCTGAGAGCATGCTCGTAGGAGCCGCGCGCTACAGCAGCCGTGCGCTGCGCGTCAGCATCACCACACGCCAGGCCGTCATCGAGCGCGAGCGGCGCATCGTCCCGCTGACGCCCACCGGCGGGCCGCGGCCGTCGCTGCAGCGCAACGTGGTCGCGCTGGACCTGCTCTCCGCGGCACTGCTGCAGCGCGAGGCGCTCGCTGCCGGCCTGAGCGCCGCGGGCATCCGCGAGATCCCCCCCACCCCCGACCACGTTGGCAGCACGGTGGTGATCCTGCGTGCCTGAGGGCGCCCGCTCAGCCCCGGCGGGCGTGCTGAGGGTGTGCGCCCTCTACCCCGAGCTCATGAACATATACGCCGACAGGGGCAACCTGCTGGTGCTGGAGCGCCGCTGTGCCTGGCGCGGCATCGCCTTCGAGCTCTCGCGCAGCGGCCTTGGCGAAGCGCTCGACGGAACCGCGCACGACATCTACTACCTCGGCGGCGGGCAGGACCGCGACCAGCGCCTGTGTGCGGAGGATCTGATCGCCACCAAGCGCCACGCGCTGCACGAGGCCGCCGCCCGCGGCGCCACGGTGCTCGGGGTGTGCGGCGGCTACCAGCTGCTCGGGCACTCCTACATCCTCGGCAGCGAGGAGATCGCCGGCGTGGGGCTGCTCGACGTGCGCACCGTCCGCGAGGACGGGCCCCGCCTGATCGGCAACGTGGCGATCGAGGTGGACCTCCAGGACAGCGGGCGGGAGGGCGCGAACAGGGTGCTGGCGGGCTTTGAGAACCACGGCGGGCGCACACAGCTGGGAGCGGGCCAGGCGCCGCTGGGCCGGGTCATCCGCGGACACGGCAACGACGGGCGCAGCGGCATGGAGGGGGCGATCGCCGGCGCGGTGATCGGCACCTACCTGCACGGCCCGCTGCTGCCCAAGAACGTGTGGTTCGCCGACTGGCTGATCGCGCGCGGGACGGGCGTGCAGCCGCAACAGCTGGCGCCCCTTGACGACGCCCTGGAGGAGCAGGCGCACGCCGCCGCGCTGCGCGCCGCCGGACTCTAGGATCCTGCGATGGAGCTCTCCGAGTACCAGCGCCTGTCGCGGCGCACCGCCGAGTACCCCAGGGAGGCGTGGCTGGCCTACCCGGCACTGGGACTGGCCGGCGAGGCGGGGGAGGTGGCCGACCACGCCAAGAAGGCCATCCGCGACGACGGGGGCACGGTCAGCGAGCAGCGCCGCGATGCGATGCGCAAGGAGCTCGGCGACGTGCTGTGGTATGTGGCGCAGCTGGCCACGGAGCTCGACCTGGACCTGGGAGAGGTCGCCGAGGCGAACCTCGCCAAGCTGCTCTCCCGCCAGCAGCGCGGCGTGCTCTCGGGCAGCGGCGACGAGCGCTAGACCGCGCGCGCAGCCACGACGAAGCGTGCGAAGCGCCCCGCGAGGCGGGCGGGCACGAGGGCGCGCACGCGGACTCCATCGGCGGTGTCCTCGCGGCTGACCTCACCGGCGATCTCGTGCAGTTCCGCCAGGCTGCCGCCGTCGGCGTATGGCACGAGCAGCTCCAGCCGCCTGAGCGTGTGCGCGAGCTCGCGCTCCAGGCGCTCGCACAGCTCCGGCAGGCCTTCGCCGGTCTCGCCGCTGACGAGCACCGCGTCGGGGTGTCGCAGGCGCAGCTCATCGCGTGCCTCCGCCCCCAGCAGATCGACCTTGTTGAGCACGAGCACCCGCGGGCGCTCCCCGGCTCCGATCTCCTCCAGCGTCTGCTCCACGGAGTGTTTCATGATCTCGCGCTGCTGCTCCTCGGCGGAGCCGTCGAGCACGTGCACCAGAAGCTCGGCGCGGCGCGTCTCCTCGAGCGTCGCTCCGAACGCGTCCACGAGCTGGTGGGGCAGCTTGCTGATGAAGCCGACCGTGTCGCTGATCAGGTGCTGGCGCCCACCCAGGCGCAGCATGCGGGTGGTCGGGTCGAGCGTGTGGAACAGACGGTCGCGTACCTCCACCTCCGAGCCGGTCAGCGCGTTCAGCAGCGTCGACTTGCCGGCGTTGGTGTAGCCGACCAGCGCGATCGTCGGCAGCGCCGCGCGCTCGCGCTCCGCGCGCTGCACCGCGCGCGTGCCCTTGACGTGCTCCAGGCGTTTGCGCAGCGTCGCGATGCGGTCGCGCGCCAGGCGTCGGTCGGTCTCGATCTGCGTCTCGCCGGGGCCCCTCGTGCCGATGCCGCCGCCAAGGCGCTCGAGGTGGCTCCACAGGCCGCGCATGCGCGCCAGGTTGTACTCCAGCTGGGCCAGCTCGACCTGCAGCTTGCCCTCGGCGCTGTTGGCATGCGAGGCGAAGATGTCCAGAATCACCGTCGTGCGGTCGACCACCGCCAGCCCCAGCGCTTCCTCGAGGTTGCGCTCCTGGCGGGCGGTGAGCTCATCGTCGCAGGCGATCACGTTGGCGCCGCACGCCTGCGCCGCCGCCTTGGCCTCGGCGACCTTGCCCGGGCCCAGATAGGTGTTGGGGTGGGGCTGCTCGCGGCGCTGGACCATCTCCCCCACCATCGCCACGCCGGCCGTGCGCAGCAGCTCCTCGAGCTCTGAGAGGTCGTCCCCCTCCGGCAGTGCGGCTATCGCGAACGCGCGCTGGCGCGCCCGCGGCGCGACCCCTGTCCCATTTGTGCCCGCGGCGCTCAGACTGTGAGTCTCCGTGCTGCGGCCGTTGCGGCTCCTATCCATCCATCAACAAGTCTAGGCGCTCGCGGCGCGCCTTCCGGCCGTCCAGGATCCTGCCTAGCCGAGCGCGCCCAGGCGCTGCACGGCCTCGAGCAGGCGATCGTCGGGAGTGGTCAGCGAGATGCGGAACCAACCCTCCCCCGCCGGGCCGTAGATGGCGCCCGGGGAGATCACGACACCCGCCTCCTCGAGCACGTGCTCGCAGTAGGTGGCCGAGCTGTCGAAGCCCGCGGGCACGGGCGCCCACACGTAGATGGTGCCGCGCGGAGGGCGCACATGGATGCCGATGCCCTTCAGCGCGTCGCACACCAGGTCGCGCCGGCGGCGGTATAGCTCGTTCATCGAGGCCACCTCCGCGTCGGCGGCCGGCGAGAGCGCCGCCACGGCCGCGAGCTGGATCGCCTCGAACAGACCGGAGTCGATGTTCGTCTTCAGCCGCCAATAGGTCTGCAGCGCATCGGCGTTGCCGACCACCACCGCGCAGCGCCAGCCGGTCATGTTGTAGCCCTTGGACAGCGAGAACACCTCGATGCCCACATCCTTGGCGCCGGGGGTGGCCAGGAACGAGGGCGCGCGGTAGCCGTCGAAGACGATCTCCGAGTACGCGTTGTCGTGCACGACGAGGATGTCGTGCTCGCGTGCGAACTCCACCACGCGCTCGAAGAACCCCTCCGGCACCACCGCTCCCGTGGGGTTGTTGGGGTAGTTGAGATACATCAGCTTGGAGCGCCGCGCGACGCCCGGATCGATCGCGTCCAGGTCCGGCACGAAGCCGCGCTCAGGCTCCAGCGCCATCAGCACCGGCTCGGCGCCCGCCAGCCACGGCCCGCCCGTGTAGACCGGGTAGCCGGGGTCGGCCGCCAGCGCATAGTCGCCCGGGTCAAGGAAGGCGAGGTTGAGGTTGAAGATCGCCTCCTTGGCGCCGATCGCGGGGATGATCTCCCGCTCGGGGTCGAGCACGACATCGAAGCGCCGCTCGTAGTAGTCGCGCACCGCAGCGCGGAAGTCCGCCCGCCCCCGGTTGCTGGGGTACTGATGGGTCTCGGGCTCGGTCACGGCCTCGCGCATCGCCTCCACGATCAGCGCCGGCGTGGGACGGTCGGGATCCCCGATGCCCAGGCTGATCACATCCACCCCCGCCGCGCGCTTCTCGGCGATCGCGCGCTCCAGCTGCGCAAACGCGTACGGGGGGATGCGCTCCAGGCGCTTACTCGGTTTCATTGAGCTCCTTTGCGAAGTCCTCGCTGAGCCGGCCCTCGAACACGGGCCTTGCCCAGCCTGTCAATTCGACCTGCAGGTCCTGCCCGACGCTCACCTGCAGCTCCCCACCCTCCAGCAGCACGCGCACCTTGGCGGTGCCGTCGGGCGCCGGGACGGGGCCGGCCCCGGGCTGCTCGCCCCGCCATTCCAGCAGATGGGCGATCGCCGCCCCGGTGGCGCCGGTGCCCGAGGACAGCGTCTCGCCGACACCCCGCTCGAAGATGCGCGCGCGGATCGCGTGGTGCCCGGTCCCCGCGAGCTCGGTGTACCAGGACACGTTCGTGCGGTTGGGGAAGCGCGCGTCGGATTCGATCGCCGGGCCGATGTGGGAAAGGTCGAGCGCGTCGAGCTCGTGTTCGCCGGTGACGTGGATGGCGCATTGCGGGTTGCCGATCGATACGTGGCGGAAGGACCAGGCGCGCCCGCCCGCGAGGATCTCTCCGCGCCCGTCGCGCGCGCCGCCCGGGTAATCGGGAGAGCGCAGGCGCGCAAGGCCCATGTCAACGGTGCACGTGTCGATCCCGCTGATGCGCGGGCGCAGCTCCCCGGCGGCCGTGTTGATGGCGAACTCGTCCTGTTCGGTCCAGCCGCGGCGGCGCAGGTAGAGGATCGCCTCTCGGGCACCATTGCCCGAGAGCTCCGCCTCCGAGCCATCAGGGTTGAAGATCCGCAGGTCGGCCACGTGCCTGGGATCGGCCGGCTCGCTGAGCAGCAGCACGCCGTCGGCGAACACGCCGAAGTGCGCCGAGCAGAGCAGCCGTATGCGCGCGGGCGTCAGCTCGAAGGGCAGCTCGCGGCGCTCGATTATCAGGTAATCGTTGCCCAGCGCCTGCCACTTCTCGAATCTCATCGAGCGCGGGAGTCTAGGATCTCGCGCGCCACCGACACCGCGTCGCGGCCGTCCACGTCGATCAGGAGCACCTGCGCCAGCTTGCGCATCCACGTCAGCTGGCGCTTTGCGTAGTTGCGCGTGCGCCGCTTCATGCCCTCCACGTCGCCCGCCAGCAGGTCTTCGAAGCCGAGCGCCTTGCGCGCCGCCTGGGAGGCGCCGGCGGCCCTCGCAGTGCGGACCTCGCCAAGCACGCCATCGGCGAGCATCGCCTCCACACGCGCGTCGATCGCGCCGTAGAGCGCCTCGCGCTCCATCGTCAGGCCCGCAAGCAGCGTGGGATGGCGCATCTCGGCGCTCCACAGCTCCGATTCGCCCTCGGGCGGCTGCAGCTCGCCCAGGTCCAGCAGCTCCAGCGCGCGCACCAGGCGCTGCCCGTCGGCGGGGTCGATCGATGCAGCCGCCCACGGCGCGCGCGCGGCCAGCAGCGAGTGCAGCGCCGCCGGCCCGCGCTGCTGGAGCTCCTCGCGCCAGCGCTCGCGCAGCCCCTCCGGCGGCGGCGGGCGCAGGTGCAGCTCGGTGAGCGCGGCGCGCAGATACAGGCCGGTCCCCCCCACCACGATCGGCACCCGACCCGCGGTCAGCAGCTCATCGATCTCGGCGTGGGCCAGCTGGGCGTACTGCCCCACGCTGAAGGTGGCGTCCACCGGCAGGAAGGAGATGAGGCGGTGCTCGAGCGCCGCTCGCTGGGTTGGCGTGGCCACCCCGGTGAGGATCTCGAGGCCCTGATAGACCTGCAGCGCGTCGGCGGAGACGGCGACGGGGTCCTCGCCCTGAGCGCGCAACAGCTCCGCCAGCGCGACCGCAACGGCGGTCTTGCCGACGCCCGTTGGACCGAACAGCGCGATCGTGCTCACGCGGATAGGCTCACAGCTAATGCAGATCCAGGGCTCCACGGTGCTGCTGACGGGCGCGACAGGCGGCATCGGGCATGCGATCGCCCGCGCGCTCGGCGCGCGCGGCGCGAGCCTGATCCTCACGGGCCGGCGCACCGAGCTGCTGGAGCCGCTCGCGCAGGAGCTGGGCGCGCGCTCGATCGCGGTGGACCTGAGCCGCGCCGAGGAGGTCGACCGTCTAGCGGCGGAGGCCGGCCGCGTGGACATCCTCGTGGCAAACGCCGCGCTGCCGGGCAGCGGCATGCTCGGCGAGCTGAGCGCACAGGAGATCGACCGGGCCCTTGACGTCAACCTGCGCGCGCCCATCCTGCTCACACACGCGCTCAGTCCCGCGATGGTGGATGCGCGCAAGGGACACCTCGTCTTCATCTCCTCGCTCGCGGGCAAGGTCGCGACGCCCGGCTCATCCTTGTACAACGCCACCAAGTTCGGCCTGCGCGGCTTCGCCTCGGCGATGCGCGCCGAGCTGCGCTCAAGCGGCGTGGGCGTCTCGAGCATCTTCCCCGGGTTCATCCGCGACGCCGGGATGTTCGCCGACACCGGCGTGCAGCTGCCGCCCGGCGTTGGCACGCGCACCCCCGAGGAGGTCGCCGGCGCCGTCGTCTCGGCGATCGAGCGCAACCGCGGCGAGATCGACGTGGCGCCGCTGCCGCTGCGCGCGGGCGCCGCGTTTGCCGGGTTCGCCCCCGAGCTCAGCCACGCGGTGGCGCGCCGGCTCGGCGGTGCGGAGATCTCGCGCAAAATGGCCGCAGCCCAGCAGGGCAAGAGCTGAGCGGCGCTAGAACAGGCTCTGCTGCCTGCCCTGCAGAGCCGGTTCGCCGGTGAGCCCGGCGGGGCCAGGGCCCTCTGGTGCGGGGTTGTCGAAGCGGGCGTCGGACCCGGCGAAGCGCGCCCGCCAGTCCGAGGGGCGCCCGCGTCGAACCATCCCCGCCAGCCGCGCGCGTTCCTCGCGCGGAGCGTAGGCGCCTGAGCGATAGAGCTTGCGGTAGCGCGCCACCAGGTCCGGTCGATACTCGGCCAGCCAGCCCATGAACACCTGGCGTGTCTCCCCGCGCAGGTGAAGCGTCGCGCCGCCGATGCTCGTCGCACCCGCCTCCGTGGCTGCGTCCAACAGCTCCTGCACCTGGGCGGGCGAGTCGTTGATGCCGGGCATCAGCGGAGCGATCAGCACCCCAGTCGGGATGCCCGCCCTGTTGAGCTCGGCGACCGCCTCCAGACGCGCCCGCGGGTTGGGCGTGCGCGGCTCGGTCGCGCGCCAGGCCTTCTCGTCGAGCGTGGGGATCGACAGGCAGGCGGTGAAGCTCGCCCGCTGCGCGATCTCGTTCATCAGCTGCAGGTCGCGCAGCAGCAGCGGCGACTTGGTCAGCACCGAGCAGGGGTTCGCAGCGTCGCGCAGCGCCTCCCAGATGCCCTCCATCAGCCGGTAGCGTCCCTCCACCCACTGGTAGGGGTCCGTGTTCGTCCCCAGAGCCACGTGTTCGCGCTTCCATGATGTCCGCGCCAGCTCGACGCGAAGCACCTCCGGGGCGTTGACCTTCACCACGATCTCCCGCTCGAAGTCGCGGCCCGCATCGAAGCCGAGGTAGGTGTGCGTCGGGCGGGCGAAGCAGTACGTGCACGCATGACTGCATCCCCTGTAGGGGTTGACGGTCCAGCGGAACGGCATGCGTGACTTCTCCGGGACGCGGTTGAGCGCCGATTTGGCGTGGACCTCGTAGAAGCGGGTGTCGAGCGCCTCGGGCGCGGTGAAGCGCCGCACGGCGGCGGGGTCGCGGTAGCCCGGAAGGCGGGTCATCTCCTCCGCGTCGAGGGTCAGATTGCTCCAGCGCACGAACATATGTTCGCATGGAGCGAGGCGGAAGCTGTGCCGGCGGCCTCAGAACTCGATCACGGTGCGGATGCCGTCCTGGGCCTCCATCAGCTCGAAGCCGTGGTTGACGTCCTGCAGGCCGATGCGGTGGGAGATGAACGGGTCGACGTCGATCTCCCCCGCCATATAGCGGTCGATGAGCGCGGGCACGTCATCGCGGCCCTTCAGGCCACCGAAGGAGGAGCCGCACACGCGCCGCCCGGTGATCAGCAGGCGCGGCACCACCTGCAGGGTCTCGCCGCGGCCCGCCACACCGCACACCGTGCACAGCCCCCACCCCATCCGCGCCGCCTCAACGGCCTGGCCCATCACCTCGACGCGCCCGGTCGCCTCGAAGGTGTAGTCCGCGCCGAAGCCGCCCGTCTGATCGAGGATGCGCTGCACGATGTCCGGGCCGGCGCTCATCACCTCGGTGGCCCCCTGGCCACGCGCGAGCTCAAGGCGCTGCTCGGAGAGATCGACACAGATGATGCGCTCGGCGCCCGCCAGCCGGCAGCCAGCCACCGCACCCAGGCCGACCATGCCGGCGCCGAAGACCACGCACGTGGAGCCCTCGCGCACAGCGGCGGTGCGCAGCGCGGCGCCGAGCCCCGTGGAGAGCCCGCAGGCGAACAGGCATGCCCTGTCCAGCGGCGCCTCCGGGTCGATGCGCGCAAGGGCGATCTCGGGCATCACGGTGTACTCGGCGAACGTGGAGGTGCCCATGAAATGGCGCAGCGGCTCGCCGCCGCGGCTCAGCCTGGTCGTGCCGTCGGGCAGATAGCCGAGGTTCTGCTGCTCGCGAATCGCCAGGCACAGGTTCGTCAGCGCGCTCCTGCAGTGCACGCACTCACCGCACTGGGGCGAGAACAGCGTCACCACGTGGTCGCCCTCGGCCAGCAGGCTCACGCCCTCGCCGCAGCGCTCCACCACTCCCGCTCCCTCGTGCCCGAGCACAGTCGGCGCGTAGCCGGAGGGGTCCACGCCCGAGGCGGTGTACATGTCGGTGTGGCAGATGCCGCACGCATGCAGGCGCACGAGCACCTCGCCGGGCCCCGGCTCGGCGAGGTCGACCTCTTCGACCACCAGGGGCGCCGCGAACTCCTGAAGCACCGCTGCACGGATGCGCATGCGCCTCAGCTCACACGCGCCAGCAGGCGCTCCTCGCCGGAGAGCGTCTGGCTGGTGGCCGAGTGGATCTCCACCTGTGTCAGCTCGCCCGGCAGCGCCAGACCGCCGAAGTTGACCACCTTGTTGTGGCGGGAGCGCCCGCGCAGGCGCTCGGGGTCGGTGCGCGAGTGCCCTTCCACCAACACCTCAACGGTGCGCCCCACAAAGCGCGCGGCGCGCTCGCGGGCGCTCGCCTGCACCACCTCCAGCAGCCGTTCCATGCGCTCCACCTTCAGCGGGTGTGGCACCAGCCCCTCGGTGATCGCCGCCGCCTCCGTGCCGCGACGAGCGGAGAAGATGAACGTGAACGCCGCGTCGTAGCGAACCTCCTGTGCCACCTGCAGCGTCTGCTGGAAATCCTCCTCGGTCTCCCCTGGGAACCCCACGATGATGTCCGTGGTGATCGCCGCGTCGGGGACGTGCTCGCGGATCAGCGCCACGCGCTCCAGGTAGCGCCCACGGTCATACGTGCGTCTCATCGCCTTCAGGATGCGGCTGGACCCCGACTGCAGCGGCAGGTGGATGTGCTCGCACACGCTCGCCAGCTCGGCGTGCGCGCGGATCACGTCCTCGCGCATGTCCTTGGGGTGGGGGCTGGTGTAGCGGATGCGCTCGATCCCCTCGACCCCGTCGATCAGCCGCAGCAGCCCCGCAAAGCTCGCCCGCTCCTCTCCAGGGCCCGCGCGCAGGTCCCGGCCGTAGCTGTTGACGTTCTGGCCGAGCAGCGTCAGCTCGCGCACGCCGTCGGCGGCCATCGAGCGCGCCTCGGCCACCAGCTCCGCGGGCGGCCGGCTGACCTCCCGCCCGCGCGTTGAGGGCACGATGCAGTAGGAGCATGCGCAGTTGCACCCTACGCTGATCTGAAGCCAGCCCTGGAACGGGCGCTCGCGGCGCGCCGGCAGATGGCCGGTGAAGCCCTCGAACTCGAAGTAGCCCTGCGCGCTCAGCGAGTCGCTCGTCAGGAACTCCGCCAGGCGGTGCACCTGCCCCGGGCCGAACGCCACATCGACGAAGGGAAAGCGCTCGAACACCTCGTCCTTCAGCGACTGCGCCCAGCAGCCCCCGACGCCCACCACGCGCTCGGGACGTTCGCGCTTCAGGCGCTTTGCCTCGCCCAGATGGGAGATGAAGCGGCTGTCGGCGGTCTCGCGTATCGAGCACGTGTTGAACAGGATCAGGTCGGCCTCCGCGCGCTCAGACGCCTGGCTGTAGCCGAGGGACTCGAGCATCCCCTTCATGCGCTCGGAGTCGTGCTCGTTCATCTGGCATCCGAAAGTCGTGAGGTGGTAGCGCATTTGCATGGTGGCTGGCTGCGTCGGTGCTGCTCCCCTGCGAAGGGTAGGCCCTTAACGCTCACGGGACCCTCGCGCTGTCGCGTTCTGCATAATCGCGGGCATGGACGACGCGGTGACGCGCTACTGCGAGGCTTCGTCGAAGGGCGAGCTGGAGGCGATGGCCGCCACGTTCGCCGACGATGTACAGCTGCCCTCTCCGCTTGTCGGGCGCATGACCTTCAAGGGCAGGGACGTGCTCGGCATCCTCACAGCGGTCTACTCGGTCCTGCGTCGACTCGAGTGGGAGGCACCGGTCGGGGAGGGCGCCACGCGCCTGGCGATCGCCCACGCCACCGTCCTTGGCATGCGCATCGATGACGCAATGGTCTTCGAGCTGGACGAGCAGGGCCAGATCCGCCGCATCCGCCCACACCTGAGGCCGGTCGCGGCGACCATCGTCTTCGCCCTGGCGGTCGGCCCACGCGCCGCCGCCAACCCGCTGATGGTCCTGCGAGCGCTGCGCCGAAGCTAAGCCGCGGCGACCACGGGTTCGCTGGCTATCGGCCGCTTCGAGGATTCCGGCGCGGGCGGGCGCTTGGGCTCGCTCACCTCGTCGGCTGCGGGCGTGTCGCGGTCGAGCGTCGTTACGAGCTTGTCTTTGGAGAGGCCCAGCGCGGCGTAGATCTTCTCTTCGATCTCCTTCGCCACCGCGGGGTGCTCCTCGAGGTGCGCCTTGGCGTTGCCGCGCCCCTGGCCGAGGCGTTCGTCGCCGTAGGAGAAGAACGAGCCGGACTTCGTGACGATGTTGTGCTCGAGGCCGAGGTCGATCAGGCAGCCGCTCGTCGAGATCCCCTTGCCGAACTCGATGTCGAACTCGGCCTGGCGGAACGGTGCGGCCACCTTGTTCTTGACGACCTTCACGCGCACGCGGTTGCCGACCGCCTCGGTGCCGTCCTTGAGCGTCTCGATGCGGCGGATGTCAAGGCGCTGGGATGCGTAGAACTTCAGCGCGCGGCCTCCCGGCTGGGTCTCCGGCGAGCCGAACATCACGCCGACCTTTTCCCGGATCTGGTTGGTGAGGATGCACAGCGTCTGCGTGCGGTTGAGGTTCCCCGCGAGCTTGCGCATCGCCTGGGACATCATCCGCGCCTGCGCGCCCACCGTCTGGTCGCCCATCTGGCCCTCCAGCTCCACGCGCGGGGTCAGCGCCGCCACCGAGTCGATCGCGACCACGTCGACGGCGCCGGAGCGCACCAGCATGTCGGCGATCTCGAGCGCCTGCTCGCCGTAGTCGGGCTGGGAGACGAGCAGCTCGTCGATGTCCACGCCGATCTCACGGGCGTAGAGGGGGTCCATCGCGTGCTCGGCGTCGATGAACGCGCACACCCCGCCGAGCTTCTGCGCCTCGGCGAGCACGTGGTAGATGAGCGTGGTCTTCCCGGAGGACTCGGGGCCGTAGAGCTCGACGATGCGCCCTCTGGGCACCCCGCCGATGCCCAGCGCGAGGTCCAGCGACAGGGCTCCCGTGGGGATCACGTCGCAGCGCACCTGGGCGCCCTCGTCTCCCATGCGCATGACCGAGCCCTTGCCGAACTCGCGCTCGATCTGCGCGAGGGCCCCCTGAAGGGCGGCGTCGCGCGCCTTGGCGGCCTTCTCCTGCTCGGTAACGGGCATCGTCTTGCTCCTCCGGTTCGAAATGGAGATGTGAAGCTAGAGGTAGCTCCGGATGGAACAGCTGTTCGCATTTCCGCGCGCGCCGTCAGTTCGTCCACCGGGGGCGGTGGCGCTCGCTCGGACGCGGGGGACGGCCGATGAGAGCGGTGACCCGCCCGCCCCGTCCCACTCCCCCCTTTGCGTGCTCCCGCCCTCCCACGACGCATGGCAGCCGGCTTCGCGCTGGTGCTGCTGCTGATGATGGCGCTGCCGGGCGTGAGCAGCGGCTCTGCGCGCGCCCGCGGCGCCGCCTGCTCCTCGGCGGCCTCGCACAGGGCGCGGGAGTCGCGGGCGTGCAGGCGTGCGCAGCGCAAGGGTGAGCGCGCACGGCACAGGCGCAGGACGAGCAGGGGCGGGCGCCACCCGGGCAAGGGCGCGCCGGTCTCGCCCGGCCCGCCGGCCGGAGGCGCGCGGCCGGTCTGCGAAGACGGCTCGGCGCCGGTGCAGGCCGGCGCGAGCCTCACCTGCGCGGGCGGGGGCGAACCGGTGTGCGAAAGCGGGATGGCTCCGACGGTCGGCGCCACGGGCGCGGTATGCCCGTCGAACCCGGCCGAATCCGAAGGCGAACCGCAGTGCGCGGCGGGCGCGAGCTGCGCTTCGGGCGGGCCCAGCGAAATCGGGGAAGCACCCTGCGAAGGCGGCGGCGGCGCGCTGCAGGGACCCGACGGCTCCTACGAGTGCGCCGACGGCTCCGAACCGCGGTGCCCGGCCGGCAGCACGCTGGTGCTCTCGGCGGCCACCGACACGCTGTACTGCGAGCCGCTGCCCTTCGCGGGCGTCGAAGAAAGCTGAGGCTGCTGCAGCGACCAGCTGAGGAGGGGCTCGTGGATCGCACCCGAGGGCTCAAGCCAGGAGCGGTAGAGCGACATCGAGCCGGGCAGGAAGCAGAGCGCGGGCGTTGGCGGCAACGGCCCGGGCCGCTCGGCGCCGCGTCGGGGCGAGCGCCCGCCGCCCGGCAGCCGCGCGACGGTGATATGAGCTCTGAAGCGCCGGCGCTCGGGCTCCCAGCCGCCGGCGGCGGCCAGGGCAACGGCGACGCTGTGCGCCAGGCGCTCCAGCGTGCCGTCGGGGTTTCCGACGGCGACCGCGAGGGCGCGTGGGTGCCGCGGCGGCAGCCACAGCGGCCCGCCGAGTGAGAGCTCTCCGACGTGGGCCTCACAGCCCTCCAGCGCGGCGGCGAGCGCGCCGATCTCCTCCACCGGGCGCGCGCCGAGGAAGCACAGCGTCAGATGCAGCTGCTCGGCGTCCAGCAGGCGCATCGCGCCACGGCCCTGCCCGGTGGAGGGCCCGGCGATGGCGCCCGCCGCGGCGCGGGCCCAGCCCGCCAGCGCCCGCCTGGCCTGCGCGGGCGGGTCCAGCGCCACGAACAGCCGTGCTGTGGCGCCGTGGGGCACGCGCGGCCGCCTCAGGCGTCCGCGGGCTCGCTCAGCGCGCGGCGCAGCAGGTGCATGGCGATGGTGGTGGCGCGGTCGCGGATGTCGGCCCGTCCCCCGGGCAGGTTCAGCGAGCGGGTGAGCGGCTCGCGGCCCTGCACGTGCACGCTGACCCACACCAGCCCGACGGGCTTCTCCTCGCTGCCGCCGCCCGGCCCCGCGATGCCGGTGACGCCGATCCCAGCGTCGGCGCCCAGGCGCGCGCAGGCGCCCTGCGCGAGCGCCAGCGCGACCTCGGCCGAGACAGCGCCGTGGCGCTCGATCAGCTCGTGCGGCACACCGGCGAGCGCCACCTTGGCGGCGTTTGAGTACACAACCAGCCCGCCGAGGAAGTAATCCGAGGCGCCCGCCAGCTCGGTCAGGCGACCCGCGAGCAGGCCGCCGGTGCAGGACTCCGCGGTTGCCACGGTTCGCGGCGCGCCGCCGTCCTGGCCGCGCAGGAGCGCCGCCACCTGCTGATCGACGGTGCTGCCGTCCGCCGAGAACAGGGTGTCGGCGTGGCGCTCGCGGATGACCTGCTCAAACGCCTCATAGACCCCCTGGGCGTCGGGCTCATAGCGGGTGACGACCTCCACCTCGCCGCGTTTGAGGCACGTGGTGACCTCTAGGCGCGAGAGCTCCACGCCGCGGTCTTCGGCCTGGCGCAGCGTCTCGGCGATCTCCGACTCGGGGATGCCGAACAGGCGCAGCATGTGCTGGCGGTAGACGGTGGCGCCCGCGATCGCCTGCTGGAAGGCGGGCGTCGCCAGGGCCTGGGACCACATCGGCTGAAGCTCGCGCGGGGGACCGGGCAGCACCACGACGGTGGGCCCGTGCTCGCCGGTGGGGGGCACGACCAGGCCGGGAGCGGTGCCGACGGGCTCGAGGATGCTCGCCCCCTGCGGGATCGTGGCCTGCTTGCGGTTGCCCTCGGCGATCGCCTGCATGTCGAGGTTGGGGAAGCGTTTGGCCAGCGGCCGGAGGATCTCCGCGATGCGCCCGCGCAGCGCGTCGTCGAGCACCATCTCGCGCCCCTGGAAGCCGCCGACGACCTCGGCGGTGATGTCGTCGGCGGTCGGTCCGAGACCGCCGCTGGTGAGCACCACGTCGATGCCGCGCCCGGCCATGAACTGCAGGGCGCCGAGCATGTCCTCGGGGCGGTCCCCGACGATGGTCGTGTAGGCGAGGTCCACGCCGATCTCGCGCAGGCGCTCGGCCAGCCATGGGCCGTTGCGGTCGCTGACGCGCCCGGTGAGCACCTCGGTGCCCGTCACGACGATGCCCGCGCGCGCGCTCACCGGCTCATTTGCACGTGGGCAGTTCGCCGGCGGCGAGCGGGTGGCGGCCGTGCGCCTTGGTGATCGAGTAGCCGATCGCCTGGCTCGAGGGCGCAACGGTGCGGGGCTTGCCGTCGATGATCATCGTCACGGAACTGTTGCCCAGTGTTATCAGGAACTTGCGCGAGTGGAAGGTGGGCGTTGTCTGCCCGGCCTGCAGTTCGCTGCCGGGGACCAGCAGCCGGCCCCCGTCGGCGACCAGGCACACATACACGGCGCCGGTGGCTTTCAGGGAGAGCGCGACGAGCGGCGAGGCAGGCGCCCGCACGGCTTTGTGCACGGGGTGGGACTTGCGCGCGTGGCGCGCGGACGCGGGCGTCGTGGCGGTGGTGGTGGCCGTCTTGGACCCACCGCCGCCGCCGGCGATGAGCGCGATGATCAGCACCACGATCACCACGCCGATGACGCTGACCGCTGCGACGTAGCCGCGCGAGGGCCCGGTGCGGGGCGGGCGGCGGGGCCCGCGGGCGGGCACGATCGGATCGAATGGCTCGCTGCCGCGCTCGTGGTGGAGGCGGTACTCCTCCACGAGCGCCTTGCCGTCGAGGCCGAGTGCCTGGGCGTATGTGCGCAGGAAGCTCTTGACGAACGTGGGCCCCGGTAGCAGCCCCCACTCTTCGTTCTCCAGCGCACGCAGGTACTTGGCCCGGATCTTCGTCTGGGCCTCGATCTCCGACACGTCGATGCGGGCGCGCATGCGCGCCTCGCGGAGCGTTGCTCCTATTTCGGGCATGGGCAGAAGGGAGGCTATTCGTTGACGGCGGGCGCGGACTCCCCGAGAGCTGCCAGCACCCGCGGCAGCTCCGCCTCGCTGATCAGCACCTGGCGGGGCTTTGAGCCCTCATAGCCGGAGATGACGCCGCGGCGCTCGAGCATGTCGATCATCCGTCCCGCCCGCGTGTAGCCCAGTCGCAGGCGCCGCTGGAGCATCGAGGTGGACGCTGTCTGCATCTCCGCGACGAGCGTGATGGCGTCGCGCAGCAGCGGATCCTCGTCGGGGTCGAACTCGTCTGGCGCGCCCTCGGGCTCGGCGGGCTCGACCTCCTCCAGCAGCTCCTCGCGCAGTTCGGGCTCGCCCTGGCGGCGCCAGAGGTCGGTCAGGCGTGCGATCTGCGCCTCGTCGATGTAGGCGCCCTGGATGCGCTGCAGGCGCGAGGTGCCGACGGGGCTGAAGAGCATGTCCCCCGCTCCCAGCAGCGACTCGGCGCCGTTCTGGTCGAGGATCACGCGCGAGTCGGTCTGGGAGGAGACGGCGAAGGCGATGCGTGAGGGCACGTTGGCCTTGATCATGCCCGTGATCACGTCCACGCGCGGGCTCTGGGTGGCGAGCACCAGATGGATGCCGACCGCGCGCGCCTTCTGGGCCAGGCGGATGATCGAGTCCTCCACGTCGGCCGGCGCCACCATCATGAGGTCGGCGAGCTCGTCGATCACGCAGAGGATGTAGGGGAGCGGGGCTTCGCCCCGCTTGCGGCGTGCCTTGTTGAGCTCCACCAGGCCGCGGGTGCGCGCAAGCGACATGATGCCGTAGCGCTGCTCCATCTCGCGCACGAGGTTCGCCAGGGCGTTGGCCGCCATGCGCGGGCTGGTGATGACCGGCGTGAGCAGGTGCGGGATCGACTCGTAGTGGTTGAGCTCCACCTGCTTGGGGTCCACCAGCACCAGGCGCACCTCGTGCGGGGTGGCGCGCAGCAGCACGCTGCAGAGCATCGCGTTGATCGCCCCTGACTTCCCCGCGCCGGTGGTGCCCGCGACGAGGATGTGGGGCATCTTGGCGAGGTCCGCGCCGATCGCCTTGCCGGCCACGTCCTTGCCCAGCCAGACGGTCAGCGGCGACCAGTCCTTTGGCGGCTGCTGGAAGACGTCGCCGAGCCTGACGATGCGCCGCTTGGCGTTGGGAACCTCCACGCCGACGGCCTGCTTGCCGGGGATCGGCGCGAGGATGCGGATGTCGGTGGCGGCCAGCGCGTAGGCGAGGTCGTCCTTGAGCTGGGCAACCTTGCCGACCTTGATGCCGGGCGCCAGGCGCAGCTCATAGCGGGTGATGTGCGGGCCGGCGACCGTGCCGATCACGCTGGCCTGCACGCCGAAGTGCCCGAGCGCCTCCACGAGGCTCGTCGCCGTGCGCTCCTGCCCGGCGGTGTCGGGGCGGCTCTGCTCGCCGGTTGAGCGTGTGAGCAGGCGCGAGGCGTCGGGAAGCTCCCAGTTGAAGTCGGGGTCGTCGGTGACCGCGCCGCGCAGGCGCCCCTGTGGGGTCAGATCACCCGGATCGGTGCGCGCGACACCGGAGAGCTCCTCCTCCTCAGACCCGGAGTCGGCTTCAGGCTCCTCGACGGCCTCCTCCGCTTCGGGCTCTTGGAGCTCCTGCGCCTCGGCTGGCTCCAGCCCGGCGCCGGCCGGCTCGGGCTCCTGTTCCAGCTGCCAGTCGCGCGCGGGCGCCTCGACGTGGGTGGAGCGCACGATCAGCTCCTCCGGCGAGGGTTCGGGCGGGTCCAGCGGCGGCCCCGCGGTTGCCGGCGCCTGCGCCTGGCGGCGCCCGCGCGAGGCGGGGCCGGCGCGCAGCATGCGTGTCGTGTCGGCCAGCCCGGTTCCGGTGGCGCGCAGGATCCCGGCCAGCGAGGCGCCGGTGATCAGCACGAGGCCGGCGAGCAGCAGGAAGACGACGAGGATCTGCACGCCAACGTTCTGGACGAGGCGATCGGCGAGCTCGTACAGCGCCTGGCCGGCCACGCCCCCGTGGCTCTGCAGGTGCGCCGAGCTCCAGTGCGGCCCGCCGCCGGGCCCGGAGCTCAGGCCGAGCGTGCCCGCGGCGAGGGCGAGCGTGACGGAGGCGAACAGGCACAGCGCGCCCGTGCGCAGCGGGCGCACGGCCGGCAACACGGTCGCCATCAGCATCACACCGCCCGCCAGCGCGCACGCGACGGGCGCCAGCACGCGCGCGCCGCCGAGCGTCCAGCCCAGCGCAACGGCGACGGCGTGGCCTGCGCGCCCCGTGCCGGAGTGCCCGGAGCCATAGAGGGTTATGCCCATGAACACGCCCGCCGCGATCAGCGCCAGGCCGAGCACGTCGCGCTGGCGCTGGTCCAGCACGGGCAGCCGCGGCAGCCCGGCGGGCAGCATCGAGCGCAGGCCGCGCGGGCGGCGCGCGCGCTGGCGGGGCCGCGCTCGGGGTTTTGCGGTGCGCGCGGGCGCGCGCTTGCGTGTGGAGGGCATCCCGCGCAACTTCGACACCGGCGCCCCGTAACCTGCCCCGGGGGCTTACCATCGCTTTACGACCCTGGTTTAGATAAAGACCATGAACGACTTCTCCCGCGCACCCCGAGTACTCGTGGTCGAGGACGACGAGGACATCGCCCAGGCGCTGCAGCGCTCGCTGCGGATGGAGGGCTATGAGGTCCGCACGGCCGCGGACGGCGAGACGGCGCTCGAGCAGGGCCGCTCCTTCGCCCCGGACCTGGTGATCCTCGACCTCGGCCTGCCTCGCCTCGACGGCCTGGAGGTCGCGCGCGTGCTGCGCGCCGAGGATGACGTGCCGATCCTGATCCTCACCGCGCGCGACGCGCTGGAGTCGCGCGTGGAGGGTCTTGACTCGGGCGCCGACGACTACCTGGTCAAGCCCTTTGAGCGCCAGGAGCTGCTGGCGCGCATGCGTGCACTGCTGCGCCGGCGCCCTCCGCGCGGCTCGGCGCCGCTGCGCGTGGGCGATCTGTCGCTGAACGCCGACACGCACGAAGTGGTGCGCGCCGAGCGCGTGATCGACCTGACCCAGCGCGAGTTCGAGCTGCTGGAGTACCTGATGCGCAACGAGCGCATCGTGATATCGCGCCAGCGGCTGCTCGACGAGGTCTGGGGATACGACCCGTTCTCCACGACCAACACGATCGAGGTGTTCGTCTCAAACCTGCGACGCAAGCTCGAGGCGCAGGGGGAGCCGCGCCTGCTGCACACGATCAGGGGAGCCGGCTACGTCCTCCGAGCGTAGCCCGCTCGCCGCCGCGCGACGCGCCGGCGCGCGCCTGTCGGCGGGCTTCGACAGCCTGCCGATCCGCGTGCGCCTGGCGGGCGTATCGGCGCTGTTGACGTTCGTGATCCTGTGCGCGTTCGCGCTGGCGATCGGCTCGCTGACCGTGCAGCGCCTGCGCTCGGACTTCAACAGGGACGTCAGCGAGAGCGCCATCGAGCTGCCCAAACAGCTGAAAGTGATCGTCGAACCGCTGCACGGCACGTTCAAAATCAATCCGCCGCTGCAGGACGTCGCCAACGATCACGCGGTCATCAGGATCCTCGCGCTGGAAGGCAACGTCGTCGAACAGTACCCCGCCAATGCGCCGTCCTTCGGCCTGCCCTCGCGCGAAACGGAGACGGTCGACGGCTACCGGGTCGTCAGCAAAGAGGTCGCGGGTGTGCTGCCCGATGGCGAGGGCCTCGGGCGCCTGATCATCCAGTACGCGCGGCCCGTCGCCGACACCGAGGCGACGGTCAAGCGCGTGGAGCTGTTCCTGCTGCTGGGAGTGCTGTTCGGCAGCATCCTCGCGCTGCTCGCGGGCATGGCGATCGCGCGGCGGGCGATGGCGCCGATCGCCGCGCTGACCTCCACCGCGGCGGAGATCGCGCGCACGCGAGATCCCTCGCTGCGGATCCCCCAATCCCACGCCGAGGACGAGGTGGGCGAGCTCTCGCGCACGCTGGAGGGAATGCTCCGGGAGCTCGATGCGGCGCGCTCGGAGACCGAATCGACGCTTGCGCGCCAGCGCCAGTTCGTGGCGGACGCCTCACATGAGCTGCGCACGCCGCTGACGAGCGTGCTGGCAAACCTGGAGCTGCTGGCCGAGGCGCTGCACGGCGAACAGGGAGAGGCTGCCGAGTCCGCGCTGCGCTCCTCGCGGCGCATGCGCCGCCTGGTCGCCGACCTGCTGCTGCTCGCGCGCACCGACGCCGCCCGGGTGCTGCCCCGCGAGCCGTGCGATCTGGCCGAGATCGTGGTGGAGGCCGCGGGCGAGCTGGGGCCGGTCAGCGACGCGCACCAGATCACGATCGACGCGCAACCCGCGCACGTGGTCGCGGTGCGCGACGAGCTTCACCGGCTGACGATCAACCTGCTCGAGAACGCGCTGCGCCACACGCCGCCGGGCACGGAGATCCGCGTCAGCACGCGCGCGGCGGGCGGCGAGGCGGAGCTGGTGGTGGAGGACGACGGCCCCGGGGTCTCCCCCGAGCTGGCGGCAACCCTGTTCGAGCGCTTCGTGCGCGGCGAGGGCGACCGCGGTGGCTCCTTCGGCCTTGGCCTTGCGATCGTGCGAGCGGTCGCAGACTCCCACGGCGGCAGCGTGAGGCTCGAGCGCCCCGCGGGTCATGCCGGGGCGAGGTTCGTCGTGACGCTGCCCGCGCGCTCAGACCTCGACGACGACGGGCAGCACCATCGGCCGTCGCTTCAGACGGTCATAGACTAGCTTCGCCAGGTCGTCGTGCAGGGCCTGCCCGAGCAGGTCGACCTCCCTGATTTCCTCCCCGGCGGCGCGTTCGAGCGTGCTGTCGACGGTCGCTCGAATCTCCTCCACGAGCTTGCCGGCCTCGTCGAGGAACGGCACGCCGCGGAAGATGACCTCGGGGTCGGCAACCGAGCTGCCGTCCTGCTCGGCGATCGTCACCACGACGATGAAGATGCCGTCCGCGGAGAGCATGCGCCGGTCGCGCAGCGCGACGTCGGCCATGTCCCCGATCTCGACCCCGTCGACGAAGATCATGCCCGACTGCTCGCGCTCGCCGAAGCGCGCGCCGCGGGCGTCGAGGTCCAGCGGCAGGCCGTTGTCGCCCTGGAAGATGTTGCGCGGCGGCACGCCGACCGCCTCGGCCAGCTGGGCGTGCAGGCGCAGGCGCTTGAAGTCGCCATGGAAGGGCATCACGTAGCGCGGCTTGACGAGGTTGAGCATCAGCTTGACCTCCTCGGCGTAGCCGTGCCCCGAGGCGTGGACGGGGGCGTCGCGCGGCGTGATCACGTCACAGCCGATGTGGTAGAGCCGGTCGATCGTCTCGTTGACGGCACGCTCGTTGCCGGGGATCGGGGTGGCCGAGAAGACGACGGTGTCGCCGGCCTTCAGCTGCACCTGGGGATGGTCGCGGTAGGCCATGCGCCGCAGCGCGGACAGCGGCTCGCCCTGTGAGCCGGTGGAGATGATCACGACGCGCTCATCGGGGAAGTCCGCGATCTCCCTGGCCCCCACGAGCAGACCCTCGGGCACCTCGATGTGGCCGAGGTTGCGCCCGATGCCGACGTTCTTGCGCATCGAGCGGCCCACGAGGGCGACCTTGCGATCCAGCGCGTAGGCGGCGTCAACGACCTGCTGCACGCGGTGGATGTTCGATGCGAAGCTCGTCACAACGATGCGCCCGTCGCAGCGGGCGAAGACGTCCTCCAGGTGCGGGCCGACGACCGACTCCGACGGCGAGAAGCCGTCACGATCGACGTTTGTGGAGTCGCCGCAGAGCAGCAGCACGCCCTCGCGACCCAGCTCCGCCAGGCGCGAGACGTCCGCGGGCGGTCCGTCGACGGGGGTCTGGTCGAACTTGTAGTCGCCGGTGATCAGCACGGTGCCCAGGTCGGTGCCCAGCGCCACGGCGCTGGAGTCGGGGATCGAGTGGGTCATGTGGATCATCTCCAGCGAGAACGGCCCTAGGTCCAGCATCTCCCCCGGATCGATCTCGTTGAGCTCGACCTCGCGCAGCTTGTGCTCGTCCAGCTTGGAGCGCGCCATCGCCATCGTCAGCGCACCGCCGTAGACGGGCGGCATGTTGCGTTTGCCGAGCTCGCGCAGCACCCACGGCAGCGCGCCCAGGTGATCCTCGTGACCGTGGGTGACGACGATCGCCTCGATGTCCTTGGCGCGCTCGCGCAGATAGGCGAAGTCGGGTAGCACCAGGTCGATCCCCACCATCTCGGGCGTGGGGAAGCGCAGGCCGACGTCCACGACGATGATCCGGCCCTCGTACTCCACGACCGTCATGTTCTTGCCGATCTCACCGAGCCCCCCGAGGGGCAGGACACGCAGCTTGCCGCTCACGCGGGGGCGTGCGCGGGCGGAATCGACAGGAGCCCGTGACGTTCGAGCATCGCGCGCACCGCGGCGCACTCCGGCTCGGTGGCCTCCACCAGCGGCAGGCGCAGGCCCCCGGCCTCGAACCCGAGCATGTTCAGCGCGGCCTTCGTGCAGGTCGGGTTGGCGGTGAGGAACAGCGTCTCATACACATCTGCCAGCGACGCGTCGATCTCCGCGCGGTGCTCGGGCTCGGAGAGCATGCGCTGCATCTCGCTGCCCACGATGTGGCTGGCCACCGAGATCACACCGGCGCCGCCCATCTCCAGCGTGCGCGCGAAGTTCGCGTCATCGCCCGCGTAGAGCGTCAGCCCGGGTATCGGCTGAAGCTCCGCCGAGTTGGACTGCTTCAGCCCTTCGATCCCGTCGATCTGGGCCAGCTCGGCGAGCAGCTCCGGGTCCATGTTGGTCGCCGTGCGCGCGGGAATGTTGTAGAGGATCGTCGGTTTGTCGGTCGCTCGCGCCACCGCTTCGTAGTGGCGGCGCAGGCCGAGCCGGCTGGGCCGGTTGTAGTAGGGCGTGACCGACAGCATCGCGTCGGCGCCCAGCTCGGTGGCGCGCTCGGTCAGGCGCACCGCCTGGCGCGTGTCGTTGGTGCCGGTGCCCGCGATGATCGTCTTGCCGGGCGGGCGCTCGGCGACGGCCAGGCCGATCAGCCCGAGCTGCTCGCGTTCGGTCAGCGTCGAGGCCTCGCCGGTGGTGCCGGCCACCACGAACCCGTCCGAGCCGTTCTCGGCGAGGTGGCGCATGAGCGACACGAACGCCTCGTCGTTGACACACCCGTCGGCGTCGAACGGTGTCACGATCGCCGTGAGGATCGCTCCGAGGTCTCTCATCGGCTGCAGTATCTCATTCTCGCCGACATTCAGAAGAGCAGGCTCTCCAGGCCGAACGTGGGGCTGTGCGGGAGCGAGCCGACCCCTCTGATCGCCAGCAGCACCCCCGGCATGAAGGACTCGCGACTGATCGTCTCGTGGCGGATCGACAGCGTCTGGCCGAGGTCTCCCAGGATGACCTCCTGGTTTGCCACCAGGCCGGGCAGCCGCACGGAGTGGATCGCAGGAGCCACCTTGCCGGCGGCCGCGGCCATCAGCTCGGCCGTGCGCGCGGCCGTGCCGCTGGGCGCGTCGAGCTTGCCGTCGTGGTGCAGCTCGATGATCTCCGCCTTCTGCATGTGCCTGTAGGCCTCGGCGGCGAAGCGCATCATCAGCACCGCGCCGATGGCGAAGTTGGGTGCGATCAGCACGTTGGCGCCGGCGGCCTGCGCCAGCGGCTCGGGGTCAAAGCCCGTCGTGCCGATCACCACGTGCACGCCCGCGCGCAGGCACGCCAGGGCGTTGGCCAGCGCCGTGTCGGGCGTCGTGAAGTCCACCAGCACCTCCGCGCCGGGCAGCACCTCCTCGACGCTCACACCCAGCAGCGGGTCCGCGCGGCCGCTGAGCTCCATGTCAGGTGCAGCGGCCACCGCCGCGCACACCGCCTCCCCCATGCGCCCCGCAGCCCCGGCGACCGCGACGCGGATCATGCGCCCGCCGCCGGCGCGCCACCCGCCGGGACCGTCGCGGCCGGCTCGGCGCCCAGCGGCGCCAGCGCGGCGAGGAAGTCCTCCTGGTTGGGTCCCACCCCGGCGGTGGAGAGGCCTGCGGGGTCAAACAGGCTGCCAGCCAGCTCGCGCACCTCCTCGATGCCCACCGCGTCGATGCGGTCGATCACCTCATCGACCGGCAGGATCGGCAGATCGCCCAGCAGCGATGCGCCCAGGCGGGTCATGCGCGCGCCGGTGGACTCCAGCCCGAGCACAACGCGGCCCTTGAGATTCTCGCGCGAGCGGTCGAGCTCCTCGGCGCTGGCGGGATCCTCGACGCAGCGTGCGAGCTCGCGCGCGAGGATCTCCACGGCCTCGGAGAGGTTCTCCGGGCGCGTGCCCACGTAGATGCCTACGTCGCCGGTGTGCGCGTAGAGGTTGGAGAAGCTGAACACCGAGTAGGCCAGGCCGCGGCGCTCGCGAACCTCCTGGAAGAGCCGCGAGGAGGATGTGCCACCGAGCACGCCTTCCAGCACCCGCAGCGCGAAGCGCCGCTCGTCATCGCGGGCGATGCCCGCGCCGCCGAGGCACAGGTGGTACTGCTCGGTGTCTTTCTCCAGGAACACACGCCGCGGGCTGAAGTCGGGCTCGCCCGGCGCGCTGCTGCCGTTGAGCGCGGCGGCGACGGTGCCCGCGGGCTCGGCCGCGCGCGCCATCGCCACGATCTCGTCGTGGTCGAGCGAGCCGGCGGCGGCGATCACGATGTTCGACGGCACGTAGTGATGGCCGTGGAAGGCGGCGAGCTGCTCGCGCGTGACCGAACCCACGACCTGCGCGGTTCCGATGACGGGCCGCCCCAGCGGATGATCGGCGAAGATCGCGCGGGCCAGCAGGTCGAAGACGCGGTCCTGGGGATCGTCCTCGTACATGGCGATCTCCTCGAGCACCACCTCGCGCTCGGCCTCCAGCTCGCCGAAGCGCGGCTTCCACACCATCTCGCCCATCACCTCGAAGGCCCGCGGCAGATGGCGGTCGAGCACGCGCGTGTACAGCGAGGTGCTTTCCTTGTCGGTGCCCGCGTTGATCTCCGCGCCCATGGCGTCGAAGATCTGGTCGATCTCCTCCGAGCCGAAGCGCTCGGTGCCGCGGAAGAGCATGTGCTCGAGCAGGTGGGAGATCCCCGCCTCGCTCTCGGCCTCTCCCGCGGATCCGTTCGCGATCCAGAACCCCAGCGCCACCGAGCGCACCGTTGGGAGGCGCTCGGTGACTATGCGCACGCCGGAGTCCAGCGTCGTTGTCAGGTGCTCAGGCTCCACGCCCGAGGCCCTTTCGCGTCAATCGCGGTCGCGTCCCGGGCGGGGCCGACCGCCCCGGTCCCCGCCGCGGCGCGGGCGGCCCGAGTCGCGGTCGGAGCGCTCGCGGCCGTTGCTCGAGGAGCCGCCGCCGCCGGTGCCGACGCCGGCGAGCTCCGCAACGCTCTTGCCGGCGATGTCCGGGTCGTGGGCGAGGCGCAGGCCGATGCGACCGCGCTCGCGGTCGACCTCGACCACGCGCACTTTCACCTCATCGCCCTTGTTCAGGACGTCCTCCACGCTCTCCACGCGCTCGCCGGGCGAGACGTTGGAGATGTGCAGCAGCCCGTCGGTGCCCTTGGCCAGTTCGATGAACGCGCCGAACGTCGTCGTCTTGACGACCTTGCCGTCGTATTCGTCGCCGACCTCGACCTCCTTCATCATCATGCGCACCCGCTCCAGCAGAGCGTCCGCCAGCTCGCCGTTGGCGGAGTAGATGAGCACCTGACCCTCGTCGTTGACGTCGATCTGGGATTCGAACTCCTCGGAGAGGCCGCGAATCGTTTCGCCGCCCTTGCCGATCAGCAGACCGATCTGCGACGGGTCGATCTGGATCGTCTGGATGCGCGGCGCGAACTGCGAGAGCTGCTCGCGCGGCCCGCCGATCACGTCGGCCATCTTGCCCAGGATGAACGTGCGCGCCTCCTTGGCCTGAGAGAGTGCGTCGCGCAGGATCTCGAACGTGACGCCCGAGATCTTGATGTCCATCTGCAGCGCGGTGATGCCGCGCTCGGTGCCGGCGACCTTGAAGTCCATGTCGCCGAGGTGGTCCTCAACGCCGGCGATGTCGGTCAGCACGATGTAGTCCTCGCCCTCCTTGATCAGGCCCATCGCGATGCCCGCGACCGGGCGCTTGATCGGCACCCCCGCGTCCATCAGCGACAGCGAGGATCCGCACACGGAGGCCATCGAGGAGGATCCGTTGGACTCCAGGATGTCCGAGACGACGCGGATCGAGTAGGGGAACTCCTCGATCGAGGGCACCATCGGGGCGAGCGCCCGCTCCGCGAGCGCGCCGTGGCCGATGTCGCGGCGCTTGACGCCACCCATGCGGCCCGCTTCACCGACCGAGAACGGCGGGAAGTTGTAGTGGTGCCAGTAGTACTTTTTGGTCTCAAGGCCGAGCGTGTCGATGCGCATCTCCTCCTTCAGCGTGCCGAGTGCGGCGACGCTGAGGGCCTGGGTCTGCCCGCGCGTGAACAGCGCGGAGCCGTGCGTGCGCGGCGTCACGCCGACTTCGATGGTGATGTCGCGGATCTCGTTCTCGGCGCGGCCGTCCGGGCGCTTCTTGTGCACGGCGATGCGCTCGCGGATGATCGACTTCTCAAGCGAGTCGAAGGCGAGCTGCACGGCGGCGCGCTGCTTGCGGGCGGCAAGCACCTGCTCCTCCGATGCACCCTCGGGAGCCGGCTTTGAGTGAGCCTCGAGGATGGCCTCCTCGGCGGCCTTGGTGGCGTCCTGGCGCTCGAGCTTGTCCTCCACCTGAGTGGCGCTGTCGAGCTGCTCGCCGTGGGAGGCGCGGATCGCCGCGAGCAAGTCCGGGTCGACCTTGATCGGGTCGAAGACTTTCTTCTCCTTTCCGACTTTGGCGGCCAGGTCGCGCTGCAGCGCACAGATCTTCTTGATCGCCGAATGCGCGATGTCCAGCGCGTCGAGGATCTCGGCCTCGGGGATCTCGTTGGCGCCCGCCTCGACCATCAGGATGGCCTCCTCGGTGCCCGCGACGATCAGGTCGAGGTCCGAGGCGTTCTCGGCGTCGGCGAGCAGCGAGGGCTCGGGCGGGTTGACGACGAATTCGCCGTCGATCTTGCCGATGCGCACGGCGCCGACGGGCGTCGGCAGCGGGATGTCGGAGATCATCAGCGCGGCGGACGCGCCGTTCATGGCAAGGATGTCGTAGGGGTGCTCGTGATCGATCGAGATGGGGATCGCCACGAGCTGGGTGTCATAGCGCCAGTCCTTGGGGAACAGCGGACGGATCGGGCGGTCGATCATGCGCGCGGTGAGCGTCGCCTTCTCGCCGGGACGACCCTCGCGCTTGAAGAATGATCCGGGGATTTTCCCGGTTGCGTACATGCGTTCCTCGACGTCCACCGTCAGCGGGAGGAAATCGACGTCGCGGAGTGATCCGGCGACGGCCGTCGCAAGGACCATGGTGTCGCCCTGGCGGACGACCACTGCGCCGGATGCCTGCTTGGCCATCCTGCCGGTCTCGAATGAGATCTCGCTGCCCGAGATCTCCACGGAAACCCGTGTAGGCGCCTCACTGCTCATATTCACTGCCTTCCTGTTCCGCCCGTCGGTCGGCGGTCCGATTCAATTTCTCATTTTCCGAACGAAGGGAGCTTAGCGAACGACGCCTGCGCGGCACCCGGGACGGCCGCGTTTTGCGAGAGGAATCGCGCGCGCGAGGGCGCGCGCGCGAGGCGGCTAGGAAGCGGGCGGTGAGCCGAAGGCCGCCGCTACGCCCTCGCGCAGCACATCCGGGCCGGGCAGCTCGCCGGGCGAGTCAGCCTGATAGCTCCAGCGCACCACGCCGTCCTCGTCGAGCATCACCAGCGCGCGCTGGGGGAAGCCGCCGGGGTGCAGCACGCCGAAGGCCGCGCACGCGGCGCCCTTTGGCTCGAAGTCCGAGAGCTGCTCGCTGCTGACGCCGAGCTTCTCCCTGAACGCCGCCTGGGAGTAGGTCGCGTCGCAGGAGACGGCGTAGAGCTCGATGCCCTCCGCGCGCAGGTCCCCCAGCAGCGGCTCATACAGCTGCAGCTGGTCGGTGCACACGGGGCTGAACGCGAACGGGTAGAAGACCAGGACGGTGCGCCTGCCCTTCAGGTCGGCCGCCGTGAGCTCCTCGCCGTCGCCCTGGCGCAGCGCGAAGTCGGGTGTGGGGGTGCCGGGTTGCAGTACCACGCGTGGCAGTCTAGCCGCGGAGAAACTACGATCGCTCCGATCGCCGTGCGCAAGCTGATCTTTTCGATGACAGTCTCGCTGGATGGGTACGTCGCCGGGCCCGGCGGGGACATCTCCTGGTCGGTGCCGGATGAGGAGCTCTTCCGCTTCCACACCGAGGCGGTCGGCAGGATCGGAGCCCAGATCTGCGGCCGCGGGCTCTACGAAACGATGCTCTACTGGGAGACGCCCGCCGCCCTGGATCCCTCCCAGACGCCGCTGCACCGCGAGTTCGCACGAGTCTGGGCGCAGCTGCCGAAGTACGTCTTCTCCCGCACTCTTGACCACGTCGAGGGCACCTCGACGCTCCTGCGCGGCGATCTGCAGGAGGAGGTGGAACGACTGAAGCGCGATGACGGCGCACCGCTGGAGGTCGGCGGGGCGACCCTGGCCGGGGCGCTCACGCAGATGGGCCTGATCGACGAATACCACCTGTTCATCCGCCCTGTGCTGCTCGGCGGCGGGACACGCTACTTCCCCGAGCTCGGGAGCTACAGCGCCCTGGAGCTGCTCGAGACCAGGACCTTCGCCTCGTGCCAGGTCCTCTTCGCCCGCTACGCCAGAGCCGCCTGATCGGACATTGCGCCCCGGGCGGTCGTGAGCCGAGCGGGACGCGGACGCAGTGAGCGCAGCGTGCTTCGCACGCCAGCGATCGAGGACAAAGTCCCGCGAGGCGCTCACGGCCGCGCGGGGCTACTTGCGGAGGCCGAGCTCCTTGATCAGCGCGCGGTAGCCCTCGAGGTCGCGGCGCTGCAGGTAGTCCAGGAAGCGGCGGCGTTTGCCGACCAGCATGAGCAGCCCACGGCGCGAGTGGTGGTCTTTGCTCTGCTCGCGCAGGTGCTCGGTGAGGTGGTTGATGCGCTCGGTGAGCAGCGCGATCTGGACCTTGGTGGAGCCCATGTCCTTCTCGTTCGCGCCGAACGTGGCCGCGATTTCGCGCTTGCGCTCGCTTGTGATGGCTGCCATAGCATCGGCACGGTAGCAGACCCCGCCGGGCCGCCCTAGGCGCCGGCTGCGATCTCGCGCGTCAGCTCGACGTCCGCGTGCATCTGCTCGACCAGCGCCTGCGCGCTCTCGAAGCGGCGCTCCCCGCGCAGGCGCGCGAGGAACTCCAGCGCCAGCACGCTGCCGTACAGGTCACCCTCGAAGTCCAGGATGTAGGCCTCGATCAGCTCGCCCCTGCCGGTCGCGAAGGTCGGGCGCACGCCGATGTTGACGGCAGCGGAGAGGCCCGCTTGCGGGCCTGCGGAGACGCGGCAGGCGTAGACGCCGTGCCCGGGACAGGCGAGCGTCTCGTCGGGGATCAGGTTGGCAGTGGGGAACCCCAGCTGGCGCCCGCGCGCGTCGCCGTGGGAGACGACGCCCGCGAGCTGGAAGGGCGCGCCGAGCAGGCGGTTGGCCTGCTCGATCTCCCCGGCGAGCACCAGGCCGCGGATGTGGCTCGATGAGACGATCTCCCCCTCGACCTCGAGCAGCGGGTGCACGACCGTGTGAAAGCGCCCGTCGCCGGCCAGCAGCGCGGGGTCGCCGGTGGCGCGGTGCCCGAAGCGGAAGTTCTCTCCGATCGCCACCTGCGTCGCGCTGAGCGCCCCGACGAGCACGTCGTCGATGAAGCTCTCCGCCGAGCACGCTGCGAAGGCCTCCTCGAACGGGATCACGATCAGCTCGGCGACCCCCAGCGAGGCGATCAGCTCAGCCTTGCGCGGCAGCGTCGTGAGCAGCCTGGGCGTGTGCTGCGGGGCGACCACCGACACCGGATGGGGCTCGAAGGTGAGCACCGTGTCGGCTCCCGCGATCACGTCGCGGTGACCGACGTGGACGCCGTCGAAGGTGCCAACGGCCACCCTGCGCGAGCGCCCGGCCTCCACGTCCAGCAGGGTTGTGATCTTCACGCGCGCAAGCCTATTCCCGCCGGGCCTGCGCGGGCGTGGCGGCGCGTACGCCGCTGCGCGCCGGCGCCGCGGAGACGGCTCGCGCCGCTTCCAGGGCCGCGTCGATGGCGATCAGCGGGGGATCCTGCCAGCCGGCGCCGCGAGCCGGCGGCGCGACGGCGTCGCGCACCTGGAAGGGCCCGATGGCGGTGCGCCGCAGCTCCAGGCAGTAGGCGTCGTCCAGGTCGGCGATCAGCGAGCGCACATACGTCCCCGAGCCACACTCGATCAGGAAGCCCGCGCGCGGCCCCGCATCCCCGTCCTCCTCGCGCCAGAGCTGCTCGAAGCGGTGGACCGTGACGATGCGCTCGGGCATCTGGAAGCTCTCGCCGCGGCGCGCGCGCCGGTAGGCGCGCTCCCCGCCGACCTTGATCGCCGAGTGCATCGGGGGCCGCTGGCGGATCTCACCGACGGGCAGCTGCGGCGGGTCAGCCGGGATGCGCCCGGTCGGCGTGATCTCCCCCTCGGTGTCGCCGGTGCTGGAGCGAGACCCGAGCCGCGCGAGGGTCTCATAGCGCTTGGGCAGCGCCATGAGGGTGCTCTGCGCCTTGGTGGCGCGGCCGACGAGCACGAGCAGCAGCCCGGTTGCGAACGGGTCCAGCGTGCCGGCGTGGCCGGTTCTGACGCCGCCGAGCGAGCGCCTGACGGCGGCCACCACGTCGTGGGAGCTGAGACCGCGCGGCTTGTCGATCAGCAGGACCCCGTCCATCGCGATGCTCGCCCGCCGCGCCGCGCGCCCTCAGGCGAGCGTCGCCGCAGCGCGCCCGTCGGCGGAGGGGTGCAGCTGGGCTGCGATGGCGCCGCGCAGGAACGCGACGAGCTCGTGCTGCTCGAGGGTCGTGGAGAAGCCCGCGGCGCGGCGGTGCCCCCCGCCCCCCTGGGCGCGTGCGATGACCGATACGTCCACGTCGTCGTCGGTGGCGCGCAGCGAGACTTTGTGCTGGCCCTTGCGCGCCCCGCTGCCGATCTCGCGCACGAGCACCGCCACCTTCGTTCCCTGCAGCGCGCGCAGCTGGTCGATGATGCCCTCGGAGTAGCTCTCCTCGGCGTCGGAGGCCTCGAAGTCCGCGGCGCTGAGCGCCACCAGCGTGAGCTCGCCTGCGTCGTAGCGCTGCAGCTGGGAGAGCGCGAGCGCGAGCAGCGCGAGCTTGCCCTCGGGCACGTCCTCGTAGAGGCGCCGGTAGACGCCGGGCACATCCACGCCGGCCTCGAGCAGGTCGGCGGCCATCAGGTGCGCGCGCGGCCCGGTGTTCTCGTACATGAAGCGCCCCGTGTCGGTGATCAGCCCGACGTAGAGCGCCTCGGCCACCTCCGGGGTGGGAGCCACCCCGAGCGTGTGCATCAGGTCCCAGACGATCTCCGCGGTGCAGGAGGCGTCGGGCTCGACGTAGTTGACGGTGCCGAACCCGGTGTTGTCGTGGTGGTGGTCGATGTTCAGCAGGTGGCGCCCGTCGCGCAGCACGCCGGCGGAGTTGCGGTCGATGTTGCCGCAGTCCAGGAACACGACGGTGCGCTCTGCGATATCGGCCGGCGGCACCTCGATGAGCCCGTCGAGCGGGGACACGCGGTACTCCGTGGGCAGCGGCAGGTCGGCGGGCGCGATGAACATCATCGAGTCCTTTCCCAGCGCGGTGAGCAGCCCCTGCATGCCTATCAGCGAGCCCAGCGCGTCGCCGTCGGGGTTCTCGTGCGCGGCCAGCACGAAGCGCTCGTCGGATCGGATCCGCTCGAGGATCGCTTCGCGCGCGCGCAGCTGCTCGTCGGAGGCGCTCACTGGATACCGGTCTCCTCGATGAGCTCCTCGACGCGCATCGCGCGGTCGGTGGTCTCGTCGTATATGAACTCCAGCACCGGCGTGCGCTTGAGATGGAGCTCGCGCGCGATGCGGCCCTGCAGGTAGCCGTGCGCGCGGCGCAGGCCCGCAAGCGTCTCCTCGCGCTGCTCTGGCGCGGAGGGCTCGGCGCCGTCGCCGAGCACGCTCACGTACACGCGAGCATGGCGAAGGTCGGGGCTGGTCCTGACATCGGTCACGGTTACGAATCCCACTCGAGGGTCCTTGAGGTCTGCTGGCACGGCATCGCCGATGACCTGGCGAATCGCCTCGTCGACCCGACGCATACGTCCAGTGCTCATCCTACTCGTCCAATTCCTCGCCGATGGCGCGGTCCCTGCCCCGCCCCTCAGACAGAAAGCTCGCGCTCAACCTGCCGTGTCTCGTAGGTCTCCAACAGGTCTCCCTCGTGGAGATCCTGGAAGTTGGTGAGCACGATCCCGCACTCGAATCCGGCCGCCACCTCGCGTGCATCCTCGTTGAAGCGGCGAAGGCTCTCGATCGTGGTGTCGTAGATGACCGTGCCCTCGCGCACCACGCGCGTCTGTGCGCCGCGCGTGACCTTGCCCTCCGTCACGAAGGAGCCCGCGATGGTGCCGATGCGCGACGCTTTGAACAGCTGGCGCACCTCGGCCTGGCCCAGCGCGGTCTCGACCTCGGCGGGCTCGAGCATGCCCTGCATCGCCGCGCGCAGCTCCTCGATGGCACGGTAGATGACCGCGTAGGAGCGGATCTCCACGCCCTCGCGATCGGCTATCTGCCGGGCGTCGCCGACAGGGCGCACGTTGAAGGCGAGGATCACGCCTTCAGAGGCAGCCGCGAGCATCACGTCGGACTCGTTGATGCCACCGACGCCGCGGTGGATGATGTTGACCTTGACCTCCTGCTGAGGGAGCTTGGCGATCTCGTCCTCGATCGCCTCCAGCGAGCCGGCGACGTCCGCCTTGACGACCAGGCCGAGCTCCTTGACGGCGCCCTCCTGTGCGAGCTTGAAGACGTCCTCCAGGGAGACCTTGCGGCCCGAGCGGCGCGCGAGCGCCTCGGTCTTCAGGCGGTTGGCGCGCTCGCCCGCGAGCTGGCGCGCGCGGCGCTCGTTCTCGACCACGCGGACGTGCTCGCCCGCCTCGGGCACGCCGTCGAAGCCGAGCACCTCCACGGGCTGTCCGGGCAGTCCCTTTTTCAGTTTCTGCCCGGTGAAGTCGTGCATCGCGCGCACGCGCCCGAAGTGCGCGCCGGCCACCAGCGCGTCGCCGACGATCAGCGTGCCGCGCTGGATGAGTACCGTCACCACGGGGCCGCGGCCCGGGTCGAGCTTTGACTCGATGACCGTCCCTGAGGCCTCGGTGTCGCGGTTGGCCTTCAGCTCCTCCAGGTCGGTCACCACCTGGATCGTGTCCAGCAGCGAGTCCAGGCCCTCGTGGGTCTTGGCGCTGACGTCGACGAACTCGAATTCCCCGCCCCACTCCGCGGGCTGCAGCCCGTGCTGGGTCATCTCGGTGCGCACGCGCTCGGGCTGTGCGCCCTCCTTGTCGATCTTGTTGACGGCCACGATGATCGGCACTTCGGCTGCCTTTGCGTGGTCGATCGCCTCCTCGGTCTGGGGCTTCACGCCGTCGTCGGCGGCGACGACGATGACCGCCAGGTCGGTGACTTTGGCACCCCTTGCGCGCATCGCGGTGAATGCCTCGTGGCCGGGGGTGTCAAGGAAGGTGATGACTTTGCCGGCATGGCGCACCTGGTAGGCGCCGATGTGCTGGGTGATCCCGCCGGCCTCGCCCGCGACGACCTCGGTCTCGCGGATCGCGTCCAGCAGAGAGGTCTTGCCGTGGTCGACGTGGCCCATGATCGTGACAACGGGGGCGCGCTCGGAGAGGTCCTCCTCGGCGTCCTGGAAGACCGGCTCCACCTCGACGTCGTCGGCGGCGTGGACGATCTCGATCTCCTTCTCGAACTCGTCCGCCAGCACCTGGATGGCGTCGTCGGAGAGCGTCTGGGTGAGCGTCGCCATCTCCCCAAGGGACATCAGCTTCTTGATCACCTCGGGCACCGGCACCCCCAGGTACTCGGCGATGTCCTTCACCGTCGAGCCCGAGTTCACGCGGATCAGGTCGGTTGCCTCCATCGCGGTGTTGTCGATCGGGGCGATCGTCTCGTCATAGGTTCCGCGCCGGCGTCGCCCGCGCCGCGGACGGCGCTGGGGCTGGTTGGAGGGGCCGCCCTGCTGGCGGCGCGAGGCTTGGGAGTCGATCACCACGCGGCGCCGGCCGCCGGGGCCGATGTCGCCTGGTGTGCGCTCGCCCGTGCGGGAGTCGCGCGTGGGCCGCACACGGTCACCGGCTGCGCCGGCGGCAGCCGGGGCGCCCGGGGTGCCCGCAGCGGCGGGGGCGCCTGCCGCGGCCGGTGCGCCCGCCGCGGGTGCCGCGGCGGCGGGTGCCGGAGCCGCCTTGGGCGCGCTCGCCACGGGTGTATCAGCGGGCTTGGACGCCTTGGCGGGGGCCGCCTGGGTGGGCGCGGCGGGCGCGGCCGCGGCCGCCGGGGCGGCGGGTGCTGGCGCACTGGCGGGGGCACCGTTGGAGCTCGCGGCGGCCTGGCCGTCCCCGAGCGCCTTCAGCGCGGCAGCCTCGTCGACCGAGGACGCCGCGGCCTTGGCCTCAACGCCGGCGGCCTTCAGCCTCTCCAGCAGTTCCTTGCTGGACAGACCGTTCTCCTTGGCGATTTCGTGTACTCGGCGCTTGCTCATCGGCCAACCGATTCTACGAGCTTGGCGTCAAACGTCACAGGCGCTCGCAGCGCCCGCCCGATGCCGCCCCGTCGCAGGGCGCCGTCCAGGCACTGCCGCGAGGGCGCGCCGGAGTCCTCGCGGCACAGGTAGGCGCCGCGGCCCTGCATGGTGGCGGCCGGGTCGAGGACCGCGCGCGCGCCTTTGGCGGCACCCTGTGCGGGGTCCACGGCGATGCGCATCAGCTCGACCTTCGGGGCGATCCTTCCGCAGCCGACGCAGCGCCGGCGGGGCACATGCCGCTCTATGTCGCCTGCTCCTCGCCGGCCGGCTCTGCGGCCGCCTGCCCGTGGGCTGAGGGGTCCTCGCCGTCGGCGGCGGGCTCGTCCTGCGCCGGGGCCTCTGCGACGGGCTCGAGAGCCTGCGCGGGCGCTGCCTCGGCCTCGGTCTCTGTGGCCTGCGCGGGCGCTGGCGCGACGTCATCCTCGGGGGCCTGCGCGGGCGCCTCCGCCGGGGAGTCCGCACCGCCGCCCGCGAGGTCGGCGACGTTGTCGCTGTCGATGTCGGCGAGCGCCTGGTGGCTGTCAAGGCCGCAGTAGCGCGAGGCGGGCAGCGCGGCGTTGGGGCAGCGGCGGCCGTTGGAGAGGATCGCCGCGCAGCGGCCCTGGACCTCCTCCTCCTCGTATCCGTGCTCGGCCTCCTCCGCGGCGAACTCGGTCTCGGAGCGGATGTCCACGCGCCAGCCCGTCAGGCGCGCCGCCAGGCGCGCGTTCTGGCCCTCGCGCCCGATGGCCAGGGAGAGCTGGTCGTCGGGGACGATGACGGTCGCCTGCTTGGCCTCGTCGTCGACGAGCACCTCGCGCACGCGCGCCGGCGAGAGCGCCTTGGCTACGAAGCGGGCGGGCTCGTCGTTGAAGGGGATGATGTCGATCTTCTCGCCGCGCAGCTCGGAGACGACCATGCGCACGCGCGAGCCGCGCGGGCCCACGCAGGCGCCGACCGGGTCGACGCCGTCGGTGTGGGAGATGACGGCGATCTTTGAGCGGTAGCCGGGCTCGCGCGCCACGTTGGCGATCTCCACGAGGCCGTCGGCGATCTCTGGCACCTCCAGCTCGAAGAGCTTCTTGATCAGCTCGGGGTCGCGCCGCGAGACGATGATGGCGGGGCCCTTGGTCGAGGGGGAGACCTCCTTGATGACGGCCTTGATGCGCTGGGAGTGGTCGTAGCGCTCGCCCTCCACCTGCTCGGACTTGGGCAGCAGCGCCTCAACGCGTTCGCGCAGCTGCACGAGCGTGTAGCGGGAGTCCGACTGCTGCACGATGCCGGTGATCAGCTCGCCCACGCGGTCGCGGTACTCCTCGTACATCATGTCGCGCTCGGCCTCGCGGATGCGCTGCAGGATGACCTGCTTGGCGGTCTGCGCGGCGATGCGGCCGAAGTCGTCGGGCGTGACGTCGCGCTCCTCGATCTGGTCGCGGTATTCGGCGAACTTCTTCGGGTCGATTTCCGGTTCCTCCGGTTCGCGCATCTCGCCGGTCTCGGGGTCGATGGTGGTTTCCTCATCGATGGTCTCGACGATCAGATGCGCCTCAAGGCGCTCGGGGATGATCAGCTCGATGACCCTGAAGTCGGCGGTCTCGCGATCCATCTCCACCCGCGCGTACTTGGCCGAGTCGGGCTGCTTCTTGTACGCGGACAGCAGCGCGTCCTCGAGCGCGATCATCAGCTTCTCCGGCTCGATGCCCTTCTCGCGTGCGAGCGCGTGCATCGCCTCAAGTATTTCCCGTGACATGTGGCTCCCTCTACTCCTCGATCAGGTTCGAACGGCGGATCTCCGAGTAGGGGATCGCGATGACGCCCCCGTCGGCGGCCAGCGTGACCTCCTGCTCGGAGGCGCCCACCAGCTCCCCGGTGAACGTGCGCATCGGCCGCGCCCCCAACGCGGCCTCATCTGCGCCCGCGCCGACCGGGCGGGGATGGCGGGTGCGGACCCTCGCGCGGCGCCCGACGAAGCGGCGGAAGTGCGCGGGCTTGGTGAGCGGGCGCTCGCGCCCCGGCGAGGACACCTCCAGGGAGTAGCGCTCGCGAAGATCGTTGAGCAACAGCGTGACGCGCTCGCACATCGCGAGGTTGACGCCGTCGGGGTGGTCGATGAAGACGCGCAGGCAGCGGCCGCCGACGATCTCGGCCAATAGAACCTCGATGTCGGGCTCGCTCTCGGCGAGACGGGCCTCGATTTCGCTCTGCACTACGCTCATCAACTGACTCCTTACGCAAAAAAAGCGGGCGGGCGCCCACTCTCAAACTGCAACCGGGACCTGCGCCTCGGCACGAAAGCTGTCAATCGAGCATAGCATCGGGCGCCTGGCCCGGTGCAGGATCAGGCCCGTTCGGCGTCGCGCCTGGCGCGGTCGCGATAGAGCCGGTAATCGGCCCGTTCGGGGCTCAGCGAGCACGCCAGGGCGAGTGGCTTGCACGCCTCGCGGTGACGGCCCAGCAGCTGCATGGAGCGCCCCAGGCAGAACTGCGCGTAGTCGTTGGTGGGAGTGCGCGATGCGATCGCGTCGAACTCGGCGGCGGCGCCTTCGTAGTGCTGGGCGTGGAACAGGGCGCGGCCGAGCGCCTCGCGGATGGAGGCCTTGTCGGGCTCCATGTCGCGGGCTCTGCTCAGGGGCAGGATGGCGGCCTGGTGGTCCCCGTGCTGAAGCAGATCGCAGCCCCGCTGGTAGAGGTCATACGCGCTCTCCATTCCCACATTTTATCCGCTCGCGCGCAGCCCCTCGACGGCGTCGAGGATCGCCGCGGCGATGACCGGCTTGGCGGCGCGCGCGATGTGGCGCTCGCCGATCGGCTCGGCGCCGTTGCCCGCGGGCGCGCGCGTGAGGATGGTGACCTCGTTGTGCTCGGAGTCGAAGCCGATGTCCGCGCGGGAGATGTCGTTGACGACGACCGCGTCAAGGCCCTTGCCGGTGAGCTTGGCACGGGCGTGCGCGACCGCGTCGGGCCCGTGCTCGGCGGCGAATCCCACGAGCGTCTGCCCCGGCCGGCGCATCGAGGAGAGCCCGGCGAGCACGTCGGCGGTGGGCGCCAGATCGATCGCGAGCCCCTGGCGCCCCGCCTTCTTGAGCTTGCCCTCGGCGACCTCGGCGGGTGCGAAGTCCGCGACCGCTGCGGCCATCAGCAGCACGTCGCAGGCGGGGAACTCCGCGGCGCAAGCGCTGCCCAGCTCGGCGGCGCTTGATACGTCCACGCGCCGGGTGCCCTCGGGCTCGGCGAGCGCGACGTTGGCCGCGACGAGCGTCACCTCGGCGCCGCGCCGCCGTGCTGCGCCGGCGAGCGCCAGGCCCATGCGCCCGGAGGAGCTGTTGCCGATGTAGCGCACGCTGTCGATCGGCTCGCGCGTGCCGCCGGCGGTGACGAGCACGCGCAGGCCCTCCCACGAGCCGGAGGCGGCGATCGCCTGCTCGCAGGCTGCGAGCAGCTGTGCGGGCTCGGCCATGCGCCCCACGCCCTGCTCGCCCTGCGATGCCAGGCGCCCCACGCCGGGGTCGATGATGTGCACGCCGCGGCGGCGCAGCGTCGCAAGGTTGGCGAGGGTGGCGGGGTGCTGATACATGCGGTTGTTCATCGCCGGGGCAACGAGCAGCGGACAGGGCGCCGCGAGCGCGCAGCTGCACAGCAGGTTGTCGGCCATGCCCGCGGCGAGCTTGGCGATGGTGTCGGCGGTGGCGGGCGCGATCAGGTAGGCGTGCGCGTTGGCGACGAGCGCGAGATGCGACAGCGGCGTGTGGTCGGGGCGCGGCTGACCGGGGAACGCGCCGAGCGCGGGGTCGTGCTGGAACTCGCTGTGCAGGACCGGCGCGCCGCTGAGCGCCGAGAAGGATGCCTCGCCGACGAAGCGCCGGCTGGCGCTGGTCTGGATGACGCGCACGGAGTGCCCGGCGCCGGTCGCCAGGCGGATGAGCTCCAGCGCCTTGTATGCGGCGATGCCGCCGCTGACGCCGAGGAGTATCCGGGACATGACAACTGAGGTTGTAGAGCGCGCGGGCGGCGCTGGCAAGCGCTGGCTCGAAGCTTGCCTGCGCCCGCCCTTGTGCGCAGGAGCGCGGCGCGGCGCGCTAGGCGCCGCGGTAGTGGTACTTCATCTTCCCCGCTGCGACCTCCTCGAGGGCGATCGTGAGGTAGTTTTTCGAGCCGGTCTCGACCATCGGCGGCGGGAACTCGTCGAAGGTGCCCTCGCCGAGGTTGTGGTAGTAGCTGTTGATCTGCCGTGCGCGCTTGGCGGCGACGATGACGCCGGCGTAGTTTGAGTCGACCTGCTCGAGCAGTCGATCGATGCGGGGTGAGATCACTTGCGGGCTGCCTTCCTGTCCGGGTGGACTCCCAGTGTAGTCGCCCGCCGGCGCGGCTCCGTGCGCGGGTGCGCTCAGAGCGGCGGCTGCGCGGGCGTGTCGAGCTCGCCGGCGACGATCGCGCAGAGCCTGGCCAGCGCGTCCTCCAGGCGATCGTTGACGACCACGTGGCTGAACTCGGGCTGGGCCTCGAGCTCGCCCTCGGCGACCGCCAGGCGGCGATCCACCTCCTCGGCGTCGTCGGTGCCGCGGCCGATCAGGCGCGTGCGCAGCGCCTGCAGCGATGGCGGCGCGATGAACACCTGCACCGCCTCGGGCATCGCGGCGCGCACCTGGCGCGCGCCCTGGACCTCGATCTCCAGCAGCACCGGCACGCCGTCGGCGAGCCGCTCCTCCAGCTCGCTGCGCAGCGTGCCGTAGCTGCGTCCGGCGTAGTCGGCGTGCTCAACGAACTCGCCCGCATCGACCCTCGCGTCGAAGTCCTCGCGCGTGAGGAAGTGGTAGTCCACGCCGTCGCTCTCCCCCGGGCGCGGCGCACGTGTGGTGGCTGACACCGACAGCGCCAGGCGCGGCTCGCGCTGCATCAGCGCGCGTATGAGGGTTCCCTTGCCGACCCCGGAGGGCCCTGTGATGACGAACACCCTTGCCACGGCGTGGACCCTAGTGGGGGCTCCGGTGGAAACACCTCAAGCGGCCTGCGCCACGCGCAGGGCGGCTAACGGTGCAGCAGGGAGATCAGCTCGGAGCGCTGGCGCTCGGAGAGGCCGCCGATGGTCTTGCTCGGGGCGATGCGGCAGTGGGCGAGGATCTTGTTGACCTTCACGCGCCCGTACTTGGGCACGGCGAGCAGCATGTCGAAGACCTTGGCGGTTTCCACGTACTCGGGCGGGTCCGACAGGAGCGTGTGGATCGAGCGCCGGCCGGACTTGAGGTCGCGCTTGAGCTGGGCACGCTGGATGCGGATCTGGTTGGCCCGCGCGAGCGCGTCCATCCTCTGGTTCAGCGAGCGCTCGGGTGCGTGGCTGACCGGCCGCTCGGGGGCGGATGGGTTCTCAGCGGACGTCGCTTCGGTAGCGGTCGCCATGGGCGGCGAGTCTACACACCGGGGGCGGCCGATCAAGCGAAAACGCCGAATTCACCTAAGCCTCAACCTGAGCCTTATGGCAGTCGAGGCTGGTGGACGGTGTCCCCGCCGGTTTGCAGGCATTTTTAGCATTCCTGCAAATTCCTGAGTCGGCGCCATCCCTGCAGCGCCGCCCCGCGCGGCCGCCGCTCGACTCCGCAAGTTGCGACAAACGATCAGGGCGCGGCGCCGCAGAGCGCGCGTGCGATGCGCCCGGCGGCGCCGGGATCGCGGAAGCTCTCGGTGCCCACCGCGACCAGTGTTGCGCCGGCGTCGAGCAGGTCGCGGGCGTGTGCGGCGCTCTGGACGCCCCCCATGCCGATCACGGGGATCGAAACGGCGGCTGCCACGGCCGCCACCTGGGCGAGTGCGACCGGCCGGATGGCCGGCCCCGAAAGCCCGCCGGTGCGGCCCCCCAGCCACGGCTGCCCGCTGCCGCTCCCGCGCCCGGGAGCAAGGGCGCTGGCGCGCAGCGTGTTGATGAGAGACACCGCGTCGGCGCCCGCGTCCTCGCAGGCGCGCGCGCACAGCGCGACGTCGGCGGTGTTGGGTGTGAGCTTGACGATCAGCGGCTTGGCGGTGTGCGGCCTGACCTGCGCGACCACCTCGCCGAGCAGCGCGGGGTCCGCGCCGATGTCAAGGCCCGTGCTGACGTTGGGGCATGACACGTTGAGCTCGAGCGCGGCGATCTCCGGGCGCTCGTCACAGGCGCGGGCCAGCTCGGAGAGCTCGTCGGCGGTCGAGCCCATGACGTTTGTGATGATGGGGACGCCGTCGAGGGCGTCCGGGGAGGGCGGGTCGGTGCGGGCCGCGCGCGCGATCTGCGCCAGCAGCGGCAGGTCATCGGCCAGGTAGCCGGCGAGACCTTTGTTGGGCAGCCCGATCGAGTTGATCAGGCCGGCCGGCGCCTCCCACAGCCGCGGCGCGGGGTTGCCCGGCCGCGGCGCCAGGGTGATCGTCTTGGAGACGTAGGCGGCGAACGGGAAGGCGCGCAGCAGGCCCTCGCCGAACGCGCCCCTGGCGGCGAGCGCGTCGAAGGTGCCGGATCCGTTGATCACCGGATGGGCCAGGCGCAGGCCGCAGAACTCGACGCTCACGCGGGCGCCCCGGCGTGCTCGCCGATGTGCTCGAGCAGGTCCGCGTCGATGACGGGGCCATCGACACAGACGCGTAGGTATCCGCCGCCGCGGCGAGGTACGGCGCAGCCGTAGCACGCGCCGAAGCCGCAGGCCATGCCCGCCTCAAGGGCGAGCTGGGCGGGCACGTGCAGGCGCTCGCACAGCGCGCGCACCCCCTCGAGCATTGCGCCGGGGCCGCATGCGTAGACGACGGCGTGCGCGTCGGCGGCGAGCTCCGCCTGCAGCAGCTCGGTGACCCTGCCCGCGTGGCCCACCGAGCCGTCGTCGGTGGCCACGCGTGCGCCCGCCAGCAGCTGTGCGCCGGCGGCGCGCTCGCGGTCGCGGAAGCCGAGCAGCACGGTGGCCGCGCCACCCAGCTCGTCGAGCAGGATGGCAAGCGGCGCGATGCCAACGCCGCCGCCGGCCAGGATCGCGCGCCTGCCCTGCGGCGGCGCGGTGAACGGGCGCCCTAGCGGACCGAGCGCGAGCAGCTGCTCGCCGGGTGCGAGCTCGCCCAGGCGGTGCGTGCCGGGGCCTACGTCCTCGAGCAGGAACTGCCACTCGCCGCCCGCGCGGCGGGCGATCGAGAAGGCGCGGGGCAGGAACGGGCGCTCATCCTCCCCCCCTCCCCAGCGCTCGGCGCAGGAGAGCATCGCGAACTGCCCGGGCAGCGGGCGCTGCCCGCCGGGATCCTCCGCGGCGAGCAGGTGGTAGGCGCCGAGCCGGCGCACGCTCGTGATCCTCAGCGGGCGCGGCTCAAGGGGCGTGTCGCTCACGCCACCGCCGCGCCGTCCGCGGAGACCCCGGTCGGGTCCGTGCGGCTGCGCGCGGTCCCGTGGAGCTCCTGCAGGCAGAGCACGGGCGGCTCGCCGTCGCGGCGGGCCGAGGCGATCGCGCGGGCGGCCGAGCCGCCGGCCGAGAGCGTGGTCAGGCACGGGATGCCGTGGCTGATGGCGGCGTGCCTGATCTCCCACCCGTCGGTGCGCGCGCCCACGCCGGTGGGCGTGTTGATGACGAGGCTCACGTCGCCGCGTTCGATCCAGTCGAGCACGTGCGGCGAGCCGTCGGCGATCTTGTTGATCGGCTCCACGGGCACGCCCATGCGCGCGATCGCCTCCGCGGTGCCGCGCGTGGCGACGATGCGAAAGCCGTTGTCGTGCAGCATCTGCGCGATCCCGCACGCGCCGTCCTTGTCGGAGTCGGTGACCGTGATGAACGCCGTGCCTGCGCTGGGCAGCGGCGAGCCGGCGGCCGCCTGCGCCTTGGCGAACGCCGTGGGGAAGTCCCGCGCGATGCCCATGACCTCGCCTGTGGAGCGCATCTCCGGCCCGAGGATCGCGTCCGACCCCTCGAAGCGGTCGAACGGCAGCACCGCCTCCTTGACGGAGACGTGCTCGCCGAAGCCGATGCCCTGCCTGCCCTGCGGCAGGCCCATGTCGGCGAGGCGCTCGCCGAGCATGATGCGGCAGGCGAGCTTGGCCAGCGGCATGCCGACGGCCTTTGAGACGAACGGAACAGTGCGCGAGGCGCGCGGGTTGGCCTCGATCACATACAGCTCGCCGGCGTGGATGGCGTACTGCACGTTGATCAGCCCGATCACGCCGATCGCCAACGCGATGTCGCGCGTGGCGGCGCGGATCTGCTCGAGCATGTCCTCGCCGAGCGAGTGCGGCGGCAGCACGCACGCGCTGTCGCCGGAGTGCACGCCGGCCTCCTCGACGTGCTGCATGATGCCGCCGATCCATACCTCGGCGCCGTCGCAGAGCGCGTCGACGTCGACCTCCACCGCGTTCTCCAGGAAGCGGTCGAGGTAGATCTCACCGGCCTGATCGCCCTCTGGTGAGTGCCGTCGCAGGTAGTCGGCAAGGCCCTCGCGTGAGTAGACGATCTCCATCGCGCGGCCGCCCAGAACGTAGGAGGGGCGCACGAGCAGCGGGAAGCCGACCTGCGCGGCGCAGTCCAGCGCCTCCGCAAGCGAGGAGGCGGTGGCAAACGGCGGAGCTTTGTAGCCGAGGCGGCGCAGCAGCTCGCCGAAGCGCCCGCGGTCCTCCGCGAGGTCGATCGCCTCGACGCTCGTGCCCAGCAGCGGCACGCCCGCGCGGGCCAGGCCCGCGGCCAGCTTCAGCGGCGTCTGCCCGCCGAACTGCACGATCACGCCGGCCAGGCGCCCGCCGCCGCGCAGCACCGAGGGCCCGGGCGCCGCCGCGCCGGCGTGCTCGCCGTCCTCGGCGGCGACGACTGCGAGCACGTCCTGGAGCGTGAGCGGCTCGAAGTAGAGGCGGTCGGAGGTGTCGTAGTCGGTCGAGACCGTCTCGGGGTTGCAGTTGATCATCACGGCGTCGCGCCCGGACTCGCGCACGGTCATGGCGGCGTGCACGCAGCAGTAGTCGAACTCGATGCCCTGCCCTATGCGGTTGGGGCCCGAGCCGAGGATCACGACCGACTCGCGCTCGCCCCTGCGCACCTCGCCGGCGTTGCGATCGGCTTGCTCCCAGCCGGAGTAGTAGTAGGGCGTGCGGGCCGGGAACTCCGCCGCGCACGTGTCGACCGAGCGGAACACGCGCGTGCCGCGGAAGGGCGCCTCCGGGTCCAGCGCCAGCTCGCGCAGCTCGTGCAGGAACCACGGGTCGATGGCGGTGCGCTCATGGACCTGCTCCACCGAGACGCCCAACGCGAACAGTTCGATGATCGCCTCGAAGCGCTCGGAGCCCGGCACCTGCAGGCTCGCCAGCAGCTCCTGCTGCGGGACCTCGTCGAAGCAGGGAACGTGGTCGAGCTCGCGCGAGCGCAGCGCCTTGGCGAACGCCTGCTGGAAGGTGCGCCCGATCGCCATGACCTCCCCCACCGACTTCATGTGGGTCGTCAGCGTGGTGTCGGTGCCGGGGAACTTCTCGAAGGCGAAGCGCGGCCACTTGACCACGACGTAGTCGATCGTCGGCTCAAAGCACGCGGGCGTGACGCCGGTGATGTCGTTGTCGATCTCATCCAGGCGGTAGCCGACGGCGAGCCTCGCGGCGATCTTGGCGATCGGAAAGCCGGTGGCCTTTGATGCCAGGGCGGAGGAGCGCGAGACGCGCGGGTTCATCTCGATGACGAGCACCTCCTCGGTGCTGGGGTTCACCGCGAACTGCACGTTGGATCCGCCGGTCTCCACGCCCACCGCGCGGATCACCGTGATGGCCTGGTCGCGCAGCTTCTGGTAGAGGCTGTCGGGCAGCGTCTGCTGGGGCGCGACGGTGACGGAGTCGCCGGTGTGCACGCCCATCGGGTCCACGTTCTCGATCGAGCACACGATCACGACGTTGTCGGCGCTGTCGCGCATCACCTCCAGCTCGAACTCGCCCCAGCCGATCACCGACTCGTCGAGCAGCACCTGCCCGATCGGCGAGGTCTCCAGGCCGTGCGCGACGATCTGGCGGAACTGCTGCTCGCTGCGCGCGACCCCGCCGCCGCGCCCGCCGAGCGTGAAGGCCGGGCGCACCACGCAGGGCAGCCCGAGCTGTGGGAGCGCGTCCAGCGCCTGGGCGAGGCTGGTGGCTATCGCGCTCTTTGGCATACGCAGGCCCGCGCGGCGCATTGCCTCGGCGAACAGCTCACGGTCCTCTGCGCACGCGATCGCCTCGTAGTTGGCGCCGATCAACTCGACGCCGTAGCGCTCCAGCGTGCCGTCGTCGCCGAGCGCCTTGGCGAGGTTCAGCGCGGTCTGCCCGCCGAGCGTGCCGAGCAGGGCGTCGGGGCGCTCACGCGCGATCACCTGTGCGACAGGCCCGGGCAGCAGCGGCTCGATGTAGGTCGCGTCGGCGAACTCCGGGTCGGTCATGATCGTGGCGGGGTTGGAGTTGACGAGCACCACCTCATAACCCTCCTCGCGCAGCACCTTGCAGGCCTGCACGCCGGAGTAGTCGAACTCGGCGGCCTGCCCGATCACGATCGGCCCCGAGCCGAGGATCAGGATCTTGTGTAAGTCCGAGCGCCTAGGCATCGGCTATGCGCGTGAGGAAGCGGTCGAAGAGATAGAGGCTGTCGTGCGGGCCGGGCCCAGCCTCGGGGTGGTACTGCACGGTGCCTCCGGGGACGTCCAGCAGTTCCAGGCCCTCGACGGTGCGGTCATAGAGGTTGACGTGCGAGAGCGCCGCCGCGCCGAAGTCGGTCTCCCAGCGCACCGGCTCATCGGTGGAGATGGTGCGCGCGCCGTCGGGGCCGAACGCGGCGAAGCCGTGGTTCTGGGAGGTGATCTCCACGCGGCCGGTGTCGAGGTCGCGCACGGGGTGGTTGGCGCCGCGGTGCCCGAAGGGCAGCTTGAAGGTCTGCAGGCCCACGGCGCGGCAGAGCAGCTGGTGGCCCAGGCAGATGCCCCACACCGGCTTGGCGCCCACCAGCGCGCGAACGGTGTCGACGACATAGGAGAGCGCGGCGGGGTCCCCGGGCCCGTTGGCGAGGAAGATCGCGTCGGGGTCATCGGCGAGCAGCTCGGCGGGGCTGCTGGTGCAGGGGTAGAGCCACACGCGCGCGCCGCGGGAGGTGAGCTCGCGCACCATCGAGGCCTTGATGCCGGTGTCGATGACCGCGATGCTAGGCCCGTCGCCGCTGCCGTGGCGGGTGACCCGCTCGGGCGTGACGACGCGCGCGAGGTCCTGCCCTGCCATGGGCGGCTCGCACTCGATCAGTTCCCTGGCGGTGGACTCGGCGATCTGCGCCGGGAAGAGCCCTCCGCGCATCGCTCCCGCGTCGCGGATGTGCATCACCAGCGAGCGCGTGTCCACGCCCGTGATGGCGTGCACGCCGCAGTCGCTCAGCCAGTCCAGCCAGCCGCGCTCGGCCGAGGGCGCATCCTCGCGATTGCACGCCTCGCGCATGATCGCCGCGCGCGCCCACGGCCGCTCGGACTCCATGGCGGGGGTGCTGGCGCCGTAGTTGCCGATGTGCGGGTAGGCGAAGGTGATCAGCTGCCCCGCGAATGAAGGGTCGGTCATCGACTCCTGATAGCCGGCCATGCCTGTCGTGAAGACCACCTCGCCGACGGCGTGGCCCTCGGCGCCGCACACCTCCCCGTCAAAGCGGGTCCCGTCCTCAAGGAGCACATATCCGCCGGCGCGTGCCATCTAGATGATCAGCCTCTGCACGGCCTTGAACTCCGGGGTGCCCGCGCGTCCGAGCAGCTCGAACAGCGCCGCCTCGACGCTCGTGACCACGGCGCCCGCCTGCTCCATGCGTGCCAGCCCCAGCTCGTGATCGGAGGCGTGGCGCGAGCCGACGGCGTCGGCGGGCACGTGCACCTCCAGCCCGTCGGCGAGCAGGTCGTGGACGGTCTGGCTGACGCACACGTGCGTCTCGATGCCGCACACGAGCGCCTGCTCGGCTCCGCCGAGGTCAAAGCCCTCGGCGCGCGCGGCCGAGAAGACGGTCTTCTCGATGCGGCGCTCCTCCCCCGCACCCAGCTCGGGAGCGGTGGGGCCGAGGCCTTTGGGGTATTGCTCGCTGACGAGCACCGCCAGCTTCAGCACGTGCGCGGCCGCGAGCAGGCGCGAGCTGGACTGCGCGACGCTCTCAAAGCACGCGTAGGGGCGAAAGGCCTCCTGCACGTCGATGACCAGCAGCGCGCAGCGATCGCGCTCGAGCAGACCCATCAGGCCGCCACCGGCGCGAGCGCGCGGTCGCGGTGGGCGATCGCTCCGCGGCACAACGTCGCCAGCACGCGCCCGCGCAGGGCGCGCCCGGCGAAACAGCAGTTGGCCGAGCGGCTCTCCCAGCCGTGCTCGCCCGCGACCCAGCGGGCCTCCAGGTCGATCAGGGCCACCTCCGCGGGCTCCCCCACACGGATCGCGGGAGCGGGCAGTCCGAACAGCTCGGCGCCGGTGCCCAGGCGCGATACGAGCAGCTCCAGCGGGATCACGCCGCCGAGCACGAGCTCCGTGTGCAGCGCGGCGAAGGCGGTCTCCAGGCCCGTCGTGCCCATCGGCGCCTGCTCGAAGGGGACCTCCTTCTCATCGCGGGCGTGGGGCGCGTGATCGGTGGCGATGCAGTCGATCACACCGCTGCGCAGCCCCTCCACCAGCGCGGCGCGGTCGTGCTCGCCGGCCAGCGGCGGGTTCATCTTCATGCTCGTGTCCATGGCGCGCACATCCTCTTCGGTGAGCAGCAGGTGATGCGGCGTGACCTCGCCGGTGACCCTCCAGCCGCGCGCCTTGGCCTCGGCGAGCGCGCGCACCGATTCGGCGCAGCTGAGGTGCTGAAAGTGCACGCGCGCATCCTCATACCCGGCGAGCGCGGCGTCGCGAGCGACCATCGTTGACTCCGAGACGGTGGGGATGCCGGCGATGCCCAGCGCCGCGCTGACCGGCCCCTCGTTCATCGAGCCTCCGCGCGAGAGCGTGGGGTCCTCCTCGTGCAGCACGATCACCCCGCCGCACAGGCGCTGATACTGCAGCGCCTTGCGCAGCATGCCCGCGCTGGCCACCGGCCGGCCGTCGTCGGTGAAGCCGATGGCGCCCTCGCTGCGCAGCTCCGCCATCTCGCTGAGCTGCCCGCCCTCAAGGCCCCTTGTGATCGCGGGCAGGAAGCCGACGGCGATGCGCGCCTGCCGCGCGGCGGCGTCGCGCAGCGAGCGCAGCAGCGGCGCAGAGTCGAGCACCGGGTCGGTGTTGGGCATGGCGATCACGCCCGCATATCCGCCCGCGGCGGCGGCGCGCGTGCCCGACTCCAGATCCTCCTTGTGCTCCTGCCCGGGTGTGCGCAGGTGCACGTGGGGGTCGAAGAACGCCGGCACCAGCAGCAGGCGTCCGCCGCCCTTGATGACCTCCATGCCCTCGGCGGGCGCGAGCGACCCGGGCTCGGCGAGCTCGGCCAACACGCCCTGCGTGATGAGCACGTCGCGCCGCGCGTCGATCCCAGCGGCGGGGTCCAGCACGCGCACATCCGCGATCAGCACGTCGGCGGGCGCTCGCGGCGCACACACCAGCTCCTGCGGATGGCTCACGCCGGCTGACCCTGATGGACGGCCTCGGGCGCGGCCTGCTCACGCGCGCTCTGGCCGTTCTCGCGCGAGTGCGCGAGAACCTCGTAGAGCACGGCCATGCGCACCACCACGCCGGCTTCCACCTGCGCGGTGATGACGGCCTGCGGGCTGTCGACCACCTCGCCGGAGAGCTCCACGCCGCGGTTGACCGGCCCGGGGTGCATCAGCACCTGGCCGGCGCCCAGGCGGGCGCCGTTGATCTGATACCAGCCCGCGTACTCGCGCATGGAGGGCACCCACGTCTCGGTCATGCGCTCGCGCTGCATGCGCAGCGCGTAGACGATGTCGGCCGAGGGCAGCTCCGTCAGGTCGTAGCGCACCTCGCAGCCCAGCGACTCGATGTCGCGCGGGATCAGCGTGGGAGGCCCGGCGAGCGTGACCTTCGCCCCCATGCGCTGGAACGCCAGCACGTTGGAGCGCGCGACGCGCGAGTGCGCGACGTCGCCCACGATCCAGATCGAGGCGCCGTCGAAGCTGCCCAGCCGCCTGCGCAGCGTGTAGACGTCGAGCAGCGCCTGCGTGGGGTGCTCGTGCTTGCCGTCGCCGGCGTTGACGATCGCGGCCGAGCACCAGCGCGAGACGAGCTCGGAGGCGCCCGCCCAGGGCGTGCGCAGGACGATCGCGTCGGGCTTGTGCGCGCTGAGCGTCAGCACTGTGTCCTTCAGCGACTCGCCCTTCTCCACGCTTGAGCCGCCGGCGGAGAAGTTGACGACGTCGGCGGACAGCCGCTTGGCGGCCAGCTCGAAGCTGCTGCGCGTGCGCGTGGAGGCCTCGTAGAAGAGGTTGAGCACCATGCGCCCCCGCAGCGCGGGGACCGTCTTGATCTCACGGTCGGACACCTCGGCGAAGCGTTCGGCCTGCGAGACGATCCGCTCGATCGCCGCGCGGTCGAGTTCCTCGATGGAGAGCAGGTGCTTCACGCGCCCGCCTCCACCGCGACGGGCCCGGAGATCGCGACCTCGTCGATGCCGTCGAGCTCGCGCACGCGCACGTCGACGTGCTCGGCGCGCGAGGTGGGAAGGTTCTTGCCGACGTAGTCGGGCCGTATCGGCAGCTCGCGGTGGCCGCGGTCGGCGAGCACCGCCAGCTGCACGCGCCGGGGCCGGCCGTAGGCGAACAGCGCCTCGATGGCCGCGCGCACCGTGCGCCCGGTGAACAGCACGTCATCGACGATCACCACCGTGCGCCCGCTGACGTCGAAGTCGATGTGCGAGGCGTGCACCACGGGGGCGTCGGGCCGGCTGGCGACGTCGTCGCGGTAGAAGCCGATGTCCAGGTCACCGAGCGGCGGCTCGGAGCCGAGCAGCTCGCTGAGCAGGCCGTGCAGACGCTGGGCGAGGAACGCCCCGCGACGGTGGATGCCGACGATCGCGGGAACGGAATCGGGATTGCGCTCGAGGATCTCGTGAGCGATGCGCGTGAGCGCCCGCCCCACCTCCTCCTCGCGGAGGACCACCTTGTGACTCGCGTCCATCGTTTCCTTCCTGGCCTCTCTGGACCGGATTAAAGGATCGCGGCTGAATCTATCAGGGCAGAACGACGGGCTCCGTGCTCTCGCCGCGCTGGCGCTCGGACCAGCTGAGGATGCGCGGCTCGCCGCGCTCGGGGAAGGGCACCTCGACAGTGTCGAAGTCGCGCAGCACGTGCGCGCCGGCGAACACCGCGCGCGCCTGCTCGCGGATCTCAGCGCCCGCGTAGCGGCTGGAGATGTGCGTCAGGCACAGCATGCGCACCTCGGCCTCCAGCGCCAGCTCGGCCGCCTGACGGGCGGTGCTGTGGAAGGTCTCTCGCGCACGCTGGGTCTCCTCCTCCGCGAACGTCGCCTCATGCACGAGCAGGTCCGCGCGATGCGCGGAGACGGCGAGCGTCTCGCACGGGGCGGTGTCGCCGGAGATGACGATCTTGCGACCCTGCCGGGCAGGCCCCATGACCTGCTCGGGCGTCACACCCGCCACGGTCTCTCCGCGCTGGAGCCGCCCGAACTCCGGCCCCGGGGAGACACCCAGGCGCCGCGCCTCCACGGGGTCGAAGGTGCCGGGGCGATCCTCCTCGATGAGCGCGTAGCCGAGCGCGGCACGACCACCGTGGTTGACCGGTATGGAGGCGATGCGATAGCCGTCGCGGTCCACCTCCCCCCAGGGGTCGATCTCCCATATGCGCAGCTCGTAGGGCAGCCGCCGCCCGTAGACGACGCGCATGGCGTCCATCAGCTCCTGCAGGCCCTGCGGGCCGTACACGCTCAGCGGCGCGGCGCGCTCGCGCAGGGCGAGCGACTTCAGCATGCCCGGCAGGCCGAGCCAGTGGTCGGCGTGGAGGTGGGTGATGAACACGCAGTCCATGTCGATGAGCCCAACCGACTTCAGCAGCTGGCGCTGAGTGCCTTCGCCGCAGTCGATCAGCAGGCGCTCTCCGCCGCGGCTGATGAGCACGGCGGGCAGGCCGCGCCGCGCGCTCGGCACCGAGCCGGCGGTCCCCAGGAAGAACACGGACAGGTCCACTGCGGGCAACGGTAGCGCGGAGGGCTCGCCCGGCGGCAGCAGGTTTTGGCGCGGTGGCGGCGGGTATCAGATGTGAGCCACCCAGGGAAACCGGCGGGTGTGCCCGGACCCGCGAGGCCGGCACGCAATCTCGCGGGTCTCACAGCAGGTCGGGGCCCGCTCAGGCGGGCCCCGCCTGTTCTGTGCCGGCTGCCCGGCCTTGCGCCTGCCTCGTTTGCCAAGGCAGGCGCTCGGGTAGAGCTTCTCAGCGCGCGCTGGTGGCGCGCGCGAACCTGAAGCGCCGAACGGCGGGCACGCCGAGGTGCTCGACCAGGAAGCGGCACTCATCGGCTGAGACCTGCTCGAACAGCTCCCCCACATAGGGGTCGAAGTGCCCTCCGGGGTAGTGGCGAGCCTCTCCTCGCGGGGCGAGCTGCGCGGCGCGTGCGGCGAGATCCGGCGGGGTGATGGCGTCATCGTCGGCGATCGCGAACAGGATCGGGCAGCTCACCTGCGACGCGCGGCGAATCGGGCGGTAGCTGCCCAGGCGCAGCGCGATACGCGCCGTCGCCTCGTTTGACCAGGAGGAGCCCTCGGGGCTGAGCGCCAGGAAGCCGGGTTGGGCGTCCGGCGTGGTCATCGCCGCCAGCGAGCCGGGAGGCCCGACCGACGCGAGCATGCGCGGCGCCTCGCCGCGCAGCGCGGCCATCTGATCTCGAATGCCCTCGATCGCAAGGGGCAGCACGCGCGCGGCGCCGAGCCGCATCATCGTGGCCAGGCCGTCGACGAAGGGAACCTGTGCGACGACCGCGCCGATGCGCCGGTCGCGCGAGGCGACCTCGATGACGTGACCGCCGCTGAAGGAGGTGCCCCAGAGCCCGATGCTGTTCCAGTCGATGCCCTCAAGGCTGCGCGCGTAGGCGATGGCGGCGCGCCAGTCGGCGTGCTGGCGGCGGATGTCCAGCAGGCTGCGCGGCTCTCCCTCGCTGGCGCCGAAGTGGCGGTAGTCGAACACGAGCGCCGCCAGCCCGGCCGCGGCGAAACGCTCGGCGAACGCGTCCAGGCGCTGCTCGCGCACCCCCGTCCAGCCGTGGGCGAGGATCACGCACGCCGTCGCGCCGGCAGGCCTGTACAGCCATGCCGCACAGCGCTCGCCGCTGGAGTCGAAGCTCACATCCTGTCGCTCCCCCATGCCGGCGATGTTAACGATCGCCACGGCGGTCGCGCGGGCCGGCTCGGACACGGGGTCGCGCGGCTTGGCGGGAGCCCTGCGGAGGGAGAGTCCCCCGGATGGGCGGCGAGGCGCCGGGATTAGAATCGTGCCATGACGAACGGGATCGACCGGGCATGAACGCGGCACGTGACGCGACCGGCAAGCGGGTGGCGGAGGCACCGACGCTGTTCGTCTGCCACGGCGATGACGGAGGGCCGCGCATGCATCCGTGCCGTCGCGTCCAGGAGGCGCTCCGCGCGGCGGGGATCGAATACGAGAGGGTGATCGCCGCCCACGGGAGCCCCTTCCCGTTTCTGCGCAAAGGCTCGCGCGAGGAGCTGCGCACCGCAACCGGAGCGGCGAAGCTACCGGCGCTGAAGCTGCCCGACGGCACGGTCATCACCCACTCGCAGGCGATCATCTCCTGATCAACGATGCGGGGTGACATCGCCGCACGCTGCCTGCCGAAGACCGCAGGCGGCTCGGCACGTGGGCTCTAGCTGATCTTCATCGTGGAGTAGAGGAACGGGCTGCTCAGTTCGTGGATCACCGCGCCTTCCTTGTTGCGCAGAGAGCCCGTGAACGACGCCTGGCCATTGCTGACGGTGATCGCGAAGCGGACCGTCCACCCCAGCTTGTGCCCTTCCGTGGGTTCGCTCGCGCGGCCTTCACCGCTGAACGTCGCCGTGGAGCCTGTCACCGAGCACTTCGCGCTCGTCAGCGAACTCAAAGCGAAACGCGCCTTGCCGTCCTGGCCGTTGACCCGCAGCTCCTGGGCCTTTGACAGGTTCGTGCTGAGCTTCGCCGTGACCTGCAACAACGACTTCGCTTCATGGAGCTTGACGTACTGGCCATACCCCACCGCCGTAAAGCACGGCGTCGAAGGGAGCGCGTAGGAGACCGTGACCACCTGTCCACTCCCAGCCCCCGATTCGACTTTGCCGCCGGCGAGTGATTCATCGATGTAGCTCGAGCCCGCGCCACCGCCGCCGGCGTCGTACCGTCCGGCGCCCCCGCCGCCGCCACCGTTGTAGCCGCCGCCCCCGCCACCGCCGCCCTCGCCGACGCCTTCACACTCGCCCCCCCCATCGCCTCCGGCCTCCCCGCTACCGGGCTCCCCTTCTTCGCAGGATGGGAACGATCCTTCGGCTCCGGCACCGCCTTTGCCTGCGGCGAGTTCGCTACCGCCTTCACCGCCGGCACCTAAGACGATGGTGCGGCTGGGTGGTGTGCCGTTACCGCCATCAAGGCCACTGGCGCTCCCACCCACGCCACCCGATCCGTCCACCGATCCGCCCCCACCGCCGCCTCCACCGGCGAGGACGAGCAGTTCGGAGGATTCATTCAGAACTGTCGATGCGCCGCCTCCACTGCCGCCTCCGGCGCAGGCGGCGGAGCCGCTGCCGCCGCTTGCGCCCTTGCCGAAGTCGATTGAGAGGGTTTTGGTCGCGCTCACCGGCAGGACCGCGGTGACCTTGGCTCCCGAGCCCCCGGGCGCAACTGGCCTGTTACTACACGCATGGCCCGCGACACCGGCGCCGCCGATCGCGGTCACCTCGACCTGCGTCACGCCCGCGGGGACCTGGAATTCGAAGGAAGAGCCCTTGCTCGCTTCGAACACTTCCGTCTTGGTTTCCGCGAACGCGCTCGCACTGAACCCGAGCACCCCCACGGCCACCAGCGCCAGCAGAACCCCCAACCGCACGAGACATGCCTGAGACCTCATTAGGAATCCGTCCCCTCAAGGCCCCGAGTCTCGCTCCAGGCCGCTAGCACCAATAAAAGCTGGCGCTGAGCGTACCAAGCAGCACAAGCAAACGGAGCGCCCTCACGCTCGCCGGCCGCCCCGACGGCCGAGTTCGACGTGCCTGCTCTCCAGAGCTTCGGGACACGGTTGACGAGATGCCAGCGCTATCTGCCCTCGGACTTGACGAGAACGCGCCGAAGGACTTCACCCGCTTCATGTCCTCACACATCGACCCCGTCTCCAAGCAGGGCGTCGCAGTGCTGATCCTCCCGCGACGTTCTTGCCGATGGCCTCGGCCTGAAACGGACGGAGATCACCACGAAGCTCGGGCGCAGCTCCAGAGACGGGAGCATCGGCAATGCTCTGTAAGGGTTGCGTTGCTCTGCTCCCCGAAGACCCACCACCTGATCTGGGCGCCGGCACTACGGAGCTGTGTCCGCCGCCTTGTTGGGAATCCCGAGCACGGCTACGTCGATGGTGGTGCCCTGGAGTGGCGCGGTACCGCGTTGGGGAAGGCTGCGGGCAGTCCCGATGGTCGATCGAGCGCTGCTGAGAACCAGCGATTTCTCCGAGACGAGCAGGTCCACTGGGCCCAGTGTTGCAGTCCCGACACAGGACTGGAGTCGGAGTCGGGGCCGCTCCGGTGGCCGCCCGTAGTGCTGGAGGAGGCAACCGCCTTCGGCGGTTCCGTGCAGGCCAAGGGCTGAGATGGTCCTCAGGAAGCCTGCCTGCGATAGCACGATTGATGGCCGGCGGGCGTAGCACGCTTCCTGGAATTCGGGGTCATCGAGGCAGTCGGAGCGGCTGGTGGCGGTGGGCGCGAACCCCGGTGGCACCTTGAGGGCTGCCAGAGTGTGCTCCGCCCGGGCGGGTGTCAGCAGGTATGCCGGCGGAGGCTGGCGTTCCACGGTCTCTGGCGCAGGGCCACGCCGATGCAGCGCCGCGACAAGCCCCACACAGAGCAGAACCGCGAGCAGAGCGAACGTCTGCCAACGCAGCGCCATATGAACCGTGTCGACCAACAGGCTGGCCCGCTTGAATCGGTGTTTCGAGCCGTCCAGGTCGTACGGCTGCCAATCAGGACAGCGCCTACAGGCCGAGATCCGGGAGCTTGCTAGCGCCTTCGTCGCGTTTCGCGATGCCCTTCTTGAGCAGTGGGAGCACGACGCGGACCGTGACGAGGCTGTACAGCACCGCGAACACGGCGAGCACCGCCAACATCCAGCTCGGCCGGCCGAGCACGGCCTCAAGCGCCACTACGATCCAGAGGCATGCCACCCCGCCAAGGATCCTCTTTCGGATGGCGTTGTAGCTCATGGCCTTGACCGGCTGCTTGTTCTTCGACTTCATAGCGTCGCTATCGACGGGCCGCTCGTATCGCTTGAGAGCGGCCGTGCAGTACTACAGTGCGGCAACCGCCGCCGATTCGGCGACGATCACGAAGCTGCCGAGCAGGCTCGGCCGTCTGCGACACTCGCGGGCGGGAGCATCACGAACGTATGTTCCATCCGGCGTCTCTTCAAGAACCCGGACGATCAAGCCTGAACCGGCCTGCCGAACACCGTAGGCAGCTCGACCAGCTCGGAAAGACACGCCGGATCTCCTGCACCCCTCACCTCTGGACTCGCGCAGGAGCCCCGACGCCTCGTCTCCTACTCCGTGGGAACGCTCCATGCCCCGCCCTCCAGCGTAGAGCAGCGATCGCCGGACCGCGCCGATAGACGCGGCGATCTCTGGAAACAAGGAGGCGAGCTCTCTTTTGACGGAGGCGACCTCGGATCAACGCCTCCATAGCGCTTCCATAGCCGTTTTGAGGAGGCTCCGGAAATGCCCTGAGGCCAATAGACTCGGCCTCCCGCGCCCGTAGCTCAGCGGATAGAGCGCTCGCCTCCGGAGCGAGAGGCCGTAAGTTCGAATCTTACCGGGCGCATCGAGGTAGAACAGCAGTCTCTATAGGCGTTTCGGGCGCAGAGCGTGCGTCGTCGCCCTACCTTAATCGGTGCGCGACGGACGCTATCCCCCAGATCATTCCCCAGTACTTGCGGGTCACCAGCGTTAGAAGACGAGGGCTACGTGCTCGGCGCACGGCCTTGTCCTACCGCGCACGGGACGCGGCAGGACCACGCTGCATCATGATCCTCGAGCGAGGGTTTCGTCCGCAGCGAGCCGTACCTTCGAACACATGTTCTTGCCAACACCGACATCGACGCCCGAGCAGGAGCTTTCTCGGCTAAATACGCGAGATGAGCGGTACAAGCTAGGCCAGTTCTTTACGCCCGAGCCCATCGCCGAGGTCATGGCCGATGCGGTCTTGGAGGCGACGCCGGAAACGGTGCTCGACCCCGGCGTGGGGGGAGGCGTGTTGCTACGGGCGTTGGGCGACGGGCCAATGCTCTACGGCCTCGACATCGACGATGCGGCAGTTCAGCTCGCGTCCGCCTCCCTCCCTGGCCAGCCCGAGATCGCTACCGGGGATTTCCTCGATGCTGGTCAGTGGCCCCTTTCACGGGCAACATTCGACGCGATCATCGCGAATCCGCCCTACGTGCGCCACCACAACCTAGCGCCCGAACACAAGCTGCTTGCGAGGCATTACTCCGCGCGCTTCGGGTTGAAGGTGTCTCGCCTATCGGGAAGCTACGTGTATTTCTTTCTGGAGTCCTTGCTTCGCCTCAACGAGGGGGGGCGCCTGGTCTTCATTACTCCCACGGAGTTCCTCGACGTCCGCTACGGCCAGGCCGTCAAGGAAGCACTTCTCGACCGGTGCGACATCGACGAGGTCCTCGTGCTGGAGATGGACGAGCTGGCCTTTGAGGGCGTCCTGACGACGTCGGCGATCACGATTGCGACGAAGCGCAAGTCTCCATCCCGGCGTTTCCGTCTCGTTGAGGGCACACTCAACGGCTCGGTTCAGCGAGGGCGCGGAGTAGAGCTAGACGCTCAGACTACGCCCGCCGCACTCCCGTGGACGGCGCTGCTCCCATCTCGCGCGGAGCGTATTGCGCCTCTCCTGGTGGGACGCTCAGCGCGACTCGGCGACTACTGTCGGGTCCGACGCGGAATCGCTACGGGCGACAACTCCTTCTTCACAATGACTCGCGAAGAGGTCGAGCAATGGGGCATCGAGGAGCGATTTATCGTGCCCGTAGCGCTCGGGTCCAAGGACCTTCCAATCGAAGGCGCGCTTGATCACGAGTTTTATAGTGCGCGCATCGCGGAAGGAGGACGCTGCTTCCTCTTCTTCTGTCACGAGCCGCAGGACGAGCTAGGTGAGACCAACGCCCTCCGGTACATCGAACATGGAGAGGCACTCGGATTGAAGGACCGTTTCAACTGTAAGACCCGTAAGCCGTGGTACGGGGTCGAGCCAGTACCGCCAGCCGACTTCTTCACGACCTACATGTCCCGAAACCGTGCGCGGATCGTCCGCAATCTCGTCGGCGCGCGCTGCATGACGTCGCTGCTCAACGTTTGGGCGAAGCCCGGACTCGACCCCGAAGTGATGCGGCCATCCCTAGAGGACCCTGCCAACGCGCTTCTGCTGCGCGAGTTCGGAAGGACGTACGGCGGCGGTCTCGGCAAGATAGAGCCGGGGGACTTGGTCGCCTTGCCCATCCGCCCCCCGACAGGTGTCGAGCCGCCCGGACAGGGACGCCTTTTGTAGACGTTAGGCGAGACCTAGGAACGGGGCAAGGTCCCCGAGCCTGTGGTCCCACGCCCAGTCAATCCCGGCTGACGCCTCGAAACCGAGATAGGAGCGGCCGAAGTAGCCGAAAAGCTGAAGGAGGAAAACAGCGCGGTCACCGTGTGTCCGCGCGAGAGCATCATGCTTGTCGGACTCCTCCTTGCGTCGCTTATTCACGTTCGTGAAGTCGCCTGCGGACTTCAGCTCGACGCAAGCCAGCGGGAGGCGAGCGTCAAGAGGCGAGACGACACAGTCCACGGGCAGATTCTGCGGCTCGCCGTCCTCCCGGAGCACGCGCACGTTCCGACCGAAGCCAAAGGTTCCGGGCGGCATCTCAAATGCCGGTGCACGCGACTCCTCGAAACCTTCGCCTTCCAAAAAGGCCCGTATTGCCTCCTTCTGCCGTGCCTCCTGCGCATTTCGGAGCGTCGGAAGGTAAAAGGCAGACGCCAGACGGTCGCCGATCACCAGCAGTGCCTTGTCTCGCTCAGCCCCACTCGGCGCCCGGCTTGCACCGAGCCAGCAGAACAGGGCAGGATCCAGAAGGGGCGAGAGGAAGTCACACATCACCTGGAGCTGCATCTCAACGCGGCGCGCTTTGGTAGGGATGACCCCGTCTCGCTCCATGGTTGTGACGAGGCTCTTGTTCGCTCCCGAGAACCCCACGAAACGGTCTCTTGCCATTGGCGGCGAGACGCTCATGCGAGCTACGAACAGGGCACCTGGGTGCGCAATCAGCGAGCTGGCGTCGAACTTGGCGAAGTCGGCGGTCGCGTCCATCGCTTTTGCAGCCTCTACGACAGCGCGGCCTCGCGCCGCCGCGAACATCCCTGGAGACTCGGACAGGTACCATTCGTCATATTCGGCGACGGTCTGCACGATGTCTGCGTCCCATTCCGGCGGAGCCTTTAGACGGTTGGCCACCGTCTCGTATTCGGCCCCGAGCGCACTCGTCCTCCGTCGGATCGACGGCGTGCATTCTTGCCGACTACGCCAAACGTCTGGCGGAGTTTTCCTCTGGGTGCCTTAGTCGCCGTCTCTGCGCGCCGATACTCGGACAGCTTGCGTCCGGTAACGAGATCGCGAGCGATGGACGCGTCGCGCGAAGCCGGTTTCCCCCTCACGGGCACGAGCGAACGAGGCGAAGCAATCGAGAGAGTCTTCAAGTGAGGAGCTGCCGCCGTTCGCTGCCGCAGCCGCGGCGAGCAGCCCCACGGCCTGCTTCAGCAGAACAGTGGTGTCGTGCTGCTCGCGAGTCCTTCGGGTCAGGCCCCGGACCGGGCCGAACGCCGCGCCGTCGAGCCCTCGCACGGAACTGAGGGCTTGCCACCAGCCCGCGACCGCAGCGCGCTCGACACGGGTTGAGTGCGGCGAGTGGAACACAAGCCACTCAGTCATCAGGTGCCTCCACAGCTCGTCGAGATGTAGAGCAAGGAGCTTCTCGGGAGCACTCGGAAGGTGACCTTCGGCAGCGGCCAGGGTCCGAATCAGCGACGACCGCACCTCAAACTCCACACGCCACACCTGCTTGCCGTCTGCCCCTTGCTCGTAACCGGCGGCGCGCCAGACGTCGCGCACGGGGGCGTCGGCTTTGCTCTCGCGCGTCTTGTCATAGACCCGCGCGTGGACAGGCGACCCGCGACGCCCAAACGTATATCCCGAAAGCGCGCGACCGGCAAAATGCTCGGTCACTGGGGTTCCAACATCATCAGGCTCGACGTGAAAAACCCGCCGGGACCTTGCGGGAGTCGTAAAGCGCGCAAGGTCACCGGGGGCGAGTGAAAGCCCGGACACATCCGCCGCCAAGTCAATCCGTGCTACCCGCCACACCGGTGTCTCGTCGTCCACCAGGTCCAGCAGCGAAAGCAGATGCGTTTCGATCCAGGCAGTGACCTCCTTGCAGGCGGCCAGAGGGCCGTGACGGAGTAAATAGTCAGACCGAAGCTGGACGACCAGCCGAGGACCTGGCGCCCGGTCATTGGCGATAAAGGTGATCCAGTCGTCGGTTTCGAGGCAATACGGCTTCCCCGGCCGCTTCCCTCGGGGGTGGCCAACGACAGGGAGTCCCGCCCAGGTTCCAAGCGACGAAGGCAGGGGCCTCGGCGGAACCGATGCCCCTGCCCTTCGTCGGTCGTTATCCAACGCACACTCCAGTTCGTCAGGTCTCCCGGCCAGAGCGGGAGGAACCTGCATCACCGCGCAGGACAGCTCCAGCGCATCAACGTGATGGGCAAGCAGCACGACGCCGCCCGTGAGAGCGCGCGCCATGTCTAACCCTCCTGGCTCCATGCGCACACGGCGCTGAAGACGGCTCGCAGCGCTAGGCAGCAGAGCTGGGCTGTCCGCATCTTGTCCGGCGAGTCCTGGAGCGAGGCAGCATCCGGCCATAGAGACCTCGTAGCTGCCGCGTCTTCAAGCGCGGCGCGCATCGAGACGCCTTGTCGGAAAACCACCCCCGCTACACGCCAGCACTCGCGCTCAAGCCGTCCGCGCTCGTCGGTCGAGAGCCGAGCCAGCACCCCTCGGGCGTGGAGCTGCAAGGCGGTACGACGGTGGAGCTCAGCAAGCCCCGCCGGGTGCAGCGGGAACGCTGTAGAACCGGCTGGCTTGACCCATGCGACGACTTCGTCCTGAAGGATCGGCGCAGGGCCGACTCGCCGAACACCCGTCACCGGGTCGGCCCAGACAAACACCCTCCCGTCGTCAGTAACCGCGGCTCCAGGGGGACCAGGACGCGGCGGTGTCCACGTCGCGGCGCTCATGACCGCCGCTCCCCTGCGAGGGACAACGCTGCAGAAACTACCTCGCGGGAGACGGTGGCCACCAGCTCGCCGCGGCTGCGACCGCCCCGGACGCTTTCGACGTGCAGGTTCACCGGCAAACCCGGCGAGACAGTCGGGAGCGAGTCGGCCTCGCCGTCCAGCCAGATGACAAGAGACGAGGCGAGCTTGCGGGGGTCGCGAAACTCCAGGACCGTCCGCTTTTCTCCCGCTTTCGTCGTAATCGTTCGAGGCTCATCAGCGAGCAGCCAAGTGAATGAGACCCCGCCATTGATCGTGGCGGTCCCGGTGGGGGCACTACTGGATGAAACAGTCATGGTGACTCCTTATTGGTTGTGATTTATGACTTCTTCACGACCGTAGGCGCACGCACGACCCGTAGCGAGGATTTCGCTTAAGACCGGTGTTGGAGAGGTACCTATTAGAAGGGCTAAGGGCGCGAAAGGTGGAATCTCGAGTCCGGCGCTGCGCGCCGAGGCCGCTCCATCCAAGCCATGACGCGCGGGTCCGGGTCGCCCGTCCGTTCCGTGATGCGGTTGTAGACCCGCTGAGTAAAACCCGCGTCCTTGTGGCCCATCTGTCCCATTACGTAGTTCGGGTCCCGCGTTGCCTCCGTCGCGAACGCACAGAATGTGCGGCGGAACGTGTGAGGAGTAATCCGGTCCGGCAGAGCAACTTCAATCGCGCGAGCTGCGCCTGTGCTGGCCTTCTGTTCATCGTCGGCAACGAGTTCGCGGGCCTTTGCTACCACAGGCCGCAAGATGCGGTGGTTCAGGCTGTCCTTATCGCGGTGGGTGCCGCGGGCGGTAGCCCACACTGGGTCCGACTTGCCGCCAAACAACGTCTGCGCCCGGTGCGCTTCGAGAAGAGGCAAGAGACCGTCCACGATGTTGATGTATCGAAGCGCGGCTTCGGTCTTAGTTCCCGATGGTTGAATGGTGCGCCGCACGAAGTCAATATCGCTCCAAGTCAGTTCGCAAAGTTCCGTGTTTCGCAGTCCGCTGAAACATAGGCAGCCAATCAAGCTCTCGCGGCCCAGCCGTCCGTAGTCCGCACGGCGCGAGGACTGGTCCAGCTCACGCGCTGCGTGTAGAAGTAGCTCTATCTGGTCTGCGTCCAGCCAACGTTCAGAGCTATGAGTCTTCTTGTCCGCCACGCGACGCGCCTTCCCGCGCGCGGGGTTCGCCGGGAGAATGTCGTCGTACCAATCCATGGCGAGGTCGAGCACCTGGCCGAGCCTCTGAAGCTGTTTGTTGATGTAGTGGGGCGCGAGACCTTCGGCGACCTGGTTCCTTACGAACGCGTCCACCTCTTTCTTCGTGATTGTCGAGACGGGCTTCGCGCCGAAGAAAGGAACAAGCTGCCCTTCTAGCTCGAAGCTGTAGGCCATCTGAGTACGCGTCGCCATCTGACCGGCCACCTTCGCCTTCCACCACTCTTTGGCCATCGTTGAGAACAGGAGTCCCTTCGCGTCGCCGGGCGATGGGGCGTCCCGCGACCAAAAGCCCCGCTCTACGTCCGCCTTGATGTGGCGCATCTCGGTCTCAGCTCGTTGTCGCGTCCAGTTGGGAGTCCGGCCGAGCGCGTACTCCTGCCGCGTCCCATGTTGGTCCGTGAACCGGGCGTAGAACGTGATCGAGCCATCTTTGTTCTCGTGCTCGCGCACCAAGAACTTTCGCGGCGCTGCCATCAGCGGGAACGCGGGACGATAGGAAAGAGCTTCGCCACGTGCGATCCGGCGGGGGTCTTCCTGGCGCGAGCGACCCGCACCAGCCGAGTAGGCGTCGATGATGGCTCCACGATTACTTCATCGCGCCGCTTGCGGCGCGTCTCAAGCTCTGCATCAACGTCCGCCAGGCGGAACCAGAGAGGAGACCTTGCACTCGGGTTCTTACGAATAGCCCCGCAAGCTGCGGCATTGGCGTAGAGCCAGGAGCGAGTCATGCCAGGCCGAGCAGCGACGACCTCGGCGACCGTCAAGAGAGCCTCTGGCGTCCGCGCACTGTTTGACGCCGAGCTTGTGGCCGCTGACTCCGACGCCAGGAAGGCTGCAACGTGCTCGGCGAGGCGCGGAGCCAACGCGTCGGCAAGGAGCGCGACGATTTGCGCAAGGTCATCGGGATGTACTCGGAGCGCACCGTCGTCCGCAGCGATAAGCGACGCGAGAGGCTCATCGCTTCTGGTTCTTTGGGGCACCTGCGCGTCCATCTAGGGACGATAGGCGGCAGCCACCTCTCAACCGGAATGTGGGGGACGGACGCCATGCTCCCCCATAATAGCCGCGAACAGCCCGCAAAGTAGGCGGACCCGAAGCGGCCTCTATTTAGGCTTACGGGCGCATGTTCCCTGTAAAACAGCGCCTTAATGGTTGAGCGCCCGCTCGCCTCCGGAGCGAGAGGTCGCTGGTTCGATCCCAGCCGGGCGCGCTGGGAAAGGCCCCGAACGCGGCCTTATCGGTGGCGCGGTGGCCCTTTAGTCTCGCGCGCGGGTGGCGCTTTGATGTCGATGGGCGTGTTGACCGCGAGGATCTCGGTGGTGGTTGTCTCGTGGACGTCAGCCGAGTGAATCGTCTGCACCACCTTGATGGGCAGCCCCTCCGCAGTGAGCCACACCTCGAGCCGCTCGAGGACCGGGTGTTGCCGGAGGTTGCTCTCGTCTTCTTCGGTCACGCCTGCGACCAGCCGGAGCGGTTCCACCGTGGCACTGAAGGGTTCCGTCGGCTGGCCTCTGATCACGCTCGCCTTGCCCGAGCCGATCTGGCCGACCGCGGTCGCGAGAAGGTTGAGCAGGCCGGCGTAGCCGCCCGTCCCGCCAAGGGCCACTTCCTGGGGATCGCCGTGGAACGGGTAGGGGTCAAGCGGCTGTGCGAGCTCTGGTTCGTGGCGCCGTACCCATGGCCGTCGCTTTCCGCGTTCGCGAGAGTAGACGGTCGAGCCGATCACGATGCGCCTCGGCGTGCGCCGCGGCCCGATGAACGTCTCGCTCCGATACGGCGTCAGGCTCGCCTCTTCCATGAGCTGGAGATCCAGCGATATGTGCTTGACGCGCCCAACTATCCTGCCGTTGGCTTCATTCGCAACCGTGAGGTAGCCTCGCGACACCTCCGAGAAGCGCTCGCTGTTCACCTGCAGCTGGCGCATCTTCGCCAGGAGCGGCTGCAGCGTGGCGGGAATCGCAGCGCCAGCGGCACCGGACGCACTGGCCGTCGCGAGATGTACGCAGACGACGGCTGCCAGGAGCGCCGGCACGGCCGCAACGAATGCGCGCCTCATGCAGCCGATGCTACATCGCCCTGGCGCGGGCTCATCGCGCCGGCCCCGCATCTCGAGCCGGACCAGCCGTCGACCGTCCCGGCCGCCGAGGCGGCCGGGAGCCACTGTTCCTCCGGCCCTACGGTTCGCTCTTTTCGACTGCTCCGCGGTGAGCTTTCAGCTTCAGCGAGGATTCGCTCTGCGCGTCGGCGGGCAGTTCTTCATAGGTTGTGTAGCGCGTCGTTTCGGTGTCGAGCTGCAGTGCCCCGTTGATCTGTTCTCCGGCGTGGCCCAGCGACTCGCTGGCAAGCTCGACCGGCGCGAACGTGCTCGCGTCGACGTACATCGTCGGGTCGGGCAGCTGCTTGCCTTCGAACATCGGCTCGGTGTAGTTGGCGGGGTGCACGGTCAGCTCCCACACCGATCTGCCTTCGAGGGTGGTCTTCCCCGCCAGCGTCAGCTGGCCCTTGTTGAACAGTTCCCGCAGGACGGCGACCGGAGTGGCTTCGTGCGTCAGGGCCCCTTTCACCAGAGGGCCGTTGCTGGTTTCGTGCAGGATCACGTTCGGTTCTTCCGTGCTCCAGCGCCGATCTTCCAGAGGACTGGCGCTGAACGCATGTTCGAAGGTGGTGCCGTCGGGTTGTACGACGATGGCGTGCAGGCGCCGCGGGTTCTGAGCCGTCCAGAGTTCCTCGCGCGTCGTGGACGTCTTGCCCGCGGCCGTGCGTTCCTGGACCTGCACCATGTGCAGCACACCGGACCCTGGTGCAAGGGCGCGGGACACGTCGGCCAGCACGTTGGGCGTGCCGCCGCCCGAGGGCCCGAGGGTTGCGAGCACGAGTGCGGTGAGCGCGGCGACCGCCGCGACCCCCACGGCGACCCGAATCCGGGGGTTGCGGGCTCCTGACGTCCTCGCCTTCGGCGCCACGGCGTCGAACGCACGTGCGCTCTGGTCCAGTCGCGGCAGGAGCTGCTCCACCGGCGCGGCCTGCGGGTCGGACTCGACGGGGTTCAGGCGTCTGAGGTGGTCGGTGATTTCCGAGGTGTTCATGGGGTCTCCAATCTGGTTGATGCGCTCCTCGCCGGCTGGCTGCGCTCGATTGCCCGGCCCAGGCGTCGCTTTGCGCGGTGCAGGCGCACGGTGAACGTGGCCTCCCTGACGCCGAGGGCACGTGCTGCGTCACGGTGGTTGAGGCCCTCCCAGGCGGTCAACAGGAGGGCTTCGCGGTCGCTTTCGCTGAGTTTCCGCAGCGCCTCCTGGAGCGGGTGACCGGCGAGCGCGGGCGCCTCCGCAGGGTCAGCACTTGCCGCGGCCGGCTCGAGGCGCCCGACGGCGGCGTCGTGGCGGGCCAGGCGCCGGCGCTCGTTGGCGAGCACCCGCCGAGCGACACCGAACAGCCATGGCCGCGGTTCAGCCGGCATGTCCTGCAGCCTGCGCCACGCCACGAGGAACACCTCGGCGACGATGTCGTCGGCTCTCGCGGGGTCGATGCGTCGCATCGCATAGCCCTTGATCGCACTGGCGTGCTGTTCGTAGACCGATTCGAAGAGCTGTTGGGAGTTCATGGCGGCTATATGTCCGCAGCATCGCGATTCATTACACGCCGCGCAGCGAACCCGGTCACAAACGCCCGTTCTCGATCGTGTAATAGATATGGAGCCGATGGCGCGGGATGACCGAGAGCTGCTGCTCGCCGCCCGGCGCGGCGATGCAGAGTGCTTTGGCGCGTTCTTCCGCAGGCACCATGCGCTCGTACTGGCCTACCTGGCTCGCAGGGTCGATGAGCCCGAAGTCGCCGCGGACCTGCTCGCTGAGACGTTCGCGTCCCTGCTCTCGGTCGTCAGCGATCACCGGCGAGATCTTCCCGCGAGCCCGTCGGGCTGGCTGCTGCTCACCGCCAGAAACCTGCTGATCGATCGCCACCGGCACGGCCTTGTTGCCGAGGCGGCGCGTGTGAAGCTGCAGCTCGCGCCCCTCGATCTGGACGACCATGACATCGAGCTGATCATCCAGGCGGGACATGACAACGAGCTGCTCGGGCGCATCTATGAGCTGCTGCCGGTCGAGCAGGCGGACGCACTCGCCGCGCGCGTCATCGACGAGCTCGACTACGGCTTCATCGCCGGTCGCACGAATACCAGCGAGGCGGTCATCCGAAAGCGCGTCAGTCGCGCGCTCGCCACCCTCCGAACCGCACTGGGGAGCTAGACCATGTCGACGTTCATCGATCGCCTTGAAACCGACCTCGTCCGTGTCTGCCATGCACAGGTCGCTCCTCGACGGTCATGGGCGGCCCCGCTGCAGCGCCTCTCGCGGCGCGGGACGCTCCGGATGCTGGCCGCTGTGACTGCGGTTGCGGCGATCGCCACCCCGGCGATCGCGATCGGGGTCGGTCCGATCGTGCGCGATTTCTGGGGGCAGCCCGTGAGCACCAGCTCCGCGGCGCCGCCGGCCGAACAGCTCGCACTGCTCGGCATCCTGCGTGATGCCCCGCCGGGGAGCTACGTGGACCCCGCGACGCTCGGCTCATCGATCATGCCGGGACTCCACGGTATTCGCACCAACTACATCCGGCTGCTTCCGCCGGCGCCCGGATTCCCGCACCAGCTGCTCTACACCGTCACCCACGGCGACTTTGGCCCCGGACAATGGGACCCGGCGCTCGGCGCCTACGTGCCAAGCGAAGCCAGGAACCTGATCTGCGTCGAGGAGGTCGAAGCCAGTGGCGTCGGCGGCGACTGCACCCCGACCTGGGTGCTGACATCGGGAGACTGGCGGGAGAGCGCCGGCCTGCATGGGTATGGGCTCGTGCCCGACGGAGTCGCCACCGTCGTCCTTCGCTACCTCGACGATCCCGCCCAGACCGACA